>NPIE01001678.1_pt2 | contig 182572 bp, 147 predicted proteins | sample 8637661 | NCBI WGS metagenome assembly NPIE01 (sample SAMN07420842, study PRJNA396082) | bioreactor metagenome | isolation source: sample BA12 brine-fed electro-methanogenic bioreactor BA | place: Japan: Kochi | collected 2016-12-09
GACCTTGTTGACGTTCTGGCCCCCGGGACCGCTGGACCGGCACACGTGCTCGATCACGTCGTCCGGATTGATCTCGACGTCGACTTCCTCGGGTTCGGGAAGCACCGCCACCGTGGCGGCCGACGTATGGATCCGCCCCTGCGACTCGGTCTCCGGGACCCGCTGGACGCGGTGCCCCCCGCCTTCGTAGCCCAGTTCGGCCCAGACGCCCTCGCCCTTGACGCCGAAGATGACCTCGCGAAATCCGCCCATTTCCGACGGGCTGAAATCGAGCTGCTCGATTTTCCACCGTCGGCCTTCAGCGTATCGTGTGTACATCTCGTACAGATCCCGGGCGAACAACGCCGCTTCCTCGCCCCCGGTCCCGGCGCGAATCTCCACGATCACGGCGTCGATGTGCAGGTCGTCCGCCATGACCAGCGTATTCTGCATCTCCTCGAGCAACTGCTCCTTTCGGGCGTCTAACTGCTCGATCTCCTCTTCCGCCATCGCCTTGAGGTCGGGCTCGGCATCGGCGTCCTGGAGCATCAGCGTCGCCTCTTCGGCGCCGGCCACCGCTTTCTGGTACTCGCGGTACTTGGTCACCATGGACCGGATCTTGCCCTGCTCTTTCGACAGGGCGACCAGACGAGACGGATCGCTCGCCACCGCTGGATCGGAGATCAATTCTTCGATCTCGCGGTATCGCGCGTCGATCTGGTCCAGTTTGGCCAGGACACTGTCTTGTACTTCGCCCATGGGTTCCGCGGGTCAAGACGTGAGATTCAATTCAGGTGGTTCGACGGCCTGCGCATGCAGGCGCCGCTCCGGAATGGCATACCGCTCCCATTTTTCCGCATGAGGATGGAAGCCCGCATGCCGACGGTGGGCCGAGCTACGACGATTGCTCTTTCTGGGTCTTTTTGATGTACGACGTCCCGTACTTTTTCTGGAATCGCTCGATGCGGCCGGCGGTATCGACAAACTTCTGCTTGCCGGTGTAGAACGGATGGCACATCGAGCAGATTTCCGCGTGGATCTCCTTCGACGTGCTGCGCGTCTCGAAGGTGGCTCCGCAACCGCAGTGGACGACGACCTTGTGGTATTGTGGATGTATGTCTTTTTTCATAAACTGGACTCCCGAACATGCCCGAAACCCAACATTCTAGCACCCCGTTCGTATGTTTCAACATAAATTTTCCCCGGATCGGGACGAAGTATCGATATCTACAGAGGTTCATTTGCTGAATCGCGGGGACTATCTATCTTTTTTACGGAAGGACCACGCAAACGTTCAGCAGGTTTGGGAATAGCGTCATGGCCGACGGGGCCGGGGCCGTCATCGCGATTGTCCGTGACGAGGGGGCCGTTCTGCGGCGCATTTTGGCTTCGCGGATGGTCTGCGCGACCTTGCTGGCCGTCTCCTGGGGATGCCACGAGAGCGAATCGGTGCCTCAGGCCCCCATTCCGCAGAGGTCGGAGGTTCGGATTGCCGATGCGCCGCGGATCGTGCTGGCGTCACTGGAGCACGATTTCGGCCAGATCGGCCCGGAAACGTCCCATCAGGCGGAGTTTCGCTTCAGGAACGAAGGCACGGCCCCGCTGAAGATCGCACAGGTCCAGAGCTGTTGCGGCGTCGTGACCGAGGGGGTCAAGGCCGGGCAGACCTATGCGCCGGGCGAAACGGGCGTGCTGGAACTCAGTTATCGGGCCGGCACGGAACCGGGCTCGACGAGACGTTCTCTCTATATCCAGTCCAACGATCCTGTCCAGAGCGTCGTCACGCTGACCGTGAAAGCGACGATCGTGCCCCGCGTCCGGTGCGAGCCCTCAACCCTGAAGCTGTTTCTGGAGCAGGATAACGCCGGGGTCGGCGAGATCACCCTGACCGCCCTGGACGGCCGGCCATTTGCGCTCAAGACCTTCCAGGCCACCGGAAAGGCCCTGCGGGCCGACATCGATCCACGCGTCCGGGCTAACCAGTTCGTCCTGAGACCCCTGGTGGACATGGAGAGGCTCGAAAAGAACCTCCACGGCCGGATCCGCATCGATCTGACGCACCCGCAGTGTCGGAGCGTCCGTCTGTTCTACGACGTCCTGCCCGAATTCAACGTCAGTCCACCAAACCTCATGCTGTTCAGCCTCGAGCCCGGGCGACCCGTCGAGCGCACGATCGGAATATCGAGCAACTATCGTGATGATTTCGAGATCGGCTCGGTTGCCTCGCAGGGGGGTACAGTGACGGTTCTAAACCAGACAAAGGTCCAGAACCGTTACCAACTGAGGCTCCAGATTGTGTCTCCGCCGGCAGCCGGAGAGCCCGCCGTCCTTTCCGACACGATCGAAGTGACCCTCCAGGACGGTCGCGCGATTCACGTACCTGTCTATTTCAATGGGGTCCGCTGATCGCGTGGAATCTGCCCGGCAGCCCATACCAATGACGGCTTGTCTGCGGTATCCTGACAGGCTACAATAGCTACGTAAACGACTGTATTCGACGTTCGAGAATTGGGAGTAAACGCCATGGCGGAAAACCACTGGATCGATCGTGCCGCGGTCTGCCAGAAAAGGCCGCGTTTCCATCTTATTGCAGGCGTCGCACTGCTCTGTGCGCTGCTGCTGATCTGTCAGTTGGGCTGTCAGGAACAGGAGACCGCGACGAAAACCCCTGCGGTGCAGACCCCGGTCAAGGTGACCCAGGTAACGCCCACCAACGAGTCGGCCCCCGCCGAGCAGGGCGATGAAGACCCGACCGAGGTCTCGGAGGCCCGGATCGTCGATGCCCCCCGCATCGTGATGGAATCCATGGAGCATGATTTCGGTGAGATCGGCCCGGAAACCTCCCACGATGCCGAATTCCGGTTCACCAACAAGGGAACCGCTCCGCTGCAGATCACGCAGGTTCGAAGCTGCTGCGGCGTCGTGACCAGCGGAGTCAAGGCCGGCCAGACCTATGAACCGGGCGAAACAGGCGTGCTGAAACTCAACTACCGCGCCACCTCCCAACCCGGGTCGATGAGACGCCAACTCTATATCCAGTCGAACGATCCGATCCAGAGTGTGGTCACCCTGACAGTCCAGGCGAAAATCGCGCTGCGGGTACAGGTGGAGCCGGCAACGTTAAAGCTGTTTCTCAAGCAGGACAACGCCGGAGCGAGCGATATCAAGCTGACCAGCCTCGATGGTAGGCCCTTTGCGATCAAGGCCTTCCGCGCCACCGGCAATGCCATTCGGGCCGATTTCGATCCCACCGTCGAAGCGACGGAATTCGTCTTGAAGCCGATCACCGACGCCGATAGGCTCGAAAGGAACCTTCGTGGCCAGATCAGCATCGATCTGACCCATCCGGAATGCCAGAATGTCCGCCTGCTGTTCGACGTGCTGCCCGAATTCACGGTGAGCCCGCCGACGATCATGCTGTTCAACCTCAAAGCGGATCAGCCCGTCGAGCGGGAGATCTGGATCCTGAGCAATTACCAGGACGACTTCGAGATCGAGTCGGTGTCGTCGCAAAAGGGCATCGTGACGCTCCTGGACAAGAGCAAGGTTCAGAACCGCTATCAGTTGAAGCTCCAGATCACCCCTCCGCCGGCGGAGGGGCAGCGTGCCGTGCTCTCCGACGTGATCGAAGTGAAGATCAAGGACGGTGAGACGCTGTCGATCCAGTGCCGTGGGTTCTATTGAAAAGGCCGAATGTGGTGGCAATCCGTGATCGCTCAGCCCACCGCCGGGACAAGCCAGACAAGCGGAACATAGGCCTAAGCCTTTTTGCCATAAGCCTTTGCGTTCTTGCTGGCGGTCTGTCCTGTCTGGAAGACGGTGTTCGCTCTCCTGTTCCGCCCCCGACGTCCGGTGCCGACGAGATCTCGATCTTCTTCACCGGCAGTGAGCTCGGTGCCCTGAAACCCTGTGGGTGTTCCGGCGGCCAACTGGGCGGGTTGTCGAAACGGACGGTCATCTTCAATCGGGCGCTTGCCGACCGGCGTCTGATCGTTGATACGGGAACCCTTGTAGCCGGGGCAGGCGAACAGGACCTGATCAAGTTCCGCATCCTCCTTGAGGCTTTTCGGCTGCTCGACTACGATCTCGTGCATCTGACCGATGGGGACGTTCAGATCGCTCAAATGCTTGGTCTGGAGGCCGTACCGGGCGACTCCTACACCGTGATCGGAGCTCCGCTCGGGCCTGCCAGCGAGTCGTCTGAGGCCTTTGTCCGGCGTTTTCCCGGTCGGGATGGAGAGATTGCCGTCCATTTCGTCTCTCTGGATGCCTTGACCGACCAGCCGGAGTCCGCTGTCCAGATCTTCGACTCTCAGGCGGGGCAAGCGAACGTCAACATGCTGATTCTGCGAAACGCCGACGCCCAAACCAGCCGGCTCTGGGCCGAATCAGCCGGCGCCGATGGCATCATCTGCCCCTCGGATTCCGACGAGCCCCAGGTGCTCAGCGAGCCAGGCCTGCGGCCGCTGATCTTTACGGTTGGGCGTTTCGGACGGCATATCAGCCGCCTGCGAGTAGCCCTCTCCGGTTCCGACGGCGAACCTGAACTGCTTCTTGAAGACATTCCCGTCGAGGAAGACTTGCCGGAGGACGAAGCCCTGGCCAGGCTCTACCGCCAATACCAGCAACTCGTCAGCCAGAGCGATCTGCTGGAGAAGTACCCCCGCGTTCCTCTGCCCGACGATCTGCGATATGTCGGCTCCGGCGAATGCCGCAAGTGCCACAACTATGAGCATGACCGATGGAGCGAAAAGGCCCATGCCCATGCCTTTGCCACCCTCGTGGAAGTCGGCTCCGACCGCGACCCCGAGTGCGTGGTCTGCCACGTCATAGGTATGGATCGCGAAAGCGGTTACGTCAACGAAGAGAAGACGCCGCATCTCAAGGATGTGGGCTGCGAAAACTGCCATGGACCCGGCTCCGCGCACATCGCCAGCAGCGGCTGGGTGCCCACCGCCGAGCCCAAAATGACCTGCCTGGACTGCCACACCCCTGAGCACAGCAGCGGGTACGCCGGTCATGAGGACGAATTTCTCCAGAAAATCAAGCATTGGCGGGAACCATAGACCCCCTCTGGTGTCAAAAACACTAAAGAAAGTAGGGTGGCCTATGGTAAGTACACTGCGCATAACGTCGATCGTGGTATTCGCTCTGGCAGGCCTGGTGGTGGTCCTGGTGGCCGGGCCCAGTTCCATAGTTCCGGATCTGCTGGAGCGTTTCGCCCTCCAGAACGACCCGGAAATCGAGCGCATCCTCAACGAACCCAGCGTGGTGAAACTATACGGTGATACCCACGGCGGCAACAGGCCTGCGCAGGATACCACCCCCGCTCTGGTCCGAGAGGCCGAAGCGTTCAAGAACATCCTCGATCCGCCTCCGCCTCCGCCATCGGCCAATACCGCTGCCAGAACTACCCGGGAGCCTGCCGGTCGGCCGGTGATCAAGCCTATCCCGTCGTCCGCCAAGTTCGATCTGGTGGGCACGACGGTCAGCGCCGACAACAGTTTCGCCTATATCCGACTCCAAGACAAGAGCTATCAGTGGGCCCGAATCGGGGACGAGATCGGCCATCTGACCATCAAAGAGATCCGGAACGGCTCGATCGTTTGCTGGGACGGTCATTCCGAGGTCGAATTGACCGCTGAAGCCGTGCCCGAGACCGCCAGTCTGCTCGAAGCGAGCGGCCCGTCTGTGGTGCAGGCCAGCCTGAATCCGACGCCGGTAGCGAGTCCTGCGGGCAACGGTCGGATCACAGGTCAGCCGGTGGCGCGACCCTGGACCAATGGGCTCTCACCCGCCGAGAATACCGAGAGGGTCGATGCCGAGGTTGGAGACCTGATGGACCGGCTCAGAGACCTCCAGCGGAACACGCCGGCGTCCGCCGACTCCAATTTGACGCCCGAAGACCGCAAGGCCGCCATTGAGAAGCTGATTGCCGAATACAAAGCCAAATCGGCCCAGGTCAGCGCGGAAGAAGCTGAGAAGGTCGAAGATCTCGGAAGGGAGTTGAACGAATCGGCCGAGCCTTCGCCTGCCGACCGGCTTCGCGATGCGCGACGAAGACTGGTTATTCCTCGCTCCCCGCGACGATAATTCTCCGAAGTTTCTCNNGATCTTGTTCTCGGACGCATCCCACTTCCTCCTGGCCGGACGGATCCCATCGTTGCCCTTGTCGACCACCTTTCAACCCGTTTCCGCTGCGCCACTCGGGGAATTATCGGTAGCCCTATGACCACCCGGTAGTCGAACTGCACCGAGAGCGGATGCGGGCTCTGCCGGCCCGGCATCATGGGCCGCTGGCAATGCTGAAACGGCGGTTTTTTGTGGCCGATGCGGGAACTTTCCCCTTTCTGCACTGTCTCAATAGGTATGTGATCGAGCGCCGCCGACTCGGCTCGACGAGCGGACGGACCGCAAGTGGTTGCACAGCCACAGCCGGATGGCAGCAGGTTGGGACCGGTGAAAGAGCCCAACGTGTGTGTCGTCCGCTGTTTTGACGTAGAAGACACGTTGTCTTAGAAGTAGCACGGAGAAGGGTGACTTTGATACGGGGTACTGAGTGATGACGGAACGGCATTTCTCGAGTAAGAGGCGCCACAAGGTCCTATTCGTGGTCTTCCTTGGCCTCTGCATGCTGTGCAATGGGTCTCTGTGGGCGGCCGAGCAGAGTCTTCTGTCCGGCGGTTCGGATCACCGGTTCATTTCCTTGAACCACATCTCTCCCGAGCGGGCCCAGGGGTATCTGGCGACCCTCCATCTGGGGACCGCTTCCCGCATGCCGGGAACCAACGCCCTCCTGGTGACCGCCTCTCCCGAGGATTTGCAGAAAGCGACCGCTCTGTTGAACCTGGTCGATGCGCCCGAGGATTTCCAGATCAAGAAGATCGGGACCTCATCGTCGGTCGCCCACCTTCCGTCCAACGAACGTATTGCCGCTGCCATCGGCAGTATCTGCATCGGCAGCTTCACGAGTCCGCCTCGCCGGATGGGCCTGGCCCAGGCGATTGTGGACGTCCATAACGGAGCGGTTTGGGCGATCGCGCCGATGTTCCAGCTTCAGGACATCGCCCTGGCGGTCGAACTCGGACCCGAAGTTCTGGAACAGCGCAAAGTTGCCGCCGGGCAGCGTCCGAAAACCCCGTCTCCGCTGTCGCTCCAAACCACAGAGAGTCAAAACAACCCCGAAAAGATCACAGCGTCCGAAGAGACGCGAACTGCGCATGCGCCGTCGCGTCCTCTGACGCCCGAGCTGAACCCGGACCGTCTGGTGATGCCTGGGATCGAAACGCCCGCGCGCATCCTCGCGAGCGAACGCAGCCCTCTGGCTCTGGACCTCGCTTTCGGACAGGCGGATCTCGGAGAGCCGGCCGGCGGAGCAGCCGAACCAGTGGACAGTTCGACGCAGGGTCCGAATGAGCCTGCCTCTCTTCAACCGGGGCAGGTCGTCCCCACCGAGACCGCTCCTGCCGCCGAACTCGCGGAACCCAGCGGTCCGAACGAACCGGCGCCGACGGTGCCTCAGGTGGACGGCTACGAGCCGCCCGTCTCCGACGGCGACGAGCGCATCGTCGATCTGAACCTGCCGGAGAGACTGCCGGTGATCCAGTTATTGGACCTCGTCGGCAAGTATATGAACCTCGATTACATCTACGACCCGACGAAGATCACCGGGGAAGTGACATTGAAGTTAAACGGCGACCTGCGTGGGTCGATGAGAGTCAGAGACCTGTATCTCTTGCTGGAATCCGTACTGAAGTTTCAGAACCTGGCGATGACGCGACACAAAGGCAACCTGGTTACGATCGTACCCGTCACGGACGCGCTGGGCGCCGATCCTGCGCTGGTCGGGCCGGGGGGAGCGTCGGTGGATGCCGGAGACGTGGTCGTTACGCGCGTCTTCGAGCTTCAGCACATCGATACCACCAGCGCCGTGAACCTGCTGGAGAATATGAAGCTGTCCGTCAACGTCACCCCGATTCCGGAAAGCGGGATGTTGATCGCCACCGCCTATGCCCATCGCATGGCACGGATCGAGCAACTGCTGACGATGGTGGACCGGCCGGGCGAGCCTCGCAAGTTCCGTTACCGTCAGCTCCGCTATACCATGGCCACGAACCTGGCTGAGAAGGTCAAGGCGCTGGCCGAGCAGCTCGACAGTGTAAGCGTAACGCTCGGCGTGGAGGAACCGACTTCGAGTACGACGAAGCTTCCCGGTGAATCGGAAGTGGCCTTTCGTCAGCGTCAAGCGCGTCTGCGGGCCCAGGCGGCTCAGGCTGCTGCGGCGGCCCGGCGGGCCGGCGGCACCGCAGCCGAAGAGACGACCAAACCTGGTGTGTACCTGGATGCCGACGAACGGACGAACCGCATCCTGATGATCGGGGTACAAGGCCAGTTGGATGTGGTCGAAGACCTGATCGATTCGCTGGACGTCGAGCAGCAGGAATTGCGTTCGATGAAGCTGTATCGCATCAAGCATGTCGACGCCGAAGAGGTCAGCCGGAAGCTCAACGAACTGGGCATTATCTCGAAACTGCCTGAAACGAGCATGTCGAATCGCATCACGGGAGGGCCGCGACAGACGACCGGCCAGACCGCCGCGCAGGCGGCTGCGGCGGCGCGTGCCGCTGCCGCGGTCAATGCGGCGACCGCCGCCAGTGAGCCCGAAATCACCGAAGCAGGTCCGGTGGGCGAACCGCAGGTCGTGGTGGTCGAATCGACCAATTCGCTGCTGGTCAACGCCACGCCCGAACAGCATACCCGGATCGAGACCATCATTGGCTACGTCGACAGCGAAACGCTCGAGGACGAAATTCCCTATAAGATTTATCCGCTCGAGAACTCCTCGCCCGATCACCTGGCCACCGTCCTCCAGAGCCTGATCCAGGAGACGACGGAAAACGAGGATCCGGAAGGCAAGATCCAGACGACCGTCACCAAGCGGCGCGAAGAAGAGATCACCATCGTTCCCGATCCCAACACCTATTCGCTGATCGTCTACGCCAGCAAGAAGAACCAGGATTGGATCTCGAATCTGGTCAAGCAGTTGGACCGGCGCCNNCTATTGATCGACGTGACGCTGGTCGAGATTACCGAGCAGGATCAGTTCACGTACGATCTGAATCTGATCGAGAGTTTTCCGAACCTGCTCAACACGTCGGGAGTGACCGGCGTCGATGCCGGGATCGTCGAAAGTCTGCTCTCGGGACCGCGCGATCGTTTCGTGGACCTTCAGTCCGACAGCGGCCAGTTCACCGGTTTCTACGGAGATGAACACGTCCAGGTCCTGTTGCAGGCGATGAAGTCCAAGAACTACGGTCGCGTGCTGGCCAAGCCGAAGATCCTGGTCAACGACAACGAGCCGGGGACGATCAAGACGACCGACACCACCTACGTCGAGAAGCGGACGTCGATCCCGATCAGCACCGGCGGCGCTGGCCAGCAGGCCGATCTCGTGCAGACGGCGGTCGACTATACGCCGTATGAGGCCGGGATTACGCTGGACATTACGCCGCACATCAGCGAAGGCGACCTGCTTCGCCTGGACATTGCCCTGACGCGGTCCGATTTCCAGACCGGAGGCGATCCGACGAAGCCGCCGGACACGGTCGCCAGCGAAGTGGCCACCGCCGTGACCGTTCCCGATGGCAGCACGGTGATCCTCGGTGGTCTGATCCGCCTGAACCAGAACAAGGGCGGCAGGAAGGTCCCGATCCTGGGCGATCTGCCCCTCGTCGGCGGCCTGTTTCGAGGTGTGAACAACGACGATCGCCAGAGCAAACTCTACGTCTTTGTCAAGGCCGAGGTGATTCGTCCGAACATGGCGGATGGCCATGGCATGGAAGAACTCGACCGGCTCTCCGAGCGCAACCGACTGGCGTTCGAAAAGCACGAGAAGGAATTCCAGAACTATCAGAGTTGGCCCGGCATCGACCCGAAGCCGGTGCAGCCCGAGCGGGTCCTCGATGCCCATTAGTCGCTGAGCACAGATACGCAGGCAGTGGAAGCTATGAAGAATTTGCTGATACAGACGGCGCAACGGACGGGGTTGGTCAACGTCGAGCAGTTGACCAGTTTCCTGGACCAGAACGCCGGACAGGGACGGCTGGACGAGGTGCTGCTGACGTGCCCTTACTTCACGGAAGACATCGTCCTGAAGCTGTTTGCCGAGTCGCTGGGCTGGGAGTATCTGCCGGAGATTTCGGAGAAATCGGTCCCGACGGAGTTCATCGAATCTGTCCCGCCAACGTACGCGCAGCATCACTTCCTGATCGGCGTCAAGGACGAGAACAGCAACGGCGAGCTCACCGTCGTCATGTCGCGCCCGCTGGATGCCAACGTGCTGGACAACGTCTCGAAGATGACGGGCATGCCCGTAAAGCCCGCGGTCTCGACCCGCGCCGCGATCACCGCGGTGATCGACGTCGCCTACGAGCAGCGGAATACCGTGATCGAAGAGGTTGCCGAGGAGCTGGATTCCCAGAACCTCGACCAACTCGTCGACGAGGTGTCCGCTTCCGACGACCTGCTCGACGTGGTCAATCGGCCGCCGGTGATTCGTCTGGTCAACGACGTGTTGTTTCGCGCCCTCCAGTTGCGGGCCAGCGACATCCACGTTCACCCCTACGAAACCAAGATCCAGATCCGTTATCGGATCGACGGCATTCTGTACGACGTGCTGACGTTGAATCGCAACGTGCTGCCGCTGGTCACCTCGCGTATCAAGGTGATGGCGGGGATGGACATCGCCGAACGGCGCATGCCCCAGGACGGACGCTCCAGCGTGCGTCTCGGGCAGCGCGAAGTGGACCTTCGCGTCAGCACCGTGCCCACCAGCTTTGGCGAGCGCAGCGTGCTGCGTCTGCTGGACAAGAGCACAGGCGTCTTCGCCCTGGAAGAGCTGGGGCTCTGGCCCGAAGACCTGAAGAAGCTCGATTCGCTGCTGCACCGCGCCCACGGCGTGATCTTCGTGACCGGTCCGACCGGCAGCGGCAAGAGCACCAGCCTCTACGCCTATCTCAATCGAATCAATTCCGCCGAGAAGAACGTGCTGACGATCGAAGACCCGATCGAATATCAGCTCGAAGGTATCAGCCAGATCCAGGTGGCCAGCAAGAAGGGCATGACGTTCGCCACGTCGCTGCGTCACGTCTTGCGTCAGGACCCCGACGTGATCATGGTCGGCGAAGTCCGCGACGTCGAGACGGCGCGTATGGCGATCCAGTCGTCGCTGACAGGGCACCTGGTCTTCAGTACGCTGCACACGAACGACTCGGCCGGCGCGGTGAGTCGTCTGCTCGACCTGGGCCTGGAACCCTATCTGGTCAGTTCTTCGCTGATTGCCATCATCGCCCAGCGACTGGTCCGTCGGGTCTGTCCCGACTGCAAGAAACCCACCAAGCCGGCGCCGCACGAAATTCGCGACCTGGGTCTCGATGAGACGGATGAGCACAAGGACGCGACGTTCTACGTGGGCGAAGGCTGCTCGCGGTGTTTCCAGACCGGCTATCGCGGGCGAACGGGCATCTACGAGGTGATGCTCATCAACGAAGAGCTTCAGGAACTGATCTACAAGCAGGAAACCGCCGGGAAGATCAAGAGAATCGCGGTCGATGCCGGGATGCAGACGCTTCGCATGGACGGGGCTCGAAAGGTCCTGGCCGGCGTCACGACGGTGTCGGAGGTGCTCCGAGTGACGCAGGCAGACGTTTCGTAGGATCGATTCGCGACCGATCCGGCGTCGATGGGAATGCGACGCGTCAGGGATATCAAACGTTCGGATAGTTGGATTTCGCGATGCCAAGATATCAGTACACGGCTATTGCCGCCGGGGGCAAGAAGGTCAAAGGCACGATCACGGCCGAAAGCCCCTATGCCGCCCGCAAGCAACTGCGCGTCCGCAGCATCCACCCGTCTTCCATCCACGAGATCCGCTCGGCTGCGCAGAACCAGCGCGTTCTGTTTCCCTCCCTCCGCAAGGCCAGCCGAGGGCAGATCGTCGATTTCACCAAGCAACTCGCCACGCTGCTCAATTCCGGCATCAAACTGACCGAAGCCTTGTCCGTCCTCACGCTACAGACCTCCGATCACCGGTTCAAGACCGCCCTGACGGAGATTCGCGACCGCGTTGTGACCGGCGAATCGTTCACCGATGCCCTCAACGAGTATCGCGATTACTTCGACGTGATCTACGTGGCCATGGTGCGGGTCGGCGAAGTCACCGGCACGCTGGGCGGCAGCCTCCAGACCATCGCCAACTTCATGGAGAAGCGCCAGCGGGTCGAGGCGAAGGTGGTCACCGCGATGATTTATCCGATCGTCCTGATCTGTTTCTGCATGCTGGCGGTGCTGATCCTGACGACCAAGGTCATCCCCAAGATCGGCGAGCAGATCGAACGGGCCGGGCAGGAGTTGCCCTGGATCACCGCCCAACTGATGGGGTTCAGCCATCTGGTCACGAGTTGGTGGATTCTGGTGATTCTGGCGGGACTCGCGGCGGTCGTACTGATCTTCCGGAAAATCTTCCAGACCGAGCGGGGAGCGTATCTGAGAGACAAGTTCATCCTGTCGCTGCCGTTCTTCGGACCGCTGATCAAACAGCGCGTGGTGGCGCGTTTCGCCTCGACGCTCTCGACCCTGATCGGCTCGGGGCTGGCGATGGCCGAATCGCTTCGCGTCGTAGCCGAGACGACGGGCAACAGCCTGATGAAACGAGCGATCCAGCACGCGCGCGAGCGCATCCTGGCCGGAGCGGACATCGCCACCCCGCTGCGCGACAGCGGCGTCATCGATCCCGCCATCGCCCATATGGTGGCCGTCGGCGAAAAGAGCGGTGAGCTGGAGACGATGCTCAAGAGCATCAGCGAAAACCTCGAGTCCTCGACCGACGTAGTCATTGAGAGGCTCAGTGCAGCGGTCGAGCCGGTCATTATCATTGTCATGGCGGTGGTGGTAGGCGTCATTGCCTACGCAACCATCCTGCCGATCTTGCGGATCTCCGTGGTGAATTTTTGAGCGTGTATAGGAGTCGATGGATATGAAGGAGAACAGAAGGCGACAATTCAGAACCGGTTTTACGATGGTCGAGCTCATGGCGGTCCTGATCATCCTGGGCCTGCTGGCGGGGGTGGTGGTCAAGAACTTCGTCGGGCAGACCGAACGGGCGAAAGTCACCACGACCAAGGCGTCGTTGCGACAGTTGGCCAGCGCCGTCAATCAGTTCTACATGGACACGAATCGGTATCCGACCGAGGACGAAGGGCTGTACTCACTGATCGAGGCGCCGTCGGATGTGACGAACTTCCAGCCGGGCGGCTATCTGGATACCACCGATGTGCCCACGGACGGTTGGGGACGTGAATTCATCTACGAGCTGTACCCCGAGAGCGGCAAGCCCTTCGTGATCAAGAGCCTGGGGGCCGACGGCCTCGACGGCGGCGAGGACTACAATGCGGATCTGCTCAGCACGGATCGCTGATCGAGCCGGCGCCCGATTCGACTTCTGCGTCCTGAGACCGTCGGCCGGTTGCGTCGCCTCTTCCCTGCGTTTGCGGACCGGCGCGTTCACCCTGGTCGAGTTGATCGTGGTGCTCTCGGTCCTGGCGCTGTTCGTCATGATGGCCCAGTCGAACCTGTTCGGTACGCTGCGGCGCAGCACGTTCAAGGCGCAGGTGCAGAGCTTCGTTTCGGCGATGCAGATGGCCGCTTCCGCGGCGGGCGAAACCGGACGGCGCTACGAAGTGATCGTGGACGTCACCGAGCAGAGCTATCTGCTCCGCCAGATCCGTTCGTCGAATCTGGCCGAGGTGCTGGATGAAGAGATCATCGTCAACGAGCAGTTCGGAGACAGTTGCCGCGTAGCCTACGTCGAGTTCGATGACGCCACGTATGCCAACGAAGGGCAGGCCAAGTTCCGCGCCGGTCACGCCGGCTGGCAGTATGGCGGCAAGGTCGTCTTCCTCGACGAAGCCGAGCAGGCCCATACGGTGGCGGTCGGAAGGCTGACCCCGATCGTTCAGGTGCTGGAAGGCGATCCCGAACTGATGAAGCCCAAAGCCCAGGACGAAGTGCCGCAATTCCGCTAGGGCCCGAATTCTCACACCCTCATGCAAAGAAACCGAACCAACACGTTCCATCCAGCAATCCCGACGGCGATGCGTCGCCGCACGGGGGCATTTACGCTGCTGGAGGTGATCACGGCGCTGGCGATCCTGGCGTTTGCCAGTTCGAGCGTGCTGTTCGTGATCAATCGGTGCATGACCACGGCGGCCAACTCCAACTTCCAGATGGAGGCCTTCCGACTCACCCGCGAGAACCTCGAGAAGCTGCTGACGTCCGACACGCTCAGCGAGCAAGTGGAGTATGGCACCAGCGACCGCTATCCCGACATCTCCTGGCAGACGGTCGTGGAGGCCTTTTCGGAGCCGGTGACCGGCCAGATGTGGCTTCGGGCGGTCTGCTCGGCGGAATACACCGATCCTGCCGGCGAAACGCAGACGGTCGAACTGGTCCATTGGATCACCACGCTGACCGATCAGCAGGCCGAGCAGCTTCTGGGCGAAGAGGATCTCGAGACGCTGGCGGCCGAGCAACTGCTGGATACGACGGAAGACGCCGCCGCGTACGCTGGAGTGGAGCCCGAGACGATCGAGGGTTGGATGGAAAACGGACTGCTCACGAATGAGGACGGCGCGTTCATCAAGCACAACCTTGACATTTACGTCCGCAGCCAGGGCAACCCCACCGAAGAGGAAAAAGAGCTTCAGGTCGATTCGATCGAGGCCCTGGCCCTGGCCCGGCAGCAGGCCCTGGGGCAGACCGGCGACGAATCCGATCTCGGCATGGGTCGCGACGGGATCGACCCGGCCACCGGACTGCCGTATGACCAACTGGAGAACATGGAGGTCGGAGAGGTCATGGAATTGCTTCAGAACCAACGGAACTGATCTCTGCGATCGGCGGATCGAAGGACCCGAAATCGTCATCATGAAAATGCGAGCCGGACAACTGAGATACGATCGAGGCTACTCTCTGGGAGAGATGCTGGCCGCTCTGGTCATCGGCGCGATGGTGCTGACCGCCATTCTCGGAGTCTATGGGCAGGCCAACCGGGCGGCCCAGGCGGTGCTCGACAAGATCGAAAGCCCCGCGCTGGGGGCCGAGGTGCTGCAACGCATCGCCGAAGATCTCGACCGGATCGTCGGCGCCGACGACAACGTCACCGTGCAGATCCGCAACGGCTTCGACAACGGGTTCGTCACAGCCGAATTGACCATCCGTCGGACGATGGAGGATGCCGAGGACAAGGACCAGGTGCTCGAGGAGATCACGTGGCGTGCCGGCTACGACTACGACAGCGCCGTCCCCGGGATGGTGATCTACCGCAGCCGTACCGGGATCGGGCTGGAAGACAAGCTTCTCGATGCCAGGCGAGAAGACTGGGAGAGCAACTATCCTCTCATTCCCATTTGTCGCGGAGTGACGTATTTCCGCGTCGAAGTCCCCAAAGGAGATGGCGCGGTCGACCGCTGGTCGGACCCGATGCCTCCTCCCGGCGTGCGGGTGATGCTCTCCTTCGCCAAACCCTATGAGACGGTCCGCGGTACGATGGATGTGCTCGACGAAGAGAAGGTGACCCGGACGATCGCCGTCGATCGTTTGCGAACGATCCGGTTTGGCGGCGCCGCCGATGCGAACGCGCCGATGACCGGCGGCAGCGGCGTTCGGATGAACGAAGAAGAGGAAACCTCGGACACTCGAGAATCGGAGAATGGACAGGTCGATGTACGATCGGTTCTGCCAACCCGGAGACGCTAGAGGCTGCCGTCGCCAGGGCGTGGTCCTGCTGATTACGCTGGTGATCCTGGTCATCCTCTCGACGCTGGGCTACACGCTCAGCGCCCAGGTGGCTGCGCGCCGGCATCGCGATCGATTCATCGTGGATTACACCCAGGCGCAGTACGCTTGTGCCTCTGCGATGAAGTACGCGCTGCTTTCGCTCAACGATCTTCAGCCGCAGTTGGTCCGCGATCCGAACCAGCCGGATTTCTCCGATGTCTTTGCCATGACCGAACCGCAGTACCAGGCGCTTCTGGCGGAGGTCGCCGCCGGCATGGCAGCCGAGGACGAGTTCTTCGATGCGATGGACGCGAATGCGAGGAGTTTCTCGTCCCATGCGAACGATCCCAACGACTTTTTCACCGTCTCCACGGCATCGGCGACGATCCCGGGGCCCTATGGAGCGCCTTGGCCGCTGGTGACCGAGCCCATGGAATTCGAGATCGGCTCCGCCAAAGTGACCATTGAAATCGAAGACGAAAACGCCAAGTACCCGCTGGGCTGGGCCCTCATCCAGGACGAGAAGCTCAAGGCGGAGGCCAACGCCGGGTTTGTCACCTTCTGCGAGTGGATGGGGTACCTGCCCGACGAAATCAAGAGCGTCCAGGAGGACCTGGGCGAAGTGGGCGCGGTCAGGCCCTTCAACGTTGAGTTCAAGGCCATGTCCGTGGCCGCGGCGCCGCCCCCGAGTTTGAGAAACCGGGTGACGCGGACCCGCGCCGCCAGTGCCCGATCGTCGACGGTGCGACGCACGGTTCGAAAGACCGTCACCGCGACCGAGCAGGCGGATCAACAGAACGCCGCCTTCTCTCGGCTCTTCCACAGTTCACTGATCGATACGGACGTCTTCACCCGGCCCACCATCGAGAGCGACACCCGGAAGGAATCTGCGATGAAGTATCTCGGCCTCTGGGCCACCCGGCAGGTCAACATCAATTCCGCGCCGAGGCATGTTCTGGAAGCGGCCCTCAACTTCGGCAGCATCGCCGACGCGCCGAAGATCGCCGAGGCCATCATCCAGCGCCGTCGCGTCAAGCCGTTTTCGGACGTTGAGGAACTGAAGAAAGACCTTTTCCGCTACGGTGCCGCGATCGAGAAATGCGAGCCGTTCATCACCACCGCCAGCACCGTCTTCACCGTGCGGGTCACCGCCGTCAGTGGCGTGGCCCGGAGGGTGGCCGTCGCGGGCGTCAGCAAGGAAGCCCGCAAAGTTAAGCGGATCGCTGTACTATCCGATTGAATAAGGGCCGCTTGCGCCGCGCCTCGGTCGCGGACCCGGAGCCGCCCTGAGTTTGGAGATTTTCGAGCATGGAATCGCGAACGCGTTTAGGCATCTACTTGAGAAAGGACCGGGCGACCGTGGTCTGTCTGGCCCCGCAAGGGCCGCAGGGCAGGCTGCTGGGGGCCTTTTCCCTTGATCTTAGCGACGCCGAGCAGGTCGATCCGCAGACGCTGGCCGACCGCATCGCTGAGGCATGCGATGAACGGGGATTCAAGTTCGCCGAGTCGGTGGTGGCCCTGGACTGTGCGCTGTTCATGCAGCACAAGGTCCACAGCGAGTTCGCCGACTACAAGAAGATCGCCGCCACCGTTCGCTTCGACACGGAAGAGGCGCTGGCCACCGACGTCAGCGACATGGCGGTCGCCTTCCGCATCGTCGCGAAAGACGAAAACGGTGCCAGTCTCGATGTCTTCACCGCGCAGCGCAGCATCTTGACCGACATCCTCCTGTCCCTGGAGAGCAACAAGATCGATCCGGTGGCGGTGCTTCCCGATGCATCGTGTCTGTCGAGGTATCTCGCGGTCGCGGAGCAGTCGCAGGATGCCCCGCGTGCCTACGCATTGCTTTCCGACGCACGCGGGTACCTCATCGGGCCGCCGAATACGGAGGGAGCCTCGTTCACGCGGGCGTTTCTGGTCGGGCCGGCACAGGATCGCAAGGCATTGTTGACGCGCGAGGCGCTGGTCACCGCCGCAATCAGCGGCACCGGCGACGAAGCCGCCCGACTGTGCGTCCTGGATTCCAAGAATGGGCTCATAGCGGGCGATCTGGCACCCCGGCTTCCGTTTCAAACCGAGGACTGCGATTTGACAGCTATCCGGGGCGTCGACCGGGCGGATCTCGCCGATTGCAGCAATGCGGTCGATTTTGCCATTGCCTACGGAGCAGCGCTGCCGGAATCGGAAAAGGACAAAGGCGCCAACTTCCGCAACGATCACATGCCGTACCTGGGCAAGGCGCTGCGTTTGCAGAAGTCCGTGCGGTTCCTGAGTATCTCGCTGACGGTTCTGTTGCTGGCGTGCGGAGTCTACGCACAGACGCAACTGATGCGGGTGAACCGCTACCAGACGACGCTGAACGAGAAGTTGGAACCTGACTATCTGGCGGTGATGCCGGGCGAGCAGAGACTCCCCGATACGATGCGGGAAGCAGTACGCAAGTTGGGCGGTACTCTGAGGGTGATCCGTGCCAACAAGACCGGCATTGGCGCCGATCAGGACAGCATTTTGGCCAAGATGACGCTGGTCTTGCAGGCGATCAACGCCTGCGCCGCCCAGACCGATCTGAAGATCGACACCATTACGTTCAGCCCCGCCAACATCGTGATTACCGGCGATACCAGCCGACGTCCCAACACGCTGAGGGTCTTCGATGCGATGGAGAAGGCCGGCTTGGTGCGGAAGAAGGAAGGCTATATCGAGAAGGACAATCGTGACACCTTCACGATCACGGTAGAACCGCGGAAATAGTCCGAGAGAGACCCGACATGAGCGATATCTACAAAAATCCAATGTTCTATTACATTCTGGTTCCCGCCCTTGTGGCGGCCTGGCCCCTGCTGGTCTGGGGCATGTATCTGCCCAGGGCCCAGCAGGATTGGACGGAGGATCAGAGGCTGTACGATGAAGCCACCGCCAACATCATCGAGATCCTCGAGAAAGACCCTGAACGCCTCAAGATCGCTGAAACGACCAAGAGCCTGGGCAAATTCACCTATGCCGAGGCGGTCGACCGCGTGGCCAACCTCTGCCGCATCCCATCGAGCAACTATACGCTCAATTCAGGGAGTATCGTCACTTCGGGCAAGAAGGAGAGCCAGCAGGCTCGGGTCAGCCTGGTGGATGTCAGCATTGTCCAGGCGGCGAAATTCCTCTCGCAGATTCAGTCGATGTGGGTGAACCTCAGTTGCGAGCGGGTCCGGCTGACCAAGAAGGCAGGCATGCCTGATCAGTGGGATATGGACATGACCTTCCAGTACGACTACTGAACCAGCCTCATCAGTGCCGTTGACTGGCTTGTTACCGGAATATCCATGCCAGGGATGCGCGGTTGCCCAATCACTACATGTAGTACGTTTCCCATTTTCACGCCCTCGGTCTCGCCGACAGGGCGGTTCGCACGGCTGCAACCTGCCCCGATGGGTTCCAATCGGCTCGACCTGTACTGAGAGGCCGCTGTTTTTCTGTATTTTGGCGGAGAATTCTGCCCCAAATGTGCCGATTCAAGGCAAAACTTCTCTAAAGTTTTCAAACGTCGTATGTCGATATCAATGTTGATTTGAGGTTTGAGTCAGTTTCTGGTAGCATACAACATATAGTGGTGTGGGGTTTCGTCGGTTGCGACGAGGCCTTCTTGTTCAGGCTTGTCAATAGCAAGGTAGGTAGCATGCCGGACTTCGATTCCAGCAGGTTTTCGCGCGGTGACGAACACTGGGTCGATCCTCTTGAGACGGATCTGACCGCCGACCAGGATCTGGTCATGGAGCAAATCCTCAACAACATCCACAACACCCCCATCGGCCAGGTGCTCCAGAAGATCGCGGCCCTTCCCGGGATTCGTCGACAGAAGGTGCTGGCGCTTCGACGGCAGATTACCGAAGGCAGATATGATCTGACGGACCGGCTCGATCTGGCGCTCGACAGGGTGCTGGAAGACCTGACCGCATAGAGAGAGACCAGCAGTGGTCCGTCGCAGCCAGGCCGACGAGGCCAGTGCGCGATAGGAACCTCTTTGGGCCAGGAGGAGGGGATTCGCCATCCTGCATACCCCCTGCACCGCCCATCACTCGGGCACTCGGACGCTTTCAGTCCTCGGTCAGGAGGACCTCGTCATCATCCTCATCGAGATCCACGGGTTGGTAGCCCGGCAGCTTGGATCTCTCCAACTCCTCTTCATACATGGCCACGACCGCTTCCTGTAGTTGCTGGCGACACCTGCTGTTGATCGGATGGGCGATATCGGCGTGGAGTTTCAGCCGGCCCCTGGGGTCTTTCCGCGTCCGATCCGACGCCAGAGCCCCACCGCAGTTGTTGCAGTACCTCGCTCGCAAGTGGTTCTTGCCGCCACACTTGCTGCAATGGTCGCTCATCTTGCGCGAGGGCATGGCTACGAAATAACCGTCGGTGCCTTCGATGATCTTGATGTCCCGAATCACGAACTCGTTGTCCAGGGTGATGCAGCAGAATGCCTTCAAGCGGTCATCCTTATTGCTGACCAGCTTGACCCGCACCTCGGTGATGTCCATCTTCTCGCCTCGCTCAAAATCTCTACCACGGATTGTTCCCCACAATAATGCTGCGACAGCCCGTCTTTCTCCCTATCTGGTCGCGCAGGGGATCAAGGCCCCCTGAATCTGCCTCCTGCACCAGGACGTACAGGGTCGAGCCGCTGCCACTGAGACAGACCGGCCCTATGCCCAGAGATTCGATGTCGTCCTTCAGTTGCCCGAGTTCCGCACAAACACCGTAACAACTTGCCTCTAACATATTTGCACACATTTGCGCGACGAAATCAATTCTGTTTTTCCCGATAGGATCGTTTGCACGGTCGCTCCAGCGGCGATATTTCTGCTGGTCATGGGTGTAGTTGGCGTAAACCTTTGCCGTTGAGACGTTTATGTCAGGAAGGATCAACAGGGCGCGAAACCTGAACGGTCCGGGCAGGGGCGTGATTTTTTCTCCTCTTCCGGTGCAGAAGGCGAGTGGACCGCCCAGAAAGAAGGCGATGTCGCTGCCGAGCCGGGCGGCGATGTCCGCCAGTCGGTCGGCCGACAATCCCAGATCGAGATAGCGGTTCAGTCCCATGAGCGTTGCAGCCGCATCGCTGCTGGCTCCACCCAGGCCCGAGCCGGCCGGGATGTTCTTGGTGAGCGTCAGCCGGACCCCCTCGGCTCGCTCCGCGGCGCGAAAGACTTCCTCAGCGGCGCGGTAGACGAGGTTGTCCTTACCCTGTGGTGCCCAGTGGGGGCCTTCGCAGAGCAGCTCGATCCCCGATCGCCCGCGCGCGATCCTTACCTCGTCATACCAGTCGATTTTAGCCATGACGGTCTCGATCTCGTGAAACCCGTCGGGCCGCTTGCCGGCGATCAGGAGACTCAGGTTCAGCTTGGCCGGAGCCCTGACCAGCAAGCCTGTTGTCAGGGGTTCGAACTGCGGATACAAACGATCGGGGTCCATGGTCAATCCTTCGAGCGGGCCGCAAGAGATTCCGTGAGCCAGACGCTGAGGATCCCCACGACCATGATCAGCAGGGCAATCCCGACCTCCGCGTCGAGCGTCTCGGGCAGGATCGGCCGGTACTTGAAGATCACAGGCTGACCCTCCTTCAGGACGGCCTCTCCGCGTTCCGTGACACGGTAGATGGCCTTCTTCCAGGGCCAGATCGTCACCAGCGAGCCTGCGATGAAACCGGTCAGCGTCGCCAGAGTCTGGTGCCTGGCGACACGCAGCACCCACGACAATACGTGACTGAAGGCCACCAGGCCAACGGCGCAACCTGCCAGGAAAGGGGCCAGAAGCGAGACGTTTCCCCGTGAGACGGCCTCGAAGACGATCAGTTCATAGTTGCCCATGAGGATCAGGATAAACGAGCCCGAGATACCGGGCAGGATCATACTACAGATCGCCACGATTCCGCAGAGGAACACGTAGGCCGGACTGCGGTTCTCCACGGCCGGACTCAGAAAGGTCAACGCCACAGCCACTGCCACCCCCGCCACCAGCAGACCCACCCGAATTGCAGTCCAGGGGCTTACCGTCTTGCCCACGAAATAGATCGAGGCCAGGATCAGGCCGAAGAAGTAGGCCCACACGTACACGGGATAATGACCGAACAAGTATTCCAGCAGTCGGGCGAGGGAAAGGATGGCCGCGAACAAGCCAACCCCCAGGGGCGCCAGCAACGCCAGATTCAGATGTTGCGAGAGAATCCTGAATCGACGCGTGACCAGCAGACGCAGCGCGGTCACATCGAAGGACTTGATCGCGCTGACGAGTGGCTCGAAGACCCCGGTGATGAGGGCAATGGTGGCGCCTGAGACGCCGGGAATGACATTGGCGGTGCCAATCCCTATTCCCTTGAGCACGTTCACGAGATAGTCTCTCACGGCTGTAGTTCCTTGTACAATCGGGTGCTCGCGGCTTATAGCCGAGAGTGGATGAAAGCGTCAGGATGGTGGCCCAAGGTAGATTTGCCGCCCCGGAAAGTCAACCTCTTGTTGCGCGTGCTTCCGAAAAGCATGCTTGGATCTGAATGGGACCATGCATTACACTGGGACCGATCGAGAAACCAAGATAAAGAGGCTGAGCATGGATGAAAGACAACAGCGGCAGGTGCTGTCCGTGGCACGAGATGCGGTTCGCGCGGCCGTCCAGGGGAAGTCCTGTCCGGCGCCGGAGACGGATGCCCCGGAATTGACCGCGGCGTGCGGCTGTTTTGTCACCCTGAAGAATCACGGACGACTGCGAGGTTGCATCGGACGCTTCACGTCGGATCGACCCCTGATCCAACTGGTTGCCGAAATGGCCCAGGCGTCAGCCACCAGTGACCCCCGTTTTGCGGGCGACCCGATCAGCCCCGCCGAATTGAACGACCTCGATGTCGAAATCTCCGTACTCTCTCCGCTGAGAAAAGCGGACGATCCGCTGAGTCTGCGCCTGGGTGTGGACGGGATCTACGTCAAGAGAGGTTGTTCCTCCGGGTGTTTCCTGCCCCAGGTGGCCACGGAGACCGGCTGGAGCGCCGAGCAGTTTCTTTCGTACTGCTGCGCCCACAAGGCGGGCCTGGCCCCCGACGCCTGGAAAGACCCCAGGACCGAGGTCTTTCTCTTTAGCGCCGACGTATTCGGTGCCGCATTCCGCGATCTATAGCAGATTTGGGGTTTTCTCGGGGCTTCTTCCTGCGTCTGACCCGGATGCGGGAGGAAAAACATCTTTTGGGCCCGGGGAATTTGGTATACTTTGGTAGATTGTGGCACTGAACCGGTGGCCTCCGGGGCCGGACGGCGGCAAGGCTGCGATACGGGGTCGTTGCGCCGGACCGTACGGAGGTCGTTTCTTTTTCGGGGTGATCGAAGTATCCTGACACGGAGGAGTAGAGATGGCTCGGAAGCTCACCGTCGTAGCCCTCATGGTGATTGTCTGTCTGGCCGGGTGTTCGCGGTCCCATCGCGCGCCGGACGAATCCCCGAGCACCGGCAGCGCCGAACACATCCACATCTTGGCGGCCGAACGGCTGCGAAGCGAGAATCTCCCCACCCTCCGGTCGGTCGAGCTCTGGGACAATCCCTACGGCCCCGGGCTCAAGCTCACTACCGATCACTACTGCATCTTCACCACGCTGCTGGAACCGCTTCTGCTGCGGACTCTGCCGGGCTATATCGAATCGGCCTACTGGGGCTACAACGACCAGTTGCCCCAGCCCATCGAGACCGTCGCCAAGTTCGACATCTATCTCTTCGCCCAGCGGAAGCAGTGGGAGAAGTTCACGCGATCCTTTGCCGGCGATCAGGCCTCGGTCTTCTGCAAGATCAAGACGGGGGCCTACTATCTCAACGACACCTGCGTGGTGTATGATATCGGTCGCCAGAGAACGCTCTCGGCGATCGGACACGAAGGCTGGCACCAGTTCAACAGCCGGCACTTCAAGTACCGCCTGCCGAGCTGGCTGGACGAAGGAATCGCCATGCTGTTCGAGACCTGCACGTATGAGAACGGCATGTACTACTTCGATGCGGCCCGAAACTATCCGCGGCTGGGCACGCTCAGCGAAACATTGCTCAACGGCAAACGCATGCTTTTGAGGGATCTGATTGCGACCAGCCCGGGGGAGGTGCTCGCCACCGACGAGAACGAGACGGTCATGGCGTTCTACAGCCAGTCGTATGCGCTGGTGCGTTTTCTGCGTGAGGCCGATCACGGCAAGCGCGTGACCCGCTACCATCGGCTCCTGTGGGATGGGTTGCTGGGAGAGTGGCCATTGGACGAGGCGGCGGGCAAGACCGCAGAGAATCGCAATCTGCCGCGGACGGTCCAGTGGAATCGCGTGGTCGGACCGCAGCTTTTCGAGCGGTATGTCGGCAACGATTTCGACCGGCTCGAATGGGAATACGCAACGTTCTGCCGACAGATCGTCACAGGCATGTCCTTTGTCCGAGCGGACGACGAGAAGGCGTCTCTGACGACCCGATAGATTCTTCCGAAGAGGACGGCACAGGCATGGATGACTCAGTCACGCGGATCGTTCTGGCTTCGGCCTCTCCCCGGCGCAAAGAGCTTCTAGCTCAGGCGGGATATGCGTTCGATGTGATCCCTTCCGACGTCGACGAGGAGGCGTTCTCCGACGACGACTGCACTCCGACACGTTTTGCGGAGGTCTTGGCCTTGGCCAAGGCACGAGACGTTGCGGCGCGATATCCCAATCGCCTCGTCCTGGGCGCCGACACCATCGTCGACTGCGAAGGCGAGATCATTGGCAAGCCCGCCGATGAAGCGGATGCCGAACGCATCACAAGGAAGCTCTTCCGCCGGCCTCACCAGGTGATCACCGGATTGGCCCTGGTGCGCGTCTCCGACGGCACCGAAGTCGTCCGCTCGGAGGTCACGACGGTATATCCGCGTAGAATGAACGAGCGGCAGATCGCTGCCCATATCGCCGGCCGGTCCTGGGAAGGCAAGGCGGGCGCCTACGCCATCCAGGAAACGGGCGACGAGTTCGTCGAACGCATCGAAGGCAGCTTCACCAACGTCATCGGCCTGCCCATGGAACTCCTCCAGCGCCTATTGACTGCTCTCTTGCCCGAAGCAAAGACGTGCTGAAAGCGGTTGTAGCGGAATCGCTGTCACCACTTGAAGAAGCAGGCGTGGTGGCGGTAGAAGAGGCCGATGGCGCGCATGGTGACGATGGCGACGACCTGGACGAAGAGGTTGAGTACCAGGTGCAGGAGGGCGGTCAGCGACATCATGCCGGTATATTGTCCGGCCTGAAACTGGAGGAAGGACGCCGTCGCCAGCAGGGCGAAGCAGGTGACGTACGGTCCGAACGCGCCCCAAATGGGGGCCAGCAGGGAATCGGGGCGGAGCATCGCGATGTCCTTGCCCACGCCAATGGCCAGGATGGCCGACGGAAACAGAAAGAGGCCCAGCACGAAGAACAGTTGGGCCAGCAGGTGAAACGGGCCGATGGCGGAACCGAAGTTGGTCAGGGTGACGCCTGTACCCTGGAGAAGCCAGAGCGAGACCAAGAACGGCAGTTCAACAATGACCAGCGTCAGGGCGAACGTCAGCAGCGGGCCGACGACGTACCAGAGAAACGTGAGGGAGTCGCCCAGGTAGATCACCGGCAGCGTGTCCTCGTCGAACGCGGTCTGGTAGATGACGTTGAGGTAGAACCCGAAGAGCCATCCCCAGGCGATGATCGTCGTCCCATGATTCAAACAGCAGGCGCCCCCGTGGAGGAAGAAACGGAAGCAGACGACCGCGGCGACGAAGGCCAGCGTCGTTACGTTCGCTCGGTCGGTGAAGAGCTTGAAGCTGTCGACGAACACGGCGCGGTAGAAACCCGGGATCGCTTCTTTGGGTTCTTCGGGTTCGGGCGCCACTTTCTCGGGTTTCTCGAAACTCCGGGCGGGGATGATGAACTTCTGTCCGCAGGTCAGGCACCTCGCGCGTCGGCCGGCATGCCGGCTGTCGAATGCGATCAGTGCACCGCACTTGGGACAGTTGAACTCGACCGTCATGGAGTCACGGCCCTACTCCGGAGCGGACAGCCTCAAGCATGGTTTGGGCATGGTTGCTTCGAGCCAACCATCCCCAAGGCTTCGTTGCCTTACGCCTTGAGGCTGTCACCCGCTGGATCCAAACAGAATCAGGCGGCTACCCGCGTTGCATGCAGTCGACGAAGGCCTTCATGTCGTTCGCCCATTTCTGGGCTTCGAGCAGGTCGATCGTCTCGTCCTTGACCAGCATGGACAGATGCTTCTCCAGGGTGATCATCTTCTCGTCGGGCCGATCGCGCGTCTTGGTCTGAAGCTGCGAATAGAGTTGCTCGATCTTGCCGGTCCGGATCAGGTTCGCGCACGCGTAGTTGTTGTTGAGAATCTCCATGGCGACGACCCGCCCTTGTCCGTTCTTCCGGGGGATGAGTTTCTGGCAGAGGATGTAGGCCAGGCCCAGCGACAGTTGGTTACGGACCTCGGACTGACGACCTTCGGGGAAGTAGTCCAGAATGCGCGTCACCGACCCGGTGACGTCGCGCGTGTGCAGCGTGGAGAAGACCAGGTGTCCCGTCTCGGCAGCCATCAGGGTCATCGCGATCGTCTCGGCGTCGCGCATCTCGCCGACGAAGATGATGTCGGGGTCTTCCCGCATCATCTCCTTGAGACCGTCCTGGAAGGACCGGACGTCGCGGCCGACCTCGCGTTGCGAGACGATCGAATACTTCTGCTGGAAGACGTATTCGATCGGGTCCTCGACGGAGAAGATGCGATAGGCGTTCTTCTCGCTGATCCGCCCGATCAAAGAGGCGATCGTGGTGGACTTGCCGGCGCCGGTGATGCCGGTCAGCAGCACGAGTCCCTGCTTGAGACCGATGATGTCGTGCCAGACATCGTTGGGAAAGCCGATTTCCTCGACGGGTGGCACGTCGAGCGACAGGGCGCGAATGGCGGCAGCGATTCCGTCGTTCTCGCGGAAGACATTGATGCGGAACTGGAGCGAACCCAGGCGATAGGAGCAGTCGACGCTGTGCTGCGTCTGAAGCTTGGCGACGTTGTGCTGCCGGAGCAGGGGGAAGATCAGTTGCTTGGCCAGTTCCGGCGTGACGTTGGGCCCTTTGAGCTTGACCAGGTTGCCGTCGATGCGGTAGGCCGGCGGGGCGTTCACCTTGATGTGCAGGTCGGAGACCCGCATGGCGCCGTGCTCTTCGAAGTACCTGAGCATATCCAGGATGCTGTACTTGCCCAGGCTCTCGGTGGGGTACACCTTTGCGGCAGGGGAAAACTCTTCAGCCATATCATTCTCCGTCGTCACCTGTGGGGCGATGGTCTCCGTCGCCCGGTTGCGGCCCGCCTCGACCTCCGGGCTGGCGAGTCCCACCCAATCGGGAACCGCTCGCGAGGACACCCGCACGGATCGCGCCGAGCCGCTGCGCCTTTCCTCCACAGAGGATGACTCCAGTATAGCAGTTGCGCTCCGCCAGGGAAAGACCCCGTCGCGAGCACCACGGATAGAGATCCGCGGCCGATCACCGCTTGCCGGCGCCGCCCTTGCCCTTCTGGAGCCATTCCTGGACGTTTCGGGCGAGGACCTCAACGTCCTTGCTTGCTAGAATGTGCTCGGCCACCTTTGGCGGCACGCCCAGCTTTGCCATGGCCTGCTGCACCCGCTTCCAGAGGCGATCCCGCTTGGCCTGGGTATCCGCCAGGTACAGTTCCGTGACGAGTTCCTGGAGCTTGGCGAGCATGATCGTGTCGAGATTGTCGTAGTATCGGGAGATGATATTCTGTTGATGGGCGGTATAGTCCTGTCGAGCCATGAAGGCCATCCATGTCAAAGTGATCTGTCCGGTCGTACCGTTACGTCGGCCCCTTTCTATCGCGCCGGACCGACGGAATCAAGCGGCGTTCGAGGCGCGAGGGTTTTTCCTGGCGTTACCGGCAGCGGCAGCTATAATCGCCACCAACCAAGGTCACGCAGGATGCCTACGTTGTTGTTTATGAGACCCTCGCAGGATGCGATATCGGTTGCTGATTGTCAGTATGGTGCTGTGGATGCCTTCGCTCGCTGTCCTGGGCGGTCAGGCGGCCGTTCCCGACGAGCCCTCGAAGGCCGTCGGGGCTCGTTCGTATCCCCGATGGGTCACCCAGGACCTCCACATCAAGACGAGCCATCTGTTGCGCCAGAAGAGCGAGGCAGGGCAACATCTTCTGATCTGTCGCGAGGGCTTCGGCGCGACGATTGCAGGTGTGGAAGTGACGGCCGATAACGCCGTGGCGCGGGTTCAATCCGTCGAGACCCAGACCCAGGACGATGCGGTCTCGCGCTATCTCGTCGAGATCTACCTGGCCGAATCCATCTTGCAGGCACAGGCCGATGCCCTGACGGATGCCAGCGTGGAAGTCACAGCGATTCGCCAGGGCAAGGCGGTGGTGTTGCGGTTCGGTTTGGAGGGTGAGCTCTTCGTCACCGCCGATCGAAGCGAAACGGGAAGTCCGCAGGGGTTGCTGCTCTACAGGCAGGCCCTGGAAGCGTTCGAGATCAGTAGTCTGGGCGCCGGCTCGGAACCGCCGGCTCCACCCGAGAGCGGAGCGATCCGCCCTGCTGAGATCCGACCGGGAGCCGGGCAGACGCTCAGTTGGGCGCCACTGACGGAGACTCCTCTGACGATCGAGATAACGAAGGCTGATGGCGTCGAGGTGACCACCATCATGGGTCGGCTCTATGCCTGGTGGCAGCAGCAGGATGAGCAGGGGACCGGTTCGACGATCTACGAGTTGGAGGCGGACAACCTCGTTCTCTGGCGGTATCCGACCAGCGAGGATCCACCTGGCTCCGATCTGAGTCCGGGACAGCGGCAGGGGGTGGGCGAAATCTACGTCAGTGGAGACATCCATCTGCGGCAAGGGCAGCGGACCATCGCTGCCAACGAGCTGTACTACGATTTCCGTCATCAGCGAGGCCTGATCGACGATGCGGTGGTACGGACGTTCGATCCGGTCCGCAATATCCCGATCTACGTCCGTGCCGACCAGTTGAGGCAGGTCGCCGCCAACGAGTTCGAGGGCCAGGGCGTCACGGTGACCACGAGCGAGTTTCACACCCCCCAGATATCGGCCACCGCCGAGAAGGTACGTGTGGTCGATACCGCGTCGCAGGCGGGGACCGGCGACATCGAATCTGCGGATGTCGGCTTCGACGCGAAGATGGATGGCGTTCGCTTCAAGTACTACGACATGACGGTGTTCGCCTTGCCGTCGCTGCGTCCCAATCTCCAGCGGCCCGATGTGCCTATTCGATCCGTAAGCGTCGGTAGAAGCAGGACCTATGGCGAATCGATCGAGACGCAGTGGTTTCTCAGCCGGATCCTCGGGCTCCGCGAGCCCGAAGGGACCGAGAGCACGCTGAGCGTGGACTACTACGGCAAACGGGGCCTCGGAGGCGGTGTCGACATCGATTATGAGCGAGAGGACTACTTCGGCCAGTTCATGGGGTACGTGATCGACGACGATGGTCCCGACCGGCTCAGTCGAACACAGAGGGAGGTCGAGGTCTCCAAAGACACTCGCGGACGCCTCAAGGCACAGCACCGGCACTTTCTGCCCTTCGGCTGGCAGCTGACCGCTGAGGCCAGCTATCTATCCGACCGGAACTTTCTCCAGCAGTACTACCGCGACGAATTCAATGTGGGCAAGGAGCAGGAAACCCTGCTCCACCTCAAGCGGATCGAGGACAACTGGGGGCTGTCCCTGCTGGGCAAGGCCCGGATGAACGATTTCCTCGACAAGGTGGAGGAGGTCCCGACCGCGGAATTCCACTGGACGGGACAGTCATTCTGGCAGGACCGCCTGACGTTCTACAGCGACAATCAGATCAGCCGCTATCGCTATCTGTACAACAACGAAGAACCTGCGACCGGCTCGGAGGAGTTCTTCACGTACTCCATGACCCGCAACGAGATCGATCTGCCCTTGGCGGTAGGGCGGACCAAGGTCGTTCCCTTCGTGGCCGGGACGTTCGGCTACGAGGACGGTCAGGGATTCCAGTCGGCCCTGGACGATTCTCCCGCCGAGCCTCAGGACACCGTCTGGATCGGCGAAGGCGGGGTGCGGATGGCCACGCCCTCGTACTGGCGGGTCTACCCGAATGTACAATCTGAACTCTGGGATCTGAATCAACTGCGGCACGTCATCAGCCCTCAACTTACCGCGGTGGCCTACACCCATGGCGACCAGGTCGAGCAGCAGCGGGACATCCTGGATCTCGGGATCTATCAGCGGTGGCAGACCAAACGGGGACCTGTGGGGCCCGAAGGCCAGCGCACCGTCGATTGGCTCAAGCTGAACCTGGATTTTGTCTGGGTGGACGATTCGACCGACCCGAACGTCGGTCCCGATCAGATCCTCTGGAACCAGCCATTCATCCCCCTGGCGAACCGCTCCGGAAGCGTGCTACCACCTCAGGATCGACGTGCCACGGGGATGTTCGGACCGCGCCGCAATTACATCAGCGCCGATGCCGCCCTTCGCCTGACGGACACGACGTCGGTCCTGGGCGACCTGTATTACGATATGCAAAGCGGGGTATTCAGCCAGGTGGACGTGGGTTTTTCCCGCCTGAGCTGGCCCAATCTGAGCTACTACATCGGCAGCCGCTATCTCCGCCGGATCGTCAGTGGGGAAGAAAGGGGCTCCAATGCGGTCGTCTTCGCCGCGACCTATGTTATCGACCCAAGATACACAGCAGTTTTCTCGCAGCAATATGATTTTGACTATGGCGAGAGCATCCGAAGTGATATAACGTTGATCCGTAGATATCATCGGATGAATCTGGCGATGACGCTCAGTGCCGATGAATCGCTCGACGAGCAGAGCTTCGTGCTCAGTCTCTGGCCGCAAGGGGTGCCGGAGCTGGCTTTTGGCCTGCGCCGGTACGTGGATCTGGAGGCGTCCGACGCGTACTAGCACCGGCGGTCTACCTAAATCCGAGCGATTCACTGGGGATTTGTGGCCTCACCGGCCACCAGCGGGATAGCCAGGGGCTGAATCCTGATGACCTTGACTGTTTAAAGATTTTGTAAGGAGCAGACTATGCCGTTGGTGAACACCAAGAAGATGTTTGAAATGGCCTATAAGAATGGCTATGCCATTGGCGCGTTCAACGTCAACAACATGGAAATCACGCAGGGGATCGTGCAGGCGGTCTCCGAGGAGAGGGCCCCGCTGATCCTCCAGATCTCCCGAGGCGCCCGAGAATACGCCAAGAACAGCTACCTCAAGGCCATCATCGACGTCGTGGTCAAAGAGAACCCGGACATCCCGGTGGCGATCAATCTCGACCATGGCGACACCTTCGAGACCTGCGTGGAGTTCATCGAAGACGGCTTCACATCCGTGATGATCGACGGCTCGCATCTGCCTTTTGAGGAGAATATCGCCATCACCAAGAAGGTTGTCGACTATGCCCATCCTCGCGGCGTGGTGGTCGAGGCGGAGCTGGGGCAGCTTGGGGGCATCGAGGAAGACGTCGTCGGCGTCGACGATGTCAGCAAGCACCTGGCGGATCCGAAGCAGGTCGTGGAGTTCGTCGAGAAGAGCGGCTGCGACTCGCTGGCGATCGCCTGTGGCACCAGTCACGGTGCCTACAAGTTCAAGACCGCACCAACGCTGGCTTTCGACGTAATAGAAGAGATCGGTCAGAAACTCCCCGGTTTCCCGCTGGTGATGCATGGTTCCAGCAGCGTGCTGAAGGAGTTCAAGGATCTGATCAACAAATATGGGGGCCAGATGCCCGATGCGATGGGGGTTCCGGAGGACATGGTGACCCGGGCGTCGAAGATGGCCATGTGTAAAGTCAATATTGACACGGATTTACGAATGGCTCTGACGGCGAAGATCCGTCAGGTGTTCGCGGAGAAACCGGCGGAGTTCGACCCGCGCAAATATCTGGGCCCGGGCCGCGACGCGATTCGCGAGATGGTTCGTCACAAACTGCACGTCCTCGGCTGTGCCGGAAAAGCGCAGGAGTGTATGTAAGCTCCGTGGGCAGCACCATATTCGTCCTTGTTCAGCGATCGCAGGTCATGTGACCTGCGATCGCTGACGATATAGAAGACGGTTATGGATCAGCCTCGTAGCGGCCGGGGTCTTCAGTAGCTGAAAGGAGCGGTTCATTGCAAGCCCAAGATCCGAGAAGGTCTCTGTCTGATTCCGGGCAGGGCCGACAGAGAAACTGGAAAGCGAAGATTCCCTATCTGGTCCTGGTGTCCTGTGGGCTGACGCTGCTGCTGTCGAGCTGGTTCGGCAGCTACAGTTGTTCGGCCCAGGGCGACGGGTTGGCTTCCGGCGCGACCGGCGGCACGACCTCGGCCTTCGCAGAGAACTCGACGCAGACCGATCCGCTGACTGAAGCGTGCCGCCTGATTTACGATGGGCGCTTCGACGCAGCCGAAGAGCGGCTCCAGAAGGCCGATGCGTCGCAAAGCGAGCGGGTCGAGCAGTTGGAGCGGATCATCCGCGACTACGAGCAGATCAGCAAGAGTCGTCAGGTGGCGCGCGCCGAGGCTTACGCCGAGCAACTCAAAGAACTGGATAAGCTCCGCGCCGCAGTGGATCTGTCGGTGACGGTTCCCGAGACGGTCGCGGCAACAGATGAAGATCCGAGTGCGGGGTCGTCCCAGGCGGAGCCCAATGAGCCCAACGACGTGACCGATGTTCTGGTGGTGCTGGCGAAGGCGACGGAATTTGCCAACGACGAACAGAAACAGAGCCTGTTGGCCGATCCATTCGTCCAGAAGACCCTCCAGGTCAGCGTGGATCGTAGCGTGATCCTGGCGGCCGAAGGCAAGTGGCTTGATGCCTACACGAAATACTACTACCTGCTCCAGGCGATCGATCCGAACAACGAGGGCTACTCGGAGTTCGCCGATGAACTGCTCGACAAGGCCAGTGTTGCCGGTTCCTTCCAGGACAGTCCCTGTGAGACGCGCAAGGAACGGTATGAAGGCGTCGAATCGCGGATGTTCGAGCGGGCGATGGATGCGCTGAGCCTGCACTATGTCAACAGCATCGATTATCTCGAAATGGCCGATCAGGCGATCACGCGCTGCGACCAGTTGGCCCAGGTGCTGGTGATCGCGGCGGTGCAGGATCCCAACCTGGGCGCCGGTAATTCGTTCCCCGCGCCGGCTCCGGAAAAGGTCACAGCCTGGTCGGTCGCTTTGACCGGGCTGCGAGAGGATATCGAATCCCAGAGCGAGGACTTCGGCAAGGACGAGTTTCTCGACGTCCTCGAGAAGATCGTATCACTCAATGATGCGACGGTGCAACTGCCGCGGCGCCCGCTGATCGCCCATTTTTCCGAAGCGGCGCTGGAAGTGCTCGACCCTTATACCGTGATGGTCTGGCCGCGTCAGGTGCAGGATTTCGAGAAGATGATGATGAACGAGTTCTCCGGCGTGGGCATCGAGATTTCCAAGCCGCGAGGGCTGTTGACCGTGGCCAGTCTGTTGCCCGACACGCCCGCCTACCGCGCGGGGCTGGACGCCGGTGACGTGATCGAAGCGGTCGACGGCGTGCCCACCAAGGATATGAGCCTGATGTGCGCCGTCAAGAAAATCACGGGACCCAAAGGGACCAGCGTGATTCTGTCGGTCAAGCGGCCCACCGAGGAAGAGGCGGAGGAGATCACGATTACACGAGATCGGATTATCGTTCCGACGATCCGCGGCTGGCAACGGACGGAAGCGGGAACCTGGCTGTACGTGGTCGACGAGACCAACCGCATCGGCTACGTACGCATCACCAGTTTTGCCGGTGAGACCTCCAGTGATTTTGAGGAGGTTCTTCGCGAACTGGAGTCCCAAGGACTCAAGGGCTTGATTGTGGATTTGCGGTTCAACACCGGCGGGCTGCTGGACAGCGCCGTCAATATTGTCGACAAGTTCATCCGGGAGGGTCTGATCGTTCGCACCCAGCCAAAGATGGGGATGATCCCCAGTTACGAGTATGCCCATCGGCGGGGGTCGCATCCCGACTATCCGCTCGTGATTCTGATCAACTACAGCTCGGCCAGTGCCTCGGAGATCGTCGCCGGTGCGTTGGGGGATCCCAAGTATGAACGGGCCGTCCTCGTGGGGGATCGCACGCACGGCAAAGGCAGCGTCCAGGGCATCACTCATTATCCCGGTGGCGGCGCCCAGTTGAAGTACACGATGGCCTACTACCATCTGCCTTCCGGGCAGCGCGTCAAGAGTCGCGATGCCGTGGAGAAAGAAGGGGGCAAGGACTGGGGCGTCGGACCCGACGTGGAAGTCAAGCTCAACAGCAAGGAAATGACCGAGATGCTCGACGTACAGCGGGACAACGACGTTCTCGTTCAGGCGGCTCGCGACGAGCATGGCGATTCCTACAAGAAACGCACGTGGGAAGAGACGCTCAAGGCCGATCCGCAACTGGCGGTGGGCCTGCTGGTGGTCAAGACCAAGCTGATCGAGACGGACGCACTGGTGACGAACTGACAGGCGGGGAGATTGCAGAAGGTGGCACGTTGACGAGTCAGACCGATATAGACCGATTCGAACAGCAACGACAGGAGAAGATTGAGAAGCTCGAAGCGATGGGGATCGACCCCTATGGGTCGCGCTTCGAAGAGGCGGAGCCCGCCGAGGCGATCAAGGCCCGATTCCAGGATGCGCAGGAAGGCCAGCAGGCCCGCTGCGCCGGGCGGATCGTTCTGTTCCGCGATATCGGCAAGCTGATTTTCCTCACGCTGCGAGACCGCAGCGGCACGATCCAGGTGGGCCTGAGCAAGAAGATGCTGGGCGAGCAGTGGGCTTTGGCCAAGCTGCTGGATCTGGGCGATCTCATCGGCGCTTCGGGGCAGCTTGGGCGGACCCGCACAGGTGAGATCACGATCTGGGCCGAAGAGAATGGCCTGACGTTCCTGAGCAAGTGCCTCTCGCAGCCTCCCGAGAAGTTCCACGGACTGGCGGACGTCGATCAACGCTACCGCCAGCGGTACGTCGATCTGTGGGCCAATCCGGACGTCATGGAGCGGTTCAAGAAGCGCAGCGCCATCATCGCGACCATCCGGCAGTTCCTCGAGGCGCGGGGGTTTCTCGAAGTCGAGACGCCGATGATGCAGGCCATTGCCGGCGGAGCGGCCGCCAAGCCGTTCATCACGCATCATAACAGCCTGGATCTCGATCTGTACCTGCGGATCAGTCCCGAGCTGTTCCTCAAGAGGCTGCTCGTCGGCGGGCTGGAGCGGGTCTTCGAGATCAATCGCAGTTTCCGCAACGAGGGGCTCAGCCGGCGGCACAACCCCGAGTTCACCATGATCGAGGTCTACCAGGCCTACGGCGACTACAACGTCATGATGGACCTGACCGAGGAGCTGATCGGTGCGTGCGTGGCATCCCATTGCGCCGACATGACCGTCCAGTTCGGCGATCTCAACATCAATCTGGCCCGGCCCTGGAAGCGGGCGCGCTATGCCGACCTGCTCAAGGAGCACAGCGGCTGTGACATCGACGACATCGATGCGATCCGCAAGAAGGCGCGGGCGCTGGAGTTGGATGAATCGGCCATGGACGACGCGGTCGTCGTCAACGAGGTGTTCGAGGCGACGGTGGAAGATGCGTTGATCGACCCGACCTTTGTGTTGGACTACCCGGCGGTTCTATGTCCGTTGACCAAGCGCAGCAAGAGCGACCCGCGCTATGCCGAGCGTTTCGAGCTGTTCATCGCGGGCATGGAGATGGCCAACGCCTATACCGAACTGAACGATCCGGCGGTGCAGTACGAGAACTTCCTGGTGCAGCTCAAGGGTCAGGAAGACACGATGGCCACGATGGACACCGATTTCATCAAGGCGCTGAAGTACGGCATGCCCCCGGCCGGCGGGCTCGGGATCGGCATCGATCGGTTGGTAATGGTGCTGACCGGTGCGACCACGATCCGCGACGTGATCTTGTTTCCGCTGCTCAAGCCGGTCGATGCGCCCAACGCAGGCGGCTAGCCGGTCGGTGCGTTCGCACGGGATTCTGGTTCTTGAATGTTGAAACTGTTTCTTTGGCTCCGTTACCTTCGCAAGCGGCGGATCATCTTTCTGAGCATCGCAGCCGTGGCGCTGTCGGTCTCACTGCTGATCGTGGTGGCCAGCCTGTTCACCGGGTTCATCAACGCCTTCGAACGAAGCGCCGTCGAGATGCTGGGCGACGTAGTGATCGGGGCGCCGTCGGGCCGGCCCATCCAGAAGTATCCCGAACTGATCGAACGACTCGAACAGACCGACATCGTGGAAGCAGCGACGGCCACGCTGTCGACACAGGGGCTGCTGAACGTCCGACCGGGCAACGTCCGGCCTGTGAGCATCTGGGGGATCGAGCCGGAAGGTCGGGCCAGGGTCACCGGACTCAAAGACGCATTGCTGCGACAGGGACAGGAGCCCAACGAGCCTTCCTTCGACGTGCCCGGCAGGCCCGATGCCGACGGTGGGTTCGCGGGGATTGGCGTCGTCGCCTACGCGGACCCGAATACGGACGAGTACGACCAGGCAGCGGTGCTCGAGGAGATGATCGGTCAGCGGGTGGTGATCACCACCGGGACGCCTGCGGAGGCGTCCAATCCTGACCAGACGCCCAAACGCAAGCTGATCCCGTTCTACATTGCCGACATCATTTTCACGGGAGTGCACGAGCTCGACGCCGGATTCGTGTACGTGCCGATCGAGACCCTCCAGAAGGTGCTCCATCCGGATCTGAACGCCCCGGCTACGACGATCAACATCAAGCTCAAGCCGGGGACCGATTCTTTCCTGGCGGTCGCGCAGATTCGCGGGTTCTGGGATGTGTTTGCCGAAAGGCAGTTGGGCTGGAACGAATATCTTCGCAGGGGCGCCACGCAGATCATCACGGCGCGCGAGATGCAGCGCCAGTACGTCGAGGAGATCCGCAAACAGATGGGCGTGCTCCTGCTGATCTTCGGCGTCGTCAGTTTCACCGTCGTTGTGCTGGTCTTCTGCATCTTCTACATGATCGTGCGTCTCAAGCAGCGTGACATCGCCATCCTCAAGAGCTGCGGCGCCGCCAGTACCTCGGTGGCCTGGATCTTCCTGGGCTTCGGGATCACGGTAGGGGTGGTGGGCGCTGCCATCGGCGCCATGGGAGGCTACGCGATCACGAAGAACATCAACGCGCTGGAAGAAGGAATCCGCGTGCTCTTCGGTCTCAAGCTGTGGAGCAGCAGCGTGTATATGTTCTCGCGCATTCCCACGGAAGTGGACTGGGCGTCCGCGCTGCCGATCGTCGGGTTGGCCATTGCCGCTGCCGCGCTGGGGGCGTTGACGCCGGCGATCGTCGCGGCGCTGACCCGTCCGGTCGAGGTCTTGCGATATGAGTAAATCAGATTTGTGTGAATGTACAAGCTGACGTTGATAATCCGGTACCTGCTCAAGCGGCGGATCACCCATTTCGCGGTGCTGACCGTGGCGCTGTGCGTGTTCATCGTGGTCGTCGTGATGACGGTGATGAACGGCTTGGTCGAGGAGTTCAAGCAGAAGAACCACGAGTTCGTGGGCGATTACGTCATCGGCACGCAGTCGCTGGTGGGGTTTCCCTACTATGAAGAGCTGATGGAGGAACTCGAACGGACGGAGTACGTCGAGGCGGTCTCTCCGGTGGTGCGAAACTACGCGCTGCTTCGTCCGCAGTACGACCGCGAGCAGTACGTCGAACTGATGGGTATCGACCCGGTGTTGCACAGCCAAGTGACGAACTTTGCGCAGACGCTGTATTACCGCGCCAACGAACCGGTGAAGGCCTTCGTTCCCGCCTACGAGCCCAATGCCCTGGGGTGCGTGCTGGGGATCGACCTGGCGCTCTGGCGCGACGCGCGCAGCGAGTACACACAGGATGCCAGGCCGCCGCGTGCACAGTTTGCGCTGACCTGCTTTCCGCTCAACGCCCGCGGCGCGCCTGCCATGGCCGGAACGACCGTGGTCAGCAGTCAGCAATTCTACTACAGCGACAACTCCCGCAGCGGGATCGCCCGCGTCGATGGCTCAATGGTCTATATCCCCTTGGAGCAGGCTCAGAAGCTGTGCATGGCTGGCGAGCGTAAGAGAGTCAGCGCCGTCTTTGTCAAGTTCCGCCCCGGCGTAGATCCGGATGCCGCCGGTCGCCGCCTGCGAAGCCTCTGGAATCAATTCAAAGAGGCGCGGATCGAAGCGGCGGATAGCGGTCTGCTGGAGACCGTGAGGGTGGAGAGCTGGAAGCAGTACCGCCGGGCGGTGATCGCACCGATGGAGAAGGAGGAGACGCTGATGAGCATCATGTTCGGTTTCGTCGGCATCACGACCGTCTTCATCGTCTTCGTTGTCTTCTACATGATCGTGAGCCATAAGACAAAGGACGTGGGCGTACTCAAGAGCGTCGGTGCCTCGAGTGCCAGCGTGATGGCCCTCTTCTCGGGGTTTGCCTTCGTGGTGGGTCTGTTGGGCTCGGTAGTGGGAATCGCGGCAGGGTGGTTCTTCCTGGGCAACATCAACCGCCTGGAGGATTGGCTCTTCCAGCGGTTTGGCTTCCAGCTCTGGGACCGCACGATCTACGCCATTGGAGAGATCCCCCATCAGGTGGAATGGACCATGCTGCTGCTCATTGCATACTTCGCCATCGTCGCTTGCCTGATTGGAGCGCTGGTTCCAGGCTATTTCGCGGCTCGCCTGCGCCCCGTCGAGACGCTGCATGGCAGTCGGACATGACCGCCGACAGCCTCCGTCGGAGGAGGGATTTCCGGTTTTCCTTGTGGCGACGGGAGAAATCCGCTATAGAAGGGCGGCCCCGCGGCCTATAGCGACCGTCGGGAGGTTGAGTGAAAACGCCTATGGGTGAACAGACGGTGATACTGAAAGCGGAACGCCTGCACAAATCGTATCGGATGGGCGCTACCCGCGTGAACGTGCTCAAAGGGGTGGACCTGGCGGTCGAGGCAGGGCAGTTCGTCGCCGTCATCGGCGCTTCCGGCAGCGGCAAGAGCACGCTGCTGCACCTGCTGGGCGGGCTGGATCGGCCCAACGAAGGCACCGTTCAGTTCGACGGACGGGACCTGAACCGGATACGATCCTGGGAGTTGAACCGGTTTCGCAACGAGATGGTGGGATTCGTCTTTCAGTTCTACCACCTGTTGGACGAATTGAATGTGTTGGAGAATGTCTACCTGCCGACGATGGTGTCGCGCGGGATCGTCGGGTGGCTGGGGGCGCGTAAGGCAGCTCGACAGCGGGCGGAAGAATTGCTCGAACAACTGGGCTTGCAGGACCGGGCGCGGCACAAGCCGTACCAACTTTCTGGTGGAGAGCGGCAGAGGGTCGCCATCGGCAGGGCACTGATGAATGAGCCCCGACTGCTGCTGGCCGACGAGCCGACCGGGAACCTTGACTCGACGACGGGATTTGGTATTTTGGGCGTTCTGGAACGGCTGCACCAGGACGGGCAGACCATCGTAATGGTGACCCACGACGAGCGGGTCGCTCGCCGGGCCCAGCGCGTGATCACGCTGGTCGACGGCAAGGTGAAGAGCGAACCGAATGGAAGGTCGCGCGGGCATCTGTGAACCTGCATATGTAAGGCGTACTTATGGCGTTGCAGATTTGGATGAACACAGGTTTGGTCGATGAGGCCGACGCGAAGATCTCCGTCTTCGATCATGGGCTGCTCTATGGGGATGGTGTGTTCGAAGGTATCCGGGTCTACGAGGGACGGGTCTTCGAACTGACGGCGCACATCAAGAGGTTGTTCGATTCGGCGCATGTGATTCGCCTGCCGATCGCCATGAGTCCGCAGGAGTTATCTGCGGCGGTCGAAACCACCGTGGAGGCCAACGGCATCCACAACGGGTATGTGCGACTCGTCGCTACGCGGGGCATCGGAACCTTGGGACTCAACCCGCTCATCTGCAAGGACAGCCGTCTCATCATCATCGCCGATACGATTCAGCTCTATCCCGAAGAACTGTACGAGAAGGGGATGCGCGTGGTCAGCGCGACGACACGGCGCACCCATCCACTCGCCTTCCCGTCCCAGGTCAAGAGCCTCAACTACCTGAACAACATCATGGCCAAGATCGAGGCGCTGGACAGCGGCGTCCCTGAGGCGATCATGTACAACCAGGAAGGCTACGTCGCCGAGGCGACGGGCGATAACGTGTTCATCGTCCGCGAAAGGGTCGTCTTTACCCCGCCCATCGAAGCCGGCGGGCTCGGGGGCATCACGCGGGCGGTCGTGATTCGTCTGGCTCGCGAACTGGGCATTGAGGTTCAGGAGAAGAATCTGACGCGATACGACCTGTACGTCTGCGATGAGTTCTTCCTCACCGGCACCGCGGCCGAGGTCATCGGGATCGTGGAGATCGACGGGCGGCGGATCGGGGACGGTCGACCCGGATCGATCACACGTCGCCTTCGGGAGGCCTTCGACCACTACGCACGCGGAACCGGACAGTCGCCGCGGGTCAGCCCGTGATGCACCGGCGCCATCTGGAATCACCGATCGAGATGAATGCAACCGAAAACACGCCATGGCAGGATATTCCGTCATTTCGGTCGGTGGACGCCGACCTGAAGCGGGTGGCCGAGCGGATACGTCGGGCCCTTGCGGGTCCCCCCTGGGCCGGAGAGATCACTCCGGTTCTCGACCATTTCACCGCCCGCAGCGGCAAGATGATCCGTCCGGCGCTGGTCCTGTTGGCGGGCCGAGCCGTGGGCGCGACCACCGAGAAACACATCCAGGTGGCCGCCATGATGGAGATGATCCACGATGCGACCCTGCTCCATGACGATGTCGTGGATGACGGCCTCGTGCGGCGCGGAGCGCCGACGGTCAACTCGATCTGGGGCAACGAGTCGGCGGTCCTGCTGGGAGATTTTGTCCTCAGCCAGATTTTCAAAATGACCGTCAATCTCGAACCGACCGTGGCCCGGGTGGTGGCGGAAACGGCGGTCTCCGTCTGCGAAGGGGAGTTGCGACAGGTCGCCCAGAGACGAAACTGGCGACTGACCGAATCCGAGTACATCAGCATCATCACGGACAAGAGCGCCGCGTTTTTCCAGGGATGTTGTCGGGTCGGCGCCCTGCTGTCCGGGGCGCCGGACGATCAGGTCGAAGCGCTGTCTGCGTATGGCTTGAACGCAGGCATCGCCTTCCAGATCGAAGACGATCTGCTGGATATCGCGGGCAACGAGTTCGAAACGGGCAAGACCGCGCAGCGCGACGTCACCAAGAGCAAGCCGACGCTGGCGATCCTCCACCTGCTGGATACGATTGACGATGCCGAACGTTCGAACGTTCTCGCTTTGCTGGAAAGTCCATCCGTGGCGGGCGGAGACCTGAGACCGTGGCTCGACCGGCAGGGCAGCCTGGCGTACGCGCACCAATGTGCCCGCCATTACGTGGATCAGGCGATTGCTGCTCTGGACGCCATACCGGACGGCAACGAAAGAGACGCCCTGGTCGGGGCGGCCCGCTTCATGGCTGAGCGGAGGGCCTGAGTTCCCCTACCGCCGGGGCAGGAACTTCTCCGGCTGGATGGCGGCGCTGATTCCGAAGACCCACGAATCGTTTGCGTATTGCCCCTCCACCCAGCAGTCCACTCTCTCGGAGGCCTCCCAGATGGCGCCGAAGTGAACGCCGAGTTGTGACATCTCTTCGATGTCGCCCGAACACGTAAATCCTCCCGCGATGACTCCCTCGGTGAACGTCTGCCCGCTGCGATCGAAATCGCCCTGCACGAATTGCAGGAATGGGCCCGCCCAGAAGCGGAACATGTCGATCTGATAGGTCGCGGCCAGGGCGAGTTGGGCCTGCCACAGATCGATGTCCATGCGCCCGCGCGCCGTGGAATTCGGGTCCGCGGGATCGGACCAGGTCAGATCGCTGTCGCCCGGGTCCAGCCAGTTCACCTGCATCGTTCCACCGAACTGCCAGGGACCCCAATGGCAGAAGGTGGCGCGGCTGCCGAAGCCGACCGCCAGACCGTGGCTGCCCTCGTACTCGAATCGTTGTGCGCTGCCCCCGAAAGGCACCGTGCGTGTGTTCACGTGGTCCTGGGCATCCGTGGTGCCCAGTCGAAGGAAGAGATCCCAGTTGTCGCAGATGCCATAGGCGAAATTCGCCGTGACCATGCGCGTGCTGAGTTGGCGGATGTCCACTTCCTCGGCCGTGTAGACGGCGCTGCCCTCGATGGGAACCTGGAGGCATGTGCCGTGGGCACGCAGGTCGCTCTCAGCGTAGCCGTATTCGAGGCCGACGGCCCACTCGCCCTCCTCCTGGATCGCGATCGGCGGGCCCATCACGCTCGCACCAATCGTCACCGCACCCGGTAGGACGATCAGACTCAGCAGGACGCCCGCAACGCCGTTCGTCGCTTTCATGTGTGAATCCTTTCCCCTGAGAGACACGTCGATACACACTGACATCGTGCGGCCAACGCTTTTGCGCCGAACTCACACGCCAGGAGTCTACCGCGTCTCCAGAGAAGCGTCAAGCGAAGCGCGGTCTGACCGGCGAACGATCCGCGCGCAAAAAAAAGCTGCGAGTCGGCGAAGACTCGCAGCTCGATGTTCAGAATTCGAGAGATTCCGTTGGTTCGGTTCTCCGTCCTCCGGATCCTACTTGAACTGATGAATCAGGCCCACGAACAGGCCGTGCCCATCGTCGAGGTAGTCGTCGATGTCCCCACTCCAGAGGTGATACTGGTACTCGACGAAGAAATCGTTGTAGGCGTTCAGCTCATACCGCAGACCGGCGACCGGACCCCAGAGGACACCGTCGTCATCGAGATCCGTATCGGGCCCCAGGACCTCATCGATACCATCGGTCTCGACGTTGGTCCACATAACCTGGCCACCGATGTAGGGCACCCATTGGTTCGTCGGCATGAAGTGATACTTGGCGCGACCGCCGATCGCCCAGATATCGGTGTCGACGCCTTCGATCTCGGTCCATGCCCCCAACGCAGCAGCCTGGACCTGAATGTTGTCGGTGACGAAATAGCCCAGACCCGCCGACAGAAAGAAGACGTCGATGTCCTCGAAGTCATCGGCACCGTTCTGGGTCATCCATGCGCCCAGGGCATCCAGTTCGGTGTCCCCTTGCTGGACCGATGCGCTCGCTGCACCGGCCACCAGCAGACCACTCACCACAGACAGGATTAGGTAATGCTTCATGATACGTCCCTTTCAAAAGCGGCACTCCAATCGGGCTTCTGCGCATCCTCATATCGAACTACCGGCGAGGAGTTTACTCTCGGGCCTTTCGTGGCGAAGTCTACGCTTTGTTCACGTGGGCGTCAAGCGGACTCTCCCCGGATATTTTCACCAGGGGTGCTCCTGCAACCCGCCTCGTTCCATGGTTGCCCAGGCCTCTTCGTGGCCACCCACGGTACGCCAGGAGGCCGGCGTTGCCGCCGAAAAAAAAGCTGCGAGTCAAGGTGACTCGCAGCTTCGCATTCAGAATTCGAGAGATTCCGTTGGTTCGGTTCTCCGTCCTCCGGATCCTACTTGAACTGGTGAATCAGACCCACGAACAGGCCGTGCCCATCGTCGAGGTAGTCGTCGATGTCCCCACTCCAGAGGTGATACTGGTACTCGACGAAGAAATCGTTGTAGGCGTTCAGCTCGTACCGCAGACCGGCCACCGGACCCCAGAGAACGCCGTCGACGTCGTCGTCGAATCCGAGCGTTGAAGAATCCACTTCGGCGTTGGTCCACATGACCTGACCACCAATGTAGGGCACCCACTGGTTCGTCGGCATGAAGTGATACTTCGCGCGACCGCCGATCGCCCAGATGTCCAGGTCCTCGCCCAGGACTTCGGTCCATGCGCCTAGCGCGGCGCCCTGAACCTGAACGTTGTCGGTCAAGAAGTAGCCGATCCCTGCGGACAGGAAGAAGACATCGGTGTCATCATAGTCATCCGCCCCGTTCTGGGTCATCCACGCGCCGAGCGCATCCAGTTCCGTGTCCCCTTGTTGCACCGCCGCGCTCGCGGCGCCGGCCACTACCAAACTACTCAGTACAGATAGAATCAACCAACGCTTCATGATACTTCCCTTTCAAAAACTGCACTCACACTGGCTTTCTGGTCAGCCAACTATACACACGACACAAGACCTCTCAAGCCTGTCTCCGTCAGGCCTGTCTCTCATTCATTTTTCTACCCGACTCCGGATCGTGCATGGCGTACCACGTCCGTTGGTATCTGTAGAAGTTTATCGGCAGAGGGGGTGAAATCAAATAAAAAAAAGGAACCCCTCCGAGTTTTTTTGCCGCGCAAAAAGACGTGAACTGACTCGCGATTGTCACGAATCCGCGACCGCGGTGCAGAGTCTCCTGCGCGGGGGGAGCCCCTGGCGTGACGGGGCGGGGCGTTGTAACTCATGGCAGGACCGTTGATTGCGCTTTGATCGCCGAACGCCCCGGGAGACGCCGTCCCCCGCGACCCCGTCGCGGAGACGAAAGCCCCGGTGATTTGGTCCGCGCGCAGAGACGGTTACCTGGGAAGCCTGGATGCTCTGGATACCTAACAAAAATACTCCTGAAATGCCTGTTTTGACCGATCTTTTTTGGGGTCGTCTCTGGCGTGACATTTGTTGTTCTCGCCGACGCGCAAACGAGGGCGGTCGGCGCGCTCGTGCCGTTCGGGTGCGCAGCCTGCAACACGCGTATCGTCGAGGTCGCGAGATTCTGCGCAGGTCGCCCATTTCCTCTTTCTCCGAGGCCGCGAGTTTTGCGCGGTTGAACCACCGACGGGCGAATCCGTTCGACTTCTCTCGTCGTCTTTCGTATAATGCGCGCCATGCGCGATGATCGTCCCGATAAAAACCTGTTTGCCTCTGCCGAAAGAGCCAACCTGCGTTCGGCGGCGCCCCTGGCGGCGCGGATGCGTCCGAGAACTCTTGTGGAATTCGTCGGCCAGCGTCATTTTCTCGCGCCGGGCAAACTGCTGGCGCGCATGCTCGCGGCGGATCGACTCAGCAGTCTGATCTTCTACGGCCCCCCCGGCGTCGGTAAAACCTCGCTGGCTGCCGTCATCGCGCAGCATACCCGCGCGCGATTTCGCTATCTCAGCGCGCCCGCCGCGACCGTCAAAGACATTCGCGACATCCTGGCCGAGGCGAGAGATCGGCTGGCCACCGGCGCGGGGCGGACGGTTCTCTTCATCGATGAAATTCATCGCTTCAACCGCGCGCAGCAGGATGTGTTGCTCGACGACGTCGAGAAGGGCGTTGTCGTTCTGATCGGCGCGACGACGGAGAATCCGTACTTTTCCGTGAACGGGCCGTTGATCTCGCGGAGCACCGTGTTCCGTTTCGAGCCGCTCTCGCCCGAGGAGATCGTACAGTTGCTGGAGTGGGCACTTCGCGATAGCGACCGCGGTCTCGGCTCGCTGGACGTGAGAGTGGAAGAGAAGGCCCTTCGTTTCCTGGCGGAGATCGCCGACGGGGACGGTCGCAAGGCGCTCACCGCCCTGGAGGTGGCCGTGCGGTCCCAGGCGGCGGACGCCGCCGACGGACCGATAAGATTCGACCTGGAAGTTGCGAGAGAGTCGATCCAGGAGAAGGCCATCGCGTACGACCATTCGGGCGACACGCACTACGATCTGGCCAGCGCATTCCAGAAGAGCATGCGGGGTTCGGACCCCGATGCGACGATCTACTGGCTGGCTCGCATGCTGGCGGGGGGCGAAGACGTGCGTTTCGTCGCGCGACGGATCGCCGTCTGTGCCGCCGAGGACGTGGGAAACGCCGATCCCATGGCGACGGTGCTGGCCAGTGCCGCCGTGCAGATTTGCGAATTCGTCGGATTGCCCGAAGCCCAGCTTCCGCTGGCCCAGGCGGCGATCTATATTGCCTGTGCGCCGAAATCCAACGCCGGCGCCGCAGCGATCTGGAAGGCGATGAGCGACGTGCGGACCGAGCCGACGCGTCCGGTCCCGCCCCATCTGAAGGATTCGCACTACGCGGCGGCAAAAAAAGCGGGAATCGGCGCCGAATACCAGTATCCCCACGACGCCCCCGATGGCTTTGTCGTGCAGGAATACCTTCCCGGAAGCCCCAAACGCTACTACGAGCCCAAGAATGCGGGGTACGAAAAAACGATAGGGCAGTATTTACAGGAGTTGAGAAGACTGGTAGAAAGTACCAAAGCGGTCGAACGGACCGCATCGAATGAGACTCTGAGGCCGATGGATGGACAAGGTTGAGCTGCGCCGGCTGTTGCAGAACCGCCTGCTTTCCATGCCGGATGAACAACGACAGGAAAAGAGCAGGAAAGCGTGCCGGAACCTGATCGCCACCGAGCGATTTCAGGAAGCTTCGACCGTCATGATATTCCTGTCGCTTCCCCATGAGGTCGACACCTCGGAGGCGATCCTGCACGCTTGGCAACTCGGAAAAACGGTGGGGGTGCCGAAGATTTCCTGGCAACAGCGGCACATGATTCCCGTCGCCATCCAATCGCTGGAGACCGGTTTTTCCACGGGGGCGCTCGGCTTGAGGAATCCCGTGGAAGGCATGCCCGTTCCGTTCGAGCAGATCGATCTGGTGGTCTCTCCGGCGCTGGGGTATGACCGCCAGGGCAATCGCCTCGGACGCGGGGGGGCTTTCTACGATCGATTCTTTGCCAACGAAACGTTGACCGCATCGCGATGCGGATTTGCTTTCATCGAACAAGTGGTGGACTCTATCCCGGTAACCGAGAACGACGAACCGGTGCATTTTCTGGTTACGGACGAAGGGATGATCAACTGCGACTCGCAGAAAGGAGCATAGGATGGCTCGCTTCTCTCGTACAGGACGGAAACGACGCGGACACCGAAACAATACGATTTATCTCGCCGTCTCGGTTGTAGTTTTCGCGACGGTGGTCTTCTTCCTTTTCCGGGGCGGTTCTTCGACGCCGCAGGAGGCGTCCGCGGCAGATGTAATGAACGAGACGCAGCCGGCGGCGGAGCCGACACGGGGCACACCGACCCTGGCGGCGGTGGAAACCAACACGACGCCCGCTCCGATATCCCGTTCCGCCCCTGTGCAAAGACCGGTACCGGCGCCTGTCCAGCCCGTGGAACAGCCCTCCGCTGCGATGGAAACTGCTGAGCCGGAGACGATTACGGCAGAGGTGACCCAGCCCGAGGCGCCGCCCGCCGATGCGAAAACCCTCGCAGCGGTTGCCGAAGCGATGGCGCTACTGGATTCCCATCCCCGGCAGGTGATCGCCGCCCGAAACAAGCTCAACGAGACGCTTTCGATGCCGATGCCGGAACCCCAGCGGCGCGCGGTGAAAGAGGAGATGGCGAAACTGTCGGAGGAATGGCTGTTCGGTCCCGCCTCCTTTGCGGGCGACACCCTGTGCGATACCTATACCGTCCAGTCGGGCGATCTCTTGCAGGTCATCGGTCGTCGCAACAAGGTGCCCTTCGAACTTCTGATGCAGATCAACAACATCCCCCGCCCACAGAGCCTCCAGGCGGGCAAGACCATCAAGATCATCAAGGGCCCGTTCCACGCGAAAGTCTATCGCTCTACCTTCACCCTGGATCTCTACCTTCAGGATGTCTACGTGCGCAGCTTCAAGGTCGGATTGGGCCGCGCGGGGTACGAGACGCCGACCGGGCTCTGGCGGGTTCAGGAAGGCGGCAAGCTCATCGCTCCGACCTGGACGGACCCCGATTCGGGCCGGATGTATAAAGCCACCGATCCGGACTACCCCCTGGGGTCGCGCTGGATCGCCCTGGACGGCATCGACGGCAACGCCAAAGGCCGCACCGGCTTTGCCATCCATGGCACCAAGGAGCCCGAGCAGATCGGCGCCGCCGGCTCGCGCGGGTGCATCCGCATGTACAACGGCGAAGCCATCCGCGTGTACAACATGCTCTTTCCGCTCTATTCCAAGGTTGAGGTCCTCGACTAGCCCGACATTGCGGGCGCAAAAAAAGAGATGGCGTTGCCGCCATCTCTTGGGGTCCGATTTCTACTGTGAAGAGCAGGAGGAATCTCCGTCAGGCGGATTCCTTGCGGGCTTGGTGTTTGGCAGCCACCAGGGGAGCCTTGCCTTCGACGATATCCTGCGTGATCACGTACCGCGCCGGCTTGGGCTCTTCCGGCAAATGGTACATCAGATCGACCATCAACTCCTCGGTGATCGACCGCAACGCCCGGGCGCCGGTATCGCGCGTCAACGCCTTGCGAGCCAGCGCGTGCAGACCGCCCTCGGTAAACTCCAGTTCCGCGTTCTCCATCTCGAAGAACCGCTTGTACTGCCGCACCAGTGCGTTGCGAGGCTGGGTCAGGATGTCGATCAGCGCCTCTTCGTCGAGCGCCGAGAGCGTCGCAATCACCGGCAGACGCCCGACCATCTCGGGAATCATCCCAAACTCGATGATATCCTCGGGAATGGCCTGCTCCAGAACGCTGCTGAGGTCGGCTTTCTCATCCGCCTTGCCCGCCAACTCAGAGCCGAATCCGATCATCTTGCGCCCCAGGCGCTTCTTGATGATATTCTCGAGCCCGACGAACGTGCCGCCGCAGATGAACAGAATATCCGTCGTATCCATCTGAATGTAGGACTGCTCGGGGTGCTTGCGCCCCCCCTGCGGCGGGATATTCGCGGTGGTTCCCTCGAGCATCTTCAACAGGGCTTGCTGGACCCCTTCGCCCGAGACGTCCCGCGTGATCGAGACGTTCTGGCTCGTCTTGCCGATCTTGTCGATCTCGTCGATGTAGACGATGCCGCGCTGGGCCGCTTCGATGTCGAAGTCGGCCGCTTGCAGCAGCCGCAGCAGGAAGTTCTCGACGTCCTCGCCGACGTAGCCCGCCTCGGTCACCGTGGTCGCATCGCAGATGGCGAACGGCACCTCGAGCTTGTTGGCCAGCGTCTTAGCGAGCAGCGTCTTGCCGCAGCCGGTCGGGCCGATCAGCAGGACGTTCGACTTGTCGAGTTCGACGTCGCTGTCGCCGGTATCGCTGTGCAGCAGCCGCTTGTAGTGGTTGTGAACCGCGACCGAGAGATACCGCTTGGCGTTGTCTTGGCCGATCACGTACTGGTCCAGATACTCCTTGATCTCACGGGGTTTGGGCGTTTCCTTGAGGCTCGTCCGCGGTGCAGCGGACTGCCGGCGATTCTGCTTGATGATATTATGACACAGTTCTACGCACTCCGGGCAAATGAACACATTCTCCGGACCCTCGATCAGGGTATCGGTCTGACTGCCCGCCCGTCCGCAGAAGCTGCAGATGGCGCGTGATTTCCTATTTCCAGATTGTTTTGCCATGTTCCTCGTCCTGTTGGTTGGTTTTGCATTCCGTGAAGCGGCATTCTACAACAAAACGCTTCTCCTGTCAGCGCCTCTTCGCGAGAACACCGAATTCTCCGGCTGGGCCAGCCTGCGGGTTATCAGGGGCGCCTCTTGAGCAGTGCGTCGAGGGTGTCGATTTGCAGCTCGAGTTCGGGACGAAATTCCGGGCTCGCCATGTACTCCAGCAAGCTGCGCAGCATCTGCCGGGCCACGGGGCGCTGATCGAGATCGGTGTTGAGGTCGATGCTACAGACCAGCAGCCTGCCCTCGCCGATCGTGCCTTCGAAGATCAGCCCGAGCTTGCGATTGACGTTCCAGTCGTCGATGACCTGCACGATCGGATCGAGCTCGGTCGGGAATTCGTCGAGCACCAATGGCTTCGAGTGCCTCACGAGATCCCACCATTGCCAGTTGCTGTGAAATTCGGTGGGGAAGTTCGAAAGCGCCGGGTGTTCCGGATTGCAGAGAATCCCTAGTGTGTGCGGGGGTTGTCCGTTGGTCCACTGCGTGTTCCAGAAGATCGTCGTGAAGCCCGGCGGCACATCGCTGACGATGTCGTCCAGCCTGGGCATCAGCAGCACGCTCATTCCTTCGCGCAGGGCCCGCAGCGCGTCGGCACCCAACTGCTCCGTGATCATCACCTGCCGGGCGCCTTGCAGACTGATACGGTCGGGGTAGACCCAGACGTCCCACGAATTGCGGTAGTCGGTCCCCGCGATTTCGACCGCGATCACCATCTTCGTCGGCGCCAACGCCTTCGACAAATCCAGTTCGATCGTGCCGATTCGGTTGTCGCCGCCGAGGGCGATGGTCTGCGGTGTGAACTCGCCTGAGGTGGCGACCTGCTCGCCGTCGCACTGCACCTCCCAGCGGACCACGGCCTCTTCGAGCGGAGCGGGACCGTAGTGGGCGATCTGAACCTCGCCTTCGAACGTCTCTTGGTCCGTCCAGACCACCTTCGGCATTCGCAACAGCGGCACCGTCTCGCTACAGAATTGATGGTACTCGGCCGGTTCAACATAGCCCTTCGATTCCCAGAAGGGATCGAGCACGCCCACCAGCGCCGTGCCCTGGCCCGGGAAATCGTGCAGATCGAGCAACTGGAACCCGCCGAAACCGGGCGTCCGCAGGGCCGCCTCGATCTCTTCCTTGTACAGGAGCGTCTGGAGTTTGCCCGAGGCGATCAGGAAATCGTCGGCTCGATCGAGCATGCCGTGCCTGGCGAGCGAGTCCCGGAAGATCTCGAAGTTCTTCGGCTTCAGTACGCCGTCGTACTTGTCCATCTCGTCGAAGTTCGGATAAACGCACCACTGCCCGATCTCATGCGAAACGATAGGGACGGAATATTCCTTAACGGCGTCGCTGTAATCGAAATCGGTCGTCAACGGCTCGGCGTTGAACCGGCTCGTCAGACCCGCGCCCCACTGGTGACCGCGCGGGCCAGGGGTAGAATGATAGTCGTTTTCCGCGATGATCGGCCAGCCGGCGGCGCTGGTGTAGACGCGGCGCGAGTCCTTCTGTTTCCAGTAGGTCACGAGTTTGCCGAGATACTCGCGCTGCCGTTGCCCCGCCGGTTCGTTGCCATAGGCCAACATGCAGAAGGAGGGGTGATTGCCATAGGCCTGGAGGATGCGATCTCCCTCGGCGTAGATCCATTGGTCGATCGGGGCGCCGTCGCCGATCGTCGGGCCGCTGTTGGTCCAGGCGGCGCATTCGATCTGGTAGATCACGCCCATCTCGTCGGCCGCGACGAAGGCCGCTTCCGGTGGACACCACGAATGAAACCGAAGATGGTTCAGGCCGTGCGCTTTGGCCGCCTTCAGCACCTTGCGCCAGGCCTTCACGTCCATTGGCGGGCGCCCCGTCAGCGGGAAGATGCAGCATTCAAGTGTACCGCGCAGAAATGTGGTGCGCCCGTTGATTGCGAACTGCGTCCCCTCCGTGGTGAACTCGCGCAGGCCGAAGACAGTCGTCCGCTCGTCCTCGAATTCCTTGCCCTCGATCGAGACCGTCAGGCGGTAGAGGTTGGGCGAGAATTCGTCCCACAGCAGCGCATCCTCGCCGAGGGCATAGTCGAACTCGATCACCTCGTTCACATCGTCCACCGCGAAGAGGACGCGTTTCTCGTCGACCTTGTGCCTGCGATCGGAATTGAAGCTCGTCGCCTCGACGGTTAACGTGCCGGCGGTCCTTTCGCCGCTGGGATTGGCGAGCTCGACACGAATCCTCGCGGTCCGATACGCCACGTCGGGATAGACCTGCACGTCGTCGATGCGCACATCGTCGTAGGCCCGCAGCTCGATGTCGCCGGCGATGCCGTTCCAATTGGTCTGTGTGTGGTCGGAGACGCTGTGTGCGTTGATGCCGACGCCGATATCCACGGTGTTGTCCACGCAGATCGTCAGTACGTGCTCCCCTTTGCCCAGCACACCCAGATCATATTCATGGGGCACGCTCAGGCTGTCGGCGGATCCGACGAGGCGCCCGTCGACCCAGACCTGCGTCTTCCAATGGCAGCGTTCGAGGAACAGCACGATACGCTTGGCGTCCCACTTACCGGGGATGCGAATCTCCTTCTGATACCAGGCGGGTCCGACGTAATGCTTGACCGGCGTGAGCCAGAAGGGCACCTTGATATTGTCCGGCTGCCGGTAGGGTTCGTATTTCTCGTCCGTATACCACGAACGGTCCACAATCTGCCCGGTCCACTGCGTCTCGATCGTGACGTCATGACCGTAGCCGTTTTCTTTCATCGAGCCCGGCAGGACGATCTTCTGCGACGGCGCTTCCTCGAAACATCGCTCGCTGAGCCCCTCACGTTCCAGATCGGCGCGGAATCGCCACGTGCCCGCCAGCGATCGCGTCTCATAGCCCAAGGCAGGCGCGGCTGCGAAAAAGCCGAGCGCGATCCACAATGCCACCACCGCGATGACGATCGTCGGTCGAATCGATCTGATGTACGTTCCAGTCATGCCGTCTCCTCTATCTGTGGAACCAACGTAGTCATTTACCCCTATCTCTGCCCAGCCCCATTGTTTGGCACTCTCGCCGTCTATCAACCGGCTTCCCGTCAGGGATAGTGGGTACACACCCTCGTCGTCGATTGGTGCGCCGAGATCCTTGTTGCGAGTTGCCTTTCCACCCATGACAGGACAGGTCTCCGGAAAGGGCGTCTCCTGTGGTGCGAGTATTGTCCGCCCCTCGTCCAGGGCTTACAGTTGAGAGATGGCGAATTCGGCCCCTCGGCACAGCGCCTCGGTGTTGGCGCCGATGGTCTTGTGATAGCGCTGGGCGAGAACGTCGGGCAACGCCTCGGCCGCTTGCTCGGGGCTCAAACACCCCCGTGCTCCCAGATATGCGCCAAGCATGACCATATTGACACTCTTTGGACTGCCTATCTGGAGGGCAATCTCTTCGGCCGGGATGCCGATGACGCGCACCCCCTCAGGAACGGAAGGGGTTTTCTCAATCAACGAACTATTGAAGATCAACAATCCCCCGGCCTGAAGCCGAGGCGCGAACTTGCTCAGTGACGCCTTGTTGCAGATCACCAGCGAGTTCGGCGCGCTGACGAGCGGGCAGGCGATCGGCTTATCCGACAAGACAACCATGCAATTGGCGGTTCCGCCGCGAACCTCGGCGCCGTAGGACGGCATGTAGGTCACTTCGATCTCGGCCTTCATGCCCGCCTGCGCCAGCACTTTGCCCGCCAGGATCACTCCCTGCCCGCCGAAACCGGCGATCACCACCTCTTCATACAGTCCGTTTGCAGTCGGCATCTTCATCCCTTCAAGCGTGCAATGGGAAAGGCCTGGCTCATCTGCTGGTCGATCCACTTCATCGCCCTGGCTGGCGACATACGCCAATACGTCGGGCAGGGCGACAGCACTTCCACCAGCGACAGTCCCGGCGCTTCGTCCATCTGGAGTTGGAAGGCGTGTTTCATGGCTGCCTTGGTCCGCTTGATGCCGGGTACGCCGCTCAGGGCGCAGCGCTCGACATAAACCGTTCCGGGCAGCAGCGCCAGGATCTCGGAAACCTGGAGCGGATACCCCTGTCCATTGCTGGGATCGCGACCCTGCTGGGTCGTTGCAGTGGCCTGCCCGAGCATCGTGGTCGGCGCCATCTGGCCGCCGGTCATACCGAAGACCGCGTTATTGATGAAGATCACCGTGATCCGCTCCGCCCGATGGGCGGCGTGAATGATCTCGGCGGTCCCGATGGCCGCCAGGTCGCCGTCGCCCTGGTAGGAGAAGATGATCTTGTCGGGATTCGTCCGCTTCATGCCCGTCGCGACCGCTGGGGCGCGCCCGTGGGGGACCTCGATCATGTCCACGTCGATGTAGTTATAGGCGAGCACCGCACAGCCGACCGGGGCGATGCCGATCGTGCGGTCCTGGAGGTCGAGTTCGTCGATCACCTCCGCCAACAGCCGGTGTGCGATCCCATGACCGCAGCCCGGGCAGTAGTGCGTCGGGCAATCCTTCAAAACAGGCGTTCGCTCAAACACGGTATTCATGTCTTTCTGCCTCGGGGCGCCGCGCAGTTGCCGCATACGCTCCAAAAAGGGGCTACACAGTGCCCGCTCGTATCGTCAACTGACGGATTTTGTCCAGCATTTCGTCCACGGTCGGTACGCCGCCGCCGGGCCGGCCGTGCAGCAGGACGGGACACGTTCCCGCCACCGCCAGTTTCACGTCCTCGATCATCTGGCCGCAACTCATCTCTGCCGTCAGGAACATCCGGAACGTCTCGGCCGCGGCGCTGATCTGCTTGGACGGGAAGGGCCACAGCGTGATCGGTCGGATCATGCCGACCGCAATACCCTCCTCGCGAGCCTGGTCGATCGCCGTCCGCGCGATCCGAGCGACCACCCCGTACGCCACGATCACGATCTCTGCGTCCTCCATCAGGTACTGTTCGCAGAGGACTTCCTTTTCCTGGATCTCCTGATACTTGGCTTGCAGCCTGTTGTTCAGTTCCTCCAACGCGCCCTCGGCCAGCCACAAGGACCGAACGATATTCTGCTCGCGGTTCTTCATGCCGGTCAACGCCCAATCCTTCTCGGGCGGTTCCCGGCGCGGTTTGGGCTCCAGCGAGACCGGCTCCATCATCTGCCCCAGAATCCCGTCGGCCAGCACCATCACGGTGATGCGGTACTGATCAGCCAGATCGAAGGCCAGGGGCATGCAATCGGCCATCTCCTGCACGCTGGCCGGGCCCAGCACGATGGTGCGATAGTCGCCGTGTCCGCCCCCTCGCGTGGCCTGGAAATAATCCGCCTGCGACGGGGCGATATTGCCCAAGCCGGGACCGCCACGCATCACGTTGATCACCACCGCCGGTACCTCCGCCCCCGCCAGGTAGCTGATCCCTTCCTGCATCAGACTGATCCCAGGGCTCGAAGAGCTGGTCATCGCCCGCTTGCCCGTCGCGCCGGCGCCAAAAACCATGTTGATCGCCGCCAGTTCGCTCTCGCTCTGGACGAAGACCCGACCCTCCTGCGGCATCCGCTCCGACATGTACGCGGTGATCTCGTTCTGCGGGGTGATCGGATAGCCGAAGTAGGCGTCGCAACCGGCGACAATCGCCGCTTCCGCCATCGCCTCGTTGCCACACATCAATATCCGCTTGCTCACTGTCCTGCCTCTCTGCTGACCCATCGATCGAGATAGCTCTTCACCGTTTCGTAGAATTCCTCAGCGGCCGCGAACAAATCTTCTGCCTCTTCCTGGCTGATGGACGCGCCCATCCCATAGTCGCCAATGAGTCTCTTACTATATGCGTGATTGAGCGTCCTTCCCATGCGACTCTCAAGTATCCCCGTTTTGGCGAAATATTGTCCGAAAAGGCGGATCACGCCTCTGTGGGAAGACGCACTCTGGTTTCTTGTAAGCAAGGCGGCCTCCGCCATCAAGAACATGGCATAGTAGCGTCGGGAGGCGCACGAGTCATAGTCACCGGAACTCAACGTTTGTTCGGCGGTCCGCAAGAACGTTCGTGCCTTCGCAGAAAGAACCTCCAGTTCCTTCAAATTGGCACCCCCTCCTTCCTGACGTTCAACATGAAGGGGAAATTGTGGCTCTCAAAGTACTCCTCAGAGATCGCCATTACGGAAACGAGTTCGCCTTCTTCCATGAGCATATCGTACAGCAGGTCGCTCAGACCATCTTCGACCTCGGAGGGATTCACCGAGGGGGCGGTCAGGACGAGGACGTCGACGTCGGAGTTTTTCGTCGCGTCACCTCGGGCGTACGAGCCGTACAGGATCACCCTTCGGATGCTGTCACCGTACGTATCGTTCAGATGGACCTTGATCCGGTCGATCAGACGTAAAATACGCTGCTCCATCTGTTTACCGCTTCTCCTCGATCAGGCGGGGTGTTGCTTTGCGGCCGGGCGTCGAGACGATCTGCATTCGCTCGATCTGGTCCCGGCACACCTGGATGATCCCCTCAGGGCAGACGATCGCGCACTGGGCACAGCCGGTGCAGGGACCCTCCGTCTTTCGGGCGGGGAAATAGCCGCTCTGGTTCGATTCCTCAGAGATTACGATGCTCTTCTTTGGGCAGACCACCACACACAGCCCGCAACCCTTGCAGCGCTCGGTGTCGATAACGATCTTACCTGCCATTCTGTGTGTCCTTCTGTCTTGCTTAAGTGCCCCAATAGCCGGGAACGGCCCACCCATATGACCGGGACCCCTCCGGACGCCATTCCATGCTACCGAGGGCCTCCCACCCTGTAAAGCGGAAATCTCCCCCAGCCCCGGGCCCGTTCACTCGCACCTGGCATGCACCGCCCGCCGAGATGCCCGTAACTCGATCCTCAGTCTCTGATCCAATGTCTACGTCAACCTTGCTCTCCACTTGTGGGGATCCTGGGAGCAGTGGAAGACGGCATAGACGATGATTGGTTCAGACTCGGCTTCGTAGAAAACCGCGTACGGAAACCTACGGATCAGCGTCCGTCGGATTCAAGGAGCGATCTCTTGATTTCCGCCCACGGCCTTGCGGATTCAGGATGCCTCCGATACTCCTGCTTGCGGCGCCGCAATTCGGCTTTCTGCCACTCGGGAACGGCAGGTCCTCGGCGCCGCTTCGCGCGATACTGTCCCAGAGGTCTTCGACCAACTGCACCCGCTCGGCCAGCGGCAGCTTTTCCAGCTCTTTGAATTCGGGCACCATAACCTCATTCTACCGGTTCCCTCCGCCATCACCAAGCCGATTCTCCTTCCCCGTCCGTGCGGACCTTGTCATTCGCACCGACTTCTGGTTTACTATCTCGCATGGAGAACGTACGGTTCGATCTGACGGGCAGGACGGCGCTGGTTACGGGGGCCGGGCGGGGGATTGGGCTGGCGATTGCGCTGGGGCTGGCCGAGCACGGGGCCGATGTGGCTCTGATGGCGCGAAGCGCCGATCAACTCGATGCCGCTGCCGGGCAGATCCGCACGGAGACGGGTCGCCAGGCGTGGGCGTTTCCGTTCGACCTGGCCGATCCGGACGGTGCGGCGGAACGGTTCTCGCGAGTCGTGACGGAAGCGGGCAGGGTGGACATCCTCGTTAACTGCGCCGGTACGACCATCCGCGGGCCGAGCGAGGAGGTGTCGCGGGCGGATTTCCAGCGGGTGATGGACGTGAACCTGACGTCGGCGCTGCTGCTTTCGCAGTCCTTTTGCCGGCACTGCCGAGAAAACAGCAAACCCGGACGGATCATCAACATTGGCTCGCTGGCCTGCCACGCCGCTCGTCCGACGATCGCCCCCTATGCCGCCAGCAAGATGGGACTGCTGGGCCTGACAAAGACCCTTGCGGTCGAATGGGCCACGTACCGGATTAACGTCAACGCCATCGGCCCAGGCTACATCGCCACCGAACTGACCGCCCCGCTCCGGGAGGACCCCGAATTCGATCGCTGGGTTCTCGCCAAGACGCCGCTGGGACGCTGGGGCAGACCCGACGATCTCGCGGGTGTGGCCGTCCTGCTGGCTTCAAAGGCTGGCGAGTTCATCACCGGCCAGATTTTCTACGTCGATGGCGGCTGGACCGCCATGATCTAGCTTTCTCCGATACGACGGACCAAGGGAGCCCCTTTCATGAAGACGCTCAATCTCAAGACCTCAACTCGCATCCTGTTCCTATCGATTCTCCTGGCCGGGCAACTGTTGTGCAGCCAGGCGTGGGCCGCCTCGACCGAATCGGCGGTGCTGGAGGTGCATCCCCGCACGCGCGTCCCGCTGCCCGATACGCCCGACGAATATCGTTTCGTGTGCCGGACGGCGCAGTGGAACCCTTCCGATACCGCAATCATCATCTGTGATATGTGGGATCGGCACTGGTGCCAGGGAGCGTCGCGTCGCGTCGCCGAACTGGCGCCGGTCATGAATCGCGTTGTGTCCATCGCCCGCGACAAGGGGATGTTCATCATCCATGCGCCGAGCGACACGATGAAGTACTATCAGGAGCATCCCGGTCGAAAGCTCGCCAGGAGTGCGCCCAAGGCCGCCAATCTGCCCGACGGCATCGCCAGGTGGTGTAACTGGAAGAACGATGCGGAGGAACAGGCGGGCTATCCGATCGATCATTCGGACGGTGGATGCGATTGTGAGCCCAGGTGCCCCGAATCGCTGCCCTGGAAGAAACAGATCGACGCGATTGAGATCGAGGAGGGCGACGCTGTCAGCGATTCCGGTGTGGAGATCTGGAACCTGCTCGAACAACGCGACATCGATAATGTCATCCTCATGGGCGTGCACACGAACATGTGCGTCCTGGGTCGGCCCTTCGGATTGCGCAATCTGTCGCGGTTCGGAAAGAACGTGGTGCTCATGCGCGACCTGACCGACGCGATGTACAACTCGGACATGCCGCCCGAGGTGAACCACTTCACCGGCGACGATCTTATCGTCGAACACATCGAGCGGTACGTCTGTCCTACGATCGTCTCGACGGACCTGACGGGCGAGCCGCCGTTTCGGTTCAAGGAGGACGAGCGGCCCCTGGTGGTGTTCCTTTCGGCCGAGAGCGAGTACAAGGCCGCCGAGACGATGCCCGGTTTCGCCCGCGAATTGGAACTCGAGCATGGACTGGCCTGCCAGTTCCTCCAGGGCAGCACGGAGAAGAGCGGTCCTGACCGGCACGAAATCTCCGGCATGGAGATTCTCACCCATGCCGATCTGGTCGTCGTCTTTGCCCGCCGGAGGGCCTTCCCCGTCGAGCAGATGAAGTACCTCCATGACTACCTCGACCGAGGGGGGGCGTTGATCGGCCTGCGAACCGCCAGTCACGCCTTCGATTCGCGCGGCGCGGGTCCGGAAGATCACGCCGACTGGCCCACGTTCGACCCTGACGTGCTCGGAGGCAACTATCACAATCACTACGGCGCCGGGCCGACCTGCACCGTCACGCGCGCTGCCGGCGCCCGACGTCATCCCATCCTCCAGAACGTCAAGCTGCCGGTTTCCAGCGAAGGCTCGCTGTACAAGGCCAGCCCGCTGGCGGAGACGACCACGACGCTCTTGATGGGCAGGATTCCCAACCAGGAACCCGAGCCGGTCGCCTGGACCAATCGCTACCGGCAATCCCGCATCTTCTACACCTCGCTCGGTCATCCCAACGACTTCCAGAACCCCGAGTTCCGCAAGCTCCTGATCAACGCGGTCTTCTGGGCGCTGGACAAGCAGTAAGATGGCTCGGTGGCAGCCTCAAGCGAAGCTTGGGGATGGCGTCCCGCAAAGCTTCACAAGTCAACCGAAGGGGGCCGTGATATCGGACCATCCCCAAGTCCTGCGGACTCGAGGCTGCCGCCTCGGGCTGATTCCACTTTCTATGCGGAATTTGCTTCATCCCCTGTCAACCGATGGGCTACGATGACCGTCTGGAGGAGGTAGTTGGAGTCGTAGCCTTGACACCAGTGACAGACGAGAACCTCATTGCCGCCCATCTGCGCGGAGACCCGGCGGCGTTTCGCCAGCTTGTCGAGCGGTATGCCGACAGCGTGCTGAGGTATTTGGTTCATATGATTGGAAACCGAGACCAGGCCGAAGACCTTTTCCAGGAGACCTTCAAGAAGGTCCACGAGAAGGCCCACACGTTTCGCGGCCCGGCCTTCAAGAGCTGGCTTTTCACCATCGCCACGCGAGCGACGATCGACCACGCGCGCCGTCGCAAACGCTCGGCGATGCTGTCGCTGGACCGGGACGCCGACTGTCGCGAAACCGAAAGCACATCGCTGGCGGAGGCCATTGCCTCCCAGGATGCCCCCGATCCTGCCGACGAGTTGGTCCGAGAAGAACAGAAGCAACAGGTCCGTCTGGCGATCGAGGGCCTTCCCGTCAAGCAGCGGGCCACCCTCGTGCTGGCCTATTATCAGCAGCTCAGCTACCGGGAAGTGGCCGAGGTGATGGGCTGCTCGCTCGGCACCGTCAAGACCCAGATGTCCCGGGCCCTGGCGACCTTGGCCCGCCGGCTGCCCGATTCTCTCAGTGTGACGAAATGACCACTCACTATACCGAACAACAGTTGATCGACTACGCGTTCGAGTTGCTCTCCCCGCAACAGGCGGACGAGATCCGCGCCCATCTCGACACCTGCGAGGCCTGTCGGACCCGTCTGGACAGGCTCAAGGGCAAGTTCGCCTCGCTGGAACTGCTGCGCGAAAAAATCGAGGCGTCCCCGGCGCTGATCGCGAGCACGGTCCAGGCCGCTGCCCAGACCAGGCGTCCGATGATCCTGCGTCTTTGGGCACGCCCCTGGCTCGGCGCCGTCGCAGCGGTGATCGTCGTCGGAATGGCGCTGTTCGTGGTCTCGACGTTTGGCCCAGGCCGCCGGATGGTGCCGCCTGCGACGGAAGAATCGGTTGCCCAGAAGGGCCTGGCGGCGCCGGAGCCTGAAAGACGAGCGGTGACCGAGACGCAGCATTTTACGGCAATGGACCGGTCGCTGGAGCCCGACGCCGCAGCGCCGGCCGGGGGACAGTCTCAAGCGAAGCTTGCTGACGGTGCCCTCTCGCAATCGTTCGCAGCTTCTGCAGAGCTGAGCCAGCCACGTCTGGAAGCGGAAGAAAAGCCTCCGTTCGCACCCGCCAGTGCCATCGAGCTGGTCGTGCTGCCTCGTCGCCAGGATGTGCAACTGACGATCTACAACGGCGCCGACCTGACGCTGGTCCGCGAACGCCGGAATCTAACGCTCAAGAAAGGCTGGAACTGGCTCCAGTTCATGTGGGCCGACACCCTGATCGACCCGACCAGCCTCAGCCTCGAACCGATCGAACGCAAGGACGAGATCGAGGTCCAGCAACTGGTATTCCCACCACGATTGCGGGAGCTGGGTCGCTGGTTGATTCGCTCCGAAACCGAGGGGCAGGTCCCGTTCGAATTGACCTACATGACCAGCGGACTCACCTGGCGGGCGTTCTACATGGGCACGCTCGCCGCCGACGAGCGCTCGATGCGCCTGGAGGGCTACGTCCGCGTCGACAACCACAGCGGGGAAGACTACGAGGATGCCCAGACCCGTCTGCTCGTCGGCAAGGTCCACCTGCTCGACCAGATCCGCGACCTGGCCCAACGGCAACATGCCTATGGCGATCCGCGATCCCAAGGACCCGTCGGGGGCTTGGGTGGCGCACAGGCCACCGATGAAGATGCATCCAAACACGTACTCTACTTTGGATTGAATGGCCGCGCCTTCGAAGACCTGGAGCGCAAGGAGATTCGCAAAGAAAGCTTGAGCGAGTACTTTCTCTATACGATCCAGGGGACCGAGACGATCCCGAACGAATGGGGCAAGAGGCTGCTGTCGTTCGAGACCGATGATATCCCCGTCACCAGCCTGTACAAGTACGACGAGCAGCGGTGGGGGAGCGAGCCGATTCGATTCGTCTCGTTCACCAACGACGCCGAACACAAGCTGGGCGAAACACCCCTGCCGAACGGCTCCGTGCGGATCTATGGGCAGACCGATACGGAGAAGCACCTCGCCTATGTCGGTGGCGCCGAAACGAAATACATCCCGGTGGGCGAGGAAGTCGAACTGAATCTCGGTCCCGCCCGGCTGGTCAAGGTCGAACCGGCGCTGATGGACTTCCGCACCGAGAACTACGCGTCCGACAATGACGACAACGTCACCGGCTGGGACGAGGTCCGCACGTGGAAGATCAAAATCGCCAACGCTCGGACGGCGCCTGTGGACGTCGAGATCACGCGCGGCTTCGACACGCCGCGATGGGAATTACAGTGGCACAGTGAGGCCGCGACGTATGAAAAGCACGATGTGACTCACGCCCGATTCAAACTCACGGTCGGGCCACGACGCGAGGAGGAATTGACGTACACCGTGAGGACCTATCACGGTGCCAGAGAACAGGTGTTGATCCAGAAACAGCAAAACGAATCACGTTGAATTTCGGGAGATCGAAACATGAATGCGACGAAACGAATTCTACTGGCAACGATCGGGCTGTTGTTGCTGAGCCCGATGGCGCAGGCGCGAATCAAGCTGGTGGCTTTGCCCGAACGGGCGGCCACCATCATCCGACTCGACAATCCTAACGCCACCCTGATCGAAGAGGAGCGTGTCCTGACGCTCCAGCAGGGGCTCAACAAGGTGGATTTTTCCTGGAAGGGCGTGCAGATCGACGAAGATTCGATCCGCCTGGAGGTCCTCGACCATCCGGATGGCGTCAATCTGCTCAGCGTCAGTTATCCGCCCGGCGAGGCGGCCCTGGTCTGGGAGATCAGCAGCGGGGGCGACTACGCCGAGACGGTGCGGATCAGCTATCTGCTGAGCAACATCGATCGGCTCATCACGTATAAGGCCATCGCGGACAAAGCCGAGACGCAAGTCGATCTGAAGAGCTACGTCGTCCTGCGGAACTTTTCGGGCGAGGATTTCGACCAGGCCCGCATCCTGCTCGACTATGGCGAAGCCTTCGAGCAGGGCATCGACCACGAGGAGACCAAGCAGGTGCTCTTCCTGAAGAGCCCGACCGTCCCGATCCGCAAGATCTGGACGTTCGACGCCGCCAGGCTGCCCTGGGACCCCGAACGGCTCGAGAACCAGAACGTTGGCATCCCCGTCAGCTATCGCATCGTCAACAACGCCGACAGTGGCCTGGGCCAATTCGCAATGTGGGGGGGCAAGGCCCGCATTTTCCAGCACGATGGTCACGGCAGCACGATCTTCCTGGGCGAGGACAATGCGCCGCTGGTGCCCGTGGGCGAGAAGATGGAACTCTACATCGGGGACAGCCGGGACATCGTGGTCACCCAGCGCAAGATGCGCGACGCCCAGATCAACCTCCGCAAGAACAACTCCGATCGGGTCGTGCTGTATGATACGGATGAGATCATCACCGCTAAGATCGAGAACTTCAAGAACAGCCCCGCGATGCTGACGATGATCCAGCACATCCCAGGTCAGTGGGACATGGAAGAGTGCAACCTGCCGTACACGAAGAAGGATGCCAACACGCTGGAGTTCGAGATCGAGCTTCCCGCGCGCACCGACGCCGGACCAGCAGTCCAGGAACTGACCATGCACTACCACCGGCGCAACATCCGCAACTGACGACTGGGCACATTCCTTTGAACGGGAGCTTTCCTATGAAACGCGTGATGATATTCCTAGTGATCTTTGCGGTTATGGGCGCGGCGCAGGCGAAGGTCGATCTGACCACGCTTCCGACCCGCGACACCGTGCAACTGACGATCTACAACAGTGCCGACATGACTCTGGCGCGCGAGAGCCGATCCCTGACGCTTAAAGAGGGCGCCAATTCGCTGCAATTCTCATGGGCCAACACGTTGATCGACCCGACGAGCCTGGAGATGTTGCCCAGGAACCACGCCGGACAGATCGACATCGCCGAACTGGTGTATCCGCCCCGTGTGCAGAACCTGGGGCTCTGGAACATCAACAGCGAGGTCAGCGGCAAGGTCCCCGTCGAGATCACGTATCTGACCAGCGGTCTGACCTGGCGGGCGTTCTACATGGGCACGCTATCGGCCGACGAGAAGACGATGCGGCTGGAAGGCTACGTCCGCGTGACCAACAACAGCGGAGAAGACTACGAGAACGCCCAGGTCCGCGTCATCGTCGGCAAGGTCCACTTGCTCGATGAGATCGCCGAATTGGCCCGGCGCGAGTATCCGTATGGTCGTCCCGGTGCACCGGTCCCGCTTCCGAGACCCGCTGCGCCTGCCATGAGGGCCCGGGGCGTGATGCGGGATCTCGCGGTGATGGCGGAGGCGGCAGAGGCTCCGATGATGGCCAAGCAGGTTATCAAGGAAGGGCTCAGCGAGTACTTCCTCTACACGATCGAAGGCACCGAGACGATCCCGAACGGCTGGTCCAAGCGGCTCAAGAGCTTCGACGTCGAGGGCGTCCCCGTCGTGAACCTCTACAAGTACGAGGCCGAGCGGTATGGCGACCACGTGATGCGCTTTCTGAGCTTCACGAACGATGAAGACCACGAACTGGGCGAGACGCCGATCCCCGATGGTCTGCTGAAGGTCTATCGAGGCGTCGACGAAGCCAAACACCTGTCGTATGAAGGCCAGTCCTCCTTCAAGTACATCCCCGTCGGGGAAGAGGTGGAGCTGAATCTCGGACCCGTAAAGGACGTTGTGGTCGAACCCACCCTGATGGAAGTCCGCAGCGACAACTACCGGTTCAACCGCAGCCGGGATGTCGCCGGTTGGGACGATATCCAGACCTGGAAGGTCGAGGTCCGCAACACGCGCGATGTCCCGGTCAAGGTGGAGATCCAGCGGAACTTCGATTCACCCTACTGGGATCTCACCCGTGATGGCTCGATCGACGCCTACGAGAAGGTCGACCTCGACACCGTCAAATTCACCCTCGAACTGCCGCCGCACTCGAAGAAGACATTCGAGTACACGCTGACGATCTATCAGGGCGTCCGCATCGAAGACTGGGAAAATCGCTCACGGTAACGTCGTCAGACCGTAGGGCGGGTCCGTGCCCCACGCCTTTGCCAGGTTGCGATACAGTATCCCGCGTGGGTTGAGAACCCTCCCGGCGGGGGCTTGCGACGGATTACCAGTTCGCATCTGCGCCCTCGGGCGCGGGCGGTTCGACCGGTTCGGGGGCGAAGACGTAGAAGTCAGGCCCATACTGCGCGAGATAGTACAGCGAGTACGACCGCATGAAGACCGTGAACGGCAGCAGCGCCACAGTGCCGACGTAGGGAATCATAAACAGGCAGCCGGCGATGCAGCAGGTCCCGCAGGCAATGGCGACGATCATCACTCCCATGGCGATATGGATGATGATTTGAAACAGCACGTAGAGCACGAAACGTCCCTGGTTGTCTGCCAGCACATCGAGGAAGGTTCGCCAGGCCTGTCGGCAGGTGAGCGTGTGCCGATACATGATCGGCACGACGAAGTCGGTGGTGAACAGGCCGATCACACCGAAGACGATCATGCTCGCGAGGAATAGAAACGCTGAAGTCACGATCCCCGAGATGGTCAGGACGTTGAATCCCAGTCTCTCGTGAGACGCCGCCGCCAGGCCGATTCCCACCGTGAAAAACGCGCCGGCCGTCAGGAACCACAGGATGCCCAGGACCACGCGGAAAGCGAACAGGCTGTTCCCGTGACGGTGGTACTGCCGCCAGGGAATCCAGAACTCGCCCTTGTCTTGTGCCACGCAGTAAAGGAAGCTGAACCGAGCCCGACTGCTGAGCCAGGTGACCAGCAGCGCGATGGCGACGCCGATGACCAGGAGGAACAGGCCCAGCGGAACGATCCAGTGGAGATTCGCGAGGACATAGTCCACGGTGGTTTCGTACGCCTGTCGTGCTTCTTGCGGAAAACCGGCGGATCGGTATTGAAGACCCCCTCTGCCTCCGCCTCCGCCCCCGCCTTTGCCCAGACTGGCCAGCCAGGCGGAGAAGCCGATGACGAACCACTTGCCCAGGTCGAACGGATGGAACAGGACCGTCTTGACCCGCTCGATGGCAGGGCTGATCGGGTCGATCACACTGACGTAGTCGGGACGTGAGTTCACAGCAGCAGTCCTCCCAGGTAGACCATCCAGTTGACCAGAATCGCCCCAAAGACCACAACGACCGCACGGATGTGGAGCCTGACCCATCGCGTGGGGACGCATCCCCGCCCGCTCACCACCGCCCAGAGCCGATACGGAACCTCCAGACAGAACAAGGCAAAGACGACGGGACCAAGCCGGTGGAAGTGCACCGCGCCCGCGAAATCACCTCTGGCCAGCGAGCAGAACGACCGGGACAGGCCGCAGAGCCCGCACTGGATACCCGTCACGTCGTGCAGCCAGCAACGGAACGGCCAGCACAAACCGAACAGCGACAATCCCCCCTCGGCTGGCTTCAGCAGAAATGCCCCGAGCAGCGCGGCCATACAGCCCGCCAGAACCAAGCCGTGCAGGACGCCCGCCTGGCTATGCGCAGGCCACTTGCCCGCCGCCGCAAACGCGCCTCTATCCTGACAAACCGCCATGTCGTGCATCTCTGTCACATCGACTCCCGTGCCCTGGGGTGGGTCGTCACTGATCTCCTGTATAGACAGACGCACCCCGGGCGGATTATTTCACGCCAATCGCGGAAAATGCACGCCGCTATTCAAGCCGGCCCAATTCGGCAATCGCGCGGGCGATTCGATCGCGGTGCTCCTCGATCGGAGCCGGATCGGTCGTGAAGGTGGTCATGTCCTTCGTGACCTCCGCAGGCACCTCCAGCAAGGCAGTGTATTTGCTCCGCTGAGCGTCGGACAACCTGTCGCCCTTGGCCTCAACTAGCCGGCGGAGGATGACGAAGTACTCGTAGTCCTCGATCCCGTCCCGAAGCATTTCCCAGCGGATGCTGTCGACAGGCCCCTCGAGCACGGGGCCGTTCGGATTGGCATCCGCTGCCGCCAGGGGCGGATAGATGAACCGCCCGTCGCCATTGCCCCAGGGACGCTTCTCGCCCGCCGGGGTGCTGTAACCCGACCGCCAGCCCATCGGGTCCTCATAAGGATTCTGGGGCTCATCGGGATACGCAGCGGAACTGGTCCAATAGTTCGTCTGCCAGACCAGGATGCCCGCGATGCGGCGCTGCCAGGTTTGCCAGAGCCAGATGCGCATCTCGGTGCCCGGGTGGTCGATGAACAGCGTGCAGTAGGGGGCTTTGGGACCCGTGCAGACGTACCACCAGAATTCTTCGCCATGTTGGCGCCGCTGCTGGGCCGATTCGTGGTCGTACTGGTTGGAGATCGGGCACCAGATGTCGGGCCCGCCGATCAGGCCGGGTTCGACCTGCTCGGTCAGCATCCGCCGAATCTCGGGTGCCGCGGCCTTGAGTTTGGCGAAGCCGTTGTTGACGAACGCATAATCCTTGGGATCGGGCTCATCGAACCAGTAGACGAATGCCTCGTCGAGCCAGCCCTTCCGGCGTAGATGTTGCTGCATCTTCGTGCAGTAGTCTTTGAAAAGCGCCTGATAGTGGGGTGTCTCTTCGCCGAAGCCGAGCAACTCGGGTTCGGTCCGCGCGTGGAACGTCCCGCCTCCCATGCCGGGGATGCCCAGGCGGAACGAATTGAAGTGCAGGCGGTCGATCGCCTTTTCCATCGCGCGGTCCCACGCGGAAAAGTCCAACTCCACGTGCAGCCTGTCGCGGTCGACGTCGGGCAGCGTCGGAGGTTCGAACCCGCCGCCCTCGATCAGGTCGGCGCCCGTCCCCGCGTCGCCAAGCCTCACGTCGTCGAACCAGACCAGGCCCGTCTGTTCGCCCTCCTCGGTCCATACCGCGGCCCGCAGGATCAGGCGAGCGGACCTGGCGCCATCGGGGAATCTCGTGATGACGCGATCGAATTGCTGCCAGTGACCGTTGCCTTCGATGCCGATATCCGTGTTGCCGCCGGAAATCCACTGGCCCGAGGCATCGTGATGATTCAACGTCACCAGGAAGACCTGGCCCGGAATGGCGGTGCGGTACCAGAACGAAAGGCGCAGGCCCGCTTCGGGGATCGAGATGGGAGCGCCATAGGTGGCGTCGACGTTCAGATCGGTGCGGTCGTCGAAGATCAGCAGCGAGCGCGTCCCGCTGTGTTTTTCGTTGGCTACCTCCTGCCCGCCTTGCCACTTGCGCTCGGGCGGCCTGATGTCGGGCCAGGTCACGCGAACGGGGTCCAGTGGCGCGGGATTGTAAGGCGAGATGTGATGGTCGCCGAAATTGACCCAGTACTTGTCGAGAACCTCCCGTCTCTGCGCCTCGGTCGAGAGCTTGTGGTAGCGGTAGACCTCGCCCGGGCTGAACCCGAATGCCGTTGTGCATGTCATCCTGTCGGGCAGGGCGAAGTCATACACCTCGACGTGCAAGGGGACCCGGGCGAAATAGCCCTCGCCCTTCAGATTCAGCGTGCCCTTGTAGAGCCCCGCGCGGGCGTCGCCCGGGACCTTCACGCGCACCCAGAAGGCCTGATTCTTGTCGGCCTCCAGATTGATCGGCCCCGCCAGAGGCGGCAGGGGATCGGGCCAGTCGCCCGCCACGCTGGTCCTGTCCGTCGGACGGGTGACGTTGACGTAGCGGACTTCGAGCACTTCGACACTTTCCGATGACAAAGACGCCCCGTTGGGGCCCGCCAGTGGCCCGGCAACGATCCGCAGGCCCTTCAAGGACTTCGTCGGCCGCATCACGAGTTGCGCCGCCTCTGCTTCGTTCCTCGCCGCCCCAATGACGATGGCCTGCCCCTCTACGCTTGGCAGGACACGATCCCGCCCGATCTTCCAGCCCGATGACGCCCACCACAGCCCGACCTGCGCCGTCGAGTCAGGCAGCAGTTCGCCATACTGCCGGTTGAAGTAGTTGTTCGACGTCGCACCAGCCAAGCAGGCCGATTCGAGCAGGACAACGATCAGGAAAAAGCCGCATCTCCGCATGATTCGATCCTTTCGCAAAGGTTCTGCAATCCAACACCGCATGTGATCCGATTCTCGGCTGCGCAGGTGCGGTTGTCAAGGAGCCGACCCTGGACGAATCCTCGGTCTCGCTATGATCCGAGGCTGGCGAGTGTACGCAGAATCTGCCGGTCAGATCTTCTCTTCTCTTTGGTAGACACGAATCCGGCCACGCTGCACGATCCAGAGCTTGCCGCTGATATCGTCGCAATGCAGACCAGCAGACAGGGTTCGGCAGGCGTCGCCAATATCCTGGTATGAGGGGCGTCTGGGAAGGCGAACGACGGCGATACCGGAATACTCTGCCGGATCAAAGACCAACGGATTGCCGAAATCCAAGTCGAAGGTCACCAGGCACCGCCGCTCGTCCTGGCAGGTACGGATCACTTCGCAGTCTGAAGCGCTGGACATTCCCTGACCAAGGACTGTCTGGACATCATGCCCTTCGGACTCAAGAATCTCGACGACTGCTCTTCCGAGATTCTCATCCAGCTTGAGCCTCACGACCCTGTCCCCGTGGGCAGATCGACATAGCGCTCTCGGGACATCTCGGCTCCATAGGCGATACAGGCGCGGATGTCCGCTTCGGTCAGATCGTACTCGGCCATGACCTCCTCAGCCTTCATCCCTCCGGCCAGCAAATCCAGCACGAGCGACACCCAGATCCTCCGCCCCCGGATGCAGGGCTTGCCGAAGCAGACCTTTGGGTCGATCGAGATCCGTTCGAGTAGCTCTTCTCTCGTCACGAAACACCTGCCCTTCGCAGTCCGCCAGAGGCAGATCGCGCCTACGGTCTTCGCCTTGTTCTCTGCAAGGCAGTTTCTCTCAGTACAGTATACCGCACGGCCGCTCGTGCGCCCATTACGTTGCCGGTGCAGGCACTGACGTGGCATAGGCGCGGAGGATTTCTGGAAAATGAAGGTTTTCGGTGATGACAAGGCCTTGGGTACACTGTATACTGTATTAGACCAGTAATACAGTGCGGAAACGTGGAAGGTTGAGGCGGTATGCTGTTGCAGATCGACCATCACAGTGGTCAGCCCATCTACCGGCAGGTGATGGACCAGATCCGCCGCCAGATCCTGGCAGGGCACCTGCCCGAGGGCGAGCAGCTCGTCAGCGTCCGCGAGCTGGCAGGCCAACTCAACGTCAACCCCATGACGATCAGCAAGGCGTACAGCCTGTTGGAGGTCGAAGGCTTGCTGGAACGCCGTCGCGGCGTCGGTCTGTTCGTCGCCCACGTCCACCAGGACCAGAAATCCCGCACCAAGAGCCAGATGCTCGAACATATCCTCGCCCGCGCGGTGGCGACCGCCGTGCAGTTGGACATCCCCGAGGCAGAAGTCCACGAGTTGATCGAACGTCTTTTCGAACGATATGCCGTTACGACCCGGAGGGAAGAAGATGCCTGAAGAGACCACCATGGTAGAGATTCGCGACCTGAGCAAGCATTTCGGCAGCACCCAGGCCCTCGACGGTGTCCACCTCGACATCGCGCGGGGCCGGATCGTCGGTCTGCTCGGCGCCAACGGCGCCGGCAAGAGCACGCTGCTGCGCCATATCATCGGGCTGTACCTGCCCGATCGCGGCTCGTGTGCCACCCTGGGCTGCGACGCGGCGCAGCTCAGCCCCGCCCACCTGGCCCGCATCGGGTACGTCCACCAGGAGGGCGAGCTGATCGACTGGATGACCGCCGCCCAACTGCTGCGCTACGTCAGCGTGTACTACCCCAACTGGAACCAGGGACTCGAAAACCGCCTCGTTCGCGAATACCAAATCTCGCTCCAGGCCCGCGTCGGCTCGCTCTCGCCTGGCCAGAGGCAGAGGCTGGCGATCGTGGTCGCCATCTGCTTCGAGCCCGAACTGCTGATCCTCGATGAGCCCGCCGCAGCGCTTGATCCCCTGGCCCGTTCGCAGTTCCTCGATCTGCTGCTGCAACTGATCCAGGACCAGAACCGCACGATCGTGATCTCCTCGCACATCCTCAGCGACGTCGAGAAGGTGATCGACCAGGCGGTGATCATGAAGGCGGGCAAGGTCATCGCCGATGCCAGCTTCGATGAGCTGCGCGAGAAGTACAGCCGCGTGCGCCTGACCTCGCTGGCGGGACCGCTGCCCGAGCCGCTGGATTTCGCCAACGTCGTCGAATGCCGCCGCAACGAGTCCGAGGCAACCCTGACGGTCCAGGACCTGTCCCCCGTGCAGATCGAAGCCGCCGCCGCCCGACTCCACTGCCAGGCCGAAGTCCACCCCCTCTCCCTCGAAGACATCTACCGCCTCATCGTCGCCTAGCGGAGCAAGACCATGCGTATCATCTGGACCAACTGGAAGCTCGCGCTGTGGCGTGAGCGATTTGTCGGCCCGGCGGCTATTATCTCCTTCTTTGCCTTTGCGACGCTTATGGATGCACGAGATCCGACCGATCCCAAGGCACAGATAACAAGTCTCCACGACTATCCCTGGTTCTTCATACTGGTGATGTCATTCCTCGTTTCAGGGGTGCCTTGCGCCGTTTGGACTCAGGAGCGAGAGACGACGGCCAAGCCGCTGTCGTTCTGTCTGCCGGGGTACAGGAAATCCCTACGCGGGTTGACTCTCCTGGCAGCACTGCCGTGGGGCCTGCTTCTCGCGTTCCTCGAAGCCCCGCATCTTTGGGACCGGGCCTACTTCACGCAAGGGGTAAGTCCGGAACCCCTCCATGTCTGCCTGCGTTTCGCCGGCGTCTTCATGGTGGGTGTGGCAACGTGCATGGCCCTGCGGGGCTCGCGCCTGGTTCTCTCCAGGTTGCAGTGGGGGCTCCTGGCGCTGGCCTCGTTTCCGCCGGGCATCGCTGGTGCGGTCCTCTGGATCGGCATCGATACGCACGTGACGGCGTCCAGAGTGATTGCCGGCGCGATGGGGATCGCAGTCCTCATCTTCTTCTGGCTGCGCCTGGGAAACATGGAGTACGTCGCGCGAGGACACCGTTCGATCATCCAGGACGCCATGGACAAACGCTCGCAGACCGACGTCAAGACAACCACGCCGTCATGGATGGACGGACTGTTTCTGACCAGGGCCCGGAGGTGTCCGTATCTCGGAGTCGATCGGTACGCGTGGGCGAGTCTCTATCGGGCGTTTGGCCCGGTCTTCTTCTGCTGGAAGTGGACGCTGGCGGTGGCGCTGGTGTTGTTGGTCCTGCTGGCGGCGCCCTTTGAAATGGGCGGCGAGGTTGCGTTGCTTTCTGTCGGGCTTCTGGCGGTCATGGTAGATCTCCCTGTGACCTCCAGTCTCCTGCTGCCTGGCGGTCGGCGCGAGCGGTTCAACGCGACGCTGATCACACTCCTGGTCGCATCTCTATTTCTCATCCCTCTGGCTCTGGGCCTGCTGGCCCTGTCGCAGGTCATCGGCGTAATGTTTGAGGAGGGCCGCGCCGGTTTCGTCGTTCGCCTGCGCAGCATCTGGCTCGCGACCGTACTCGTCCCATGGATGGGCCTTCTGCAACTGCGCGGTTACAGACAGCTCCGAATCGAAAACAGAGCCTCAGCGGTCATCACCATAGTGCTGATCATGATGATCTTCCCCATGTTTCTGGACCTGGCCAATTGGCGGTCGGACGCACGCCTGCTGCTCTACGCAGCCATCGGCCTGTCCGGCTGGCTCTTGTTCCTCCTGCTGTTGAGATACCTCTGCTTCCGAGGCGCCCTCGACGGAAAAGGAGCAAAGCCATGAGGAGCAACCTCTCAAGCGGTTGAACGGAGTCCGTGCGGTGCACCTGCCGCTCCGAGGGTCTCAAGCTACCCGCCGGCGCACCCACGCCTTGGTCCGGACTGCCCGAACAAGGACTCATAGCGTCTTACGACGCCACTACAAACGGGTAATGCGCGTTTGTAGTGTGCTCGTAAGAGCATACCTTTCCAGAGAGTACAACGCCTTACAGCGTCACTGCGCACGTCAGCCTTCTTCGACGACGGTCATGCCGAGCAGGGGGGCGAGGTGCCGGGCGTCGGTCATGTGATCGCCATAGAAGACGACGCGGTGCAGCAACGTCATCGCGTCTTCGGTCTCCAGGACGCTGCTCCAGTTGGCGGCCATCTTCGCGGCGTCGCGCACCTCCGTGACAATCTGGGTGCGGCAGCCATGCACCGAGCGCTCGGGCACTTCGATGATCTTGCCGGTCGAGATCAGCAGGGTGTCGAGATTGACGAACTTCGTGCGCGTGATGGTCTCGCCCAGGCGGTACTGGATCTCGGGGACGCAGCCACTGCCGCCGACCTCGGAATGGCCGCGCAGCAGGTAGGGGGCGTCGGCGCCGTCGGGCCCGTCCATCTTCAGTGGTGCGGTGCAGTGGGCGGTCCACAGAGCGTTGCGCGCGGTGTCGAACGTCGCGTTGCCCTGGAAGCCTGGCTTACCGATCATGTACTGGAACAGGATCATCGTCAGCAGCGAGTCCATGTCGCCTTCGCAGGCGGCGGGAATGCCGGCGTCGCGCAGCCGTGTGAACCCCAGGCACGGGAACCCCTTGCTCAGCCAGCCCATGCACGTGCCGACCGCCAGACCCTGGGCCTGCTGCTGCTCCATGAGGTTTTGCAGGGCGATACTGATCCGAGCGGCCTTCTGGATGTCCTCCTCGTTCGGTTCGACGATCTCCTTGGCATTCCGCGTCCACCAGCGGGCCTCGTCGCGAACGGCGCGGTCGTCCACGGAAGCGGTCATCTCGTCGAAGAGCTTCTCTTCGACCGCGATCACGTCGGTGCCCAGGCGCTTCTTCACCTCATCCGGAGACTGGGCCGCTGCGGTGCCCCGCGCGGGCGGGAACAGCAGGATGCGCGTCTGCTTCATCATGGGAACGACGCGCAGCAGACGCAGCGCCCGTTCGAGTTCGTCGTAGCTGCTACTGGCCAGCAGGCTGACGCGATGGCCCTGGCGGTGCCAGCGGGGGGCATACATCCAGTCGTGGCCGCTGGCGGGCAGCGAGAACACGATCATGGGGTGTCCGCCCTCGAGGATCGGCCCGACGACGCGGGTCAGGGCGAAATTCCGCGTGTTGATCGACAGCACCGGTGCCCCCGGGCCCGCCTTCTGGAGCAGGGCCGTCGTCTGCTCGGCGCTGTTCGAGAACCCGATGACCAGCTCGACGTTTCCCAACTCCTTCTCCGCCTGGAGCAGGCGAGCCCTGGCGGCTTCGACCTGGGTCTGGTCGGCCCCCCAGTCGCGATCCGTCGGCGCCGGTTCTCCGCTGAAGATCACGCAGATCCGCGACTTGCCTCGTGGTTGGACCGCCGGCGAGGCCGACGCCCAGGCGTGTGTCCAGGTGGCCCCCGCCAGCAGCAAGCCGCCGGCCACCCCCGTTCCCAAGAACTCCCGTCGCGTGCAGTGTTCACACATGGCAATGCCCTCCGAACAGCAGCAAGGTAGGATTGGATGTCAACGAACGCGATTAACTGTAGCACCGCCGAGCTGAGGGTTCAAGCGAAGAACGTACGACGGATGCTGGCCAGTCGATATTCTTTGAGGACCGAATAGCGTCTACTCCGGCCGGCGTACACGCGCACCGGTCGGCTCGATCACCACTCCCTCGTGAGCGAGTTCGGCGGCATAGGCCAAGGCAGTCCGAACGTCATCCCGGGTCAACTGGGGATAGTGGTCAATAAGGTCGTCCACCGTGAGACCTTCCGCGAGTCCATCCAGGATGACCGCAATCTCAACGCGCGTATTGCGAATACAGGGCCGTCCCCCACAGACCCCGGGGTCCGCGGTGACGCGATCGTTCGGAGCGGATTCGTTCATCGTCGTTCTCCTTCGCCGGCAAGTATACCCGCAGGAACTCCACAATTCAATAGTCGAACTCGCAGGCGATGGTGTGGGGCAGGTCGTTGAGGGGGCAGGGGGCGCATTTGGGCTTGGGCTTGCAGTAGTCCTTGCCGACGCGGACGAGCAGGGCGTGGTATTCATTGAAGAACGCGACGTCCGGCTCGAGGTTGGACTCGAAGAGGTACTGCAACTGCTCGTAGTTGACGTCGGGATCAATCAATTGATGACGCACCGTGACGCGGGCGGTGTAGGTGTCCACGACGAAGACGGGTCGCTCCAGGGCGTACAGCAGGATGGAGTCGGCGGTCTCGGGGCCGATGCCGGAGATGCCCAGCAGTTCCTCGCGCAGGCGGCGGGTCTCGACGGCCTCGAGAGCGTCGAGGTTCCCCCCATACTCATCGGACAGCCACTGGGTGAAATTGCGCAACCGTTTGGCCTTGAGACGGAAGTATCCCGCCGGGCGGATCAGTGGCTCCAACTCCGCTAAATCGAGTGCGTGCAGTCTCTCCGGATCCAGCAGCCCCGCCGTCTGGAGATTGGCGATGGCCTTCGCGACGTTGGTCCAACTGGTGTTCTGGGTCAGGATGGCGCCGACGATGATCTCGAACCGGGTCTCGCCCGGCCACCAGTGCTGAGGCCCGAAGGCGTTGAACAGATGCTCGTAAATGTCCATCAACTGCTGCCGTGTCGTCGTCATCCCGTGCGGTTTTCCCCTGTATGGCGGTTCAGTTTCACCGTGTTGATCCTCTGTCTTTGTGGCAGGTCAGATAAAGTGACGGCCCATGCTATTGTAATCCGATCCGTGTTGAAGTAAACTCCCCGATAGCATTACTCGGTCGTTCGAGCGCGGCCGGGGAGGGGGCAGACGGAACAGGATGGACAGGTCCGCACGGATGGCCGGCCGAAAGAAGAAGAACAACAAACACGACTACTCCACGAGTCAGCTCCTCAACTACGCGCCAAATTCCTATCTGGAGCGCACCAGCCGGCCGGTGTATGCGATCGTCTTCCTGTTGCCCTTCATCGTCTTCTACGAGATCGGCACGATTCTGATCAATACGGATCTTCTGAACCGGTCGCAGATTCGGGTGGTGGCGTTCGTCTGGCTCCAGCAACTGCTCGAGTATTTCGGCACCAGCAGCCGCATCGCATGGATTGCCCCACCCCTGGTCGTCATCCTGATTCTGGTCGGTCTGCAACTGGCCTCCCGCAAAGGCTGGCACTTCAACCTGGGCGATTACATCCCGATGGTGATCGAATGCACGTTGCTGGCGGTGCCGTTGATCGTGCTGAGCCTGTTCTTCAACGGTCGGTCCGGCGCGCCTCCCCCCGCGCCGGGGCCCGATGTCAATGCGCCGTCTGCGGTTGTCTGTCCGTCGGGGACCGACCCGGTGGCGTGGACCGATCCGGCCCGAGAGCCGGCGTTACGCCTTGCCGCCGAGTCCGAGAATTCGTCACGCTCGCTGATGGCCAATATCGTTACCGGGGTCGGTGCCGGCATCTACGAAGAGCTGGTCTTTCGCCTGATCCTGATCTGCCTGCTGATGATGTTCTTCCAGGATCTGATCGGGCTGAGCCATTCCAACGCGATCGTCTCCAGCGTGCTGATCTCCGCCGCCTTGTTCAGTGCCCATCACCACATCGTCTTCCTCGACGGACAGCTCGGTCGAAGTGCCCCCTTCAACTGGACCGAGTTCAGTTTTCGGACGATGGCTGGGGTCTACTTTGCCGGGCTTTTTGCCCTCCGCGGGTTCGGAATCACCGCCGGCACGCATGCCTTCTACGACATTATCGCCACCCTCCTCAACGCGCTTTTTTTCGACCACTGAGGGGCTCGAAGGTTCCGTTTTTTTTCGAACACGCAGACGAAAAAATCCATACCGTTATTAGTCTAGCTCTGTCCTAAACTTGTGAAACAATCGTCCCATAAGGGGCCCCTAACGGCCTATCAGTACTGATATTACGCTTGAAGGGCCGAGGCGGTTTTGCTATAATACCGGGAAATAGATAGCCGCGTTTTTGGGGTTTTTAGTAATGGAATCGCCACAAACCAATGTCGCTGTTGATCAACTGACGTTCAGCCTCTTTCAGAGACCTTTGCACCCCGAGCTTTTCCAGCTTTACGCCTGCCGTCAACTCAAGACGGAGAAGTACGAGGCGCAGATCTGGGTGACCGGTTGTACCCATGTGGTGAGCGTCTTTTCGGGCGATGTATGCCTGAGCGAGGTGGTGAGCACGCCGGGACAGTTGCTTCCGCACCGGGGGCTGGTGGAGCGATTCCAATTCCGTGGTCCGCGCACGCACAAGTGCACGCTCAGCCGCGGGGTCAGCTACATGACCGACTTCCAGGTTGAGAAGATGAGCCCCAATCTCTACCGCCAGAGCTACGCCGATCTGGAGCGTTTTGCCCGGAATCGCGGGGTGTTCGTGAAGTTCCCCGAGTTGGAGATGGACGGTTTGCAGCCGTTCTGCTACGTGGACTTCGAGGCACGCCGCAGCGAACTGCACATTCACACGTTCGCCGCCTATCCCGATCAAGTGACCATGATCAAGACGCAGTCGCTGTTCGACTTCCAGTAGTCGCTATCAGGTGTGCTGCACCTCGACGTTCTGGCGAAGGACGTCGAGCTTTTCTTGAATCTCGGTGGACATGCGGCTGTTCGGAAAGTCGCGCATGATCTGCTGACCGACCTCCAAAGCGTCATCCCACTGCTTGTTTGCAATGGCCATCGCAAACTGCACGCCCAGATTGTGCAGCTTGGTCTTGAAGACGTCCTTGGCCGCCTCCTGTAAGGCGAGTCCTTCGTTGGGCGTCAGATACATGTCCAGTTCGCGGAGGATCTCCAGACTGCGGTCCGTCTCTCCCTGCTGAACCGCGTCGTCCCAGGCGGCCAGCAAGATCTTCTTGCGTCCTTCCTTCGTCTCGATCAACTCCTGGCGCAGGGCCTTGGCCTTCTCCGAAGAGGGGTATTCCTTGATCAGCGATTCGGTCTGGATGCTGGCCCGCGCCCAGTGGCAGTTGCGCAGCAACGTCTTGATGTGCTCGATGGCTTGGTCGATCCTTTCGTCCTCCGTGGCGTTCCGGTAGCTGTCCACCTGCGTGCGGAGTTCGCTGGCGAGGATGCGATAGCCTGAGTGAATGCCGATCTCGTCGATGATCTCGTAGGCGCCTTCGAAGTCCTTCTGTTTGAGCTTCTCGAAAACCGCCTCGCGCAACGACTGACGATCCTCCTCGCGGAAGGCAATGGCCTTGACGGCGTCGCTGACCCGCGTGCTGTGATTGATCTGGATCAGATCGCTGCGGATGTCCTCCAGCGCCTTGGCGGCCTCCGCCATCTTGGCGCTGTTGTCGCGCAAGGTTTCGACGATCCCCGAAACGCGCGAGAGCATCGCCAGCAGAGCGCCGAGGAAGATCAACGAGCCCAGCAGGAACACGAGATTGCGCAACGCCTCGGTGTTTTCGAGGACCCGCGTGAACACCGCCAGGAAGACGACGACGACCAGCGTGGCGCCGACGAGGACGAAATGCCATTTGTACTGCTGCATTTGGCTGTCTTTTTCGGAGTCCATCGGCCTTGTCTCCAATAGAACAAAGAACGTTCGACGAGCCAACCCCACCCATTATATCTATCGGCTGCTGCCGGGTCAACGGAACAGGGGTTTCCGCCGGGGTTCGCGTCCCGATTCGAAAGAACGACCGCGGTCCTTTCGCGTGTTCGGGTCGGGTCGTCCGGTTGGGCTCATTGTCGGACGGACCATGTCGGCACTCCCTTGGATGGCGAATCGTCACAGCGACCGGCATCCATTCAAGAGCAATAGACGCTCAGAGTCGTGATTTTATTGCCGTTCCAAGGGATTTTCTGCCGGGGCAAGGCAGGAGGAAGGGTAGAACCGGCATCGCCAAAGTCGTCAGGTTCAGCTGGCCGACGAGGGCAAAAAAGAACCGAAGCGGTGAGGCTTCGGCTCTTTGGAGACGGCTTTGGCATTACCGGATATAGAGCAGAAGTATGATCTATACAGCCGTCCCAGACACAAAACCAAGATATAGAAGAAAAGAGCGTACGCTAACAACCCTTATTATACCACGAAGCGGGCATTTGGCAAGGATTTCATGCGAAAAAGCGGGACTTCTCGGCGGATCCGAGGCATGCCATGGGGTCATTCGACGGCCGCCGGGGCGACACAGTAAATGTAGGCAAGAGGTTCGTTGCCCGTATTCTCGACGTCGTGCAAGGTCCTAGGCGGGATATAGGCCACTTTGCCCGCTCCGACCGGTAGTTCAGTGTCGTCGCCGATGTGTACCATGCCTTGGCCGGTCAGGAAGACCAGGAGTTCTTCGTGGTCTTTGGTGCTGTGCTGGCCGCAAGACTTGCCCGCCTCCAGGTAAACGCGGCCGGAACGCATCCCACTAGTCTGGGGTGCCCCTTCCAGCAGTCTCTGATACTCCGGCTTGCTGTCCAACTCGACGGTGAAGGCCTTTCCTGATGACGCCATTAGATCTCCTTATGAAAGAATCCCTTGAACCGATTTCTCGTGCCGTTAATATGGCGTGGCCCGGGCTTTGTCAACTACCGAGTGCAGGTTGGGTTTGTTCAGTGACTTGCCTGGTCTCTGGGTGGTGCAGTATTCCCGACAGCGGTCGATTGGCTTGAACATCGCCTGCGTCGCCAGCGAAGTAAACGGACCGTAGAGATCCGGCCAAGAACGGGAATAGAAAGGTCATTCTTGACACAAGAGCTCAAAGCCTTGGTGGTTACCGCCGCTTCGATCGGCTTTCTGCACACGCTTTTCGGGCCGGACCATTATCTGCCGTTCATCATGATGGCCTGGGCCCGCAAGTGGTCGGCCGCCAAGACACTGCTGATCACGGCGGTCTGCGCGATCGGGCACATCGGCAGTTCCGTGGTGCTGGGCTTTGTCGGCGTGGCGTTCGGCCTGGCTCTCAAGGGCCTCGTCGGTGCCGAATCGTTCCGTGGCGATCTGGCGGCCTGGCTGCTGATCGCATTCGGCTTGGCGTATTTCGTCTGGGGCGTCCGCCTGATTTACCGCCGGCATCCCCACCAGCATCCGCACCCCCATCCTGAGCCCCACGCTCACCTTAGCGATGCGGTCCGCCCCCATTTGCACCCCCACACCCACTTGGGCGAGCATTCGCACGTCCACGACATGGACAGCGCCAAGACGGTTACGCCCTGGGTACTGTTCGTCATCTTCGTATTCGGTCCCTGCGAGCCATTGATCCCGCTCTTGATGTACCCGGCGGCCAGCAGTGGCCTGCTCGATCTGGTCGTCGTCACGACTGTTTTTGGCCTGGTGACCATGGCGACCATGCTCGCAGCGGTGATGCTGGGCAGGGCGGGATTCAACTTCCTGCCGCTCAAGGCCATTCAGCGGTACAGCCATGCCATGGCGGGGGCCACAATCCTTCTCTGTGGCCTGGCCATCAAGTTCCTCGGCCTTTAACGTCTGCCGGAGTGGTTCTCCATCGGTGGGATGAAAAAAATCCACACACGCCCACTTTTGTCTTGTGGTTGGTAGCACGAATCGACTATTCTTATGCACGGTAATACGAATTTGTTGTTCGTATGCGCAACGCATGAGTGTGAGGGCCGGAGGACGGAACATGAGGAATGCACTGGTAGGTAGCGTCTTGATCGGGTTGGCCTTGGCGGCATCGCTGTCGGCCCAGAATCTCGTGACGCACACCGAATTCCAGGCGGTCAATGCGGCGGGGGAGTCCACCTACACCGCCACGGAGACCGTGACGCTGGAGGGAGTCGTCCTGAACCACCCTGGAGACATGTTGGATCCGACACCCGACGATCAACTGATGGAAATGTTCGACGTCGCCGGCGAGTGGCAGATCTTCTTCCAGGGCGAAGGCGACGACCACGCGGGAACCGCCGTCTGGATGGGCCAGAGGTACAACAATCTGCCATGGGTCGCTCCCGATGGCGGCTATTCCAACGAGGAGTGGATCGCGGAACTGACCCGTCTCAACGCCGCCCAGTTCGGCGTCGGCGACCGCATCCGTGTCACAGGCTATTTTCTGTCCTACAAGGGCAAGACCAACATCAACGAGCACCACGACAAGGACCCCGCGTACGATTTCACGATCGAACTGGTGGAGAAGGGCGTTGGCCTGGCCCGGCCTGAACCGGTGACACTGAGCGAACTGAAAGATGGGCAGGACCTGTTCATCTTCGATCCTGCCCGCTTGGTGGGCGGCGAGTATCATCAATCGCGCCTGATCAAGATCGAGGGCGTCAGTATTGTGGACCCGAACGCCTGGGGCCCGCAGGGCGAACTGACGATCACCGATGGCCTGCGAACGCTGCCGGTCAAGCTCGGACGAGGAACCGGGATCTACGCCGGATCGTATAACCTCAACGAGACGATCGACGTGATCGGCATTCTCGACCAGGACAGCACCAGTCTGGCCGATGGCTATCGGCTGCTCGTAATGAACTATGACGGCAATGGCGAAGTACTGGCTGCCCCGGAACATCGTTGGGCCGATCGGGTCGACGAGTCGACCGAAGAAGAGCCAGTGATGGAACAGTAGGTCCTGGAAGGAACCGAAGTGAAACGCGCGTTCACATTGATCGAGGTGTTGGTGGTTGTGGCGGTCACCGCGACCCTGCTGGGGATCCTCTTGCCCGTGACCGGGCGGGCTCGCCTCCAGGCCAAGGTCCTGGCGGTCCATGCCGAGCTGCGCGATATCGGCCTCGCGCTCGAAGCGTACTCGTTCGACCACGAAAGTCAGTACCCACCGACCCGCGTTGACTGCATGTTGGGCGAGCACTATTACCAGCTCCCCACCGAGCTGACGGAGGCGGGGTACCTGCCGGCGCCGCCGCCCGAGACGTTCCTGGCCGCGGGCATCGAGGACCGCTTCAATCGCGGCTACACCTACAAGTACCGCTCCGTCGGAACCCTGATCTACAACCGAACGACCGTCGTCGAGGAAGGGGCGTATCTCTGGGTCCCCGATGGGTTTGCCGATAACGAGCAGGAGGAGGGGCAGACCTACAGCAGCCTCAAGACGTCGCCGGTCAGTTGGGTGCTCTACAGCCAGGGTCCCGACTTCGACGACGCCCGCATGAGAGAGCTGAACTACCCCGTTCCTCGCGCCACCTGGTTCGACCCGCAGACCGGCCAAGGCGTCATTACCCGCCTGCGCCTCCGCAACGGCCACCAGATCGGCTCCTTCGAGAGATAGACAGAGGTAGAGAAGAGTGCTGCACCTGCCGAGCCACAGAATCCTGCCGCCCCCCGATTTATGCCCCGGCGACAAATCCGAAGCACGAATCGCGAAATCTGAAACAAATCCGAATGGCCGTAGCTCAAATGGTTCAAAGCACGCGAGCAAGAGGTCTATTTCGTATCTGAAGCATTCGAGGCTTTGTGCCTGTTTCGGCTTTCAAAATTCGAATTTCGGATTTCCGCAACGGCTCGGCTGCCTCGTTTCGATTCTCTCCGTAGTCTTGGCCTTGCTGCTGACAGGCTGTAAGAATGACGCAGCGACAGAGCCTGCCGCGGAGGTTGCCGTGACCAACTCGTACCTCGGTTCGGCGGTGCGCGATCTCTGTGGACCCGATATGGAAATCCTGTGCCTGGCGGCACCCGGGATGTGCCCGGGACACTTCGATATCTCGCCCGCCCAGGTCCGTCAACTCGGCAACTGCAGGATGCTGCTGCTGTTCGATTTTCAGCAGAAGGTCGAGCAGAATCTGGCTCGGCTCATGGCCCATGGCCTGCGTACCGACCTGGTCACAGGCCAAGCCGGTCTCTGCATCCCCGATGCCTACCTCGCCACCTGCCGGGAGGTGGCGGAAGTGCTCTCGGCGACCTATCCGGATCGTGCGACCGAGTTCGAAACGCGGCTCGAAGCCATCGAGAGGCGTCTGGGCGATCTGGCCGACGAGCTACGCACCTCCGTGCAGAAGGCGGGGGCAGTGGGCGCCAAGGTCCTGGCCTCGAACCACCAGGCCAAATTCGCCCAGTGGTTGGGCCTCGAAGTGATCGCGACCTTCGTGGGCAGCGACGTCGAGACGATTGCGAATATCGACCATTGCCTCCAGCAGGCCGCCGGCCAGGAGATTCGCTTCGTCGTCGCCAACCAACAGGAGGGGACGGCGCTGGCCGGGGCGCTGGCCGATCGCCTGGACGCCAGGGCGGTGGTATTCAGCAACTTCCCGTCGCAGGCGGATGACGCGACCGGATTCGACCGGCTGCTGCGCGACAATGTCCAGGCTCTACTGTCGGCGGCTGCCCCATGACGGCCGGCTCAGTGGCTCTCTTCGGCATCGAGGTGCAGCGTTCGGGCCGGACGATCCTGCGGATCGACGATCTGACCATCCCGGCGGGTTCCTTCGTCGGCGTCCTCGGCACCAACGGAGCGGGAAAGACCACACTGTTGAAGGTCTGCGCCGGGTTGATCGAGCCGACACGCGGGCGGGTTCGCATCGACGACGTGGATGTCACACGCCTGGGAGCCTGGCGAAAGTGCCGTCTTCGCCAACGCATCGGCTACATTCCGCAATCGGCCGAGTACAACGCCGATCTGCCGTTCACGCTGCGCGAGGTCGTCGCGATGGGACGAACGAGCGTTCGACCGCTCCTGGGCCGCTTGACGAGTCGGGACTACGCCGTCGTCGATGAGTGGATCGATCGTCTCGGATTGAGCGACCGACGCAATCAGACGTTTCGCAGCCTTTCCGGCGGCCAGCAGCAGAAAGCCCTGATCGCCCGCGCGATGACGCAGGACCCCGAGATTCTCATGCTCGACGAGCCCTGTGCGAATCTCGATTTTTACTGGAAGCAGCAGATCTCCGAAATGATCGAACAGCTCTACCGCGAGGTGCACGTCACCGTGCTGATGGTCTCGCACGAGACGAGCGTGCTGCCGCCGGCCTGCGAGCGGATCGTGCTGATGGCCGACGGTCGTCTCGTCGCCGACGGACGGGCCGATGAGGTCCTCTCGCCGGGTGTGCTGCGAAAGGCCTATCAGGGCAACTTCGAGACGGTGCTGGTCGGCGGCCGCCGCTACACCGTCTGCGGCACTGATGCGTGCCAGGGGCTATGATCTGAGTGAACCGCGTATGGACCCATTCTTCTACCTGGTGATAGTGGCCGGAGCAATTGCCGGCGCCAGTTGCGGCCTGCTCGGCGTCTACCTGGTGGGCCTGCGACTGCCCTTCATCGGCATCTTCATCTCGCACACCGCCATGGCCGGCTCCGTCTACGCCTATCTTCTGGGCCTGGACCCCACCGTCGGCCCGGTCGTGGTCTCCTCTCTCGCTTCGATGTGCCTGGCGGGCATTCGACCGGGACGGTCCCGTCTCGACCCGAACGTGGCGCTGGCGATCCTGTTCTCGCTGATGCTGGGTCTCACGTTTCTCGGGATCGGTCTCGTGCAGGACAGCCGCTCCGAGATCCTTGGCTTACTCTGGGGCAGTATCCTGTTCGTCCGCGCCGGCAGCGTCGTGGTGATCGGCATCGCGGCGCTCGCCTTCGCGCTCTTCGCCTTGCTGTTCAACAAGGAGCTGAAGGTCCTGCTGTTCAGTCGGACCATCGCCTCCGCCACCGGTGTGCACGAGACCTTCGTTTATGCCCTGTTCCTGGGCCTGGCCGGCATCGTACTGGCGGTCAACCTTCCGCTGGTCGGTGGCCTGATGATCTTCAGCCTGATCACGAATCCCGCCGCGGCCGCCTACCAGATCTGCCGAGGACACCGCGCCGTCGTCCTCGTCTCCACCCTCTTCGGCCTCCTCAGCGCCGTCGGCGGCTTCATCGCCTCCTACTACCTCAACCTCCCCACCGGCGCCTGCATCGTCCTCGCCAGCGCCCTCCTCTTCGCCCTCGCCGCCCTCTACCGCACCCTCACCACCCGCGCCGATTGACATCTTTCAACAGGGAAGTTGCCTGATCACAGCCTGTCGCACCGTACCCGCCATTTCAAACGCACGTCTCGCCTCGGTGGCAGAAATCGATTCCCACGCACCCGGGTAGCGACCCTCAATCGCATAGCGATTCAGCGGGATGACCTCTTCGCGTCGTAAGCTCGATGGTGTGTCGTCAGCAAGCAAATCCAAGAGAAGTCTCAAATCGTGTGTCTTTGGAAACGCACGCTCCAAGTACACGAGTAATGCCTTGAGATACTTCTCCGCACACTGCTGGCAGTGGAAGCACACGATGTCTGTAAGCCCCTGTTCCACAAGCTGCATCATGTGTTCGGCTGCCATGAAGTCATGCTCGGCCTTTTGCAGCCAGCGCCCGACCTCGTTTGCTCGCTCAGGCGGCCCGCTCATAGAGGACCTTTCCTTCGCGCATGGCTTCACAGATGATCGTGCCTGTGCTCTGGGCGTGCTGGGCGATATCATCCCGCGTGACGACGATCAGGTCAATCGGGATGGGAATGCCCTCCAAGGCCAGGTCAATCTGCACGGCTTGCTGACGTTTGGACCCGTTGGCTGGCATGACCACCAGAAGATCGGCGTCACTGTCCGGTCCGCCCTGACCTCGTGCCTGGGAGCCGAACAGGATGATCTGATCGGGGTCGAATCGCGCCGCAATCCGATCCACCGCTTGCCGCAATGCCAATTCGTATTCCGCCTGAGTCTGGACCATGGTCCGCTCTCCTGCCATGCGTCTGCTGATGATTGTTAAGCCTGACTTGACAGGATACCGCACGAGAGATGAATTGGCCAGTTCCAGGGGCGTCTGTAATGAAGGCGTTTCCGTTTTTGAGCCCGGCGGCGCGATGGAATTTACTTGTTAAGATGGGGGAGATGGCGTAGAATGGGGTGTCCGTGCGGAACTGGCGAATTAGGAAGTGTGTGCCGATGCTGGCGAGGCTGCACAGCGTGACCCTCGAAGGGATTGAGGGCGTTCTTTGCGAGGTGGAGGTGGATATCTCCCGTCGGAGCCTGGAAAAGCCGATCATCGTCGGTCTTCCGGACGCCGCGGTCAAGGAGAGTGCCGAAAGGGTTCGCAGCGCGATCGTCAACTGCGGCTACCGCTACCCCAAGACCCAGTCCATCGTCAATCTGGCGCCCGCCGACGTCAAGAAGGCCGGTCCCGCCTTCGATCTGCCCATCGCCCTGGGTATGCTGATCGGCGAAGGGGTCCTGCCCGGGCCCGTCATCCGCGACACCGTCATCGTGGGCGAGTTGGCCCTTGACGGGCGGGTCCGCCCGGTCAACGGCGTGCTCAGCATGGCGATGACCGCCGCCTCTCACGGCTTCGGTCGCATGATCGTGCCCATCGAAAACGCCCAGGAGGCGGGTGTGGTCCAGGAGATCGAGGTCTTCGGTGTCGGTTCGCTCTCGCAGGCGGTCGAGTTCCTTTCCGAGCACCTGCCGCTCGATCCGACGGTGACCGATATCGACAGGCTGTTCGACATCGCCTCCCACTATGATGTCGATTTCTCCGACGTCAAAGGCCAGGAAACGGTCAAGCGGGCCCTGACGGTCGCTGCTGCGGGGGCCCATAATATCATGATGATCGGGCCTCCCGGAGCGGGAAAGACCATGCTCTCGCAACGCCTGGCGACGATCCTGCCGGCGCTGAGCTTGACTGAATCCCTGGAGACCACGCGTATCTACTCGGCGGTCGGCCTGCTCCAGAAGGACCAGGCGCTGATGGCGACGCGACCGGTTCGCACGCCGCACCACTCCGCCAGCGGTCCCGCTCTGATCGGAGGCGGCTCATCGCCCCGTCCCGGAGAGCTTTCCCTGGCTCACTACGGGATTCTCTTCCTCGACGAATTCGTCGAGTTCCCCCGGCACGTCCTGGAGATGATTCGCCAGCCTCTGGAGGACGGTTACGTCATTGTTTCGCGGGCCAAACGGACGATTCGATTCCCCGCTCAATTCATGCTGGTGGCCGCGATGAACCCGTGTCCGTGTGGGTATTTCGGCAGCACGCTGCGAGCCTGCAAGTGCACGCCGAGCAAAATCGTCAAGTACCTCGCCAAGGTTTCCGGACCTCTCGTCGATCGGATCGACATCCATATCGACGTGCCCGCGGTCGCCTTCGGTAAACTCCGCTCCAAGGCCCGACAGATCGATTCGGACACGCTCCGCGACCGCGTCCTCGCCGCCCGCGAGATCCAGATGCGCCGCTTCGCCGACGGTCGCGCCATGACGAATGGCCGCATGAGCCACAAACAACTCGAAGCGTTCTGCAAGCTCGATTCCGCCGGCGAAATGCTCCTCAAAGCCGCTATGCTTGAACTGGGACTCAGCGCTCGCGCCCACGACAAAATATGCAAGGTCGCGCGAACGATCGCCGATCTCGAAGGTTCCCCCGACATCCGCGCCGAGCACCTCAGTGAAGCGATCGGTTATCGGAAGCTCGATCGCAAGCTTTGAGCCATGCCTGGGATTCCGAAATTCCCGCCAGGCGAGCCTGCCGCCAGTGCGGTGCAGCGACCCGCCGACAGGCTTTTATGGGTCGCTGACCCCGGTGGCTGGAATGCCCGAGTTTTTCGTTAATGCCCCCCACCCTCACGCCGATAATACGGGTGAGTTAAACAGCACCGCAATACGAAAGGAGATCGAACATGGGGATTCAGAACTGGTCCGAGGACATCATTCTGGTGGATCTGCCTCAGGAACCTGAACTGGGTGACGAACTTAAGACGGTAACCGAAGCGGTCCGCGATCGCGGCGACTGCGAAGTGGTCATCGATTTTTCGGATGTGGATATTATTACCTCCTCCAGCCTCTCGAAGCTGCTCAAGCTGCGCAAGCTCGTCGGCGATTGCGGTCACCGGCTCGTCTTCTGCAGCGTGGCGCCCGCCACCAAGGGCATTTTTACGATCACAGGGCTTGACGGCATCTTCGAAATGGTAGACGATAAATTCGTTGCCCTGGCCAGCCTGCAAATGGTGGGGTAGTCGCCTGATGCGTGACGACCGAGCCATAGGGGGGCCGCACGCAGCGTTTGCTGCACGCGATCATCGCAGGAAGCCATTGTGATGGATACGCTGCCCTGTGGAGCGGGTCACGAAGGCCGTTCATGTGAGCGGTATTCGTCATCTGCTCGCAGGATGCTGATAGAAGGGGCATTGCCCTCGTCGGGGTTGGCGCAGCCACCGGCGGTCTGAAGCCACATGGACAAAGACGTTCTGCACCAGATCGAGCAGATTCTTGGGTATGAGTTTGCCAACGAGGCCCTCATCCAGAGAGCGTTCATGCACTCCTCGGCAGTTGACAGCCGGCTCGACAGCAACGAGCGACTGGAGTTCCTCGGAGACGCCATTCTCTCGACCGTGATCTGCGAGACCTTGTTCGACAAGTATAGCCGCTATGCCGAAGGCGAGTTGACGAAGATGAAGAGCATGCTCGTCTCTCGGGGGACCTGTGCTCGCGTGGCGCGTCATCTGGGATTGCCGAAGTTTCTCACGGTTGGCAAGGGGATGATCTCGAGCAAGGCGTTGCCCACGTCGCTGGCGGCCGGCCTGCTGGAGGCGGTCATCGCCGCCGTTTATATCGACGGGGGATTCGGGGCGGCCCGGGACTTTATCGTCCGCAGTTTCCTGGCGCTGATCGAGCAGGTGGACTCGGAAGAGGCGCACGGCAATTACAAATCTCTGCTGCAGCAGTGTTCGCAGGAGCAGTTCGGCGCCGCTCCGATTTACGTTCTGCTCGACGAGAAAGGGCCCGATCACAACAAGTGCTTCGAATCGGAAGTGGTGATCGATCAGCGGCACTTTCCGAGCGCGTGGGGGGCCAACAAGAAGGAAGCGGAGCAGAAGGCGGCCTACAACGCGCTGGTGGAACTGGGAGTCCTTCAGCGATCGGCCGAGCAGGTCAGCGGCTAGAAGGCGGAGCCGCCCGCCATCGCAGGAAGCTGATCCGTGACGAGCCAGGCGACCCCGTAGAGCACCAGCGCCGCCACTGTGATGAACACCATGATCGATCCGATGAGCAGGGCGGTTTCCTTCGCGAAAGCGGCCGGGCGGATCTGATGGACCTTGGTGGCCTTGTAGACGACCGCGATGGCCACCACCAGAGGCAGCAACCAGAGCATTGACGAGGGGTCCGTATCGATTCGCATCGGAACCGTGAAGCTGGCCAACAGTGTCCACACCGGTATTGTCATCTTACGCGTGCGCCTCGTTCAGATTCCGCAGATGGGCCGTATAGACCGCATTGACGATACAGAGGAGATTGAGCAATCCGGCGATGCTCGTATAGATCTGCCCGATCTCTCCGGCTCGCCCATACACAGGAAAATGCCCCGATGCGCTGATCTGTCCAAGGAAGAAGACCGCCGGCGAATTCATCAACTGGGCGGCATACCAAGGCTTGGCGTTGATTGGGTCGATCACTCCCACCGAGCCCACAAAGAGGCCGACCAGGAAGGTCAGGAGAATCGTGACGAGGATCACGGCCGCCCTCTTCTTCTCGTTCAGCAGGAAATGTCCACCGCCGGGGACGAGCCACGCCAACAGGCCCACCACGACTAGGTAGAAGGGCGGATTGTCCTTCCAGCTCTGGGGCATTATACGGGATCCTCCGGGATTTCCTGCGGACCGCTCTCCACGACGGGCGAAAGCTGTTCCGCGTACCTGAAGTCCATCCGTTCCAGGATGTTCTCGGGGTTGAAGTGCACCACGGACAGGGACTGCGACTCGGCGCGTTCCTCGCGGCTGAGCAGCATGGGACGCAGATTCTGGAACTGCTGCTGGTTCAGTCTCTGGATGGACAGGCTGCGGAGGCAGAAGTAGCTCTGGTCCGGCTTGAACTCCATGAGCATCGGCACTTCCACTAGGCTGTCCTTGTCGGCTGGAATGAGCGAATACAGCCGATCCATGAACCGTCGTTCGATGCCCAGTCGCCGGATATATTCCGGTGCCGCCGGATTGCCCGCCGCCTGAATCGCGATGACCTGCAACTGCTCGGTGGCGATTCTTCGCAGTCCCGTGAGGTACTGGACTTCGAAGACATTCGGATCGTTGGGGTCCTCCTTGGCCTGGGCTCCGTACAGCTCGTTGTACTGATCCACGGCGCTGTCCCAGCCGTCCTTGGTGGCCATGGCGATGAACTCCTGGGCCCGTGTCTTCGTCACGTCCCAGGCCGCCAGTTTCCTCAGGTCCTCGATTACCTGCTCCTTCACGGAATAGACGCTGTTCTCATCGCCCTCGGAATCGCCGAGACGCAGCGTACGAGTGCTGTAGGTGACATCCACGCTTTCGGGGGCCCCCATCGGCGCGACTTCGACGATGCGGACCAGCGCCATGATCTGGTCGGACAGATCGGGAGTGCTGGCGGCCGAGAGGTCACGGGCCGGGCCGATGCTCCGAAACATCCGCGCCTCCGGCACGGACATCAGGGTCACGGCACGCTCGCCCAGGGCCTCGACCGAGAACAGCAGTTGGGCGAGGCGGACCGGGTTGTTTCCGTACGCGGTGATGAACAGCCGCCCGAGGCGCTCGTCCGTCTGGACATCCACGGCGCTCAGCAGTCCGGTTCGGCCGCTGTACAACGGCACGCCATACTTGACGCTCAGGTTCTCAGCGATAGCCCCGTAGCTGCCGGCGGCATCGGCCAACTCCTCGAGGCTGGGATCTTCCTGTTGCGAGCGGATCGGTGCCAGGTTGGCGTCCGCCACATTGCGGGCGTCGATCAGGATCTGCTCCGCCTTGGTGTTGATCCTTTGGCGGGTAAGCTGCTGGCGGATATCGACCGCGACCTCCGAGAAGTTCTTCAGGCGGTCCATCATGGGAGAATTCGGGTCGTTGGCGTCGGTCCGGACCTGCTCGGTGAACAGCTCGCTTCGATTCTCCCGATAGAACGCCTCCATCTCTTCCTGGGTCGGCGGCGGCACAACGGATGCGACGTCACTCAGCTTCAGAGCGATGTACTCCAGTTGCAGGCGATCGGGCAGTTCATAGCCAAAGCCGTATGGGTTGCTCTCGTTCGGATCGCCGGCAGGAATCGCCTTGAAGGCGTTAAACTGCTGCTGGAGTTCAGCGTCGGAAGGGGTCAGGTTCTTGTCGACGAAGTAGGAAGCCTGCATCTGCACGCACTCGGCGTTCATCGTCTCGTTCTCGTAGCTGGCCAGGTGCCGGATCTCCGCGTCCGTCACCGCTTCGGTCGAGCAAATGCTCTCGGCGTACTGGAGCACCGCCAGCAGCTTGCCGAAGATCGTCAGGATGTCGCCCTCTGGGCGCCCGAACTGGTTGACCATCGCCTGCATCGCTGTGCTGTAGGTCTGACCGTTGAACAACTGAGGAACGACTTGGGCCAGTAACCGCCCGACGTCCTCGTTGCTGACGTGGATCCCGGCGACCCTGGCTTCTTCCCGCAGCAGGATCCAGTAGATGTCCGTCGGCGCCGTCCGGGTATAGATCGCGCTGAGTTGCTTATCGCTGACTCGATAGCGGTTTCGCTGGATGGTCTGCCGGGCGAAATCCATCACCTCGGCCGACGCCCGATCCTGGGTGAAGAGCAGCTCGCTCAGGACAATTCCTCTCAGATCCTGCGATTGCAGGACTTGGGCGGCTCCCAGCCTCAGCAGGATATCGAGTTCCTGACGGGCCTCTTCCCGGTCGTAGGTGTTGATCTCACGCTTTCCGTAGAACGCCACCGCCTTGTCCCGACCCCCGCTGCCCTGGAAGAGGTAGCCGATCGACGAGCCGCCGATGAACCCGACCATAAGCACGATGACCACGACGGCCATGACCTTTTTGTTGTTCTTTCTGAACCATTTGACTAAGTTCATATTCCAACTCCGGGTTTAGGGACGCATGCGCCTGTTATCCACTGAAACACAAAGGGCTTAAAGTTACTGCAAGCGGGGACCCATTGCAAGAAAAATGTAGCGCCGGGCTTCACCTGGCCGGCGGTTTCTGCGTATTCTGAGAAGACCGTTGCACCGAAGCTCATATCGGCATACCATGACGGGCTCATTATGGATCAGCACGACCGACATGCAGAATCTCGAGCGGCCTACGCTGCAGCGTGCCGCCTCCTGCCGGGCGGCGTCAACTCGCCCGTCCGCGCCTTTGGCGGAGTGGATATCGGACCGATCTTCATCGCCTCGGGCCAGGGATCGAAGGTGACGGACATCGACGGACGAGAGTACATCGATTATGTGGGCTCCTGGGGTCCGATGATTCTGGGCCATGCCCATCCGCGGGTAGTCGCGGCGATCCACGAGGCGGTCGAGAGAGGCACCTCCTTCGGAGCGCCCACGCTGGCAGAGACGGCGCTGGCCGAGCGAATTGTCGGGGCGATGGATTCCATCGAGAAGGTCCGGCTCGTCAGCAGCGGGACCGAGGCGGTGATGAGCGCGGTTCGACTCGCCCGCGCGCATACCGGGCGGGAGATGATCGTCAAAATGACCGGCGGCTATCACGGGCACAGCGACTCGTTCCTGGTGGCGGCCGGTTCCGGCGTGGCTGAGCAGGGCACCGCCTCCAGTCCGGGAGTGCCGCAGGCCCTGGCTCAGTTGACCGTGGTCGTGCCCTACAACGATGCCAATGCGGTCGCTGCAGCTTTTGAAAACCACCGGGATCGTATCGCGGCGGTGCTGGTCGAGCCGGTGGCCGCTAATATGGGTGTGATTCCGCCGGCCGAGGGCTACCTGGAAACGTTGCGTCGACTGTGCGACGAAAACGGCTCGCTGTTGATCTTCGATGAAGTGATCTCCGGTTTCCGCGTGGCGTTCGGCGGCGCCCAGCAACGCTACCGGGTCCGTGCCGACCTGACCTGTCTGGGAAAGATTATCGGCGGGGGGCTTCCGCTGGCGGCATTCGGGGGCAAAGCCTCGATCATGGAGCAATTGGCCCCGACGGGAAAGGTCTACCAGGCGGGCACCCTCAGCGGCAACCCGATCGCGACAGCTGCGGCGGTGGCGACCCTCGATCTGCTGGCCGAACCGGGTTGTTACGATCGGCTCGAAGCGCTGTCGGCCTCTCTGGAGGCGGGGCTGGCCGATGCCGCCGACGAAGTTGGTGTGCCCCTCACGATCAATCGCATCGGCTCGATTCTGAGTGGGTTCTTCTGCGATCACCCCGTCCGCAGCTTCGCGGATGTCCAGGCGACGGATATCGCCTGCTTCAAGCGGTACTTTGCGGGAATGCTGGAGCGTGGCGTCTATCTGGCACCCAGTGCCTACGAGGCGATGTTCGTTTCCCTGGCGCACTCCGACGCGGACATCGAATGGACGGTCCAGGCCGCTCGCGAGAGCCTCCAGGCTGCGATCCAGCCCTGATATACGAAAACTCGAGATACGAGAGCTGAATCCGAACGCCTACGTCCCCACGCTCGAGACCAGACGGTCGAGCAAATGCCTCAGATTTCAACGTCTTACGTCAGCTCTCGTGCTTGCTTCGGTATTCGGATTGGGGCGCGAGTGGACCTCTGGACTCCGCCGAGACACACCGCGTCCCTATTCTCCCTTGATCAGTTCGACCACCTCACGCGCGTCTTCGGCGCCCGCCAGAGCCCGACAGAACGCCTTCGACTGGACCAACTTGACGATCTCCGCCAGGGCTTCGACGTGCGGGCCCGACTGATTGGGAGGCGCTACCAGCAGGAAGAACAGCTTGGAGGGCTCGCCGTCGATGGAGGAGAAATCGATTCCCTCCGGAGCGATGCCGAGCGCCAGCTTCAGGCTGGTTACTGCGTCGGTCTTGCCATGGGGTACGGCAATGCCGCTTTCGAGCCCGGTGCTCAGTTTCTCCTCGCGCTCGCGCACGGCCTGAAGCACGGCATCGAAATCTTGAATCTGGCCGGCATCTTTGAGTATCTGCACGAGTTCCCGCAACACCTCCGGCTTGTCCGTCGAGACCAGCGGGATCTTGACGATGTCTTCTTGCACCAAGTCAATCAACGACATGCCCTGCTTCTCCTGAAAATCCTGTGTGGCTATACGAAACCCATCGCCGGATTAGACCAGCGAATCGTACATTTCCCAAACTTTTTCCTCGTCCTTGGCGATCACGACCGAACAGGACACCATGCGCATGGCGCGTTCGGTCTCATCGTAGAACTCGTCCCGCCGGCTCCGAATGCGGGCCAGCTCGCCAATGACCAGAAGGTCCACCTCCTCCTCATTGACCAGACTGATGATCTCCTTGTGTACACTGCCCCGGCTGCTGTGCTGGAGGACGGAGATCCCTTTCTTGATGGCCAGCTCATTGACATAATTGAGATACCGCTGGGCGTTGGCTTCCATGTCGTGCTCGTACTCGATCTGCTCGTCCTGGAGGAAGATCCGGGCCTTGAGCAGGTCCTCCATGGCCTTGGTGTTGATCACGTATAAGGCCAGCAGGTCGGCCTTGAAGTGGGAGGCCAGACAGATGGCATACTGCGCGGCCGTGATCGACTCTTCGGTCCCATCGACGTACACGAGGATCTTCTTCGGGGTACTCACGATATGCCTCCATCGTTTGCGGCCTTCTTCCGCTCCAGGTTCTCCTTGACCATCTTCATGAGCACGAACATGTCCCGCTCGTTCTCCTCCAGTCGGCTCTCGATATAGTGGACCGTCTCCTTGAGGTCGGGGATGGCGATCTTCTCGAGGGCGTTGACCTTCCGGATCGTCTTCTTGACCTCGTGGGCCAGTCGCAGGACGGAGATCTTCAACTCGGAGAGCTTGCCCAGCAGCTTGAGCACTTCCTTGAAGAACGACAGCGCGCTATCGATCCAGAAGCTGTTGCCCATGAGGCTGTAGTAGGGCGGATACTCCGTGAATTCCGTCTCGATCACGGGCAGGCTCACGCCCATGACCCGGCGCGAACGCACGGTAATGTTCGTCTCGATGTGGGCGGCGCCGGTGAGATACTGCACCTTGAGCTTGCCCATGTCCAGGATCGCCTCCTCGAGCGCGGCATACGCCTTCGCCAGCGCCTTGTCCACGCGGGTCTGAAAATCCACCGCCTGGTCCAGCAGGCCCAGCAGCTCGATGATGAGGATGTTCCGCTTCTGGTCGAGCAGCTCATATCCCTGCTGGGCGAAGCTCAGATCGCTTCGCAGCCGCAGCAGATTCGTCTTCGTCGGTGCGTAACTCAGTTGAGCCATAAAAATCCAAATTCGAGTATCGAAATCCGAAAACAAGCACGAAAGACCGAAACCTCAACATCCGAAGCAGAAATCCGCCGTTTATGATTTCCATCATTCGGACTTCGGATTCTGTCCTTCGGATTTCCGCCTGGTGGACCCGTCCATCAGGCGCCGTAATACTTTTCGAGTTCCTCGTCGGTGACGCGATGCAGTTCCTCGACGGGCAGCGTCCGAAGCACTTTCCAGCCCAGATCGAGGGTCTCCTCGATACTGCGATCCTCGTCCTTACGCTGCGAGACAAACCGCTGCTCGAATTCTCTGCCGAAATCGAGATAGTTGTGGTCCAGCGGGGTCAGTTCCTCCTCGCCGATGACCGACGCCAGGTTGCGGACGTCCTTGACGTAGCTGTACGCGGCGAAAAGCTGACTGGCCAGGTGCGGATGGTCCTCCCGGGTCATGCCTTTGCCGATCCCGTCCTTCATCAGACGACTCAGCGAAGGCAAGCCCGCCACCGGCGGGTAGATCCCGCGACCGTCCATGTCGCGCTCGAATACGATCTGCCCCTCGGTGATGTAGCCGGTCAGGTCGGGGACCGGATGGCTGATGTCGTCGTTGGGCATCGTCAGGATCGGCAGCAGGGTGATCGAGCCGGTGTGTTCCTTGATCATGCCCGAGCGTTCATAGAGCTCCGCCAGATCGGAGTACAAATAGCCTGGATAGCCTTTGCGAGAGGGGATTTCGCCTCGGATCGTGGAGATCTCACGCAGCGATTCGCAGTAGTTGGTCATGTCGGTCATGATGACCAAGACGTGCATGTTCTCGGTGAACGCCAGATGCTCGGCCAGCGTCAGGGCCGTTCTCGGCGTGATCAGCCGCTCGATGGACGGATCGTCGGCCAGCGACAGAAACAGCGCGACATTGTCCAGTACGCCGCTTTCCTCGAAGGAGCGGATGAAGAACTGGGCGACGTCGTGCTTGACGCCCATGGCGGCGAACACGACCGCAAACTCGGTGGCGGTGCCGCGGATCTTCGCCTGGCGGGCGATCTGGGCGGCCAGCTCGTTATGGGGCAGCCCGTTGCCCGAGAAGATCGGCAGCTTCTGACCCCGGATCAGGGTGTTCATGCCATCGATGACGGAAATGCCCGTCTGCACGAAATCGCGTGGATACTGTCGGGCTGTGGGATTGATGGCCATGCCGTTGACGTCGAGTTCGATGTCGCTGCGTTGCGGCGGGCCTCCGTCGATGGGCTGGCCCAGACCGTTGAAGACCCGACCCAGCATCTCCTTCGACACCGAAATCGTCAGCGGTTCCCCCGAGAAGCGCACCCGCGTACCGGGCAGGGTCAGTCCCGAGGTGCCCTCGAATACCTGGGCCACTACCGCGGTGGTCGAGGACTCGAGGACGATGCCCAGCCGCACGTGCCCATCCTTGTCGACGCACTCGATCAACTCGCGGTAGCCCACCGGATGCGTTCTGCGGATGAAAATGAGCGGGCCGTCGATCTTGTCGACGCCGATGTATTCACGACCGGAAAGAAGCCTGGTGTCTCTGGCGTCAGGCATGCAGGGCCTCCACTTGATCCATGGCACGCTCCAGACGCGCCTCGATCTTGTCCAGGCCGGAGAGATTGTCGTTCGGTATCGAGAACTTCATCTTCACGATGTCCTGGTAGACCTTCATCTTCTTGAGTTTCATCAGGGTCGCGCCGCTCTTGATCGCTTCGGAGCCGCGCTGCCAGTACAGGGCGATGATGTGCATCATCTTCGCCTGTTTCTGCACGGTGGAGTACGCATCGATTTTATCGTAGGCGTTCTGCTGGAGAAAGGCGTTCTTGAACAGCGTACAGACCTCCAGCACGAATCGCTGTGTGTCGGGCAGGGCGTCGGGCCCGACGAGCTTGACCACCTGCTGGAGGCGCACCTCCCGGTGGAGCAATCCCATAATCTCGGTCCGATCGGCGAACCACTGCGGGCCGACCTCCTGCTCCCACCAGCCGGTCATACCGCTGAGATACTCGCTGTAGCTGTCGAGCCAGGAGATGGCGGGGTAGTGGCGAGCGTTGGCCAGATGGCGATCGAGCGCCCAGAAGCAGCGGATGAACCGCTTGGTGTGTTGCGTCACCGGCTCAGAGAAATCACCGCCGGGTGGGGACACCGCGCCGATGATCGAGACGGAGCCGTTTTGTCCGCACATCGCCTCCATCGACCCCGCCCGTTCGTAGAACTCCGCGATCTTAGTCGGCAGGTACGCGGGAAAGCCCTCCTCGGCGGGCATCTCTTCCATGCGACCCGACAACTCGCGAAGCGCCTCGGCCCAGCGCGATGTCGAATCGGCCATGATCGCGACGTGATAGCCCTGGTCGCGGAAGTACTCGGCCATCGTGATGCCGGTATAGATGCTCGCCTCCCGTGCCGAGACCGGCATGTTGGATGTGTTGGCGATCAGGATCGTCCGCTCCATCAGCGAGCGTCCCGTGCGCGGGTCGATCAGACCGGGGAATTCGGTCAGCACGTCGGTGATCTCGTTGCCGCGCTCGCCGCAACCGATGTAGACGATCAGGTCGGCGTCGCACCACTTCGCCACCGCCTGTTGCGTCATCGTCTTGCCCGTGCCGAATCCGCCCGGGATCGCCACGGTTCCTCCCTTGGCGACGGGAAAGAGCGCGTCGATCACGCGTTGACCCGTGATCAGCGGGATGTCCAGCGGCAGACGTTTGCGGGTCGGTCGCTGCACGCGAATCGGCCAGCGGTGCATCAGGAACAGCTCTCTGGTCTTCGCACCGTCCTTGCTCAGAACGGCGATCGGCTCATCGACCGTGTAGTTGCCTTCCGGCGCGATCGACTCCAGAATCCCGGCGTCATTCGGCGGGACGAGGATCTTGTGCAGGAGGTTCTCCGTCTCCTGGACGGTGCCGAGAATGGCGCCACCGGAGAGGGTATCGCCCGTCTTCGCGGTGGGGACGAAGCGCCACTTTTTCTGGCGATCCAACGACGGGACGGCAATGCCCCGCTCGATGTAGATATCGGAGATCGCGCGAATTGCTTCGAGGGGCCGCTGGATCCCGTCGTAGATGGTGCCGATCATGCCGGGACCCAGTTCGACCGAGAGCTGCCGCCCGGCGCCGTAGACCGGGTCGTGCGGGGCGATGCCGGTCGTGTCTTCGTACACCTGGATGATGGCGCTGTCCTCTTCGAGCTTGATCAGCTCGCCCGTCAGGTTCTCCTCGCCCACGCGAACCAGTTCGAACATCTCCGCGTCGGTGATGCCCATCACCTCGATGACCGGGCCGTTCACCCGCTTGACCCGTCCTATTATCCTGTCAATCATAGTCACGGTTCTCGACGGCCGGCGTAGAGCCGGTCGTAAATGAGTTTCTGCATCTGTCGCTGTTTTCGCAGCATTCGCGTGCGGACCTGGTTGTTGAAGGCCATGCGTCCGTCCATCGTCGTCAGGATCACGCCCTGATCCTTCAGGGGCGGTGCGTCCGACAGCACCAGGGTCACCTGTTTCCCGGCTTGCGCCTGGACCTTCTGCTGGACCTGCTCGAGCATCGTCGGATCGATCATTGCCCGCTCGCGCGCCGAAGCGTTCACCTGGGCGGCGTCGGCATCCAGACCGAGGGCGGCCTCGGCGATCCAATCGGCCAGTACGGTCTTGTATCCTGGATCGTCGATCGTCGATTCCAGCTTCTCTGCCACCTTCTCCAGAATCTCGTGCATCAGCGTATCTCGAGCCTGGAGAGAGCGTCGCTTGATCTCCAACTCGACGGACGAGATGGCCTTGCGCTGGATCGACTCGGCCTGTGCGTGGCCCTTGCTCCGCGCCTCCTTGAGGATCGCGTCGATCTTCTGCAGGGCGTACTTCTTCTTTTCGGCGGCCTGAGTCCGGGCGTCGGCCACGAGCCGCTGCTCCTCGGCGCGGGCGTCCGCTTCGATGCCGGAGATCAGGGCCTCTTTTCCTTGCTCAACGGGCGGCATAAGCACGGTCCCTTCGTACGTACGGGCTGGGCGGTCGATGGAGGCTCTGGCGCCGACCCATCATAACTTCAATCCTATCGCGGTGTTGACCAGTTCGCGGATCCCGGGGCGATCCGGCAGCGGACCATGACGGTCGGGGATCTCGACGATCAGCGGGAAGCTCTCGGTAAAGAGATAGCGATCCACCGTCGCGCGAATCAGGTTGGCCACGCGCTCCGTAATGATGATGATGCTCGTTTCCTTGTCGCCGAGCAGATCTTCAAAGGCACGCCGGGCCTCTTCGGTGTTGGTGGCGACCCTTCCCGAGACGCCTACGACGCCGAAGCCGAGGACGGTGTCTTCATCGCCTATGATCGAATACTTCATCTGGCCGCTACACTTTTCCGAGGATCATCAGCGCGGTGATGAACCCAAAGACCACGATCCCTTCCGCCAGGGCCACGAAGATCAGCGCCTGGCCGGCGATTTGGGGCTTCTCGGCTACCGCGCCCATCGCGGCGGCGCCCACGTGGGAGATGGCAAAGCCGGCGCCGATGGCTCCCAGGCCGAACGCCACGGCCGCCGACATCAGGCCGAACTTCATGACCCCTGCTTCAGCCGAAGCGGTCTCGGGTTCGAGATTCGGCTCGTCCGTGGGCGTTTCGACCGCTATGGCGCTGGAACAGAACACCGTCCCGACGATCGCCAGAATCGTCAGGAGAACCACGATACTCTGCGTGATTTGTGCTTTCAACTTTCGTGCCGGATCATCCATTCTGTTTCGTCCTTTCTTGTTGGTCGCTACAGCCCGCTGGACAGACTCGTCCAGGAATATGACGTCATGCCCACCGGCCCGGTCAAGGTTCGCTGCTCAGCGAAATCGGCGTGTACAGCTTCCCGGTACCGTGGAAGAACTTCGTAAAGAACTCGTAGTAGTTGAGCCTCAGGGCCTGAATCGCCGCCGAGAGCCCCTCCAGAGCGATCACCAGGAGATTGCCCACGATCAGGATCAGAACGGAGAAGACGCCCGAGGTCATTTCCGCCAGGGTGAAGAACGAGACCATCAGCGATACGTGCGCGATGCCCAGGCCCGCCACCCGCATGAAGGACAGGGTGTTCGAGAGATAGCCGCTGAAGATCTCGAGCAACTCGACGATCCACTCCATCAGGAAGGTCAACAGCAGGAAGGCGGGGTTGGTGGCCTTCTCGGCCGGCCCTGTCTTATGACGCAGGTAGTGATAAGGTTCCTTGACGAGCAGCAGCAGGGCGGGCAGACCCACCAGCAGGAACAGTCCATTCGCCGGCGGAAGGCCCTTGTAGTCGTGTCCGACCATGTACCAGGCGGTGTACACGCCGCCGGCGTAGATCCAGCCGCCCAGCAGACCTCCCTTGTCGAAGACCAGTTCCGCCCAGCGCCCGGTCCGCACCAGGTTGAACCAGTTGAACACCAGGCCCAGCGCGATGACGACAATGCCGAAGTAGATCGTGATCGCGAGGATATCGTAGAGGTCGCTGATGATGCCGCTCGTCTGCGCATGCCCGGTCACGATTCCATGGAAGTCGAACCAGAACGGCTCGAACAGGGCGAATCCGAAGTAGGATCCGAACAGGACGCCGAAGACCACCGCCGAGAAACCGCACCAGGCGATGAGCCAGGACAGATGGTAGGTGCCGCGCTTGGCCTGGTTGCCGCGAGTCAGGTAGGCGCTCAGGCCTCCGGCCAACATCAGCACCAGCCCCTGGCCGGCGTCAGCGAACATCAGCCCGAACATGATCAGGTAAATGGGCATGACGAATGGCGTCGGATCGATCGTGCCGTATGGCGGGACGCCGAAATTGCTGACCAGCATCTGGAAGGGGGCGAGCATCTTCGGATTGTTGAACTGCACTGGGACTTCGTCGACGCCCGAGTCGGCATGGTCGGCGTCGTGCCACTCCAGATAGCAGCGGCCCTCGCAGGCCTCGCGGATCTTGGCGCTGAGACGGTCCTTGGTCGACGAAGCCAGCCAGCCGGCGAAGATGACCGTGCGTGACGACGAGGTGAAGCTGGCCTGGATCCTGCCGTAGAGTTCCTGGATCCGCAGGTGCGTCCAGAGTTCCTTGAGATGGGGCTCTTCCTTGCGGATCAGGTCCGTGACACGCTCCTGGAGCTTCTTCTGCTCCCCGGTCAACTTCTCGAGCTTTTCCGTCAACTCCGTGGCCAGGTCCTGCTTCGGGCTGAGCAGCTCTTTCGGCAGTTCGACTTTGCCCCATCCGACGTTCGAAAGGATACGCTCGATCTGCTCCTGGTCCCGTTTCATCGAGAGCAGCAGATAGTGGGCCATGCCTTCCTTCTGTCCCAGTGACAGATGCAGTGCGGGAAGTCCCCTGAACGCGTCCTCGAATCGTCGGGCGGCGGAGGCGGGCACCCTCCCCGTCTGCATCGACAGCATGGACTGCCGCGCCGGGGCCTGGAGGCCCCCCAGGTCAACGCCGTACAGGTCCACCTGCCGTTTGAGGTCTTCGAGCTTCAGAATCTCCTGCTGGAGTGACCGCTGCCGTTTGCGGATGCTGTCGCGCTCCCCGTCCAGCTTGTCGAGGCGGGCCTTCTCCTTAGCCAAATCGATTGGGACGGAGTTCTTCAGATCCGATTCCTTCGGCGCCGTCAGGACGGTGCCGACCGTGTGCAGGATGCCTTCGACACGCTTTCGCAAGTCCGATAGTTCGGTTGCGGCCGTGTCCGGCGCCATGCCGGAAAGCCCCTGCGGCCGTTCCAGGTCGATCTCCGACGTGCTGATGAACTGCATGACCCCTTCCCGAAGCAGCGCTTCGGTGACGCGCTGCTTGTCTCTGCGAAGGACCACGGCGAAAAGTTGCGTCATTTGCGTCGTGAGAATCATAGCATGCTCTCAGTGCCTTCCACGGGCCGACCCAGTTGTTTGGCGTTCAGAATCATACGGATCTTCTTCAATTCATCCGCCTTGAGGATGAAGTAGGCCAGGATGATGCCGATGGTAAACGGGTACCCGGACAGAATCCGCTGGACTTCGTGACGACGAATCTCGTCGAGGATGCGACCGATCAGCGTCAGCCGCGAGGTGCTGTCGGAGGCCTGCGAGGCCAGCAGGGCCGACAGGCCCGCATACTTGACCGCGATGAAGTTCTGAAGGACCGAAGTGACGTTCTGCGCCCGGTAGAGCTCCTGGATGGCGGCGCGATTCAGGTGAAAGCCCCCGGGGATGATGGCGCCCAGGACCGCTTCGAGCGGCAGGTCGTAGAAGCGCTGGAAGCGAATGATCCAACTGATGTTCTGGAGATCGATCTCGACGCCGATCAGGCGAATGGCGACCTCGCGATCCTGACGGTCCAGGGCATTGATCGCGTCGACCAGATCGCGATAGTAGAGCTGATCGAACGCCACCTCCATGCGAAACAGCGAACCCTCGGTCTCGACGACCGGTCCGTACTTCTCGACGATGGCACGGTACGGCGTCCCATGGCAGACTCCGGAAACCTCGTCGAAGCTCCGGGCATTGACGATGATGTCCATCGGGAGTGAATGGAGGATGGGCTCGTACAGCACATAGTGTGCGGCCGATTCGTCGACGTGTCCGCGAACCTTGCGGTCGAAAAAGATGCGGATGGCGTTCTTGAGGTTGTCGATCTCGAACTGGGACAGCAGCACGTCGACCAGGCGTTTGGAACTCTCATGCAGGTAGGGACGGATCCCCCGATACAGCTCGATCTCGTCTTTGAGCAGTTCGAGTTCAGCCAGCCGAAGGTCGCCGGTGCTGTCGTAGATCTCTTCCAGGCGGGCGAAGGAAGTCTCCTTCAGCAGGGCCAGAGCGGCGTCCACCGACGGAGCCTGGACCAACTGACGGAAGACCTCTTCAGGCAGAATCTTGCTGATCCGCGCCCGCAGCTTGGCGTTGATGAACGCGTATTTGGTCAATGCTCCGGCCATGGGCGGCGGTCCGTTTCGTGCTCCGTGTTCTGCACCACGTGGCAGAGAGTTTCGACGAGGGCGTCCAGGTCGGCTGCATCCCGACCTTTGCCGGGGCCCAGCAGCGTCTCCCTGGCCTGCTCGGCGTCCCGCAGTTTCTGCTGGCAGACCTCGTCGGCCTGCCTCTTGGCCTCCTCGACGGCACTCTGGATGATCTGACGGGCCTGTTCCTTGGCGGCGCTGAGCGACTCGGAAACCTCCCGCTCGGCCGCCTGGCGAATCTCGGCCGCCTGGCTTTGTGCTTGCCGCAGGATGGCGCCGGCTTTCTCTTCCGCCTCGAAAACCTCTTTGATGATCTGTTTCATTGAATCAGTCCTGACCAGGGGTCGCTGGTCGTCGGTCTACAATGGGCCCGTCGCGCCTGCCTCGGGCAGAGCCGAGGAGGCATTCTCAACGCCTTACGGCGCCACTACATACGGCATGGTCCAAGCTGGGGAAAAACGCTATAAGGCCGCAAAGCGGAACAATAGTCAAGGGCAAAAATATACCTGGGGCGACAATATCCGATGGGGGCGCATTTCCCCGTCGAACGCGTACTCTGGCTGCGGCGATGATAACCGCGTGGCCGGAGAATACCCCGGACGGATTTCAGGGGATTCGTCTTGATTCGCGGGACGCCAAACGATACCATAGAAAGGGTGTCTGGCCGGGCCCCAGGCAGGAGATCGAGGGTGACTCGTTGTGCCCTCGCCGCATGCACTGAAGGGCCTGTGCCGCGTCTTTTCTTGGAGGAGTGGGTCCTATGAGGTACTTGCATCTCGCTGTCGTTTCACTGGTTGTGCTGTGCGTCGGCGCCGTCGCATCCGCCAGTGTGCTGGAGGAGGATTTCGAGTCTTATGCCGTAGGCAGTGAGCTGCACGGGCAGGGGGAATGGAAAGGATGGGACAATACCGCCACCGCCGGCGCCCCCGTTTCCGACCTCTACGCGTACAGCGGAACGAACTCCGTCGAGATCCTCGGCACCTCGGATCTGGTGCACGAGTTCGATGTGGAAGGGGGAGTGTGGATCTTCCGCGCCATGCAGTACATCCCCTCGGGAGGTACCGGAGTCACCTATTTCATCCTGCTCAACAGCTACGATGACGGTGCCAACCAGGACTGGTCCATACAGACGCAGTACAATCTGGCAAACGGTGCGATCACGACCTGGACTGGAGCGGTGGCGACCAAGGTCGTTTTCGACCAGTGGATCGAGCTCAAGTACGTCATCGATCTGGATAACAACACGGTCGACGAGTACTACAACGGCATTCGCATCGATACCCGCCAGTGGGACGACAACGACCACGGGACCATCGGGGCGGTCGACTTGTACGGCAACAGCGCCTCCTCGGTGTACTATGATGACATCGTGCTGCTGTCGCTGGCCGAGAGCCAGGCGAAGGCCAGTGCGCCGGTTCCCACCGACGGCGAGACCGACGTGGTTCGTGACGTGATCCTGGGCTGGACCGCCGGCACCTATGCCGCCTCGCACGATGTATACTTCGGCACGGATGCGGCAGCGGTCGGTACCGCCGATCGGAGCAACCCGATGGACGTGCTGGCGGCCCAGGGACATTCCGCCACGTCCTTCGATCCGGCCGGTCTTCTGGAGTATGGGCAGACCTACTACTGGCGCGTCGACGAAGTCAACGCCACGCCCGATACGATCTTCAAGGGTCCGGTCTGGAGCTTCACCGCTGAACCCTATCTCTATCCCGTTCAGAACATCATCGCCACCAGCAACACCGAACCGGTGGAAGGTGCGATGCCCGAACGTACGATCGATGGTTCCGGCCTGGATGAGAGCGACCTGCACTCTCAGAACACCGAAGACATGTGGCTCGGCGTTCCGACGGGCGCCGAACCCGCCTACATCCAGTACGCGTTCGACGGCACCTACAAGCTGGCCGAGATGCTGGTCTGGAACTACAACACCGAGTTCGAGAAGATGCTTGGTTTCGGCCTCAAAGACGTCACCATCGAAACCTCCGAGGACGGCCAGGCCTGGACGACCTTGGGTGACTATCAGTTCGCCCAGGCGACCACGTTGCCCGGGTATGCCGCCAACACGACGGTGGACATGATGGGCGTGACCGCCCGCTACGTCCGCATCGTGGTCGGTAGTGGCTATGGCATGACGGGCCGCTACGGTCTTAGCGAGGTCCGCTTCCTCTACAAGCCTGTACGAGCGCGGGGACCCGAGCCCGCCGACGGCGCGAGCGGCGTGGAAGCAAATGTGACGTTGAACTGGCGTCCCGGCCGCGAAGCGGTTTCGCATCAGGTCGTGCTGAGTGCCGATCCGCAGGCGGTGGCGGATGGGACCGCCCTGGTCGTCCCGGTCACCGATCACCAGTACGCCACCGATGACCTTGAGCTGGGACAGACCTACTACTGGAGAGTCGACGAAGTCAACGAAGCTGAAACGATCGCCACCTGGGAAGGGCGCACTTGGAGCTTCACCACGCAGGAGTACATCGTCGTCGACGACTTCGAGAGCTATACCGACGATGTCGACGCAGGCCAGGCCATCTTCGACACGTGGGAGGATGGCTGGGTCAACGACAGTGGCTCGACGGTCGGCTACTTCAACGCCCCCTTCACCGAGCAGACGATCGTTACCGGTGGACGGCAGTCCATGCCGCTGGAGTACGACAATACCAGTGCCGCGAATTCCGAGGCCACCCGGACGTTTTCACCCGCTCAGGACTGGACCGCCCATGGTGTCCAGACGCTGTTGCTGTACTTCCGTGGCGATGCGGACAACACACGCGGACGACTGTACCTGAAGATCAACGGCACCAAGGTTCCCTATGATGGCGATGCATCCGATCTGACCAGCGGGCTTTGGCAGGCCTGGATGCTGGACCTGTCGGCCGTGAGCGGCAATCTCGCCAGCGTCAAGACGCTGACCATCGGCATTGAGGACGGCGGAACCGGCATGCTCTATGTCGATGACATTCGCCTGTATGCCAAGGGCGCGGAGGCGATCCCGGCGGTGAGCGCCGAGGGCATGCTGCTCCATTACACTTTCGACGAGGGAACGGGTGCCGTGGCCGCCGACGCTTCGGGTAACGGAAACGACGGTGCCGTCGAGGGAACGCCCGCCTGGGTCACCGGCGTCTACGGAACGGCGCTGGAATTCGACGGTACACAGGATTACGTCACGACCGGCCAGAGCCTGCTCAGCGACGTGAGCGCGTTCTCGATCGCCTGCTGGATCAAGGGCGACCTGTCCCTTGGCTCGCGCAGTGGTCTCGTTGGGCAGAATGACTGCGTCGAATATGGCATAATCAGCGCCAACGCCCTACAGATCTGGACGCCCAACGGCGGTTCGGTCGATCTCGCCTGGCCCGTTGACGGTGCCGGCGAATGGCACCACGTCACCGCGATCGGCAATGGCTCCGGCCTGACCATCTACCTCGACGGTAGCGTGGCGGCCACCGGTGGCAGCGCCGTCTCCGAGGGCTACGGCGCCTCGAGCGATCCGCTCAATATCGGCGGTGGCGGTGTGTTCGATCCGACCGGCAACTGGTTTACTGGCCAGATGGACGACGTCTACGTGTACCAGCGAGCCCTGACCGGCGAGGAGATCCTCTGGCTGATCCAGGGAAGCGCAGCGGCCGGTTCGCTGTAGTCCCGTAACGTGAATGACAGCCCACGCCACCGCGGGTGGGATAGCGGTTTTTTCAGGGCCCGTGTCGTGCATCGCATTGGACACGGGCCCCGTCTTTTGGCGGCATCCGTGCGGTCCCGCGGATCGAACGGTAGCCCGTCGACCGGATTCGGAACAACCTCTCGGAGAGAAACTCAGGATTTTCCTTAATTCCTCGTAGAGCAATACCGTTTATAAGGGCGGCTGATGAGATATCTCGCAGCCGAATTTCTGCGGCCGGATATAGGGTCGATCCGCAAAGTCGCAAGAGCGTTGGTTCGGCGTCCTGAAAGGATGCAGCCAGGAGGGATGGGGTCGTGAGCGATTTCTTGATACGCTTGGGGAAGGGGGGCGCCGAGGGTCTGCTGGAGACGGCACAGAAACCTTATGGGACGAGTCCGCTAAAGGGGGAATCATTTACGTTTCCATGGGGTGCCATGGCGGTTCTGCACGAGCGGCTGGTTCACGGTCGCAACATTATCGCTCGTCCCGGCCGGATCTGTGCCTGGGTGGGCGATCTGATCCTGGGAGAGCAGGAGGCGGGCTCGGACGGACTGCTCGAACCCATGGAACGGTTGCGCAAGGCGGACGGAACGAACGGGAAATCAGCCGAAGGATTCTTCAAACGACTCAATGGCACGTTCGCCCTTGCGGTAGCCGACCGGGAGGGAATCGCCATTGTCACGGACCCGCTGAACGCGGTGCCTGTCTACTATGCTCTGGGGGAGGCAAACCAGATCACCGCCGTAGGGACGCACGCCGACACGGTGGCCCATGCAGGAGGCGACATCTTCTCGCTCGATCCGGCGTCGGTAGGGGAGTTCCTCAACCGGGGCACCCCTGTTTTTCCCCACACGATGCACGCCCGAGTCAAGGAGTTCGAGCCGGGCTCGCTTTACCGGTTGACCCCGACCGAGTCTCGAACGGTGTACCTGCATAGCAATCGCTATTGGTCTCCCCCGCCGGAGAATCAAAATGGATGTGACAGGAAGCGTCTCGCACGTGAGTTAACCGACGCCCTCCAGGCGGCAGTGCATCGACGCTGCCGGGGCCACAGAGTGGCCGTCAAGCTCAGCGGAGGCCTGGATTCGCGGGTCATTCTCGCGGGGGTCCCTCGCTCGGCGGATTGTGTGACTGTGACCTTCTGTGACCAGATGAATCGCGAGGCCATCACGGCTCGCAGAGTGGCACGGGCATACCAGCGACCCTGGTATCCGGTCTTCCGTGAAGACGAGTACATCGCCAACCATTTTGTGCGGGCGGTCCGCCTCGGCGGCTGCGAGCATGAATGGGTGCACGCTCATGGCGTCGGTCTGACCAACGACATCGTTCGGGACGATGTGACCTGTGTGCTGGACGGGCAATGGTCCAATGCCTTCCTGCGGCTCTACTTCGCCGCCGACATCACACGCATCAGTCGGCTGGGAGGGTTGCTTCCGCCGCGGTACGAGAAGGTGGACTTCAATTACAGCCATCACATTGACGACCTCTGTCGCGAGTGTCTCGATCCCGGCGTTCTCGAACAGATGCGGTCCCGGCGCCGGGAGTTCGAGGAGCGCAACCATGATCCCGGTCGCAGCAGTCTGGCCGAGTGGTTCGACAACTATCCTGTCACTCAGGAGGCGCCGTTGTCGACCTGGCTCATCGAGCGCAGACTCATGCCGCTGCGCATGGTCTTTCTTGACCGGCAGGTGATCGAACTGGGCTATCGGTGTCCACTGCGATTCAAGTTCGACGACGGCTTGTTCGGCCCGGCGATGCTGCCGCTGCTGGGACCCGGCCGACGGATCCCCAACGCCAACAACGGAGTCCGTCCGGGAAGCAGCCATATTTCGAGATTGGCGCAACGGGCGGTGCGCAAGATGCAGGACCGGGCGATCGAAGGTATTACCGCTCTCGGGATCCGACCCCGCGTCCAGCACTCCTGGCATGACTACGAGGGCTATTGGCAGAGGAGTGGGAAGCTCACCCACCTGATCGAGCAGTACGGCCACCACCTGGAGCCGCTGGAAGGTTTGCTGTTTAACTGTAACGCCCAGGAACTGCTGTTCCACCGGCAGATCCCATGGACGTGCGGTTTCCGGCTACTCCAGTTGGCCATCTGGCTGGACCTCGTGCGCCAATACGGCGCCTCTGGACGGGCAATCTCCGCTACGGTGACGCAGCAGGGGTGAGCGCGGACACGAACTCGCTGCCGGGCAGGTCGCGTGCGCTTACTTCTGAGTGTAATCGATAAGACGGGCGATTTCGCTGCGCAGGTCCTTGCGATGCACGATCATGTCCACGAAGCCATGTTCAAGCATGAATTCGGCTGTCTGAAAACCATCGGGCAGTTCGACCTTGATCGTCTCGGCGATTGTCCGCGGTCCGGCAAAGGCGATCAGCGCCTTGGGCTCGGCGAGGATCACGTCCCCCAGCATGGCGAAACTGGCGGTGACCCCTCCGGTGGTCGGGTCGGCCAACACCGAAATGAACAGTCCCTTCCGCTCGTTGAAACGAGCCAGAGCCGCCGAGGTCTTGGCCATCTGCCCCAGGGACACGACGCCCTCGTGCATCCGGGCGCCGCCCGAACAACTAACCACGATCAGGGGCAAAGACTCTTCGATCGCCTTATCGACCGCGACACAGAATTTCTCCCCCACGACCGCTCCCATCGAGCCCATCAGGAAATTCGGTTCCATCACACCCAGCATGGCGCCGCGTCCCTTGATGAAGGCCTTGCCGATCTGCATGGCTTCTCGGGCGCCGGACTTCTCCTCGTCGGCCCGGATGCGATCCTTGTAGGTCGTGCCACGGAATTGGAAATCGAGCGGATCGGCTGACGTCAACTCGGCCAGGATGGGCTGGAAAGAATCCTCATCGACGAGATATTGGATCCGAGCAGCGGCCCCGATCCGGAAGTGGTGATTGCAGGAGGGGCAGACGTCGAGGTTCTTCCGCACCGCGCTCTTGTAGAGCATGTGCTCGCAACCGGGGCATCGGACCCAGAGCCCCTCGGGCATTTCTTTGCGGGGTTTCAGGGAGAAGCCGTTCCAGGTTGCCTTCGGTTTCTTTGTCATCGTCGTCGTGCCGTCGTATCCCATTCTTGCTGTCACCCAAAGGCCACCGCCGGCGTGGACCATCGTTTCCACCGGGGCCGTGGCGTCATTACTATACCAGAGAATCGGCCGCAAGGCCACGAGAAGTTACTGGCAGGCTTTCCGGATAGCCTCGATGGCAGCGCGTCGGTCCGGCTGGCCAAAAATCGCGTTACCCGCGACCAGTGTGTCGGCTCCGTACGAAACCACGATAGGGGCAGTTCCGGGATCGATCCCGCCGTCGACCTCGATCCGCACGTCAGGGCCCACGATTTTGCGCACGTCGATCACCTTGCGGGCGGCCTCCGGCATGAACTGCTGGCCCCCGAAACCAGGATGGACCGTCATCACGAGCACCATCTCGCACAGCGGCGCCACCTTCTCGATGGCCTGCACGGGGGTCTCCGGATTGAGCGTGATCCCGGCGGTACAGCCCAAGTCATGAATCCTGGCGACCATTACCCTGGGGTCGTCCACCACCTCGATGTGGAACGTGATATGGTCGACCCCCGCCTGGGCAAAGGCTTCGACATACCGGTCCGGCTCACTGATCATCAGATGGCTGTCGAAGACCAGAGTGCTGTGCTTGCGCAGTTTGCCGATCACAGGCGGGCCGATCGTGAGGTTCGGCACGAAATGTCCGTCCATGACGTCGAGATGAATGATTTTCACACCGGAGGCCGCGACCTCGCGGATCTCGCCGGCGAGTTGCCCGAAATCGGCGCTCAGGACCGACGGCGCAATCTCAATTGTCCCTGCGGGGGGTAATCGCATCTCTGGGGCTTCGCTTTGGGTGCCGAGGGACAGAACAGAGCCGGCGCATCCCGCAGGACCTGTTCTGTCGGGCTATTCATTCGGGCCTTTCCCGCCGACTATTTCTCGTCGAGGATCTCCAGACTGACGAATTTCTTGCCTTCGAGGAACTCGAGCGAGGCGCCGCCGCCGGTGGAAATATGGCTGATGCGGTCTTCCAGGCCGAGCTTGGCCACGGCGCTGGCGCTGTCGCCGCCGCCGATGATGCTCTTGGCGCCATTGTCCGTTGCTTCGGCCACCGCCTGCGCCACCGCCTTGGTCCCGCCGTCGAAGGGTTCCATCTCAAAGACGCCCATCGGACCGTTCCAGACGACGGTCTTGGCCTGCCGGACCTTCTGTGCGAACAGCTCCCGACTCTTGGGGCCGATATCCAGTCCCAGCCAGCCGTCCTCGATGTCCTCGCCGACGATCTTGATGGCAGCGCCCGCCTTGACTTCCTGGGCCGCCACCGAGTCAATCGGCAGGAGCACTTCACAGCCGGCCTCCTGGGCCTGGTCGAGCAACTGGGTGGCCTTGTTGAGGAAGTCGTCCTCGCACAAGCTGCTGCCGATCTGCTTGCCCTGGGCCTTCAGGAAGGTGTAGGCCATGGCGCCGCCGATCACGATCGCATCGACTTTGCCCGCGAGATTCTCGATCACGCCGATCTTGTCCGAGACCTTGGCCCCGCCCAGGATCGCGACAAACGGACGCTCTGGATCTTTCAGCGTATCGCCGAGGAACCGCAGTTCCTTCTCGATCAGAAAGCCCGTCACGCGGGGCTTGCCCTCCATGACCGCCGGGACGGTGTACATCGAGGCGTTGTCCCGATGCGCGGTCCCGAAGGCGTCATCCACATACACGTCGGCCATCGACGCCAGTTCCGCTGCGAAATCGTCCTTGGCCTGACGTAACTGGGCGTCCTCCTTGGCCGCCTTGTCTTTGATTGTTTCCTCCTTGTGGAATCGGAGGTTCTCCAGCAGCAGGCAGTCGCCGCCCTGGAGAGCTTCGGCCTTCGCCTTCGGCTCCGGACCGACGCAGTCGGCAGCGAAGACCACTTCCTTGTCCAGCAGTTCGGAAAGCCTCTTGGCCACGGGTTTCAGGGAGAATTTCTCTTCCGGCGCGCCTTTGGGCCTGCCCAAATGGCTCATCAGGATCAGGGCGCCGCCGTGATCGAGGATGTGCTGGATCGTCGGCAGGGCTTTGACGATGCGGTCGTCGCTGGTGATGTTGAGGTTCTCATCCAGCGGCACGTTGAAGTCGCACCGCATCAGCACCTTCTTGCCTTTTACGTCGATGTCCGCTACTGTCTTCTTCGCCATAATTCAGCCCAAAAGAATGAGTTCCGTGCGATTGTCTTCGATCGATCCGTGTCTGTCGCCGCGTCGTCTCGACAGACCGAAGTGAAACACTATGTATCGTCGGTGGACCTGTCAAGCCTATTCCCGTTACCTCTGACGGGGATTCCGGTGCGGTAATCTTCGACGACGGGGTTGGAAAAAAAGCGTATTATTGGTCCTGTGCCGTGCGGTTGATGAGGTATTTGGCTACCACTTTGTTCAGCGCCCCGTTGGACGGCTGGCCCGGCGAGAATTGCTGAAGGATCTCGAGGTCCGACTTCCAGACCACGTCTCCCGGCGCCAGCAGGAAGATGCTGTCCGGCTCATAGGTGTTGAACAGGTGGTCATCCTTGTAGTAATAGTGGGTCTGGCAGACCTCGGTGGCGTAGGCCCGCATCAGCGGTGGAAGATCGTGGGGCAGGAACCAAAGCTTGATCTCGCGTTCGGCATCCTCGTGATTGGCGGAAGCGTGGATCAGGTTGTCCATCCGGTCGTCGATCTTGTTGCCGTTCGCATCCAGAATGGGGACGACGGTGCCGAGGGCCCGCAGACACCCCGGTTTCTCGTCTCGGGCCTTGTGCGGATTGGTCGGGCCGGCAATCTCGCGCACCGCCTTGACCGCATTGGGACCCAGATAGACGATCGCGATGACGCGTCGCTTCCAGGCATCGGCCGGGTAGTGGACCTTGCCTGTGATGTAGTCGAGCAGGGCAGTGTAGAAGCCTTTACCTCGATGTTCGGCGTAGTGTTCCTCGGCCAGCATCCGGTTGACGTCGACGATCTTGGCACCGGCAAAACGAGACCCGGTGTGGAACTCCGAGAGCTGAGAGAGGAGAAAGCCGGTGACTGAGTTCTTCAGGGCGTCCGGCTTGATGAGCACCAGAGTCTGTTCCAGTTGTTTCGTGTCCATGAACGAGCTTCCTCACAAAATGAATTCCGCCTTGATGCGCCCGATCCTGGCCACGCTCACGGGATCGGGTCCAATGTGAGCGTTGTTTCTCGGCGGCAGCGGAGGCAAGAAAAAAAGCGTCTGCACCCCCCGCGCGGGGGTGCAGACGCCGAGCGTTGACTACATCTTGGCGATCTTTTCCATGATATCGACGGTGCGGTTCGAGTAACCCCACTCGTTGTCATACCAGCTCACGACCTTGACCGTCTTGCCCTGGACCATCGTGCACAGCGAGTCGAAGATACTCGAGTGGGCATCCCCGATGATGTCGCTGCTGACGATCGGCTCATCGCAGTAGGCCAAAATGCCCTTCAGCGGGCCTTCCGCAGCCGCCTTGACCGCGGCATTGATCTCGTCCTTCGTTGCTTCCTTCTTCAGATCGGCCACCAGATCGACGGCGCTGCCGGTGATGACCGGGACCCGGAGAGCGTAGCCGTCGAGCTTGCCGTTCAGTTCCGGGATAACCTTGCCGACCGCCTTGGCGGCACCGGTGGTCGTCGGGATGATGTTCTGGGCGGCCGCACGGGCGCGACGCAGATCGCTGTGGATCATGTCGCAGACGTTCTGGTCGTTCGTGTAACCGTGAACCGTGACCATCAGGCCTTTCTCGATCCCGAAGGCGTCGTTGAGCGCCTTGGCCAGCGGGGCCAGGCAGTTGGTCGTGCAACTGGCGTTCGAGATACATTCGGTCTTGGCAGTCATGACCTCGTCGTTGACACCCAGCACGACGGTGGCCTCGATGGCGTCTTTGGCGGGAACGGTCAGGACGACCTTCTTGGCGCCGGCTTTGAGATGGTCGCCGTAGCCGCCCTTGGGCGACTCCTTGGAGCGGAAAATGCCCGTCGACTCGACGACGATGGTCACGCCCATGTCCTTCCAGGGCAGTTCGGCCGGGTTGCGGACCGCGAGGACCTTGATCGGCTTGCCATCGATCACCAGATCGTCGCCCTTGACCTCGACCGTGCCGTTCCAGCGGCCCATCACGGTGTCGTACTTGAACAGGTGGGCCAGACTCTTGGCGTCGGCCAGGTCGTTGATTGCGACCAGTTCCAGTTCGCCCTTGCGCTGTAGAATGATGCGTGCGACCGCTCTACCGATTCGGCCGAAACCGTTGATTGCCACCTTTGTTGCCATCAGTCGTTCTCCTTCAACTTATGCTCACTTCAGTAAACGGGTTCTCAGCGATTTCACACTCCTCTGGTGGGAGCCTGCGCATACGAATCGGCCACTCTAGTGGCATGCCCCACCCCTGTCAAGACATTTTGCCCGGGCGCTGGCTTCGGTTTGCCAATGGGTAGCTTGGGTTCAGCAGCGCCTGTTTTCCAGGCGGGAGCCCCAGCATTGGGCCTACTTCGTGGCCTTGGCCTTGCGGATGGGCTTTTCCTGAAGGAAGCGGCTGATGTTGCGGATCGCCTGGCGCAGTCTCTGTTCGTTTTCGACCAGGGCGATGCGGAAGTAGCCTTCGCCGTTCTCGCCGAAGGCGCCGCCCGGAGAGATGGCCACCTCCGCGTGCTCCATCAGGTCCATCGCGAAGTCGATCGTGCCTTTGCCTCGCAGGTGCTCGTCGGGCACGCGGGCCCAGACGAACATCCCGGCGCGGGGCTTGTCCACCTGCCAGCCGATCCGCTCCAGGGCCTCGCAGACGACGTCCCGCCGGGTGCGGTAGACCTCGTTCTGAGCCGCGATCGTCTCGTCGCAATGCCTCATGGCGATGATCCCCGCGATCTGGATCGCCTGGAAGATCCCATAGTCGTAGTAGCCCTTGATCGTGGCCAGATAGTCGATCATCTGGCGGTTGCCGGCCACGAACCCCACACGGAAACCCGCCATGTTGTAAGGCTTGCTCATCGTCGTGAACTCCACCCCCACGTCTTTGGCGCCCTTGGCGGAAAGGAAACTAGGGGCCTTGTACCCGTCGAAAACCGTCTCGCCGTACGCGAAATCGTGAATGACCGCAAACTTGAACCGCTTGGCCAGATCGACGACCGTCTCGAAGAACCCGTCATCGACCGTCATCGACGTCGGGTTGTGGGGATAGTTCAGGATCAGCAGTTTGGGCTTGGGGAACAGGTGTTCGCACACCATGGCGATGGTGTTGAGGAACTTCTCATCGTTGCCCAGTGGCACGGTGATCACGTTCCCCCCGGCCAGCACGACCCCGTAATTGTGGATGGGGAAGGCGGGATCGGGGACGACCGCGGTGTCGCCCGGGCCCAGCATCGCCAGGCACAGGTGGCTGAAGCCCTCTTTCGAGCCGATGCAGGCCAGCACCTCATGCTCCCAGTCGAGTTCCACGTTCCACTTGCGGGCGTATTTCTTGGCCATCTCGATGCGCAGGCCCTTGATGCCCTTGCTGGCGCTGTAACGATGGTTGCGCGGGTCACGGGCCGCTTCGCAGAGCTTGTCGATCACCAGCGGCGGGGCGGGATCCGATGGATTGCCCATCCCCAAGTCGATAATATCGGCACCCTGTTGCCGCTTGGCGAGCTTGAGCGCATTGAGTCGTCCGAAGAGATACGGTGGCAGTCGTGTGATTCGCGTTGCCGGTTCGATCCTGTATTCTGCGTTGTTGTCGCTCTGCATCGTTTCAACCTGCTTTTCCTACGGTGGGTTTCAAACCCACTCGATCCTGGCTTCATGGTGGGCCCGTGTCCCACGCGATAACCGGGCATTGTAGCATCCAATCCGCCATTTGCAAAACTTCCCGCAGGTCGAGTCCGTGTGTTTTTCTCAAATTGCCTGGTCCGACAAGCCGGAAGGGGACACTTGTGCCCGCTCTTGACTCCTCGAGGCGATCATGGCACGCCGCCGTTGCGACTTAGCCATACGATGTTGGTAACGCGCCTTGTTATGAGCGACCCGATACGATACTTTAAGTAGTTCGGGCGTGCCGATTGGGGTGCGTCCTGCGGTTGATGAAGAGTTGGTTTCAGATGGAAGGAGATGACGTCCACATGGATGTCGCTGCGGATCGGTTGCGTGAGGAGGAGTCCAAGGCACGGCTGGCGGAGATCGGCCGCCTGTCGAGCCTGGATCGAGCGGTGCTGACCCTGCATGCGCTGTCGTTCGGACCGCTGAGCAGGAAGGACCTGCTGCGCGCCATAAAAGAGACGCAGATGACCATGCCCGACGGTTCGGCCATCACCGCCCCCAAGCTGAGGCCCTCCGTGCAGCGTCTGCGCCAGAAGGAGTGGATCGTCAGTTGGAGTGGATCGCCCCCGGAATGCCTACCCGAGGTCCGGATCGACGCGTTCGAAGCCGCACGTATCAAGGGCGATCTGCTCCACCTCGGAGAGAGTTTGCAGAGGGCGGTGCCCGCCTTCCCCACGCCTGACGACTGGGACTATCGCTGGCGAAAGGACCATTTCGTCTCGTTTCCCCACGCCTGTCGCGAGGTCTTTCTGGCGGTGGAGAAGCAGGATTGGAACGAACTGAAACGACTGGCCTCGCTCTGCCAGCGGGATGACCGCATACGGTCGGTGATCCCGGCGCTGTTTGCGATCTGTGACGACCCGTTCTGGCCCGAATTCATCGATCGTCTGCCGAAGCCATACCGCGAAGAGCTGCTGGCCACGAGTCTGCACCAGGCGGTTTGCGAATTGAGGCTGGACGGCGCCGTCTTCGCGCACGTGCGCTCCAGCATGCTGCGAGAGCGTCACTCGTTCGACAAGGTGGCTCTGGAAATTTACGTCAATCACGTTGCCGAGCGCGATATTTTGGCGGGCGACCTGACCGGCGCGCGGGCCTTTCTGGAGACGTTCCCCGATCTGGACACGCACATCCTCCGCGGCATGCTGGAGTTGTTCTGTGGAGATCCTGCTGCGGCCAAGGAGGCTTTCGACCGAGCCCTTCAGCGGGTGGGCAAGACCAAACGCGACCAAGTGGCCTATCTGGGGAATTTCCCGGGACTGCTGCACCTGCTGCTGCTGGTTCAGTCCGAGCAGACGAGCGACCGACGCCAGGCGCGAACCTGGCTCGACTGGCTCGTCAGAGGAGGAACGCATTCTTCCTATTACGGTGCGTACTTCTTTCTGAAGATCCTGCTGGACTTCCATGAAGGCCATGCCGATCCCGATGGCCCTGCGTGGCGTCCGCTGCACCGCCAGGATCCCTCGCTGGGCAGTCTGGCCACCTGCCTGATGCAGATGCTCTATTGCCTTTATGCTTCGGATACGAAAGCGCTGAAGGCACGCAACCGCGAGGCCCTGGATGGGGTGGAGGGTCTGTTGCGTCTCTGGGATCGGCAAGGGGTACAGTGGCCCGTGATGCAGATTGCGCGGCTGATGGACCGACTGGGCGTCGGACTGCCCGAGTACAGCGCTCAGGCCGAATCGTTCTTCGAGAGCGGTCCGGCCAGGGACCTGTCCGAACTCTGGACGGTCAAGGAGATGTGGGAGAGCCAGGTCGGCGCCCTCGAACAACTGATGCAGGAGAGCGAGCAGGCTGCGGACGGAACGGCCCAGAAGACCCGCCGGCTGGCCTGGAAGCTCAGCGAGCCTTACCGCGACCTGATCGAGGTGATCCCCGTCGAACAGAAACGTAGCAAGCGCGGCTCGTGGACCAAGGGACGCGAGGTGGCTCTGCACCGGCTGATCGATGCGGAGACCCAGGGTCTCGACTACCTGACCGAGCAGGACAAGACGGTGCTCACGAGCATCAGTCCCGGTGGGTCGAGCCGCTACTACAGCTATGGATACGATCTGGACACCGGCCTCGCTATTCAGCATTTGGCAGGCCATCCCCGTGTCTTCTGGGCGGACCATCCAGGTCTGCCCGTGGAGATCGTGCTGGGCACGCCCGAGGTGCATATCGTGCCCCAGGGGCAGAAACTCCGCATCACGATGGATCCCTATCCGAACCCCGACCGGTGGGGCGGTGTCCGGGCCCTCGTCCGAGAATCACTGACGCGGCTGCGCATTGTCACGTTCGAACCCATCCATCAGAAGATCGCGGAGATCCTCGGGCCGGACGGCGTAACGATCCCGACAGACCGTTCCGAGGATACGCTCAAACGATTGCAGGGATTGTCCCGACACATCGCGATTCAATCCGACGTGGCGATGGCTGCCGAGGAGGCGGAGACCGTCGAGCCGGATTGCCGTCCTCGTTTGCGCCTCCAACGGCTTGGCGAAGGCTTGCAGGTTGAAATGGTCGTCGTTCCTCTGATCGGTGAATCCCAGCGGGCCTTCACGCCCGGCGCCGGCAACTCCCATCTGCTCGAAACGGTGGCGGGACGAACGGTGCGAACTCAGCGCGATTTCAAACAGGAGACGGCCCTCGCGGCCGAGGCGGTCACCGCCGTGCCCATGCTCGATACGGGTCAGCAGCGCGACTACGCCTGGATCTTCGACGATCCATACGAAGCTCTCGAACTGCTCGAGCAGTTACAGGCGATTCCCCCCGAGAGATTGACGGTGGAGTGGCCCAAGGGGGACCCGATTACCGTGCGATCTCTCTCCGCCAGACAGTTCCAATTCTCGGTCCGTTCCGCCCAGAACTGGTTCGAGGTCGAGGCCGTCGCGCAGGTCGACCAGGACCTGATGATCCAGATGCAGAAATTACTCGACGAGGTCGAGAATACCGACACCCGCTTCATCGCGATCGGCAAGGACCAGTACATCGCGCTGACGCGGCAGCTTCGCAAGCAACTGCTTGGCCTTTCGATGAGCGGGCAATCCGTGCGCAAGGGAAAGGCCCTCCGCATCCACCCGCTGGCGGCGATTGCCCTGGAGCCGTGGAAGGACGAGGCAGGGCGGTTCAAGGCCGATGCCGCGTTCAACGAATGGATCGAGCGCTTCCGCGCGATCGAATCCTACCAGGCGCCGCTCCCGTCGACGCTTCAGGCGACGCTGCGACCCTACCAGCAGGACGGGTTCCTCTGGCTGGCGCGTCTGGCGGAGTGGGGGGCGGGCGCCTGCCTCGCCGACGACATGGGCCTGGGCAAGACGATCGAAGCCCTCGCCTTGATCCTGCACCGGGCAGCCGATGGGCCGACGCTGGTGGTGGCGCCGACCAGCGTCTGCGCCAACTGGGTGAGCGAGACGCAGCGGTTCGCCCCGACGTTGAAGCCGATTCGGTTCGGCATCGGCGATCGGGGACAGCGCGACCAGGTGCTGGAGAACGCCGGACCGTTCGATCTGGTGGTCTGCTCCTACACGTTGCTCCAGCAGGAGGCCAAGGCGTTCAAGGATGTGAACTTCGCGACGATCGTGCTGGACGAGGCACAGGCAATCAAGAACGCCGCGACGAAACGCTCTTCAGCCGCGATGAACCTGGCCGGCGGCTTCCGCATGATCTGCACGGGTACCCCCATCGAAAACCGTCTGTCCGAACTTTGGAATCTCTTCCGCTTCATCAATCCCGGCCTGCTCGGTTCCGAAGACCGCTTCCGCGATCGCTTCGTGCGGCCTATCGAGATAGATCGCGATTCGGGTGCTCGCGCGACGCTCAAGGCCCTGGTCCAGCCGTTCATTCTCAGGCGGACCAAGTCGCAGGTGCTGGAAGACCTGCCTCCGCGCACTGAGGTGATGCGCCTCGTCGAACTGACCGACGAGGAGCGCGCCCTGCACGAATCGCTACGGCAAAGAGCTCTGGAGCGACTCGAAGGAATGCGCGGAACGGACAAGGGCCAGACGCATATCCAGGTGTTGGCCGAGCTGATGAAGCTGCGGCGTTGCTGCTGCAACCCTCGCCTGGTGGTCCCCGACTGCGGCCTGCCCGGCTCGAAACTCGACACCTTCGCCGAACTGGTCGAAGAGCTGCTCGACAACAACCATAAGGCCCTGGTCTTCTCGCAATTTGTCGACCACCTGACCCTTCTGCGCGAGCACCTCGACGATCAGAAGATCCGCTATCAGTACCTGGACGGCAGCACGCCCGCGCGGACCCGGCAGAAACGCATCGATGCCTTCCAGAACGGCCAGGGCGATCTGTTCCTGATCTCGCTCAAGGCCGGTGGGCTCGGGCTGAACCTCACCGCTGCCGACTACGTGATTCACATGGACCCGTGGTGGAATCCCGCCATTGAGGACCAGGCCTCCGACCGGGCCCATCGCATCGGGCAGACGCGCCCGGTGACGGTGTACCGGCTCGTCGCCGCCGGCACCATCGAGGAGAAGATCGTCCAGCTTCACCACGCCAAACGCGACCTGGCCGATTCGTTGCTCGAAGGCACCGACGCCGCTCATGCCCTCACTGCCGACGATCTTATCGACCTCCTCCGCACGGCGTAGGACAAGCGGCGCCGCTCGTTTCTGCATCGCTACCGCAGGTCGCCACAAGATCGACTGACCGGAAATCGGAGGGGCGAAGCATGCCTCGCCCCTGCAAGACCCGGGATAGTAGGGAAGACTGGGGAGCAGCTTGTGGTTTGATCGCTCCCTATGGTACAGCGGGTTCGAGGATCAGGGCGCAGCCGCCGCGAGGTTCCATGGCGATGGAGAGCGCGTCGGCCGACGTCGCCTGGATCACCTGCCGCTGGGCATCGCGCGAGTCCTTGACATCCGAGAAGATCGTGATGCGGTAGGGAGTCTTCTCGCCCAGGAAATCGAGCGGCAGTTCCACTTGGCGAGCGGTCTCGTCGTTCATTCCGCCGATGAACCACCTGCGGTCGCTGCGGCGGGCGATCGCCACGCAGTCGCCTGGCTCCGCCTTCAACACCGCTACGTCGTCCCAGACGGTCGGCACCTTTTCCAGGAACTCCATCTCGGGGCCAAACTGATGCCGGCTGCCGTAGACGTTCCGCACCGATTGGCGCGCCCCGTGATAGACCACGAGCTGGGCCAGTTCGAACAGCTTCGTCCGACCGTCCTGCCCGCTGTAAAGCGTGGGCGTGTGGTCGTGGGCGCCGACCAGGTGACGCGTGAACGGCAGCATCAGCTCATGCGTGACAGGCGGGCGGGTCTCGCGTCCACCTCCGCCTTCCTGCGTCAGCAGGTTCGGATAGGTGCGGCGCATCCCATCGGCGATATAGCCATCGTGGATGTTGAGCGTGAGCTGGTACTTGGCCGCGGTCGCGACGAGGTTCCGCAGCCACTCGACGTCTTCCTGGCTGTTGCACGCGACAAAGCCTGGTTTCAGTGCAGCGACGCCCCAACTCGACAGCGTTTTGAATACGAGATCGACCTCGTGGTCGCCGTACGGTTTCAGCGTTCCGCCATTGACATAGAGCGACAGGCCCACACCTTTGGACTGGCCGTAGCGAATGACCTCGAGCATGTCGATGTCGATGTAGCTCAGCGACCCATAGAATCGCTCCAGAAACTGCAGATAGGGCACGTATCCGCTGGCGACGGTCATGGGATTGCCGCCGGTATTTCGGATCCAGTCCTGCCCTTCAAGCTTTTGGCGCGTGCTCTCGGGCATGTGCTCCTTGAAATGGGCGATGGCCTCTTCGCTCCATTTGCGTTCGGTGCCGTACCAGCTCCAGTCGATGTGGACGTAGCCGATGTTGTGTTCCGCGGCGAAGTCCATGTTCTTCCTGATATTCTCCGTCTCGATCGGCCCGCTGCGATCGATGAAAATCCCAGGCTCGATCCATGAGGTGTCGGCAATCGCGCAGGGTGGATTGAGATTCTCGACCAGGTAGCGCCGTTCGATCAGCCTGCCTGCGTTTGGCGCCAGGATGAAGCCTCGCCAGGTGAGCGTCTGGGGCGTCGCCAGCGTGAGCCGGCCCTTGCGGAACTGGAGCCCAAGCGTGCGGTCGCCTTTCTGCTTCAGCGTGCAGGGGGGCTGGTTCGCCACGTGTGCTTCGATCAATGTCGCCTTCGCACCGCTGCCCAACTCGACCGTTAGCGGAATTAGTGCCGATTTGCACTCGCTGATCGGCGTGGGCGTCGCGCTGTAATGCGCCTCAGTCCACGGAATGGGGTAGACGCCGAAATCGTCGGCAAACCCGAATTCCGTCGCCTCGCTCGATACCGTCGCGCCGTTCAGAGACGCTTGCTCGGGCAGCACATAGCGGAACGCGACCCCCTCATCATACGCCCGGAACTCGATGCTCAGCCGGCGCCTTGGCTCGGCCCTTTCCCTCAACTCGACGGTCAGGTGGTTATAGCAGTCGCGGACGACCTCCCGCTCGCCGACCACCGGGCGCCAGCTCGTATCCACCGATCCCGCTTCGCTGCCGACGACCTCAAAGGCGCCAAACGGATCGTCATCCACGTTCAGGCCCAACGCCGAATCGCGAACCACGGCCTGGTCTGCATAGGTCACGTCATACTGCGGTTTGCCCTCGACGAGCTTCAAAGCGATCACATTCTGCCCATCGGGTGAGGTACAGGTCAGAGGGCTGTTGGCCCGTCCGGGTACGGACAGTCCTGCACAAATGGCAAGGCAAATGAGAGATCGGTAAAGCATGTTGTCTCCAAAGTCGTGATTCAGGGTTTTCACTCCGTGTGGTTCGGATCGGACTAGCGCACTTTCAACGTCAACCGCCCGTCCTTCAAATGGGCGAAAGGTCCGGGGCACGGACTCTCCAGATCTCGTTCCTGACCGAAGTAGTCGGTGTCGACCGTCAGCGGCGTACTGTCGGCGTTCTCATAGGCGGCCTTGGAGACGGCAGCGGCGCCCAGACGGCTCGTGGTGACGAGTTCGGTGAGCGGTATCTGCCACGAGGGATCGACCGTGATGTGCAAGGTCGCCGACTTGCCGTCCTGGGTGAGCTGGATGTCGGGATCGACGCTCGTGCGCACGAGCGAATTCGTCTCGTTTCGGTAGAGCATCGCGCCGTCGAGATAGACGTTGCCTTCAGCGAACACAGGCCGCGCCGCCTGATTATAGGCCGCCAGGCCGCTCGGATGGACGAAGACGTTGTTGTAGAACCGGTTGTCCCCGCCCGCGATGTTCAGCAGACCCGCGACCTCGGTGGTGTGGGGTTTGTGGTAGGGGGTCTCGCGATTCAGTTCGGAGTGGGGCTCGATGCGCCCCGTGAACAGATTGTGCGCGTACGCGCCGCCTTGCGACCAGTCGCGCAGCGACCGGCCGGAAAGGAAAATGTTGTTGTCGACGAGGAAGGGGCCATGGTTGACCTCGACGAAGAGGTCTTCGCTCGTGGCGTTGTCATGCAGCAGATTCCGCGTCACGCGCGTGCCCTGCGCCATCCAATCGAGCCAGATGCCCCGGCACGTGCGGTAGATGTGATTGCCGCTGATCTGGCAATCGATCGCGGCGTGAATCTTGATGCCCGCCATCTCGGCGCCCGTGAAGAGCTGGCGCACGTGGATGTCGTGGATCTCGTTGTCGCGAATCGTGCTGAAGACCGCTCCCAGGCTGCCGACCAGACCCGCCTGTTCGCAGTGGGAGATTCGGTTGTTCCGCACGACGTGATGGCCGATATTCTCCTTCGACCAGCCGTTTTCGAGCGCCCGCTCGATCGTCTTGACGTACCCCTCCGCGGTATTGGCCGACGTGTTGTCCCATTGGTCGCCGTACTTGCCGAGGGTGATCCCGACGCACGTCGAATAGCGGATATCGCAATCCTCGATGATCCAGCCCTTGCTCCAGTGCGTGCCGATCAGGCCGATCTGCTCGGCCGTCGGCGGCGCCCAGGGCGTGGCGGCGTGCATCAGCGTGAATCCTCGCACGGTCAGGTAGTTGACACCAGGCTCAGCGGGATAAAACACCGTCTGACGCACATTGATCTCCACGTTCCCTTCGTTCGGATTGATGTCGCCGAACTGCGCCCAGATCGTGGTGCTCGTCTCATCCACCTTCGCAAACCACAATCGGGCATCCGAGGGCTCCGCCTGTGGGCCTCTGAACACCAGGTGAATCGTCCGAACCCCGTCGATCGGCTCGATCTTCGTCTCGAATGAGCGCCATGACTGCCAGCCGCCGGTGTTGGGGACCGTGCAGGTGCCCAGGAGCCTTCCATCCGGCGCGTCCAGTCGGACTTCAATGGTCCCGCCCGTCGTAACCGACGCCGCCCGAATGGTTATCTGCTCGGCGCCCTGACCGAAATCCACCTCTTCGTAGCGAACCCAGTCTTCTGCGTTGACCCAGCCGATACACTGGCCGCCCTCCGAGCAGTCGGCGGTCTGAATGCCCTGCTGGGCGCTGAACGAAGCCGCCGGCACTCGTTCCGTGCCTCCTGGTTGCAGCCAGGCGACGTTGAGCAGGTAATCCCCATCGCCGGGTCCGTATCCCGAGGCCTGTCCGATCGGTTTCAGCACATCGTCGAGTCGGGCCGCTTCGATGAGCCAGTGCCCGTTCAGATACACGGCACCGGTGTGATGGTCCCGACCCTTGCCGTTGAACCAGTCACCGGCAATCAGGTCGCTGTACGGATTGAAATCCCCGAAGAAGTCGTTCGCGATCGTGACCTCCCACGCGTCGTTCTCCACCTTCTCCCAGCCCTTGATGACCTCGGAGCCCTTGACGACGACCTTCTCGCCTGCCACTGCCTCATATACGATGCGCTGCGCGTCGGATGTCCCGCCCCTGGGCGGGGTCACGCATTCGCGATACACTCCCTTGTGCACCGTGACCATATCACCAGGCTGGGCGATGTCCGCCGCCTTCGAGATCGTCCGAAACGGCGCACCGGAAGAACCCGCATTGTCGTCGCTGCCGTTGACCGATACATGATACTCCCGCGCCGAAACGCCCATCGCGAAGAGCATGACAAGAGACGCGACATGGAAAGCCTTCATTGCTGTCCTCCCGTGATATCATTGTACTTTACTTTGGGTTGCCCCTGGCGACCTGCCCCCAAGTCGCGTAGTTCATCCTACCACTTCTGTGGGCAGGCGTCGAGAGGTTCAAGGGCTGCTGGATGCAGCCGGTGAATCGGTGCTCCATCACAACACAATCAAGCCAGACCGAAGCCTACCGAGTATCGAAGCCGGGACGCAGAAACGCGCGGGCGCCGGGGAAGGTGGTTTCGACCTGGGCCAGAAGCCGCTGGAGGGCGCAGAGGATATGGAGAACCGTACGCTCCCGATCGGGCAAGTGCACCAGCAGCGCCGCCCAGGCGGCGATCGACCGTTCGATGCCGATCAGGGCGACCTTCGCCGAGCCGTCAGCGTCGCGTGCCGCACCCTTCATCTCCTGGAGTTCCTCGCGGGACACCCCGGTCGCCGCCCGGCATAGCTTGACGTAGATCGGATGCTGATACCAGCGAATGACCTCCACGCAGTCACTGATCTGGATGGCGTCGTCGGCAGGGTTCGTCCCCGGGACCTCCGCACGCGCCAGCGACTCCAATTCCTCGCCGGCCTCCCTGATTCGCGCCTCGTTCTGCTCGAACCACTCGTTGGCCATCTCGATGTACTTCATCGCCGCCTGGCTGCAAGGCTGCTCGCGAGCCATCTCGTGGATTCGCTCGCACTGGCCGGCGTCCTGTTCTTCGTCCAGCGCGGCGGGGTCGATGCCCAGTTCACGGGCCTTCTCTTTCAGCATCTCGTGGGCGATCGCCAGGACTTCGGACAGCCCATCCCAGAAGGCCTGGTTCTTCATGTCGTGCGAGTCGGCGTCGTCGAAGACCTCTTCACACACCGCATAATTCATGCAGCGCGACGTGAACGCGCACCGCTCGCACCACCGGTCGCAGTAATTGTAGATCCCCTCGATGAACCTCGGGTCTCCCGCCAGTTCCTCCATCCGCTCTTTGTCCATACCGCAACCTCCGCTTGTTGGAAGGCGATGTAGCATCCACGAACATGCCCTATGTCGGCTCGGGTTCATTCAGTATCCAGGGCAATTCCGCAGAGAAGTCCAGTTGGACCAGTGGAAGATCTCCAAACACCTCGTAAGCGAGATCTCGGTGCGACGAACAACTCAGGCTGAAGTGCTCTGAAAACGACAACGACTCAAAGGGCTGAGGCGACGACGTGCTCACCTCGGCTTGTGAGACGGTCCCGCCTGACACGATGCGTCCGACGCAGTGGTACCAGCCTCCGTACAGTTGAAGGCCATTCTTCACTCGCGAAATATGAAAGACCTCTGCCGGCTTGTGGACATCTATGCCGAGTTCCTCGAAGAGTTGTCGAGCTTCTGCTGGAAAGGCATCATCGCCGAGGGCATCCAGATTTCGACAGGGATCACACTCGCAGTCATTACCCCACGGAATCCGTGCATAGCAGCGTCGTGTCCGGTCAGGCTCATGCTCAATCATCCAGGGGCCGACTGCGGTCTTCATGGTTTCTGCAAAGCTCCAATGCCGCGTTTCCCAGCCAGTTTCACCACCACCTCGGGTTTGCCTCGAGGAATTCGAGGACGGCCTGGTACTTGGGGGCCTCGGCGGGGGGCTGGCCGTGATACTCGAGCAGGCCCCAGGAGCCCCACTTGGAATAGGTGCCCATCGAGCTGAAGATGGCCATCAGGGTGCCGCCGTTCCGTTTCCAGCCCGCCAGGTAGTCGAGATAAAGCTCTCTCATGCGCGGGTGGCGATTGGCAGCATGGAACAACTCCATCAGCTTCTCGTTGTTCTCGGCGCCGCCATGACCGACGAGGTGCTGGCCACCCTCATAGGCGACGAGCCGCAATCCTCGCTGCTTCGCCAGTTGGGCCTGCTGAGCGATCGTCTCGTTGCCCTTGGCGATGGACTCGGCGCAGCGGTCAAGCACCTGATCCACAGTCATCGCCGCGACCTCGTCCTGTCGCTTCGGATCGCCCAGCGCATTGCCGAAGTAGGGCGCGATGCCGAGTGCATCGGCATGCTGGTAGGCGTTCTCGAAATCCATCACCTGTTCGCTGGTCCAGGGGTTGGCGCTCTGGGAAGCCAGCACGCGCACGAGGCGCTCGGTGTTGCCGAAGACCTCTTCCCATATCCCGAAGATCTCCACCGCCCGCTTCGAATAGTAGCGCAGTTGGGCCTGATAGTCGTTGTCGCTGAGCGCCAACTCCTTACCCTTTTCCCGGCAGTAGCGGGCCTGGGCGAAGATCCCGTTCCAGCATTCGTTCGAGTATTCAATATAGATCGTGCGATCGGGATTGAGTCGCGCTTTGACCATTTCCGCGAAGCGCCGCACGTAATCGTCGGTCGCCAAATGCGGCAGGCAGAACCACGGATCGGCGTCGAGCGTGTTGGCCAGTTGGATCAGGTATTCCAGCGCGACGCCCGCGTCCGTGCCTTGGGTCTGAAACGCCGGGGTCGCGCGGTCCGCCCAATCGGTCTGCTTCGAGTTGTTGGTCCGCTGGAAATCCATGAAACGCAGCGTGCTGAACCGCTGCCATCGCTGGAGGAAGGCGGGATGGAAAGGCTGCGTGTCATAGGTGTCTTCGAAACCGGGCAGGATCACGCGGATGTTGCGGACCGGATTGCTCGGATCGGTCTCCGTGACGCGCAGGCTCAGCAGGTTCAACTCGGCCGTTACACGGATGCGAACCTCGCCGGGCCTTTCCTCTGCGCTCTCCACCCCATGACCGAACGACACCTTGCCCGCTCCGTCATAAAGGCAGGTATAGATGCCTTCAGGGTAGCCCAGCTTGGGCTTACTCAGGACGATCGAATCGGCGAACTGACCTCCCGGCGCCAGCGAGCGCACCCAGCCGTCCTCCGTCAGGTCGAGCGGACCGCCCTGGCCGTAGCTCTTACCCGGCGCCTGGCTCTTGAACGTCTGCGAGTGCTTGAAGAGGTCCACGAAGACGATCTCCGACGACCAGTACGTCACGCCTGCCAGATTGATGCCTAATGCCGAATCGTCGTTCGTCGCTGCTCCGGCGCAGGTCACACAACTGCCTGCGAGCAGGGCCATGCACAGAAGCGTCACTCTCATACGCTACTCCTCATAATTGTCCTCACCGGGGCAGTTTCGATCGGAATTCGTACGCTCCCGAGTCGACCTCGAACACGACGTATCCGTCCTCCAGGCGATCGAAACGCACGTGGTCGCCCGTGTGGATGTAGTCGGGCCCCTCGTCCGCGAACTCCTGCTTGTCGCTGGGCACGTATACGGTAGCGGTCGTATTGACCGGGACCGCGACTTTCAGCGTGAAGTGGCCATCCTGGATGTCCCAGGCGCTCCGGATCGTGCCATACATCGATTCGTGCTCCGCCCGGACCCACGTCAGATCACCCAGCAACTCCGGCCTGATGATGATGTGCTTGAACCCGAGACCCTCCGGATCCAGGTTGATCCCCGCCAGCGCCTGATAGAACCAGGTGCTGACGTGTCCAAACATGATGTGATTGCGCGAGGCGCCGCCGTCCCACTGCTCCCAGAGCGTGGTCGCGCCTTGCTCGATCCAGTGTCCCCAACTGGGGAAGGTCGTTTGCGTCGCCATCTGGTAGACCACATCGGCGCGCCCGTGGGCGGTCAGCGCGTCGATCAGGTACTTCGTGCCCAGGATGCCCGCGTCGGGATGATTGTCGTTGGCCTCGATCATTGCGACGAGCTTGTCCACGACCCTTTGCCGCTCGGCAGGGGGCACGAGCCCGTGATACAGGGCGCAGGCCATGGCGGTCTGTGTCCCGCCCGCGTAGAGCCCGGTCTTGGGCTCGAAGAAGGCCTTGTTGAAGGCGTCGCGAATGCTCATGGCCAGATCGGCGTATTTGCGGGCCTCTTCCTGCTTGCCCAGCATCCCGGCGATCTTCGAGACGATCAACGCATCGCGATAGTAATACCCCGTCGAAGTGACCTTGGCGGGCGTCTCCGTCCTGGCGGGCACCCAGTCGCCCAGGCCTATCGAGACGATGCCGTTGTCCGCCTTGCTCGTCAGGTAATCCACGTAGCGTTTGAACCGCTCATAGTGCTCGGCCAGAATCCGCGTATCGTCGCGGTACAGGTGCAGATACCAGGGGATCAGCACGTAGGCACTGTCCCAGGCGGGCCCATTGCCCCAGGCGTAACCCCAGCCGGCGGTCGGGACGATCCCGGGAAGCTCTCCGCTTTCGCGCTGCTCATCCTTGAGATCGGTCATCCACTTCGTATAGGCGGCGGCGGAGTGGAAGTTGTACAACCCCAGTTCTGCCGCCAGATGGGCATCGCCCGTCCAGCCGTTCTTCTCGCGGTGGGGGCAGTCGGTCGGGTACCCATGGTAATTGCCGACGTAGGACCAGAGCGTGTTGCGCTGGATCCGATTGAACAGATCGTTGGAGCACTCGAAGACGCCCGCCTGGTCGAATGCCGTGTGGGCGACGCGGCCGAGAATCGTGTTGTCCTGGGGCTCATCGGGCAGTCCTGTCACCTCGACATACTGGAATCCGTGATACACAAATCGAGGCTCCCAGACCTCCGTCCCCTCGCCATCGAGGATGTAGGTGTCGGTCTGGAATTCGCCGCTCTTGGTGTGTACCGCGATGTCTTTCTGGTCGATGGTGCCGTCGTCGTTCAAACGCTCGGCGTAGCGCATCACCACCTTCGTTCCCGCCGGCCCCGAGACCTTCAGGCGGGCCCAGCCCGAGATATTCTGGCCCACGTCGAAGACGTAGACGCCCGCCTTGGGTTCCGTGATCTTTACCGGCTTGAGGGTGCGGACCACCTTGATCGGCGGGATCATCTGTGCGCTCAGCACCCCTTGGGGTCCTGAGCCGGCCTTCGCCAGTGACCAGTTCTCGTCTCGGAAATCCGCGGTGTCCCAGCCGGGGATCTCCTGCCGGGCGTCGTACGTCTCTCCGTTACGGATGCAGTTGAACACAATCGGGCTGGGTGCCACGCGCCAGGTCTCGTCGCTGGCGATCGTACGCTGCGAACCATCCTCAAACGTCACTTCGAGCTGGCATCGCAACGTCGGTCTCGCCCGCCAGGCGGCCTGGTTGAAGTTCCATGCCGCCTCCGCGTCCATGTCGTACCAGCCGTTGCCCAGGATAACCGCAATCGCGTTGAATTCGGATCTCAACTGCTTGATGACATCGTATGTGACATACAACGCGCGTCGGTCGTAGCGGGTGAAGGCGGGGTCCAGCGCATGGTCGCCCACCTTGGCGCCGTTGAGGTGCAGTTCATAGTAACCGAGCCCGCAGGTGTAGATCCTCGCCTGCCGGATGGGCTTGGATAACACGAAGCTCTTGCGGAAGATCGGCGCGGGGGGCATGCCCTCACTGTCCGCCTCCGGGGCGGTGATCCACTTCGCCCGCCAGTCCTCCGGCGCGAGCAAGCCCATCTCCCACGTAGCGACCGCGCTGAACGGGCTGGGCTTGTCGTCCTTGTCCCAGACCCGCACCTTCCAGTAGCATCGCGTCCGTGAGCCCAAGGGCGTACCCGCATAGGCCACCTGGATCGATTGGTCGGAGACCACCTTGCCCGTCTTCCACAGGTCGGCGCGATCCTCTTTGAGCAGTTCTTTGTTGCTGGCGACCAGGATCTCGTACGCGGTTTGCCTCTGACCCCGCCAGGGAGATTCGAGCTTCCAGCTCAATCGCGGCTGGACCACGTCGATGCCCAGCGGGTCACAAAGATACTCGCATTGCAGTTCAGTGACCCTCAAGTCGCTGCTCAGCGTGGGCAAGGGTATGTTGAGGGTCGGCAGCTTCAACGCCGTGCCTGACAGCGCCGAGATTTGGATCAGAAGGACAGTTGCCAGTTGAGTCATTGCTGATACCTCCAGTGCCGGATAGGAAAGACTCCTCAGGACCGCCATTGTCGCCCAAAACCATCCCCCACGCAAGCCCGAATGCGCTCGTAGTGGGCTCGTGAGAGCCTACATATTTGCAGTGGACCTGTAGGGCGTTACGTATCGCGGGCGTCCTGCCCGCGCTCGGAAGCCCAAAGCGCCTGGACGCCGGAGGGCCTTCCGGTTAGAGTACAAAGCTGGCGTGTGGCTGTGCCAAGTAGAAGCGAGGACTGGAGGTTGCTATGAATAGACCATGTTCGGCTATGATGTGGGCCCTTCTGGGAGCGGTAACTCCATGGCTTCTGTCATCAGCAGCGATGGCTATGTCCCGTGACTTGGAAAACGCCGCTTTTGGCTATTATGGCGCTCTTCTATTGCTTCCGGAAGCTGACCCGGCTACGTCACAGGCCCTTCGTGAGTTTGTTGACGATGGCGATGAACCTACCAGCGACATCAGGGTATACCTGAAGATCTGCGAAGAGGCGTTTGAATTTGCCGGACGCACGCCTGAGGATTCGTATTGCGATTGGGGCATGCGACCCTTGATTCGATATGGTGAGCAACCGCCTTATCTTCTCCCGACCAGGCGTCTCTCATTTCTCTTGTGCGTCGATGGACTCCTTCGTGCACATGACGGCGCGTATGTCGCGGCTATTGAACGATGCCTTACAGCGCGCAGGCTGGCAAGGCACCTGGGCGATGACGGAACCGCTGTCTACATAGCCTCTCTCCAGATCGACCGGCGCATACTCAGTTTGTTTCTTTCTCGAATTCTCGCAGATATGCCGATCAACGCGAATCTGATCCGCTGGCTTCAGGATGAGATGGAGAAACCCAAGACGGCACTCCCGTCCCTTGCGAAGCCGCTGAGGTTCGATATGGAGCTTGCTTGTGAGGCGTTGCGAGCACATGCGGATGGCCCGCCGGAGAGGAGAGAGCCAGGCACAGAGCCGGTACATGGAAACGAGCCCGCCGCAAGTCAGCAGGCAATCGACCGTGCTCGAAGCATGTATGACAAACTACTGGCATCCGCCCTCCACGTGATTGACAGTGATCTGGCATATGGAACGAAGGCGAAGCGACTCGAGGAGATGGTCGCAACGGCGAAACGCCAGTTCTCTGATGAACCGGCTCTTGAACATGTCCTTGGCGCATGCGCGGACATCATACCCGTGGCATACGATCACCTTGTATGGCATCAGGCGGCGGCGAATGCTTTCACGACAGCACTACAGGTATATCTGTGCGTGACGACCACAGGAGAACTGCCCTCCCGACTTCCGGAGACCCTGCCTCCAGACCCATACAGTGGCCAGGCGTTCACGTACGAAAGAGACGGACAAGAGTTTGTCCTTCGCTGTCGAGCCAAACCTCTGGACGGAAACCGGGTTCTTGAGTTCAGATTCGGGATGAGACAATCGGAGAGCGCAGAAAACTGAACCGACCCACCGGCGATACTACGGCGAGGAAAATTCCCATAGCTGGGACTAGCATACATACTGCCGCTACGAATGCGGGCGAATACAGCCTCTTGCCGCGCCCTTGCGAGCAAGACCCAGAGGCAGGGCGGGATGGGGATTCTCTATCCGCAACCGGGGGATGACAGATGCTCGTGTGACCGGAAACTTCGGACATCGGAGTCTGGCCACTTGATCTTGGGGTCGGCAAAGCGGTATCATAGGGGTACGGGTGGCGCCCGTAGGGATGGTCGAGGAGAAGCCTGTGCGTCGGTATTTCGAGAACAGGTGAATGACCCATTGCCGGGAGCCTGAGGATGAAACGACACGCCTTCACGCTGATTGAACTGCTCGTCGTCATCGCCGTTATCGCGATCCTGATGGCGCTTCTCATGCCCGCGTTGAACCTGGCCCGCGATCAGGGACGCAAGATGGTCTGCGCGAACAACCTGCACAGTCTGGCCTTGGCCAACGGTCTGTATGCCACCAACAACGACGACTGGGCGGTGCCGTGCCGGATCACAACCGCTCAGGGTACTACCCTGTGGACCGGCAATGCCAAGTATCGCGCGTACATCGGCTACGAAGGCGCCGAAGATTTTCCGGATCAGTCCATCGTGCAGACCCCCAAGAAGTACAAGTGCCCCAGCGACCGGCAGAAGGCCTGGGAGCATGCGTACGATGTGGAAAGCGGAAACACCTCTGGCACGCTGGTCAGCTATGGGTATAACATCGAAGACTGGTACCCCTCGGTCGGGCAACCGTCGTGGACTGCGACGATGGACATGGATGTGCTCGGATACAAGATGTCCACGATCAGGCAGCCCGCACAGAAGCTGCACTTCAACGAAGCGCACGACTGGTGGAGCAAGTGGAGCGGCGCCAACTACATCGATGGCTGGGACGTCCTGGGCCAGGATGGCAGCGTCAACGAATACAAGCAGGCGGGTTGTGGCGGTCCCACCATGTACCGACACAACGACTCGGCCAACCTCGCCTTCTACGACGGGCACGTGGAGAGCCGGCGCAAAGACAAGCTCTGGATTCCCGAGCACGCCCAGGTCAAACCCTATCAGCCCGGGATCTGGGTGGTGAAGCGGGACATCTGGGAGGCCAACGGCGGGGGCCTGTAGTCCTTGAAAAGGCCTGTGCAAGACCACGCGGCATTCCTGCTATGCCTTACGCCGCAGGAAAGGCGTCGAACTCAGAACCGGCGCAGCAGGTTGATCCCCATGGCGGGTTCCTCACGCGTGCCGTAGTAGGGCAGCACATCGAACCCCGCGATCTCGGGCCCCTCATGATTGCGCGCGACGGTGTGCCCGACCACCCAGCCCAGCACAGCGCCGAAGACCACGTCGCTGGCCCAGTGGTCGTCCTGGTCCATCATCCGCCAGGCGACCACGCCGGCGCCGACATAGGCGGGGAGGCCCACCTTCAGTCCGTAGAATTCGTGCAGGACGGAGGCGACGGTAAACGAGCTGGAGGTGTGCCCGCTGGGCCAGGCCCACATCTCCCCGTCGGGCTGGTCGTTGTCGCGAATGGCCTTGAGACCGGTGGTGACGATGCCGTTGATCGCCAGAGCAGAGAACATCGTTAAGGCCCGCTGTTTGTTGGGCTCGTCCTGTCGGTCGGCACTGACCGCGTACCAGATCGCGGTAACGGGAAAATGCAGGGCGGGCGAGCCCAGCCAGTCGAAGACCTCGCTGCCGAAATTGCCGAAGCTCTCGTGCTCCTCAAAATGATCGGCGATGTCGTCGTCCGCATTGCCGTTGTTCATCGCCACGCTGGCCAGTCCCGCCCAGGCGAGAGCCGCCAGATTGTCGCGGTCGGTGAAGGTGACCTTTGCATCGGTCGTGAGCCGATGGGGAAGGGCGCGCAAATCCATCTTTGCCGACTCGATCCATCTCGGCGCAGTCGCTTCGTTCGGCTCCGTCGCCCAACTTCCCTGCGACAGAGCCAACACACACCACAGAAACCATAGACTATACCATCGCGATATCATAGGTCGGGGATTGTCGCAGAGTCTCACTGGAGAATCAAGTCTGCTTTTCCTTGCCGAAGCAGGACAACCTGCAAAATGGTCCGCAGGGCGTGCAGCCGGCTCCACCTTACTTCAGTTCGACCGACCAGTAGGCATGATCGAGGAACTGCTTCCACGAACTGTAGCGATCGTGGCCCAGATGGATGCGGACGAGCGGGTTGTGCTTGGGCTTGACCGGCGGTCGGAACAGATCCATCCCCGCCTGTTTCGGGGTGCGTCCGCCTTTCTTGACGTTGCAGCGGGTACAGGCGCAGACGATATTCTCCCAGGTCGCCTTGCCGCCCAGGCTGCGGGGCACGACGTGATCGAGGGATAGTTCGCTGGTGGGGAAATGCTTGCCGCAATATTGGCAGCGGTTGCGGTCGCGGGCGAAGATGTTTCGTCGATTGAACTTGACGTCGGTCCGAGGCAGACGATCGTAGAACAGCAGGCGGATGATGCGCGGCACCGCCACATGAAAATTGACGGTGGACACCCAGTCATGAACGTCCGGCTCGAACTGACGGCGGAACTGACTGACCTCGCACCAACTGCGAAAATCGTAGTTGGCATAGGATCCCTCCTCCAGAGAGATCACCTCCGCCAGTTCGCGACACAGCAGTGAAAACGCCCGCTTGACCCCGATGATGCGGATCGCCATGTAGTGCTTGTTGAGCACCAGCACGCTGCAATTCAAGCCGGATTGACTCTGCCCAAAGGTCATAACGTCCTTCCGAAGCGTAACCAACCTGGATCATACACCAGATCGGCGCAGGATGCAAGGGGTACTCGCGAAAGGAATCGCTGTCACGTTGCTTTCTGTCCTGGAAAGGGCTGTTTTCTCGGAATCAGGTGGGGATGGCCGCCGACAATCCAGGCGCGGGCAGATCGAGAATGGGGGAGCAGTTGACTCGAGGGGGGCCTGCGATGGAAGGCGGCTACTCGGCGGCCGACTTCGGCTGGACGTGGGTGGCGCGGGGCCCTTTCTCTCCCTCCACGACGTCAAACGTAACGGGGTCTCCCTCGTCCAGTGTCTTGAAGCCCTCTCCGCCAATGTCCGAGTAGTGAACGAAAACCTCGCGGCCGTCCGGTGCCTCGATGAACCCGTAGCCCTTCTTGGGATTGAACCACTTGACCTTCCCTTCCAGCATGCAAAAGGCTCCTTTTGGACGACGCCTGGTCGATTCGTCTGTGCTCTGGTGATGCTACGCGGTGATCTCGGCGGGGTCCGCCGACCGGATGGGAGCAAGGCTCATAGTCCCGGCTTGGCATCCGCCGACTCGGGCGAGGAATTGCTGAGGTTCTCCCGCATCAGCCGGCCCATCTTGAACTTGACGGTCCGCTTGGCCGGCACCTCCACCCGCTCCAGGGTCTTGGGGTTCTGAGCCACCCGGGAAGCCCGGGTTCGCGTCTCGAACACACCAAAGTCTCTGAACTCCAAGCGGTTATCCTGACGTAACTCCTCGACGATTTCATTGAGGAAGGTCTGCACGATTCGTTTCACCAGCACCCTCTTTGCCTGTGTTTGTTCCGCAATGCGGTCAATGAGTTCTTTCTTGGTCACTGTCGCCATACGTTACCTCATCTGAAGGAAAGAGCGCTTCGAAAACAGGAACCGCGTTGGGGTCCGCCAGGTGCGGTGCGACCACCATGACCCGCGAATTGTCCAACCGCGCATTGAGGACATCTGAAACCCTTGTGGGCAGTCAAGGCCCCATCCGACCGTCGCGCCCGCAGCGCAACTCCACCTCATCGCAGACATAGCACCACCGAAGTGGACAGCGTAAGCGTCTGCAACCTACTATAACGTAAAGACTTCTATGCAGCAATACTTTTGGCCAAAAAATTCGGTCACGGGCCGGCGGGCCGGTGGCCCTCGGGGCGAGCCGGGGCGATTTGTCTGACGGAGACTCGTGTACCATCGTCCCGGCGGCGCGAACCCGGTCGGTTCGGCGTCCTTACCGGAAGGCGGATACGGCGGTTGACCGGGAGGGGCTTTGCAGGCATAATGCGTTTTTTGCCTCGGCACGGGCCGCAGGGACTCTCCGGTCCGCGCCGCACGAGCAACCCTTGCCGTCCGCAGAGCGGCCGGGCGGGTCTCGTTCGCGCCCGCGGGGTGGGGCAAATTCGCAAGGACGAACGAACAGGACGACGGTCAATGGCTGCAAACAACTCGCCCAAAGCGCCCGAAAAGAAACCCGCTCCGAAGCATAAGGATCGGGCTGGAGAGATCGCCAACACGTTTGAATGGCTCATCACCGCCTTCATTCTGGCCTTCGTCTTCCGCGCCTTCGTGATGGAGGCCTTCCGCATCCCCACCGGCAGCATGGCCGACACCCTGATGGGCGCCCATTTCGAGTTGCGATGCCCCGAGTGCGGGTTTGAGTACGAGTACGGATTCGTCCCGAGCGTTTATCGCATGCGGGAGGACACGATCCCGCCGGGACCCATGGATATCCAGCAAACGCGATGTCCCAGTTGCGGCTACCTCGTCCCGACCAGCAGCGGCAATCCCGTTTCCAACGGCGACCGCATCCTCGTCCTCAAGTGCATCTACCAGTTCGCCGATCCCGAGCGGTGGGATGTGGTGGTCTTCAAGAACCCGACGAACCCCTCGGAGAACTACATCAAACGCCTGATCGGCCTGCCCAACGAAACCATTGAGATCATCGACGGTGACGTCTACATCGACGGGCAGATCGCCCGAAAGCCCGCCGCCGTTCAACAGGAACTCTGGATGCCCGTCTACAACCATGACTATCAGCCCGTCAATCCCAACCAGCGGGGAGCCTTCAACGGGTACCGCTGGGAGCCGCCGTTCGATCTGGAGGTCTCCGACTGGGCGATCAGCGACACCGACCCGACCAGCCTCGTCCTCGATAGCCCACCCGATCAGATCGAGACGCTGACCTATGGAGGCCGATCGGCCAACGGTTTTCGCGTGATGTACGCCTACAACGACATCCGCATGCAACCGCGCATGCCCGAAGTCAGCGACCTGATGATCCGCTTCTATGTCGAGCCGGACAGTGAACAGGGGACCATCGGCGCGACGCTGAGCAAGTACGGCGTGGATTATCGCGCCTGGCTCGATTTGGATGGCGAAATGTTTCTCTCGCGGTTCGACGGGACCGAGGAGACGATCCTTGCCCGCCGGCCGGCAACGATGCCGGCGCCGGGCGACTTCACCCTGGTCAAATTCGCCAACGTGGATCACCAACTGCGGTTCGAATTCAACGGCCATCGCCTGACCGCCGACCTGGGCCGGTCGGCCGATGCCCTCGATCGGGGACGCATGGAATCTCCGAGCGTGCAGATCTTTGGCTCCGGGACCCTTACGCTCTCCCACGTGGCGATCTACCGCGATATCCATTATCTGAGTACGTCCGAAGGGGGACGCGTTCCCCGCGCCACGGAGGAAGCTCCGTTCACGCTGCACGAGGACGAGTTCTTCGTCCTGGGCGACAACAGTCCGAACAGCGAAGACGGCCGGTGGTGGGGACCGCCGAGCCTGTCCAGTCGCGGCATGGAGCCCCCGCGGGCGGGCGTCGTGCCGCGGTACTATCTGGTGGGCAAGGCCCTGTTCGTCTACTGGCCGAGCGGTTTCGGATTTCCCTGGCCGCTGCCTCTCAAAGCGTTTCTCCTGGACCATGCCGAGCGGAATCTGCCCTCGCGCCTGCTGCACACGCTGGTGTCGCTGCGGTGGATACCGAACGTCGGGGACATGCGTTTCATCTACGGCGGGACCGACGATCGGGAAGATCGGCCGCAGACCCCTGCTGTAGAACGCTCTGCAAACTGATTCATGACGAGCCTGCCTCGAAGCCGGGACATCGGGGCAGGCCTGCCATACCAAACGTACAATTGGGAGGTGAAACGGGAATGAGGACACGAACGATCATTCTACTGGTGGCGGTGCTTTCATGCACGAGCACCCCGGCGATGGCCGGCTTCTTCGGACAACTGCTCTCCCTCGGAGGCGGCGGGCTGACCCCCGACGACCTGCGCTGCGAATACCGCGTGAATCCGCTGGGCATCGATGTGGTCGAGCCCAGGCTGAACTGGACGGTCCAGTCGAACCAGCGCGGGCAGCGCCAGAGGGCCTATCGCATCCTGGTCGCCAGCAGCCGCGAGCAGATCGACAAGAAGATCGGAGACCTCTGGGATAGCGGCAAAGTGGCCTCGGATCAGACCACACAGGTCGTCTACGCGGGCAAGCCGCTCAAATCGCAGACGCAGTGCTTCTGGAGGGTGCGCGTCTGGGACAAGGACGACGAACCGTCCTCCTGGAGCAAGGTGGCGTCCTGGTCGATGGGCCTGCTTCGTCCCGTCGACTGGCAGGCCCAATGGATCGGTTTCGACGCCTCGCGGCAGCAGGAGTCGGGCGACCGTCAGATCGATCTGTCCAGGGCCTCCTGGATCTGGTATCCCGAAGGCGACGCGACCGCGGCGGTGCCCGTCGGACATCGGTTCTTCCGCAAGGAGTTCAACGTCCCGCAGGACCGGCAGATCGAATCGGCTTCGTGTGCAGTGAGCGCCGACAACTGGTTCAAGCTGTACGTCAACGGTCGGCCCGTCCGCGACGGGAGCAACTTCAAAGAGGCCTTGATCGTCGACGTCAAAGACAGTCTGACCGCCGGCAGGAACGTTCTGGCGATCGATGCCGCCAATCAGGGCGACGCCGCCAACCCCGCTGGGGTCCTGGCCGTGCTGAGCGTACGCTATACCGACGGTACCTCGACGGTGATTGTCTCCGACGGCTCCTGGCGGACCGCTCAATCGGCCTCCACCGATTGGATGACGCCCGACTTCGATGCAGGCAGTTGGGAACACACGCGGATCGCCGCCGCCTACGGCGCCGGGCCCTGGGGCGAAATCAGCCTCGAGTCCGCACAGTTGTTCCTCCCGCCCGTCCAGCTTCTCCGCAAACGATTCGTACTGGATAAATCCATCGAGCGGGCGACGGTCTACGCTTCGGCGCTGGGCGACTACCAGCTCTATCTGAATGGCGAACCGGTCAGCGAAACCTATTTCACGCCGGGTTGGACGGATTACCGCATCCGCGTCTACTACAACACCTTCGACGTGACTGAGCAGCTCAAGAAGGGCTTCAACGCCATGGGCGCCATGCTGGGCGATGGCTGGTACAGCGGTTACATCGGCTGGTATCACGTCCGCGACCACTACGGAACCCATCCTCGCTTTGCAGCCCAATTGGTCATCGAATATGCCGACGGGACCTCGAAGACGATCGTCACCGACAACAGTTGGAAGGCCACGACCGGCCCCATCCTGGAAGGCGATTTCCTCATGGGCGAAACCTACGACGCCCGCAAGGAAATCCCTGGTTGGAGCGAACCCGACCTGGACGAATCGCAGTGGTCGGGCGTTGATGTCACCGAGAGCATCGACGCCAAGGTCGAGGCCCATCCCGGCGTGCTGGTCCGCGAATTCCGGCACATCGAGCCGGTCGAGGTGACGGAACCGACGTCCGGCGCCTATGTCTTCGACATGGGCACCAACTTTGCAGGTTTCGTTCGACTGAAGCTCGACGACGCCGAGCCGGGCCAGAAGGTCGTTCTGCGTTTCGCCGAAAGGCTCAATCCCGACGGCACCATCTACACGACCAACCTGCGCGGCGCCCGCGCTACCGACACGTACATCTGCAAAGGCGAAGGCAAGGAAACCTGGCAGCCTCGCTTCACGTTCCATGGCTTCCAGTACGTCGAGGTGACCGGCTATCCGGGAACGCCCAGGTTGAACGACATCACCGGTATCGAACTGACCTCCGCCACGCCCGTCGTCGGTTGCTTCGAATCGTCCGACGAGATGGCGAACACACTGTATCGCAACATCTGCCAGACCCAACGGGCCAACTTTATCGAGGTCCCGACCGACTGTCCGCAGCGGGATGAGCGGCTCGGTTGGATGGGCGATGCCCAGATCTACGTCCGCACCGCAACGTACAACGCGGACGTCGCCTCTTTCTTCACGAAGTGGATGGTGGACGTCGAGGATGCTCAGCTTCCCAACGGCGCTTTCACCGACGTGGCGCCTCGCATCGTAGCGGAAGGGGGCGGGACCGCCGCTTGGGGCGATGCAGGCGTCATCTGCCCCTGGACGATCTACCAGGTTTATGGCGACGAGCGCATCCTGGCCAGGCATTACGACGCGATGACCCAATGGATCGAGTACTGCAAAGGCACCACGGAGAACCTGCTCCGTCCCGCCCAGGGCTATGGCGACTGGCTCAGCATCCAGGCGGACACGCCCAAGGACGTGCTGGCGACCGCCTACTTCGCCTACAGCACCAAGCTCGTGGCGCAGACCGCCGAGGTGCTGGGCAAGCAGGACGATGCGAAGAAGTATCGCGATCTGTTCGAGGCCATCAAGCGTTCGTTCAACGAAGCCTATGTCGGTGACGACGGGCGGATCAAGGGCAATACCCAGACCGTCTACGTGCTGGCCCTGGCCTTCGACCTGCTGCCCGAGGACAAGCAGGCCCAGGCGGTCGAGTACCTGGTGGACGATATCCGCGCCCGCAACTGGCATCTCTCCACCGGGTTCGTCGGGACCAAGGACCTGATGGCGACGCTGACCCGTTTCGGGCAGACCAACGTCGCCTACGCCCTGTTCCACAACGACACCTTCCCGTCATGGGGCTTCTCCATCGAGCACGGCGCCACAAGCATCTGGGAACGCTGGGATGGATGGACGCCGGAGAAGGGCTTCCAGGACCCCGGAATGAACTCGTTCGCCCACTACTCTTTTGGCGCCGTCGCCGAGTGGATGTTCAAGACCATCGGCGGGATCGACACGGACGGTCCCTCCTACAAGCACATCATCATCCGCCCGCGCCCCGACGGGCGGCTCTCCTGGGCCAAGACGAGCTACGATTCCATCCGTGGCCCGATCGCCACGTCCTGGAAAATCGCCCAGGCCAGGGAGCGAGGGGGCTGGGACCTCTCGCGGCATCCCCTGCTGGGCGGCGGACGGGCCTTCAAACAGCTCACGCTGGAGGTGACCATCCCCGCCAACACGAAGGCGACCGTGTACATTCCAACCGCCGATGCCGCCGGCATCGCCGAAGGCGGCCGACCGGTGATGGAGGCAACCGGGGTGCTCTTCGTCGGTACCGAAGGCGACAACGCCAAGTTCGAAATCGGCTCCGGGACCTACAAGTTCAAGTCCGAACTGCCGTAACCGCCCGCCCGACGGACATACTCCGACAGTAAAGCAAAGGCCCCTTGCCATGGCAGGGGGCCTTTCTCATTGCATAGATCCGCCGGAAGTTGCTGAGTGCGCGGTCCTACGTCACCGGCGCATAGATCTCGGTCAAAAGCTCCTCGGGTGCGACCTTGCGCGGATCGTTCAGATAAACTTCGCGCGTCGGTCCGACTACCTTCTTATGGTTCTCTGCGATCCAGGCAAATAGCTGCTTGTAGGTCGGGGCGCACATTTCATAGGGCCCCTTGTGGATGATCCGGGCCATCTGCCCGCCCGCCAGTTCGTAACACATGACGCGGTCGGTGCCGGTGACCTTTTTGGCGACCGGGACGACCACCTCCACGTCGGCGTTGCTCTGTTCGTTGGCCTTCATCGCCTCTTTCGGGGTCTCGTGGCAGATGAACGTGGGGCGCCCGACGATCTGGGCGCCGCTGCCGGCGGCGAAACGCCAGACGGTGGCGATCATCGGCCCGATCTCCGCATACGTGCCGCGCTTGCGCATTCCCACCACCAACTGCGGCTCCAACTGGCAGATACTCACGTCGCTCATGACACGGCCTCCAACAAACACAGCCATTCCGCCTGCTTGCCCCTACGCGGCGCACCGGACGGGAGTTCTCCCTTCCCCGGCGCCCGCCGGCATGGACGTCGACCGGACGGGCCGGACGAGAGGGCCCCTGATCCGAGGGGCGGTTTCTCTCTGTTTTCCCAAATTTCTACACCCAGAGGCTTGACGAATCCAATGTTTTGCTCCATAATCCCGCTTTCGCTTCGCGGATGTGGCGGAATTGGCAGACGCGCAGGCTTCAGGTGCCTGTGGGCTTCGGCCCGTGGAGGTTCGACTCCTCTCATCCGCAGTACCTTTGCTCGGAAGCAGCGAGACGGGGCGGTGCCGCTCAAAGCGGGGGTAAGTCCTAACGAAATCCTGCCTCAACCGCCGATAAAGAACTACGTGTGTCAAGATGGATGCCGCTCGCTTCGCGCCACGGCCGGGCCGACCGATAACCGGGTTGCCGCAAGGCCTGGGACGCGATTCAATCATGGCTCGGGGGAGTGGTGCGCCGCCGACGAACGGGAGTAAGACATGGGCATGGTGATATGGATTTTGCTGGTCGCGGCCGCAGGGGAAACGGCGCAGGAGCCGATGGTGCCTCTGGACGTGATGTGGAAGTACATCAGTTCGCTCGGGCTGGTCGAGGCCTTGACCTTCATTTCGTTCGGCTCGGTGTGCCTGTTCTATGGCTGGCGCGTCTTCCGCATCCTGGTGACTATCTGCTTCGGCCTGCTCGGTCTGGGACTGGGCGTCTGGGCCAATCAGCGGCTGATCGCCGGCAATGTCATCTGGCTATCGCTGATCTGCTCGGTCTTCTTCGCGGTTCTGTCGATCCCCTTCATGCGGTGGGGCGTGACCATCCTCGGCGCGATCTCCGGAGGCATCCTCACCGCCGGCGTCTGGCTGGCCGCCGGGCTGCCCGAGGAGTACATCTGGGCCGGAGGTCTGGTCGGAGTGATCGCCGGTGGCATGATCTCGTTCATCGTCTTCAAGATCGCTGTGATTCTCTTCACCAGTCTCGGCGGCAGCACTCTGCTGGTCGTCGGCATCCTCGCGATCATCTACCGCTACATGGTCCAGGGCGATGGCGAGCAGTTCGAGGCCTTTGCCCGCGACAATCAGTGGTTCCTGCCGACCATGTTGCTGGTGCCGATGTTCGTGGGGATCTACCTTCAGAACAAGCTCAGCAAGACCGACCAGAACTGGGCGGGCTGACCGGCTCCCGGCGCAGCGCCGGGTTGCATAAGACAGGAATAGAAAGGGCTGCGCCATCACGGGGTGACGCAGCCCTCGTTCACGCACGCGACTCCTTCGCTAAACCAGTCGCCGACGCCGCAGGTAGCCGACGGCCCCTGTGCCGAGAGCGCCCAATACAATGGCGCCCGGGGCAGGGATCGTCTGGGTCGTTACGCGGACCCAGTCGCCCGGCTCGGTGACGCCCATCCGTAGAGTAATCGAATTGCCGCTGACGGTATACCAGTCGTCGTTCTCCAGCCCCCGATTGGCGAACGCCCCTGGGTAGGTCGTCCCCGGCGCGCCCAGCAGGGCATTGCTGGATGCCTCCAGGGTGCCCCCGAGGTCGGACATCACCCCCACGATGGGACCATCGAAGGTCCAGGTCTGCGTATCCGAGACGATCGGGGTACCTGCCGGCGTGTTCAGGAAGATCAGATGACTGTCGACGACGGTTCCTGCCGGCACAAACCCGCCATCCACCGCCAGGTTCGCCGGCAGCAGAACGCCTTGTCGCTCGTTGAAGGCCTGCTGGCCGAAGTTCTCGGCTCCCGGACTGTCGTCGATAACGGATACGGGGGCGCCGATAATGTCCGGGCCTGCGGTGAGCACCGCGCCCGCAGGGCTCGCGACCAACAGCAGAATGGGGACAGCAGCGCCAAATAGGAATCTCTTCATACACACCTCCTTGTCCAGCTCAGTCTGGACTCCAGGGCCGTTGCCGGAGCAACGCGCCGCGATAGTTCTCTGTGGCGTTTGACCACGCACTTGGTTTGACACGTACGGACCCCGGAAAAGGGCGTTCAGTAAAACGGTAGGATTGGACCATTTTTCGCGCCGGCGCCGTAAGGCGGTCTCGCGCGTGGGATTGCCGCCTCGAGAGGATCCTCCACCGAATCCGAGGGAATGGTCGGCCCCGCCAAAGCAGTGTTCGGAGGGCATTTTCGCCTTGCAATGCGGCCCGCGAAACCGTAGCATGAAACGGTTTCCGACGGGCCGTCCGGGAAGAGGTGCGAGGCGGATCCGCCGGACTGGTTTTTGACAATCAGGGGAAAATCCCGTGTTCGAATCACTTACCGAGAAATTCAATTCGGTCTTCAAGTCGCTTTCCGGGCGAGGCCGCATCACGGAGGCCAACATCTCCGATGCCATGCGCGACGTCCGCAAGGCCCTCCTGGAGGCCGACGTCAACTACAATATCGTCAAGCAGTTCTGCAAAGACGTGCGCGAGGCCGCACTGGGGGCCGAAGTCGTCAAGAGCCTCCACCCCGGCCAGGTCATGATCAAGATCGTCAACGACGAGCTGACCCGGCTGATGGGCCCGGTCGATACCCGGATCTACTTCGTCTCGCCCGGTCCGACGATCATCATGCTCGCGGGTCTCCAGGGCTGCGGCAAGACCACGACCGCTGCCAAGCTGGGCAAGTACCTGGTCGCCAAGGGGCGCCATCCGCTCATGGTCGCCGACGACTTGCAGCGTCCGGCCGCGATCGACCAGCTCAAGGTCCTCGGCGAGCAGACCGGCATCCCCGTCTACAGCGAAGAAAGCAAGGACGCCGTCAAGGTCGCACGCAACGCGGTCAAGCACGCCAAGGCCAGCGGCAACGACGTGGTGATTATCGACACCGCCGGCCGGCTCCACATCGACGAAGAGATGATGACCGAGGTCGCCAACGTCGCCAAGGCGGTCAGCCCGCACCAGATCTACCTGGTCTGCGACGCCATGACCGGTCAGGACGCCGTCAACAGCGCCAAGGAGTTCAACGACCGTCTCGAACTCGACGGCGTCATCCTCACCAAGCTCGACGGCGATGCCCGAGGCGGCGCCGCGCTGAGCGTCAAGGCGGTCACCGGCAAGCCCATCAAGTTCATCGGGATCGGCGAGAAGCTCGACAAGATCGAAGAATTCCACCCCGACCGCATGGCCAGCCGCATTCTGGGCATGGGCGACGTCGTCACCCTGGTCGAGAAGGCCCAGGAGCAGTTCGACGCCGAAGAGGCGGCCAAGCTCCAGAAGAAGATGGCCAAGGGCAGCTTCGGGTTCGACGATTTCCTCAAGCAGATGCAGGCCGTCAAGAAGATGGGCGGCATCAAGGACATGCTCAAGCTCATGCCGGGCATGGGCAGCCAGCTCAAGGACATCGACTTCGACGGCAAAGAGCTCCAGCAGATGGAGGCGATCGTCCACTCGATGACGCCCAAGGAGCGGCGCGATCCCGATCTGATCGATCCGCCCCGGCGCCGGCGGATCGCCGCCGGCAGCGGAACGCAGCCCAACGACGTCTCCAGTTTGGTCAAGACCTTCAAACGCAGCCGCGACATGATGAAAGCGGTCAGCGGCGGCAGCTTCGGCGGGCTCAAGAGCCTGTTCTCCGGCGGCTTCAACATGGACGCCATGAGCGCCGCCATGACGGGAGGTCGCAAGATCAAGCAGCGTTCCAAACGCAAACGGGTCATCAAGCGCCGGGGCAAGATCAAGAAGCAGCGCTAGCCCTATGGCCATCCATAGCGAAATCTCCCGGAGACCAGCCCATGGCACGTTCGCAGTTCTGTAGACGGCAGTTCCTGCGACTGGCAGGTGCGGCGCTCGCCGGCGGGGCAATCCCCCCACATAGAGGCCGGGTTTCGGCGACCCCTTCACGGGCGTCCGGAGAGAGGCCGAACTTCGTCGTCATCTTTTGTGATGACCTGGGCTATGGTGACATCGGCTGCTTCGGAACCGCCAGGCACCATACGCCCAACCTGGATCGAATGGCTGCTGAAGGCCGGCGCTTCACCAGCTTCTACGTCAGCAGCGGGGTCTGCACGCCTTCCCGAGCCAGCCTGATGACAGGCTGCTACCCTCGTCGCGTCAACATGCATCAGAACGAGGCCGGTCTGTGTGTGCTGTTCCCGGTGAGCCAGAAGGGACTCCATCCCGACGAAGTCACCATCGCCGAGGTCCTCCAACACCGGGGGTATGCCACCGCCTGCATCGGAAAGTGGCACCTGGGCGATCAGCCGGAGTTCCTGCCCACCCGGCAGGGCTTTGACTACTATTTCGGCATCCCCTACAGCAATGACATGGGCACCAACCAGGGGCCGGGTCGCCCGCCGCTTCCGCTATTGCGTAACGAGGAAGTGATCGAGGCACCCGCGGACCAGAACACCCTGACCCGGCGCTATACGGACGAGGTCATCAGCTTCATGCGGGAACACCGCGACGAGCCCTTCTTCGTCTATCTGCCCCATACGATGCCCCACAATCCGGTACACGCCAGTGACGAATTCCGCGATGCCAGCGACAACGGTCGCTATGGCGATGCGGTAGAGGAGATCGACTGGTCCGCCGGGCAGATCCTGGCTGCCCTCAAGGCGTTGGACCTCGACGACAAAACGCTGGTGCTTTTCACCTCGGACAACGGCGCAGCCAGTCGTTGGGGCGGCGCCAACGGTCCTCTACGCGGCTGGAAGGGCAGCACCTGGGAGGGGGGCATGCGCGAGCCGTGCATTGCCAGATGGCCTGGGCACATTCCCGCCGGCACGGAGTGCGATGAGTTGGCCTCTACGATGGATCTGCTGCCGACCTTCGCGAAACTCGCCGGGACGCAGGCGCCGCAGGACCGCATCATCGACGGCAAGGACATCTGGCCCCTCCTGGCAGCCCAGGCGGGTGCGAAGTCCCCGCACGAGGCCTTCTATTACTACCAGATGGACCAGTTACAGGCCGTGCGCTCGGGGAAATGGAAGCTGCACCTGCCGCTGAAGCCCAAGAAACGCAATTGGGGTGCCCCTGAACCGGAGGCGCCGTTGCAGCTTTTCGACCTTCACACCGATATTGGCGAGCAGCACGACGTGTCGGGCGACCATCCCGAGGTCGTCGATCGGCTCATGGCTCTGACCGAAGAGGCTCGCGAGGACCTGGGCGACGTGGACCGTCCAGGGCGGAATCAGCGACCGGCGGCGTTCGTGGAGACCCCGAAACCTCTGGTCAAATCGTCTCGATAAGTCGCATCGGACCCCGAGCGACGGCATGGAAGGGCTCCATCTTGGCCGCAAAGGCAAAAATATCTCTGGAAGAATACCTCGAAGAGGTTGCTCGTTTCAGCGAAAACGAGTATGGTAATAGGTTTCGCGGCCAGTTCCAGGACAGGGAGGGCACGAGCGAGCTGGCCATGCTGGCGGCTCCGACGGCTGCGGAGTTGAAGGAGCTTCGTCGGGCGGTGGCAATCATGACCGCCTCCGAGAAGCACAACGCCGAGAAGCTTACGGACGAGCAGGTGGAGAAGATTGCCGAGGACGCCCGGGTCGATCCGGCCAACTTCGCCATCTTCATCAACGGCTACACCCTGACCTGCAAACGCGTTTCGTGACCGGCACAGGGCCGATCGCGGAAATTTGACATACGCTATCAGCGAAAGGAGCACCATGGCAGTGAAACTCAGAATGACCCGCCTGGGTCGCCGGCACCGACCGTTTTTCCGCATCAACGCGATGGAGTCGAGATCCCCTCGCGATGGTCGCATTCTGGAGAAGCTCGGGCACTACGACCCATTGGAGAAGGACCCCGCCAAGCAACTGGTTCTGGATCGCGAGCGCGTCGAGTTCTGGCTCGGCCAGGGCGCCGTCCCCACCGACACCGTCGCCCAGGTTCTGCTCCGCCAGGGGATCAAGACGAAATACGCCGAGGAGAAGGCCGCCCGTCGCGCCAAGGCCAAGGCGATCGCCCGCACCAAGGGCAAGCTCTTCACCGCCACCGAGCGCATCGTAGCGGAGAAGAAGGCCAAGGAGGCCGAAGAGAAGGCCAAGGCCGAGGCAGAAGCCAAGGCCAAGGCGGAAGCGGAAGCCAAAGCAAAGGCGGAAGCGGAGGCCAAGGCGAAGGCCGAGGCGGAAGCTGCCCAGGCGGCCGAGGGCGAGGCCAAGGAAGGCGGCGAATAGCCGGGCGGCAGCGATGCGTATCGACGTCCTCACGCTCTTTCCGGAGATGTTCGAGTCGCCCCTGCGCTACTCGATCGTCAAACGGGCGCAGGAGCAGGGCCTCGTCGAGATTGCGCTGACCAACATCCGCGACTTTGCGATCGGCGAATATCGCAAGGTCGATGACAAACCGTACGGCGGGGGCCCCGGCATGGTCATGATGCCGGGCCCCGTCTTCGACGGCTTCGAACACGTCCAGTCCCTCTCTCCCGAGCCCGCCCGCGTCATCCTGCTGACCCCGCAGGGTACGCCGTTCAGCCAGGCCAAGGCCGCCGAACTCAGCGAACAGGACCGCTTGATCCTGATCGCCGGGCGATACGAAGGCTTCGACGAACGTATCCGCATCGGCCTTGGCGCCGAGCAGATCTCCATCGGCGATTACGTCCTCAACGGAGGCGAACTGGCGGCGATGGTGGTGATCGATGCGGTCGTCAGGCTGCTGCCCGGCGCCCTGGGCGACGAGGACTCCGCCCGAGACGACTCGTTCAGCAACGGGCTGCTGGAATATCCCCACTACACGCGTCCCGAGGTCTTTCGCGACATGAAAGTCCCCGACATCCTGCTCTCGGGCGACCACGGTAAGATCGCCCAGTGGCGCCGCGAACAGGCCCTCGAACGCACCCGCCGCCTGCGCCCCGACCTGCTCACCCGCACGGAAGAGTAGTCCTCCCCCCCTCGAATCACTCGCCCGAAATCGGCCCCGGATTCCCCCCGCGCGGGCCCTCCGCATTTCTTCTTCGGTGCCCCCGAACTTTTTTTTTCGCAGAGGGTAGAAAACGCGTCGTACCCTATTCCACCGGTTCGGGGTAGTTGCTATTTTTATTGAAGAAATCTCCTCACGATTGCCGAATGGTGCCGGCAGCCGTCTCTCCAATGCACCAGAAACGTCCCAACCCTTCTGCAGGATGCAGACGAATTGTAAGGAACCAACACACGATGGACGCGAAACAAGGATCAGCGAATCCGAAACCGCCCGACAAGGGCAAGGCGACCTCCAGCGGGACCAAGTCCCTGGGACCGGTCCCCAACCTCGAGGAGCACGTCAACTCCGAATGGTGGCGCCAGATCTTCAACTCCACGTATCTCAAGACCGACGGCGACGTGGTGGACGATCTGGCGGTGACCGCCAAGGAAGTTGACGCGTTCTGTGAGATTCTCAAGCTTCAGAAAGACCAGCGGATTCTCGACGTCTGCTGCGGCCAGGGGCCCGACGTGCTCGAACTGGCCCGGCGCGGCTTCGCCAACGTCGAGGGCCTCGACCGCTCGCACTACCTCATCCAGCGGGCTCGAGGCCAGGCCAAGAAGGAGGGGCTGAACGTAAGATTCAAAGAGGGAGACGCCCGCAAGCTGCCCTACGCGACCGATACGTTCGACGTCGTCACGATCCTGGGCAACAGCTTCGGGTATTTCGAGACCATCGAAGACGATATGCGCGTCCTGAAGGAGGTCCGCCGGGTGCTCAAGCCCTGGGGTCGGCTCCTGATCGACGTCGCCGACGGGGAATACCTGCGGCGCAAATTCCAGCCCCGCTCATGGGAATGGATCGACAAGAACTATTTCGTCTGCCGGGAGCGCTCGCTGTCGCTCGACAAGCAGAGGCTGATCTCGCGCGAAGTGGTGACCCACGTCGAGAAGGGCGTGGTGGCCGACCAGTTCTACGCCGAGCGGCTCTATAGCCGTAGGGGCATCCAGGAACTGCTGACCAAGGCGGGCTTCTCCGACGTGATCGTCCACGGCCAGATCTCCGGCGACTCCCAGCGCAACCAGGACCTCGGCATGATGGAGAAGCGCATCATGGTCACCGGGTCCGTGCGGAAGGAGTGGACGCCGCGAAAGCGCAAGAAAGAGTTCAAGACCGTGACCGTGCTGTTCGGCGATCCGAGCAAACCCGATCCGCTCAAGCCGCTCTGCGTCTTCGACGACGACGATTTCTACACGATCGACCAGCTCAAGAGCGCCCTGCGCGAGCTGGACGGCTATCGCTACAACTACCTGAACAGCCACGACACGCTGATCGACGATCTGCGAAAGCTTGCCGGCAAGACGGACTTCGTGTTCAACCTCTGCGATGAGGGGTTTGGCAATGACCCCCGCAAAGAGCTTCACGTGCCGAGTCTGCTGGAGGTGCTGGGCATCCCCTATACCGGGGGCGGTCCGCAGTGCCTGGCGTTCTGCTACGACAAGTCGCTCGTTCGCGGCGTCGCCAAGGAAATGCAGGTCCCGGTGCCCGAGGGCTTCTTCATCAAGCCTGAGGACAGTACGTTCGAACTGTCGTTCGCGTTCCCGGTGATCTGCAAGCCCAACTTTGGCGACTCCAGCTTCGGCATCACCCAGCGCAGCGTCAGCAACACGGTCGAGGAACTGGTCAATGCGATCACCGAGATTCGCGAGAAGTTCGGCTATGAAAAGCCCATCCTCGTCGAGGAGTTCCTGACCGGCAAGGACTTCACCGTCGGGATCATCGGCAATCCGCCCGAATCGTACACGGTGCTGCCGATCATCGAGGAAGACTACTCGATGTTGCCGCCCGATCTGCCCAGGCTGTGCGGCTACGAGGCCAAGTGGCAGCCGGACTCGCCGTACTGGCAGATCAAGTCGATCCCCGCGCAGCTCCCCGAGGCCGCGGAGAAGCTCGTCATCGAGTGCTGCCTCAAGCTGTTCGAGCGCCTCGAGTGCCGCGATTACTGCCGGTTCGACTGGCGACTCGACGCCCAGGGCACGCCCAAGCTGCTCGAAGTCAACCCGAATCCCGGCTGGTGCTGGGATGGGCACATGGCCAAGATGTCCAAGATCGCCGGCATCTCCTACTCCGAGATGCTCGAAGCGATCCTCAAGGCTGCCGAGGACCGTCTCGGTCTCCAGGCCGCTCGCGCCAAGGCCGCCAATGGCGCCCGCAACGGTCACACCAACGGCATCGTGGCCGTGGAAACCACCCGCACCAGCACCGAACCCGAGTACCGCAAAGTCTAACCCCCGCGCACCCCGGAGAGGGGCCCCCTCAGCCCCTCTCCGCTTCCTTCTCTCCCTTGACCCTGGGTACACTCCGGATAGAATTGTCCCATCAAGATAGGATCGATCTTGATCCGCAATCGAAGCCGATAGCGAGATTTGGGAGCGTACCCATGCGATGTCCGGCCTGTGGCTGTGAGAATACCGATAGAGCAGCCACGTGCATTTCCTGCGGACACCCCTTTGACCCAGGGCACGGTTCTTCGCCCGCCGTGACGGTCAGACGCAGTTCTGTAGCGGTGGTCTCGGCTCTCTGCGCCGTCCTGGCATGGCTCTGTCTCATACCGGGCGTGGTCGCAGGGATCGATCGCTACCTCTTGCATCCCGGTTCGGTACTGGTCAGCCTGACGGCGTTGGCGGCCTTTCTCGCTGCGGGACTTGGGTTTATTCTGGGCGTAATCGGCCTTATCGAGATTGGCCTCAGTGGGGGGCGCCGAACCGGGTACGGCTTCGCGGCGATCGGTGTGACCGCGCCGGCTGTCTTTGTACTGACTCTGATCTATCTCCCGTTCGCTGCCGGCAGGGAGTTGTCCCCGAGGCTGAGATGTGGGACGAACCTGGCAGGGATCGGCAAGGCGATGTTGGTCTACGCCAACGACTACGGCGACAAACTTCCGCTGGCAGGAGGGCGGGGCACGGTCTGGGGACCTGGACTGGCCGACTGGCGAGCCGAGCGCCGAGCAGACGCCTTCGGACTCGACCCGAACGGTGCCGGCGGACAGGCGACCATCAGTTCGAGCCTGTACCTGCTCGTCCGCTACGGCGAGGTCCCTGCCAAATCGTTTGCCTGCGTGGGCGAGAGAGGCATCAGGGTATTTGACCCGAGCCAGTACCGCCTCGACGGCAATAGATTGACCGACGTTTGGGATTTCGGTCCGAACCCGGTCAGGCACTGTAGCTACGCCTATCATCAGCCCTACGGCCCCTATGCCTTGACGACATACAGCGAGCCCGGTCTCGCGGTGGCTGCCGACCATAGTCCCTGGCTGGACAGTACCCGGTGGAAGGCCGATGACTTCTCTGGATTTCGTCCCGGAATCGAGACACACGCCGGGACGGAGGAAGACGCCGTGCAGGGCAATGCCAAGGCCCATACGAGAGATGGCCAGAACGTCCTGTTTCTCGACTCGCACGTGGAGTTTGCCCGCCGGGCCCTTTGCGGTCTGGAGGACGACAACATCTACACGTCGTGGGATGGTGAGGATAGGGTACGGGGCAAGCCGCCCGAACCGTACGAAAGTCAGCCCGCCGAAGCGCGAGATTCATTGCTGCTGAATGATCCGCCGTTGCGACGGTAGGGGCGACGCATGCGTCGCCCTACAGGGTATCGATGGCAGCCAGAAGGCGGGAGATGATCTCCGCTTCGGGGACGGTCGCGATCTTCTGCCCATGGAGATAGACAGCGGCTTTCTCCCGACCGGCGCAGACCGCGACGTCGGCGTCGGCCGCTTCGCCCGGACCATTGACGATGCACCCCATCACCGCAACCCGACAGGGCTTCTTGACCTTGTCCAGCGCCTTGTCCACGCGCCTGGCCAGCTTGACCACATCGATCTCGGTGCGCCCGCAGGTGGGGCAGACGATCAGCTCGGGCCGCGTCCGTTCGAGCAGACCCAGTGAGATGAGGATGCTCTTGGCGATTTCGGTCTCGATGACCGGATCGCCTGCGGCGCTGACGCGGATCGTATCGCCGATCCCCTCCGCCAGCAGCGTCCCCAGGGCAACCGCCGACGGGATGCTCGCATCCGCGGGCAAACCCGCATGCGTCACCCCCAGGTGCATCGGGTAGTGGAAACTCTCCGCGATCGCCCGGTTGACCTCGATCGTCCGCAGCGCGTCGCTGCTCTTGGCGCTGAGCACGATCTGGTCGAAGCCCCGAGCCTCGAACAGTTCGATGTAGCTGCGCATTTCGTCGAGCATCAGCGCCATCCGCTCCTCGGGCGGGACCGGCGCCTTCTTCAAATCGCGGATGCTCGCCTCGTTGACCCCGATCCGCATGGCGATGCGGTGCATCTTGGCCGCGTCGATGATGCGGAAGATATCCTCGCGTTTTTTGATGTTGCCTGGGTTCAGGCGGATCTTCGCGGCGCCCGCTTCGATTGCCTCGACGGCGCGATCGGCGCTGAAGTGCACGTCCGCAATCAGCGGAACCTTTACCTTCTGCACGATCTGCGCGAACGCCTCGGTATCCGCCCGACGGGGCACCGCAATGCGCACCAGACCACACCCGGCGGCGACGAGCTGCCGAACCTGCCGGACGCACCGCGCCACGTCCGTCGTCGGGACCTTCGTCATCGATTGAACGACAACGGGGGCCGACGACCCGAGCTCCACCGAGCCGACGGAGACTGTCGATGTATGCCTTCTCGTAATCACGGGGCGATTGTAGCTGGTCGCCATGCGGATCGGCAACCAAAATCATCGTCCGTCGCCCGTCACCGGCGGCGCGCAAAGGATCGGATCAACCGATGACGTGGCAAGTCGCTGTGGGGTGTGCAGGACTTACGTGGATTGCGAATCCGAGCCTGGGTCCTCTTGTGCTGAGATGATCTTCTCCCAGCCGAGCCGGTCGGCCATGTTGAGGAGTTTCTTGCCCGGATCGACGACGATCGCGCGTCCCACCTGGCTCAGCAAGGAAACGTCGGAGAGCGAATCGCCGTAGGCGTAGCTCCTGGACAGATCGATGCCCTCTGTCCGTGCGTAGTCAGTGACGACCTCGACTTTTGTACTGCCCACGACGTTCTTTCCGGCGATCCGACCCTGATAGATTCCGTCTTCGTGCGCGAGGCTCGGGCTCAGGACGGCCTCGGCCCCGAGGAAGTCCGCCAGGGGCGCCAGGATGAAATCCAGCGTCCCGCTGACCAGCAGGATGCGGTCCCCTCGGGCGCGATGCTGCTCCGCGCGGCGCAGCGTTTCAGGAATCAGCCGCGGCACGAAGACATCCTGAAAGCAGGCCTCGGCGAGGTCTCGCATCGTTGCGACCGAGAACCCGCGATACTGTCGATAGAAGCTCCGGTTGAATCGGCGCCGGTCGATGCGGTCGAGCAGCAGCCAGTAGGGTCCCCACATCGGCACCGCCAGATGCTTGAGGAGTCTCTGCACCGGATTGGAGAGATGTCTGACGAAGAAGAGATAGTAGTCAATCGCGTTGCCTCGCACCAACGTGCCGTCCACATCGAAGATCGCGGCGACCGGCGTCGTGAGCGTTGTTGGCGGGGATGGACTCATTGGGCCCTCTCGTTTTCCAATGCGGCGATATTTGCCATCAGCTGCTGCGTCAGATCCTTGGTGGTTCGGGCGCCAATCGCTTGCGGGGTAATCGGCGAACCAATCGAAACCAGGATTCGCTGTCGGCGCCGGGGGAAGAAGGAATGCTTGGGCCAGAACTCATACCCACCCTCGACATGAACCGGGACGATGGGGCAGGCGGCATAACGGGCCAGGATTGCCACCCCTTTTCTGAAGGATTGGAGTCGGCCGTCCGGACTTCGCGTGCCCTCCGGGTGAATCAGGAGCACGCCCCCTTGTTCGAGCACCTGAAAGCAGATCCCCAGCGCTACGGCCGAGATCTGTGCGCGATCCACCGGGATGCCATGGCAGAGCCGCGCCACGAACCGTGTCACCCAGTGGGCGAAGTGCTCCTTTTTGCTCAAGACCACCATCTTCTGCTGGATGTCCTTGGGGAGCAAACAGGCCACCAACAGATTGTCCAGATGGCACTCGTGATTGACGGCCAGAATGTAAGGCGGGCTCGCGGGGAGGTTCTCCAAGCCTATGGCGCGCAGACCGGACCACAGTCGAAATACCCGCCGGAAGACACGGAGAAACAATGGACGAAGGCGGGGATAAGCCCGCCCAGCCTGACCGGCGATCCTGCGGTTCTGCTCGGCATTGGATTCGAGCACCTCAAACCAGTAATCGCTGTCGCTCTTCTCTTTCATCGGTGGTCCCGAGGCCTCGAAGACTCTCTTTCCGATCGTGGACCATCCTTTGTGACAATCGTTCACCTTGCAGGCCGCCGCGAGATTGATCGGGAACTCAGCCCCAGATCGATCGCGACAATCATATCCCATCAACAAGACCGGATTCAAGGGGAAAGCCAGTCATGGAGAGTGGCGTGGCGACCAGTGTGCCCGGGCCGTCTTGTTGAGAGGCTTCCGAGACTTGCCCACCCGTATGAAGGTTGCTCTCCTTGCCCTACGCGCCGGCAAGGACGCAGACTTGCTTGGCCGCTTCGACGCTATTGGCCTGGATTTCCCATTCAACCTCATGATCGTTACTCCTGCACGCCAGATTGTCAATAATACTTCAATCGGAGCGGCAATTTCAATACTCTTGGTCATCAACTCGGATCGTCCTGTTTGGCCGCTCGCTTGGCGGCAGCATCGCCGCCCACCTGGCTGGTCAGGTCCAGGTCCGTGCGATGGTCGTCGAGAGTGCGTTCACGTCCTATCCCGACATGGGCGCCTGGATGGATCCCTGCATGCCCGTGCGACTCTTTGCCCGCTTCCCCTACAATACCCGAGCCGAAACGTTTCGCGGAAATTTAGGGCGGACACAACGACGGATTCCTCACCTCAGGCGATGCCTACAAACAGACGTGGACCAACTGGCCCGACTTGGTCAGCGCTGCCGCGCAGCGTGCCGCAACCAATGCCCCCCAGTCATCAGTAATCAATAATCAATCGTCAATCAAATCTGAGTCTGGCGATGCGGATGCCGTCCAGCGTCCCTTCATTCAACGCCGCGATGTAGTACCGACCCTCATGACGGATAATCTCAGGGGCCGCGACAGGAAGTGTTCCCAGCAGATACCTGCTGTCCTGGTTGATGCCGAACATCCTGGGGTCCGTGGAGACGTAGACGCTCGTCCTGGGCTTGCCATAAGACTGCGTCCGCAGCAGATAGAACTGCCCCGGCGTCGGCTCGATGACGTGCGGGCACTCCGCCGAGTAGAACGTGGTGCCCGCCTGGCCCCCGAACGCGACGACGGTCGAATCACTCCAGTTCCGGAAATCCTCCGTCGTGCGAACGCAGACCATCCCCTGACGATTCGGGTGACAGGTGTAGTATCCATACCAGAGGCCATCGTGCCGCAGCATCATGATGTCGCGCGTGTTGGCGTCGGGTCCCTCGCTGAACAGCCCCGTCCTGCCGTTCTCCTGGACCACGCGGGTGAACGTCTTGCCGTCGGTGCTGGTGGCGTGGCAGATATGCACCCAGTCTCCGTAGAACATGTGATAGGTCTTATCGACCTTGACCACGTGCGGCGCCTGGAGCCCGCCGGGCGTCTCACCCCGCGAAGGATCGGCATCCATCGCCACCCCCATCGGTGTCCAGTTGGTCTCCGTCAGATTCTGCCCCTCCCACCGATAGAAAAAACGCGTCATGCCGCCTTCGCCGCCCGCAGTGGTCTTGCGGATGCACGACCACAATTGCCAGGTCCCGTCGGCCGCCTGCCAGACGGCAAAGTCGACGGGCTCCTGCTCCTCGGTCGCATACTTGTGGTCGGTCGGATTGCCCGCCACCTGCCACCAGGGGCCCTCGATCGTGGGCATTCTGGCCCCCTCCGGCGCGCCCATGGCAGTGCAGGGGAGACTGAGAATCGACAGAAGTGTCAGTATTCGCTCGCGCTTCATGGTGTGGCTCTCCAAACTGTGCGCAGAAGTCCATTTTGGAGGCCATCTTCGGTCATGCGTCCGCGAAATGCAAGCGTCGGGCACGCTCGGTGGGGCGCCGAAATGGTCGAGCGGGGGGGGTGGAGTTCCACGCGCCCCCGCCCGTCCGGCAGAATCAGGGAAAGCGGCGCTCTATCGCAAGGTGACCGAACCGCTGCTGGTCTCGATGTGAAGGCTGCCCGCGCCGTCGCCGATCGCGCCGTCGATCTTCTTCTTGCTCAGTTCACCTCTTATCGTGATGGGGCGGTCGGTGCGCACTGAACCATAGTTTGTCGCCAGATGGACCTGCCCGGCAAATTCGGGCGGCGCAGCAAAGACAACGCTGCCATACGAACTCTTGATCTGGGCAGTAAGCTCCGGCGGGCACCCCTCGGCGCAGTCAATCTCGACACTACCGCTGCCCGAGTGGGCCCGCAAATCGCGGACGCGGATCTGTCTCGCTTCGACGCGACCGTAGGAAGTCGAAAGGTCCATGGTCTCGGCGGTCGCCTCGACCAGTTCGATGCTGCCGCTACTGGAACGCAGCTTGATGCTGTCGCCTTCCATCGATCGAGCCGTCACCGATCCGTAGGAGGTACCCGCGTCGCAGCTTCCGAACGCGGCATCGGAGATCGTGATCTTGCCGCTGCTGGTCTTGAGCGTCAGGTCACCCTCGGAGAAGCCATCCAAGGTAATGGAGCCATAGGAACTGCCCAGGTTGGCCGACCCTCGGATTTCTTCCGCTCTGACCGAGCCACTGCTGGTCCGCCCGGAAACGTCTCCCTCGATGCCCGCCAGTTCCACATGGCCATAGGAGCTGCGACATTCCACGTTCGTCTGTCTTGGTACGACGATCTGATAACTGACGCCAACGGATCGATTGCCTCTCGTCGTCGGTTTGTCGGCACGCACCCTCAGCGTATCGCCCAAGGTTACCATCTCGATCGTGGTCTGCTCCGCCAGCTCCTGCGCCTCCTCTTCGGTCGGCGCGCTCGCGGTAATCGTCGCCATCACGTCGCATTCCGTCACGTCGGCGCCGGTGATCGTGACGGATCCGAACGAGGTCTCCACGTCGAGGGTCGAGCCTGCCGATAGCAGGCGTTGCTGGTTCGTCGTCCTTTCGTATCGCGACTGCGCCCAACTGCCAAGGCGCATGTCGCAGCCGGTGCCCAGCAGAACCATCGCCAGTGAGAGAGTCAGGATGATGTTGCGAATGGTGCGAAATCGTCTCATATGCGGATTCTCCCTTTGTTTCGGCCTATCGGATGGTGATGGAGCCGTCCTGTGTTCTCAAGGTGATCCTGCCTTCCCCGCCGCCGACGGTTCCCCTCAGCGACTTGCCTACCTTCCCCTGCACGGTGATCGGCAGCGAGGTGTGAATCGATCCGTCGCTGACGGACGCGTCGACGACCGCCGACAAGTCCGGCGGGCCCACGAACGTAATACTGCCGTCCGAGGTCGTTACCGACGCCTCCAACGCCCGAGGCGAATCGGCCGTGAACTCAATGTGCACCGACCCGTCCGAAGTACGGCAGTTCAGCCGGGCGGCCCGAAGATCCTCGCACCGGATCCTCCCATCGCTGGCGTGCAGGTCCACTCGTTCGCTGCGAACGGTGGTCAGCGTGATGCTCCCGTCGGAAGTCTCCGCAGTGCAGGAGTTTGTGGCAGCGTCGACGATTTTGACCCGCCCGTCGCTGGTATGCAGATCGAGTGTTTCCCCCTCGATTGCGGAGCAAGCGATGCTGCCGTCGGAGGTCTTGAGCCTCATGCTGCCTCGGACGCCGTCGGCGCGGATGCTGCCGTCGGAGGTCTTGGCGTCCACGGTTCCCTCAATGTTGGCGAGGTGGACCGATCCGTCGCTGGTAATCAGGCTCAAGCTGGTCTGGACCGGCACCGTTCCTTCCAGCGAGACGCCGTAACGGGCGTTCCGAAGGTGGTTTGGCTTGTCGATGATGACCGCCAGCCCGCCCGCCGACGGTTCCAGCCGCACGTCGATCTGCTCCGCCAGNNCCGCCAGCTCCTGCGCACGCTCCTCCGTGGTCGCCCGTGCCGCGATCGTCGCCGTCAGTCGGCACTCCTCACTCTCGATCCCTTCGATCCGGATGGACCCGTCTCCCGTCTGCGCGGATAGCGACGACCCGGGCCCCAGATCGGCCGACAGTTCAACCTGCCTCTCGTACTTCACCAGCCGGCTCCACGAGCCATCGCAGCTATGCACGTAGACGCAGGAACTGGCCAGAAACAGGATCAGCCCCAGCAGACAGGCCAACGAAATGCGACTGGTCACTCCCTTCTTCATGACTTTCCCTTTCAATCCGCACAGAGGATTCGATTGCGATCGAAGCTTGTTCCTTCCACAAGCCCGCCGACACCGGATAAAGGCGTCCCCGCCGCTCCACGTCACGCAATCCGCGCCGTCATTATACATTCTCGCCGCCTGCCGACCAGGACCGACCCGATTTTCCGACACTCCTCTCCATGTAGTCGCCGCCGGACCCGTCGGATTTCAACGCGATCCGGATTTCTTGCCATTTGACAGTCTGAGGTTGGGCCGGTATAATCCGCCGCCGTATCGCGACAGGAGCGTCGCGGTCCGAATGGGACCCCATTTTCAGGAACAAATCGAGCATGATAGCACAACTGACGGTGGCAGATCTGGTTCGGCCGTGTGAACGGAAGATGGCCTGGCTGTATGACGCGACGCTGGTGTTGGGCGGATCGGCCCTGATCGCCCTGTGTACGCAGATTGCCGTGGGCTATCCGGTGCCCTGGACGGGCCAGACGTTCGCGGTGCTGATGGTTGGCGCCCTGCTCGGTTCGCGGCGGGGGGCCCTGTGCGTCCTGACCTATCTGCTGGAAGGGCTGGCCGGGTTCCCGGTCTTCTCTCACGGCAGGGCAGGGCTGGCGGTTCTTCTCGGGCCTACCGGCGGATACCTGATCGGCTTCGTACTGGCAGCCTACCTGGTGGGACGCTTGGCCGAACGTGGCTGGGATCGCCGACCCGCCACCACCGTGCTGGCCATGGTCTTTGGCACTATCCTGCTGTATAGTTGCGGCCTGCTCTGGCTCACCTGCCTGGTGCACCTGTTCGGTCAGCCCCTGGGAAGCGTCTTCGCCATCGGCCTCTATCCCTTCCTGCCGGGCGAAATCGTCAAAATCGCCCTCGCCACCGCGCTTTTGCCCACCGGATGGAAATTGATTCGCTATTTTGGGCTTGATAAGATGCCCAAGATGTGATAGGGTCGCCGCGATCCAGTTTTGCTGGTTCTTTGGGGAATAGTGTAACGGTAGCACGACTGACTCTGGATCAGTTAGTCGAGGTTCAAATCCTCGTTCCCCAGTTTCTTCCATCGCTGCTGTGGCCGGACGGGCAGGTGCACGGGCACGCGAGCGGCCTCATCCTGTGCAAGCTCTTGCCCTCTCTATTACTGCAATCTGCCGGTCAACGCAGGCCGTTTGGTCGGGCCGAAGGCGACGTTGGCCTCGACGTCGTACTGGACCTGCCCGCCGCCGAATTTGAGGCGAATCGTGTAGATGTATGGGGTTTCATAGAGGCAAAGCTTGGCGGTGAAGGTGTCGTCCTGCGCCCACGCGCCCGCAGCCGCGATCGGCTGGTCGGAGAATTGCCCCCACGTGATTCGGCCCTCACGCCACTGACCGTGTCCACAGGCGATCCGCTGTTCCGTGCCCCCGATGCGAAAGACCAGCGTCACGGAATCATCGCCGTCCGTCTCTTCCAACGCAAGCGCTTCGAGCTTCTGATCGTTGGTCGGGAAAGAGTATTTCTTGCCCGAAACCGACGCGGGGGAGCCGGTTCCCTCGGGAGTCGGCAGGGACAATCCTCTGAGCCTCTGTCTGAGCTTTCGCGCGGTCGCGTCATCAGCCGGCAGGGGACCGTCCTTCAGGGCCGGCAGCAGCCGGTCCCAGACCAGGTTCATCACCGCCTGCATGTCCCGCACGCCACTGGTGATGGCGATCACCGCGTCATGCTCGGGAAACACGATGCAGTACTGTCCGAAAGCCCCGTCGCCCCGATAGAGCCCATGACGGCAGCGCCAGAACTGATAGCCATAACCCTGGTCCCAATCGCTATTTGGGTTGCTGCCGTTCGAAGTCTGCCGGGCGGTCGCCGCCTCGACCCACTCGCTGGGCACGAGCTGCTTGCCCTGCCATTGGCCCTTCTGGAGATAGAGCTGGCCAAACCGCGCGATGTCCTCCGTCCGGACGCTCAGCCCATAACCGCCCGTACTGACGCCCTCCGGGCTGACCTCCCAGGTGGGGTCCTCGATGCCCAGCGGATCGAAGAGCCTGGGACGCAGGTAGTCGAGCACGGTCTGTCCCGTCGCCTTCTGCACGATAGCCGAGAGCATGTATGTGCCCGAGGTGTTGTAGAGGAAATGCGTCCCCGGCTTGAACGGCACCGGATGCGCCAGAAACGTCTTCGTCCAGGGCTCGTCACCCGTCCGAGCAGGCTCCGTCTGCTGGCCCGTGGACATGCGGAGCAGGTCGTGAACGCGCATCGCCTGAAGGTTCTCGCTCGGGTTGGCCGGGGCATTCTCGGGAAAGAACTTCAGCACTTCATCGTCCAGGCGGAGCTTGCCCTCCGCGATCGCCAATCCCACCGCGGTCGAGGTGAAGCTCTTGCTCAGCGAATAGAGCATGTGAGGAGATCGCGGATTGTAAGGCGCCCACCAGCCCTCCGCGACCACGTGCCCGTGACGCAGGAGCATGAAACTGTGCAGCGCGTCGATGTCGCGGTCCGCCGCGTCGATGAAGGCCAGGATCGCCGACGACGAAATCCCCTGGGCCTCGGGGGTGCTGCGGGGCAAATCCGCCCCCATAACTGCCGAACTGATGATGGCGAACAGTGCCGCGATCGCAACCGTCTTCATGTCTTGGTCCTCACCAAAAAGGGAAAGTGCAAAATCAAGCGGTGCGGCGCCTTATCCGGAGGCCACCTCCTGCTCTTCTCTGACGATGATGGGCTCGCCCTGTCCACGCCACAGCTCTACGATGAGAATGTCGTCCTCCGCCGGGCCGTTGCGAAACCGTTGCACGTCGCGCAGCAATTCCTCCGAAACGCCTCTGCCGTCGAGCCGGTCGGCCTTGGCGACCAGCGCCTGCTGAAAGCCCTTGATGCCCAGCATCTCGTTCCGCCGGTCGTGGGCCTCGGTGGCGCCGTCGGTGTACATGACGATGCGATCGCCCTCCGTGAACGCCTGCACCTGCGTCTCGCATTCGTACAGAGGATCGTCCAGCACGCCCAGCATCACGGCATTCGAATCGAGGGGAACGCATTCGCCTTCGCTATCCAGCAGGAAGGGCGGCGGATGCCCCGCGTTGGCCCACTCCAGTCGATCGGTACCGGCATCGTGCCGGATTGCTACCGCCGTGGCATAGATCTCGTGTTTGGCGATCGAGACGCAGAAGTAGCGGTTCAAGGCCTTCAGCACGTCGCCCGGAGGCAGATCCGCGCGTTCGCCGAACAGGCGGTCGAGTTCCCCATGGATGCGGTTCACGGTCAGGGCCGCGCTGATGCCGTGACCGGTGACGTCGACTACGACAACGTTCAGACGCTCGGCGTCGTCACGATGGACATAGACAAAATCGCCGCCGAGCTGTTGCATCGGCTCGTAGCGATACCGCAACTGGAAGGGCCCTTCGGTGATCTCATTCGGGAACAGCATCTCATGGATGGACCGCGCCTGCTGCAGTTCCTGCTGGAGCTGTCCGTAGCGGCCCAGCACGTGCTCTAACGTGAATCGACTGCGAAATCGGCTGTACCGGAACCAGCAGTACAGCAGCCCCGGGATGCCGGCGGTCGGCAGGATGAATACCTCGTAGATATGATGTGCCCAGGTGCCCTCGACGAAGACGAAGTCGGAGAACAGCGCCAGCCCGCACAGGGCTGCCAGCACGCGGGCGGCTTCGCGGACGGTCCAGGGGATGAACAACGCCCCGACCAGGTGAATCATCAGGACGCGTCCGACCAGAGACGGCTGGCTGTGGATCTGCCCGGCCGGCAGCTCGCTGGCCAGGGTCCGCAGGGGAAAGGCGGCGAACAGCGGACGCACCACGAAGGCCAGGACGCCCGCCGCCACGATCAGCCAGAAACTGTAGCGGATCACCGCCACGCGGTCGAGCCGTCGGTCCTTCGCACGCCGGTAGCCAAAGAGGAACACCAGGATCGTCACCACGCCGGGCAGGAAGTCGTAGCCCGTGTGGGCGATGAGGTTATCGAGAAACGAGCCTCGTTCCCAGAAAAGGGCGATGAAGTGGACCACCAGTTCGACGCTCGCCGCGACGATCCAGACGACACAGAAGACCAGCAGACGCCCACGCATCCATCGACTGCGCCGTTCTTCGGCTGCCAGCGAAATTTCCTGATCGAATGGTGAACCCATAGAACCATCCATAGCACGAACCAGCATCGGACTGAACCGGTACGTCCGATGCCCGTAGAATAACGCGTCTGTGACGGATTTTCGAGAGCTATGCTCGAATCGCCCGGTTTTGTCGTCCCGTGGGACAGGCGGTTCATGGCAAGAAAAGGGGGTAGATCATGGCTGAACGTGTTTTGACCCGGCGAGGATTTCTCCAGAACACCGCGATCGGTCTGTGCGCGGGCTCCTTGGTGCCTTCGGCAATGGCAGGCTCCGGCGGTGGAGAGATCCCCACGCGCCCACTCGGCAGCACGGGCGTCAACGTATCGATTCTGGGCCTGGGAGGCCACCACATCGGACGCATTCGCGACGACCAGCAGAGCGTCCGTCTGATTCGAAACGCCATCGATCGAGGCGTCACCTTCATGGACAACGCTTGGGAGTATCATAACGGACGCTCGGAAGAGCTGATGGGCAAGGCCCTCCAGGATGGCTACCGCGACAAGGCCTTCCTGATGACCAAGCACCATGGCCGCGACAAGAAGACCGCCATGCAGCATCTCGAAGACAGCCTCCGACGCCTTCGCACCGATGTGATCGACCTGTGGCAGTTCCACGAAGTGGTCTACGAGGACGACCCGAAGATGATCTTCGCGCCGGAAGGCGGCATCGAGGCCGCCGACTTGGCCAAGAAGCAGGGCAAGGTCCGCTTCATCGGCTTCACCGGGCATCGCGATCCGATGCTGCACCTTCAGATGCTTGCCTATGGCTACCCCTGGGACGCGGTGCAGATGCCGCTCAACGTGCTCGATCCACACTACAAGAGCTTCCAGAAGCACGTCCTGCCCGTCCTGACGCGCCGCAACATCGGCGTGATCGCCATGAAGACGATGGGCAGCGGTTACGTGCTGCGGGCCGATGTTACCACGCCTCAGGAATCCCTCGACTACGTCTGGAGCCAGCCCGTATCGACGATCGTCTCGGGGATGGAATCCGAGCAACTGTTGGAAAGTAACATCGCCTTCGCGCGGTCTTTTGAGCCGATGAGCGCCGAAGCCCAGGCCAGGCTGCTGGAAAAGACCAAAGAGGTCGCCTCGACGGGCAAGTTCGAGCCCTTCAAGACCGCTCCAAACTTCGACGGTCCGGTCGGTCGTCGACTCCACGGCGTTTCGTGACAGCCAGGCGCGTGGCTGGAGCTATTGTGTCGTGATGGTTCCCCAGCCGGAGGCCAGGATCGCCAGATCGCTCGTGTCTACGATGCCGTCCTGGTTCAGGTCGGCATCCAAGCGACCCGATTCGGATGTCCGCAGCCAACTCTCGCTCAGGCTGCACAGATCTTCCTCGTCCACGTCTCCATCGCTGTCGAGATCTCCCGCGATCCGCTCGCTGTGCAGCAGCACAAGCTCGATACCGTCGTCCGTGCCGAGGTTCCGCGAATACTGCTTATCGATCGCATTATTCCAGTGCTCATGCACGCCCAGGCTCTCCAGCGACTCGACATTGCCCGCGTGGTCGGGATCGTAGAAGGTCCCTGAGGGCGGGTCGTCTGCCAGCGCCGCCTCGTGCAGGTAGTCTTCGGCGCCGCCCTGCATGTCGTACTTGGCCGCCGGAGCACGCCCATAGCGGACGACATCAGGCCACTCCGCGTTGACGAAGTCATACCCCACCGAATCGATGGCCACCGGGTCCTGTGACGCCAGGATGCTGGAAGGCCAGTCCCCGTTGAATGGTGGGAGGTTCCACTTGTACGGATGGGCCTCCCAATAGTAGCCGCCATAGAGCCCATCGATCAGGTAGAGCACCGTCTTGGCGCCCAGTTCCCCGTGTCCCATCAGATCGACCAGGGAGCGATACCGTCCCGTCCCTGGGCTCCAAGGCGGATTCTGCCCTGCATTCGGCAGGCTGTAGTGCATGTTGTAGTAGTTGAACGAGGTGCCGTCGCCCGGCAGCCCGGGAGGCTCGGGTCGCAGATACTGGCTGGGCGTGCGAATGAGCGAGCCATAGTGGTTCTTGGCACACAGCGTCACCCCCGACGAGTGGCCCTTGAGGATCGCGAAGTTGATGATGTAGTGGGCGTCGGCAAAGGAGACGGGAATATAGTCCTGCCGTGTGCCGACCGCTTCCGGCGTGCTCCAGTAGAGCGGCACATCCGAAAACTCCGCCCGCCTTCGCCCGGAACCGCCGTAGTTGTCCAGGTAGTGCACTTCCGGAAACTCCGGATGCAGCAGCTCCCAGTAATAATTCGGAATGAGCCCCGTCGGATCGCCGATCGTGATATCCCGCGGATCGGCCCCCACCACGTACACCAGTTGGCGCAGCAGCGCAAGGATCATCTGTGGGGAGTTGTCCACCCGGTTCAGAATGTTGCGTCTTTTGTCGTACGTGACCGGATCGACCTGCTCGCCTGCCGCGTTGCACGTCGTCAGATTGATCTTGATCGCGATCCTCTCGCCTGCCTGGTAACCCGCCTCCCCCAACCCCCGCTCACGGTTGAAGTATCGAAAGATCGCATCCCACGCCCCCGCGTCGCTGTTGACGCCCGCCACCCCTCGAATCGCCTGCGAGACCATCCGCTCCACGACCTCCAGGTCCGTGCAGTCGTCCTCCCACCAGTGCCGCGAGGAATCGTAGCCCTCCCAGTCGGTGGCCTGGGGGTCGTGAACCCAGACGACTCGCCCAGGGTGAATCCCCCTCGCCTGTCCGAGAGGCTGGTGTGGTCTGCGCGGCGGATCCGCCCCCACCCGCCGCTCGGGCAGATACGTCAGTGAGACGATTCCCGACACCACTGCAACGAGCAGACAGCCCCACGCCCAGGCGGTACGCGATTCTCTCAGCAGACGCCGGGCCTTCTTGAAGACCGTGACCGATCCGACCAGCCCCAGCAGCCAGACCACGAACCCCGACGCCAGCGGCATCGCGGTCCGCTGACACGGATACGTGGCGCGGGAGGGCTTCGGCACCACGCGAATGAGAAACCAGAGCAGGGCGATCAGCCCCGTGATTGGGAAGAGCCACCGAATCCAGCGACCACGCCACTTGGCACAGATGCGCTTGCCGTTCCTGGAGCAGGATGAACGTGCGTCTCGGTTCTGCATGATCCTTGGGCCTCCACTCGGGCACTCGAACAGACGATGCAGGGTGCACCGCTCCATCGTACCATATTGACGCTGGAGAATCCACACGAGCTATGATAGGATTTCTGCGGATCGATCGCTGGATGGAATCCAGCAGAAGATGATGGAGATGCCGTTCTTGGATGGAAAGGTGACATCGTGAGACAGAGACACGCACTCGCCGCATTCGCAATCGTTCTGATTGTCCTCCTGGGGCCCGGCCTATCAAGCCAGACCGCCGCTCTCGGGGCCAGCCCGATCACGCTGGAGACGCTCCTGGAAGAGATGGTCAATCGCGACGCAATCGCCCGCCTGCCCGACCCCGCTTACACCTGCCAACAGGCCAGCAGCTACGATCGCCACTCCACCGAGCCCGGCTCGCCCTCCTGGTGGGCCAACATGGATCGCAGCTACTTCGTCCGCGTCGAGGAGAACGCCGGACGTACCGAGCACGTGCTGATGGACGTCGACGGTCCCGGCGCCGTCGTGCGGTTCTGGGCCACGTGGCACGGTCCCGGCGGGGGCGAGTTCAGCAACGGAACGATGCGCGTCTATCTCGATGGGCAGGCGGAACCCGCCATCTCGGGACCGCTCGCCGATCTGGTCAGCGGGGGCGTCCTGGCTGCCGAGCCCCTTTCGCAGGGCGTCTCGCCTCAGACCGCCTACCGCCATCGCGGACACAATCTCTACCTGCCGATCCCCTACGCCCAGCGCTGCAAGATCACCTATGAGACCGATGTGCTGATGGACGAAGGCGCGCGGAAGGGCGAAGCCCTCTACTACCAGATCAACTACCGCACCTACGAACCCGGGACGGAGGTCGAGTCGTTCTCGCACGAAATCCTGAAGCGAGCCCAGGGCGCCGTCGGGCGGACGAACGCGACGCTGAGCCAGAGCCGACCCTTGGGTCTCGATGGCCTGGACGAAGCCAAGCTCGAAGGCCGCATCTCCCCAGGCAAGACCCGCTCGCTCACCGTCAAGGGCGAGAAGGCTATTCGTGGACTCCAGTTCCAACTGAAGGCCGACGATCTGGCCCAGGCCCTGCGATCGACGATCGTCGAAATTGCCTTCGATGGCGAGCGGACCGTCTGGTGTCCGATCGGCGATTTCTTCGGGACCGGCTACCACATCCGTCCCCATACGACCTGGTACACCGACGTCTCCGCCAACCGGATCCTGTCCTGTCGGTGGGTGATGCCGTTCGAGAAGCAGGCGAAGATCACGATCCGCAACCTCGGGTCGCAGCGCGTCGAACTCACGTACGGACGCGTCCTCAGCAGCCCCTGGGACTGGGACGATCGCTCGTGCCATTTCCACGCCGCCTGGAAGCAATGGGCCGCAATCGAAACCCAGTCCAACGAAAAGGCCAAGGACCTCGGCGCCCTCGACCTGAACTGGGTCACCGTCCAGGGGCAGGGCACCTACGTAGGCGACACGCTGACGCTCTTCAACACCGCCAACACCTGGTGGGGCGAAGGCGACGAGAAGATCTACGTCGATGGCGAGTCCTTTCCCTCCCACATCGGCACCGGCACGGAAGACTACTATGGCTACGCCTGGTGCAAGCCCGAATTCTTCGAATCCGCCTTCCACGCCCAGCCCAGCGGCGACGGCAATCTCGTTGCCGGTTTCACGGTCAACTGCCGTTACCGGGCGCTGGATGCGATCCCGTTCCAGCGGTCGATTCAGTTCGATATGGAACTGTGGCACTGGGCCCGGACGAAGATGAACTACGCCCCGACCACGTTCTGGTACGCCCGACCCGGCGCGACCTGCGACGTCGAGCCCGACCCCGAAGAAGCCAGGAGGCCCGTCGCGCGGAAGGTCGAGGACATCGTCAAGCCTCGGAAGGTGGACAACGCCCTCGAAGGCGAAACGCTCAAGGTCGTCGAATGTACCGGCGGCACCACCGAGATCCAGGACATACCGCAGTACAACTGGAGCGACAACCGCCAACTCTGGTGGCGACACGCCCGGGAGAAGGACACGCTGGTGGTGGAATTCCCCGTCGAGCAGGCGGGGGATTACGATGTGACGCTCGGCATCACCAAGGCCCGCGACTATGGCATCGTCCGCATCGCGGTCAATGGGGAGACGAAAATCGACTCGCTCGATGGCTACAACACCTCCGTGATCGCCGCCGACGTCGAACTGCCCGCCTGCCGTCTCAAGCAGGGCACCAACCGTCTCGAAGTGACGATCCTCGGATCGAATCCCGAGGCGGTCAAGAGCCACATGTTCGGCCTGGACTACATCCTGGCTGCCAAACGCTCGAAATGACGTCCCCGGCGCGACCCGCTTCGTCTGCTGGACGTATATTGTGTTCAGAATGACTTGTTAGAGTTCTGCAATCTTACGTCGCTGTAAACCAGGGCCCACGCGAATCGCCTGAAAGGAACCGACCATGAAGCAGCAACCATCGCATTCGATACCGACCGATTCTGATTATAGTCGCAGACGATTTCTCGGTGCCGCACTGGCCGGGGCTGGTGCCCTGGCGACCGGCCCCCAATGGCTCTCGTCGGGACCGGCGCGAGCGGCAAGCGCCAACCGCGCCGCCACCGACATCGTGACGCTGGGCAAGACCGGCATCAAAGTCTCCCGCCTGGCCCAGGGGACAGGCTTCAACGGCAGCGGACGCTCCTCCGCCCACACCCGCCTGGGCGAGAAGGAATTCGACCGGTTGATCCACCATGGCCTCGAACGGGGAATCACCTTCATGGACATGGCCGACCTGTACGGCTCGCACCGCTACGTGCGTCACGCACTCGACGGCAAATCCCGCGACAGGATCGCCTACCTGAGCAAAATCTGGCCCGAGACCCAGTACTGGAACGCCTACTCCGGCGGCGCCCAGGCGGAGATCGACCGGTTCCGGCGGGAGCTGGACACCGACGTGATCGACGTCTGCCTGCTGCACTGTATGCGAAACAGCAACTGGCCCGACGAGTATAGGCAGGCCCGCGACGAACTCGATGACCTTAAGGACAAGGGTGCGGTCCGCGCCGTGGGCGTCTCGTGCCACGACTTCGGCGCCCTGAAGGTCGCCGCTGCCCACCCCTGGGTCGATGTCATCCTGGCGCGGATCAACAACGTCGGACGTGAGGCTGCGATGGATGCCTCGGTGGAGGAGGTCTCCGCTGTTCTCAAGCAGGCCAAAGCCAACGGCAAGGTGATCATCGGCATGAAAATCTTCGGCGCCGGCAAGCTCACCAGCCCCGAGCAGAAGGACGCCTCGCTGAAATACGTCTTCGGCAACGACCTCGTCGATGCCATCACCGTCGGCATGCTGAGCACCGACCAGATCGACGACACCATCACCCGAATGAACAAGGCCCTGACCGCATAGGCAAAGAACATCCCGGGTGGCAGCCTCAAGCGCAGCTTGGGGATGGTCTCCATCGGGCAGCGATCCCCAAGCTGCGCCCCGAGGTTGCCACCCGTTACTTGTTCATCCCAATCATCAATAATCCATCATCAATAATCAATAAACACGATGTCTTCCGGGATCGCGACGACGTCGCGATGCTCCGGGCCCAGCAGTTTCTTGATCTCGGTGCTGTGCCGGCCTGCCAGGGCTTCGATTTGTGCGCTGGCCAGGCTCGTGACCGCCTTGGCGGCGTCGTTGAGCAGGACGACGTCCCCCGCCTGGAAATCGCCTTCCACGGAGACGACGCCCGATGGCAGCAGGCTCTTGTGATTCCGCAGCGCCGCCATCGCACCTTCGTCGATGTGTACCGTCCCCGACGGACGACTGTTGATGATCCATCTCGCCCGGTTGCTGAGCTTGCGCTTGGGCAGGAAGACCGTGCCGATCTCTTCACCCGCCATGATCCGCTCGATCACGTCCCTGGCCCGCCCGTTGGCCAGCACCAGCCGGCAGCCCGCCTGCGAGGCGATCCGCGCCGCCTCGATCTTCGTCTTCATCCCGCCCGTCGCGTGCCGACTGCCCGAGCCGCCCGCGTTACGCGCGATCTCCTCCGTAATCTCGAAGACGCTGGAGATCGGCCTGGCGTCCGCGTGCTTGTTCGGGTCCTTGTCGTACAGCGCATCGATGTCGGTCAGCATGATCAGCAGGTCCGCGTCGAGCTTGCTGGCGACCAGCGCGCTCAGCCTGTCGTTGTCGCCGAACGCGGTGCCGATCTCGGCGGTGCTGACGCAGTCGTTCTCGTTGAGGATCGGAACGATGTTCATGCCCAGCAGCGTCTCGATCGCGTTGCGCAGGTTCAGGTAGGTCTTGCGATGGCTGAGCACCTCCGCGGTCAGCAGCACCTGCGCCACCGTGACCTCGTGGCGCAGAAAGGCCTTGCGGTATTCCTGCATCAGCAGGGGTTGTCCGATCGCGGCGCATGCCTGGCGCATCTTCATGTCCTTGGGCTTGCCGGTCAGCTCCAACTGCCCCGCACCCATGCCGATCGCGCCCGACGTGATGATGACCACCTGTCGACCCGCCCCCAGCAGCGACACCACCTGCGACGCCACCGTCCGAAAGTACGCCGCGTCGATCCCGCTGCCCTTCGTCAGCGTGTGGGTCCCGATCTTGATAACGATCCGCTTGGTCTTGCTGAAATCTCTCATAGGTTCCCAGAAACGCAGGGGTCCTCAACCCACGCGCCCGTTGATGGTTACGGGACGCGATAAAGATAATTGAATCGCCCGCTCGGAGCGACGTCGCCGTCGCGGTAGAAGTCCATGACATTGCCCGACCCGACGGCGTTGTCGGTCCACTTGAATTCGATCTCCACCGGGCCTTCGCCCCCCAGCCCGACGAGTCGTCTCGGAACACGCAGTTCCATACGGTTGTTTGTCGCCCGAAATGCCGCCGCACCGATCTGCGACCAGTTCCATTCGCCTTCGCTGCGTTCCAGCGAAGCCCGATCCCCAGCCGGCTCTTTGCGGTTGACCGCGTAGTCATAGCCTTCCCACCCGGTGCGCTTGTCGCAGTCGGTGTCGATCAGCAGCGTCATCCAGCCCGTGCCATCCGCCTGCGTGATCGCCTCAGCGGTTTCCACGTAGAAGTACAGGTTCTCCGCATCGCGCGCCACCTTGGCAACGATGAAGTCGTTCCGCCCCGAGTCGTTCTCATAAAACGTCTTGCCGTATCCCCGGTGGCTGCGGTGCATCGTATCGCCCCGGTGATCGCGAAATTCCGGCTCCACCTCGGACCACCCCTCAAACCGCCCGTCGATCTCAAGGGTGACTGGACCTGAAGGCGGGCTGGGAGCCCCGACGCCCTTGTACCTGCGGACGTTCGCAACGAGCTGAAGGTAGTAGTTGTCCCCGAATCCGCCCTTCATCGGCTCGATGTCCCGGCTGAACTCATCCGTGAACTCGTCCGGAAACGCGTTCTCCGTGCCTTGCCACTCCTTGTAGCGACCCGCGATCCATTCGTTCCAGCCGGTCACGAAGATCAGCTCGGGGTCCATCTCCAAAGCGGTATCCCACTGCTCCTGGAAGTTCAGGCCGCGACCGGTATCGCCCGGGTCCGTGCGGAAACCGTGGGCCTTGGTATAGCTGCGACCGTAGGAGCCCCTGGGGTCGTTCATCGCCGCCGGCGCCAGCACATCCGTCGCGTTCTGCGCCACGCCCACAGCCACCTGCTCGTACCTGCCCGGCGCATATTCGACATACCCATGCTGCGGACAGACCTCGAGCCAGCCCCAGTGGTCGGGCCGCGACGGTCCCCTCCGATAATCGGGCTGACCGGGCCTGAACGTGAAGAACGATTGAATGTGCTCGGGCAGATTGTCCGGATAGCCCATCAGCAGCGGTCTGCCTTTCCAGTAAAACCACAACTCCTTGAACCGTCCCGGTCTGTAAACATCTTCGTAGATCTTCGTGATGTTGACGCGACTGTCATCGTGCGGCGCAAACGGGCACAGGAACGCGATCTGCGGGGTCCGCACCCCATCGCGCCGCGCCGCCATCCAGACCTCGCCCAGCACGTCATACGCCTCCTTCCACGTGAACGTCCCGTTCGTGCAGTCGAAGACGACCACGTCCACCCCCGCATCGGCCAGCATCTCGGCATGCTTGCGGTAGACCCACGGATCCGTGCCGTGATAGTACCCGAACAGCGGCTCGTTCCAGTGATACCCCACGATGTGCCCGACCTCTTTCCACACCGGGTGGTTGTAGTCGTTCACCGCCTCCGGATGGTGTGTGATGATCTCGTTGACGTTGGCGGGTCCCAGGTCCGTTTTGCCGTCGACGTGCCAGGTCCAGTAGAACATCGCCACGTATCGATCCGCCCGCCGATCGCCCACCTCCGCATGTCCAGGCAGCGTCCGCCCCAAGGCATCCGTCGCCGCCCAGTGGTCGCTGAGGCTCGCCGCCTCGCCGATCGCACCGACGGTCAGACTCAACAGTACCAACGCGCCGCAGACCGGCAGAATGCCGCCCGCCGGGCCGTGCTCACGAAAGCGTCTCAAATACATCGGTCTCCTTTGGTTCCAACGTCCGTGTGTGCTCCAGAATCGAGTTCCCCGTCATTGTAGAGGATCGGTCCTCAAACGCAATCCCCGCGCTTTCTTTCCGGACCGATCCCGTATTTCTGTTGCCCCGGCGGCCATTCGACCATAGGATGTCCGCGACCTGTGGGGATGGCCATGGGCGTTACGGCGTCATAGTGGAGAAGTGGCGTATCTCGTGAAGTACAGGCTGGTCATATTCGATTTCGATGGGACCCTGGCCGACACGTTCGGCTGGTTCGCCGCGATGCTGAACACCATGGCGGTCAAGTACCATTTCAAGCAGGTCGATCCCAGCGAGTACGAGACCATGCGGGGTCTCGACGCCCGGGCGGTGCTGAAATACCTCGGCGTGCCCCTCTGGAAGATCCCCCTGATCGCCGCTCACATGAGAAAGATCATGGGCGACGACATCCATCACATCGCTTTGTTCGAGGGCGTCGAAAACGTGCTGCGGCGCCTGTCGCAGATGGGAGCGACCCTTGCGGTGGTCAGCTCCAACTCCGCCGAGAACATCCGTCACGTGCTCGGAGCGGAACTCGCTGCGCTGATTGCCCATTTCGAGTGCGGCGTCTCCGTATTTGGCAAAGAAGCCAAACTCCGCAAGATTCTGCGACAGGGCGGCATCCCACGCAGCGACGCCATCTACATCGGCGACGAGATCCGCGACCACCAGGCCGCCCAGGACCTCGGGATCGCCTTCGGCGGCGCCAGTTGGGGCTATACCACGCCCGCCGCACTGGCCGCCCACGCCCCCGGCGACGTCTTCGCCCGGGTCGAAGACATCCTGACCCGTATCGCCGGCTGAATTTCCTGCTGCATAGGTACCGCAGAACCTCCCCACGTAGGGCAGGGCGATCCCGGAAACGGTGATCGGACACCACGGCCCGAATCCCCCGCCGCACGCCGCCCGCACCCTGTGCGGATTCCCGTCGTATTTGCCTTCTGCAATGGGTCGTAGGCGATGGTATGATGGCGAGATGCACGAAATCCTGAAAAGCCATATTCTCCAGCTCCTGCAAAAGGACGCGACGCCGCGAAATCTCAGCCACCTGGCCGAGGAATTAGGCGTCGGCGGTTCGCTGCGCAGCGCCTTTCGCGAAGCGGTCGATGAGCTCAGCGCCGAGGGTCGCGTGATCCTGGGCCCGCGGAATGTGATCGGCCTGCCGTCGCTGTCCAGCGAGGTTACCGGCATCTTCCGCGCCAACTCGCGCGGATACGGCTTCGTCAGCCCCCAGCAGCTCAGCGACGAGGGTGATGTCTTCATCCCCGCCAAATCCACCGGCAATGCCATGACGGGCGACCGCGTCGTCGCCAAAGTAACGCGAGGTACCAGGAACGACCCCGACCGGCTCACCGGCCAGATCGTCAAGGTCCTCGAACGGGCCCATACGACCGTCGTCGGGACCCTGCGCCAGGAACAGGACCGCTGGATGGTCCGTCCCGATGGGGGCGATTTCCTGCGCCCGATCGAGATCGAGGGCATCGATACCCGGACGGTGCGTCCTGGAGACAAGGTCGCCGTGGCGATTCGCACCTATCCCACACGCTCCGAAGCGGCCACCGGCGCGGTCCGCGAGGTCCTCGGACGTCCTGGGCGATTCGATGCCGAGATCTCCGCGATCATCCGCCGCCATGGTCTGCTGGAGGAGTTCGAGTCCAGCGCCCTGGTCGAGGCCAGCAACGCCCGCGAGAACTTCCGTCCGCAGGATACCCGCGAGCGGCAGGACCTCACCCAGACGCTGGTGATTACGATCGATCCCCCCGATGCCAAGGACTTCGACGATGCGATCAGCCTGACGCGCACGAGGGAGGGGGGCTGGCTCCTGGGCGTCCACATCGCCGACGTGAGCCATTTCGTCCCGCCGGACTCCGCCCTCGACTGCTGCGCCAGCCAGCGTGGCAACAGCGTCTACCTTCCCGGGCGAACCCTGCCGATGTTGCCCGAGATGCTCAGCAACGAGATCTGCTCGCTCCAGCCGGGCAAGCGACGCTACACCAAGACCGTCTACCTTACCTACAACAAGGACGGACAGATGCAGTCGGTCCGCTTCGCCAACACCATGATCGAGTCGAAGGCCCGCCTGAGCTACCAGCAGGCCGACGCCGCGCTGAAGGGCGACGTGGGAGGCCTTTCCGACGAGGTTGTAGCCTTGCTGCACGACATGGACGCGCTGGCCCGGGTCATCGAGAAACGCCGACGTCGCGCCGGCATGCTGCAACTGAAGATGCCCGAGCGGGAAGTGGTCATGGACGAATCGGGGCGCGTCGTCGGCATTCGACCTGCCGACACGAGCTATCCGCACACCATCATCGAGATGTTCATGGTCGAGGCCAACGTGGCGGTTGCCGCCTTGCTCGACCGGTACTGCGTCCCGTTCATGCGACGTGTCCACCCCGAGCCCGACGGCAAGGTCCTGCGACAGCTCAGCCAGACCTTGCGCCTGCTGGGCGTAACCCTGTCGCGCCAGCCCCAGCGGGCGGACTTGCAGAAGCTGCTCGACCAGGTGCGAGACAGTCGGATGGCCTTGCCCGTCCATCTGCTGGTGCTCCGCAGCCTCGCCAAGGCGACGTATGCCCCCGTCAGCGTAGGCCACTATGCCCTGGCGGCCTCGAAGTACTGCCATTTCACCAGCCCGATCCGCCGGTATGCCGACCTTCTCGTCCACCGGGCACTCCAGGCCTACCTGGCGGGGCAGTTGGATCTGGCCCGTCGGCAATACACCTTCCCCGAACTGGCCGCGATCGGCGAGCATATCACTGAAACCGAGCAAACCGCGGAAGAGGCCGAGCAGGAACTCAAGACCATCCTCATCCTGCATCTGCTGCAAGGCAAGGTGGGGCAAGTCTTTAACGGTGTGGTCTCGAGCCTGTCCGCCTTCGGTGCGGGGGTACACCTGCCCGACTATGGTGTCGAGGGGATGGTCCCTTCCGAGGCCCTCGGCCCCGACCGCTGGCAGTTCGACGAACAAAGCCAATGCCTGGTGGGACGTCACACCGGGGCGATCCTCCGTCTGGCCCAGCCGCTGCGGGTGCGAGTCGTCGCGGTCCACCCCGCGGGCGGGCAACTCGACCTGGCGCCGGCCGGTGACCTGGCCCGCAAGCCCGCACCGACGACGAAACCGCAGCACAAGTCCCGGCGCAGGGGCGGTGCCAGTCGCCGGCGCAAGAGACGCAGGCCGCAGAACTGACGATGTCTGTCTGACGTCGGCCCCTGCCCAGACCGCAACCGGGGACACAATTTTGTAGTAAACCGGCGGCTGAAATCAGAGCAATCGCTGGCCCTAAAATAAGTAAAGCCTAAGTTGCATTTGTTTTCCCTAATAGCGACCTTCGTCTGTTCTCTCTGACAAGTTCAATACCCTTGATGCAAGCCTTGTCAATTCATCGGTTTCCAGGCCATCACGCCGGCTCGGGCGTCTGTTTGCAGTAGGGGGGTAATATTAGATATTCTTATTAGATGTATGTATGCAAAAGAGAAACAGGAAGTGGACGGGTCGACTATAATGTCGTAACTTAGACACGTTTGTAGATGGGAGGGGCAGTACGAATCGCCCAGCGTTGGCGAAACAGGTTCAATCGCACGGGGAGTTGATGATTGTGAATCCGAAGAATCAGGGTCTCTATGACCAACAGTTCGAGCACGACGCCTGCGGGATCGGGGCCGTGGTGGACATCAGCGGCCGCCCGCGTCACGCCATCCTCGAATATGGTCGCGACGTGCTGAAGAATCTCCGGCACCGGGGCGCTGCGAGTGCCGATAACGTCACCGGTGACGGTGCCGGCATCCTGCTTCAGATTCCGCACGGTCTGTTCGCTGCCGAGCATCAGAGTCGAGGCACCGTGCTTCCTCAGCCCGGCCGGTACGGCGTCGGCATGGTCTTCACCAGCAAAGATCCCGTCCGACGCGCCAACTGGGAGGTTCTGCTCGCCCAGGCGATCAGCCATTACGGCCTGGAAGTGATCGGCTGGCGCGAAGTCCCCACTAAGCCCGATTGTCTGGGCCCCATCGCCCTGGCCGCCGAGCCCGCCATCCGCCAGGTCTTCATCGATGGCAACGGTCTGACCGACGTCGAGCTCGAGCGCAAGCTCTACCTGGCTCGCAAGCGTGCCGAACGTCTCGTTCGCGAAGACGCCGGCCCGGAGTCGGAGGAATTCTACATCGTCAGCATGTCCTGCCGCACCATCTGCTACAAGGGCATGTTCATGGACTGGCAGTTGTTCGCCTACTACCCCGACCTCGAGGACGAGCGAACCACGTCATCCCTGTGCATCATCCACCAGCGGTACAGCACGAACACGTTCCCCAACTGGCGATTGGCCCAGCCGTTCCGCTGCATCGCCCACAACGGTGAAATCAACACCCTCAGCGGCAACCGCAATTCGATGCGGGGTCGGGAACCCAAGATGGTCAGCAAGACCCTGGGCGAGGACCTGACGGACCTCTTCCCGATCGTCGATCCGACCGGCAGTGACTCCGCTGCCTTCGACAATGCCCTGGAACTGCTGGTCCAGGACGGTCGCAGCATGCCGCACGCCCTGATGATGATGATCCCCGAGGCGTTCGGGCCCAAGTACCATATCAGCACCGACAAGAGGGCCTTCTACGAGTACCACGCAGCGGTGATGGAACCCTGGGATGGCCCGGCGGCCATGGTCTTCACCGACGGTCGCATCATCGGCGGCACGCTCGACCGCAACGGCCTGCGGCCCTGTCGCTATCTCGTGACGAAGGATGGCTTGGCCATCATCGGCAGCGAGGCCGGCGTGGTGGATTTCCCCGCGGATCAGATCAGCGCCAAGGGCCGCCTGCGCCCCGGCCACCTGTTCCTCATCGACACCACCGAAGGCCGCATCATCTCCGACAGCGAGATCAAGAGCAAGATCGCCCGCCAGAGCCCTTATCGCCGCTGGCTGGACGAGAATCGGATCGAGCTGCGCGGTCTGTTCGACGCGCCGGATCTCGTCGAGACCGACCCCGTCGAGACGATCAAGCGGATGCGGGCCTTTGGCTACACCATGGAAGAAAAGCGCGCCATCCTGGCGCCCATGGCGATCAACGGGCAGGAGCCAGTCGGCTCGATGGGCAACGATACGCCGCTGGCGGTCCTCAGCGATCGGCCCAAGCTGCTGTTCAACTACTTCCGCCAGCTCTTCGCCCAGGTGACCAACCCCGCCATCGATCCGCTCCGCGAGGGCCTGGTCATGAGCCTGATGCTCTTTACCGGCAAGAAACGAAATCTTCTGGACGAATCGCCCCAACACTGCCACCAACTCAAGCTGCCGCACCCGGTTCTGACCAGTGCCGACGTGGCGCGCCTCCGCTCCGTCAGTCGGGCGGACTTCAAGGTCGCCACGGTCCCGACGCTGTTCGATGTCAATCGCCGCAGCCCGGGTCGCGCCCTGCGCAAGGGCATCGATGCTCTCGTCAAGGCCGCCGAGACAGCGGTCGTCGACGGCGCGTCGCTCGTCGTCCTCAGCGACAGGGATCTGTCGGAGACCCAGGCGGCGATTCCGTCGCTGCTGGCGGTTTCCGCTGTGCATCATCATCTGCTGGCGGCGGGTCTTCGCAACGAATGCGGCCTGATCGTCGAGAGTGGAGAGCCCCGCGAGGTCATGCACTTCTGTCTGCTCGCCGGCTACGGCGCCAACGCTGTCAATCCCTATCTGGCCTTTGACGTCCTCCAGGAGATGAACCAGCAGGGCGGTCTCGGTGCCGCAATGGAGCCGGTGGCGGTCTCCGATCACTACATCGCCGCCATCAAAAAGGGCATCCTCAAGACGATGAGCAAGATGGGCATCTCCACCCTGCGGAGCTACATGTATGCTCAGTTGTTCGAGGCGATCGGCCTCAAGAAGAGTTTCGTGGAGGAGTGTTTCCGGGGCACGACCTCCCGCATCGAAGGCATCGGCGCCGACGAGATCGCCAAGGAGGTCCTGAACCGTCACGCCTATGCGTACAGCGATGACGACCGCGAGTACCCCGAGATCGACATGGGAGGTGACTACGCCTATCGCTACCGCGGCGAGCGCCATCTCTGGAACCCGACGACCGTCGCCAAGCTCCAGGAGGCCGTGCGGAACGACGACGCCCGGGCGTACGCCGAGTTCGCCGAGGCGGTCAACGTCCAGTCCGAGCAGCTCTGCACCCTGCGCGGCCTGTTCGATTTCCAGCCTGCCAAGCCGATTCCGATCGAAAACGTCGAGCCGGCCAGCGAGATCGTCAAGCGGTTCTGCACCGGCGCCATGAGTCACGGTTCGATCAGCAAAGAGGCCCACGAGTGCATGGCGGTGGCGATGAACCGCATCGGCGGCATGAGCAATACCGGCGAAGGTGGCGAAGACCCTGCCCGCTACGTCCTGGAGCCTAACAACGATTCGAAGAACAGCGCCATCAAACAGGTCGCCAGCGGACGCTTCGGCGTCACCATCAACTATCTGGCCCATGCCAAGGAGCTGCAAATCAAGATCGCCCAGGGCGCCAAGCCGGGCGAGGGGGGCCAGTTGCCCGGTCACAAGGTAACGCGGGAGATCGCGACGCTGCGTTTTTCGACGCCCGGCGTGACCCTGATCTCGCCCCCGCCGCACCACGACATCTACTCGATCGAGGACCTCGCGCAACTGATCTACGACCTCAAGTGCGCCTGCCCCGGCTGCAAAGTATCCGTCAAGCTGGTCTCCGAGGTCGGCGTCGGCACCATCGCCGCCGGCGTGGTCAAAGGCAATGCCGACGAGGTGCTGATCAGTGGCCACGATGGCGGCACCGGAGCCAGCCCGCTGTCGTCCATCATGTATGCCGGGTGCCCCTGGGAACTGGGCCTGGCCGAGACCCAGCAGACCCTCGTCCTCAACAACCTGCGCGGCCGCACGCGAGTGCAGACCGATGGGCAGATCCGCACCGGACGCGACGTCGTTGTCGGCGCCCTGCTCGGCGCCGAGCAGTTCGGCTTCGGCACCGGCGCCCTCGTGACCCTGGGATGCACCTTGCTGCGGAAGTGCCACGAAGGCGCCTGCATCTACGGGATCGCCACGCAGGACCCGGAACTTCGCAAACGCTTCGCCGGCAAGCCCGAGTACCTGACGCGCTACCTGACCTTCGTCGCCGAGGAAGTGCGTCAGATCATGGCGCAGCTCGGATTCGAGAAGTTCCAGGACATGGTGGGCCGCGTCGACCGGCTCAAAACCGCCAAGGCGATCCACCACTGGAAGGCCAAAGGCCTCGATCTCTCCGCCATTTTCCACCAGGTCGATATCTCCGATGGCCGACCGCTGCATTTCTGCGAACGCCAGCTCGACAAGCACCAGGAGCACATGGACTGGAAGATCATCGAGCGGGCCCGCGACGCCATCGAAGACAAGAAACCCATGACGCTGGAACTGCCGATCAAGAACACCGATCGAACCAGCGGAGCGATCCTCAGCAATCGCATCGTGCTCAAGCACGGTCCCGAAGGCCTGCCCGACGACACGCTGAACGTGATCTTCCGTGGCTCAGCGGGACAGAGCTTCGGCGCCTTCCTCATCAAGGGCGTCACGCTGACGCTGATCGGGGAATCCAACGACTACCTGGGCAAGGGCCTCTCCGGCGGTCGTATCGTGGTCAAGACGCCGCCCGACGCCCCATACCTGCCCCACGAGAACATCATTGTCGGCAATACGCTGCTCTACGGAGCCACCCGGGGCGAGGTCTTCATCAATGGCGTCGCCGGCGAGCGCTTCGGTGTCCGAAACAGCGGCGCCGTCGCTGTCGTCGAAGGCGTGGGCGACCATGGCTGCGAATACATGACCGGCGGCTGCGTCGTCGTGCTCGGTGGCACCGGGTGCAATTTCGGCGCCGGCATGAGCGGAGGCGTCGCGTATGTGCTCGACGAGCGACAGCTCTTCGACACGCTGTGCAACCTGGACATGGTCGATCTCGAAACGGTCTGGCGCGACGAGGACAAGAACCTCCTCAAGCAGTTGATCGAACGCCATCGGACCTACACCGACAGCGTACGAGCGAAATTCATCCTGGATAACTGGTCGGGAACGATCGGGCGGTTCGTGAAGGTCATGCCCGCCGACTATCGAAAGGCACTGGAGCGAATGCAGGCAGAAGAACAGCGTAGTACCGAAACCACACCGGCGACCGAGGAGGTGTTCCATGGGTGAGTCCGGCGGCTTCCGCAAATACGCACGCGTCGAGGTCGGTCATCGCCCGGTGGCCGAGCGGATCGGCGATTTCAACGAGATCGACCTGCCGCTGACCCCCGAGGCGGTGACCCAGCAGGCGGCGCGCTGCATGAGCTGCGGCATCCCGTTCTGCCAGGGAGCGGGTTGCCCCGTGGTCAACTGTATCCCCGACTTCAACGACCTGGTCTATCAGGGACGCTGGAAACAGGCGTGCAGTCTGCTTCACCGCACGAACAGCTTTCCCGAAATCACGGGGCGGGTCTGTCCGGCGCCCTGTGAGAATTCCTGCACCCTCAACGTCAACGACGATCCCGTGCTCATCAAGCACATCGAGCACCAGATCGTGGAAAGGGGATTCGAGGAAGGCTGGGTCGTGCCGCAGCCGCCCAAGGTCCGCACCGGCAAACGCGTGGCAGTGATCGGCTCGGGGCCCGCCGGTTTGGCGGCTGCCCAGCGACTCGCGCGGGCGGGCCACAGCGTCGTCGTCATCGAAAAGGATGAACGTCCCGGTGGCCTCCTCCGCTACGGCATCCCCGATTTCAAGCTGGCCAAGGACATCATCGACCGCCGTCTGGACCAGATGAAGGCCGAGGGTGTCGAGTTCCAGTGCGGAGTCACCGCCGGAGAAGATATCTCCGTACGCTATCTGCGCAAGCGCTTTGACGCCGTCTGCCTGACCATGGGCGCCGGCCAGCCCCGCGACCTCTCGGTTCCCGGACGGGGCTTCGACAACGTGCTCTTCGCCATGGAGTATCTCACCACCCAGAACAAGATCTGCAACCGCGAATCGCTGGAGGGCTGCAACCTGGTTTCCGCCAGGGACAAGTCCGTCATCGTCATTGGCGGCGGCGACACCGGCAGCGACTGCGTAGGCACCGCCCGCCGGCAGGGGGCCCGCCAGATCCACCAGTTGGAAATCCTGCCCAAGCCTCCCGACGAGCGGCCCTGCGACACCCCCTGGCCGACGTGGCCCCGCATCATGCGCACGTCCAGTTCGCAGGAAGAGGGCTGCGAGCGTCGCTGGTCGGTCATGACCAAGAGACTCACCGGCGCCGATGTTCACGTCAGCCAACTGCACGGCTGCGAAGTGGAATGGGTCCAGGGCCGTCGGGGCTGGGAGCCCCGCGAAGTGCCCGGGACGGATTTCACGCTGCACGCCGATCTGGTCCTGCTGGCGATGGGGTTTGTCCACGTCACCCACGCCGGTTTGATCGAGAATCTCGGCTTAGAACTTGACGAGAGGGGCAATGTCCTGGTAAACAATCACCAAACCAGCGAGCCGTGGGTCTTCGCGGCCGGGGATACCGTTCGCGGAGCGTCGCTCGTGGTCCATGCCATCCGCAACGGTCAGGATGCGGCGGCCGCCCTGGATCGGTGGCTGCGATAGGTACGCCGGGGGCGGTAGCCCGCCACTTCTACGCCAAGAGAACGGATTACGAGGACGGTACAGGTCGATGCCAAAACGCAAAGACATCCACAAGATTCTGATCATCGGATCGGGCCCGATCATCATCGGCCAGGCCTGCGAATTCGACTATTCCGGCGCTCAGGCCTGCAAGGTCCTCCGGCGGGAGGGTTTCGAGGTCGTCCTGGTCAACAGCAACCCCGCCACCATCATGACCGATCCCGAAATGGCCGATCGGACGTACATCGAGCCGATCACGCCCGAAATCGTCGAGAGGGTCATCCGTCGCGAGAAGCCCGACAGCCTCCTGCCCACCCTGGGGGGCCAGACCGGTCTCAACACCGCCGTCGCCCTGGCCGAAAGCGGCGTCCTCAAGAAATACGGCGTCAAGCTCCTCGGCGCGAACCTCCGCTCGATCAAGAAGGCCGAGGAACGCGACCGATTCAAGAAGACCATCCAGGACATCGGCCTCGAGGTCCCCAAGAGCGGATACGTCCATACGTGGGAAGAGGCCAAGCGAGTCGTCAAGGAGATCGGTTTTCCCGCGATCATCCGCCCGTCCTATACGCTCGGCGGCACCGGCGGCAACGTCGCCTACAACACGGAGGAGTACGAGAGATACATCCGGTGGGGACTGGCCCTCAGTCCGCACAGCCAGGTCCTCGTCGAGGAGTCCGTCGCCGGATGGAAGGAATACGAGCTCGAGGTCATGCGCGACCGCAAGGACAACGTGGTCATCGTCTGTTCCATCGAGAACCTCGATCCCATGGGCATCCACACGGGCGACAGCATCACCGTCGCGCCCGCCCAGACGCTCACCGACAAAGAATACCAGATCATGCGCGAGGCCTCGCTCCAGATCATCCGCGCCATCGGCGTCGAGACGGGCGGTTCCAACATCCAGTTCGCCGTCAACCCCGCCGACGGCAAGCTCTACGTCATCGAGATGAACCCGCGCGTCTCGCGCAGCTCGGCGCTGGCCTCGAAGGCGACAGGATTTGCCATCGCCAAGATCGCCTCGCTGCTCGCGGTTGGCTATACGCTCGACGAGATTCCCAACGACATTACCAAGAAGACGCCCGCCTGCTTCGAGCCGACGATCGACTATTGCGTGGTCAAGTGGCCCCGATTCACGTTCGAAAAATTTCCGCAGACCTCGCCCGAACTGACGGTCCAGATGAAGTCGGTCGGCGAGGCGATGGCCATCGGGCGGACCTTCAAAGAGGCCCTGCAAAAGGCCATTCGCTCGCTGGAGATCGACCGCCATGCCCTGGCGGCCAAGCACATCGACGAGACCGTTCCGCTCGAACAACTCAAGGACAAACTGCGGACCAACGGCTGGGACAAGCTCTGGTACGTCGCCGAGGCCCTGCGCCGCAAGATGCCCGTCGACGAGGTCTTCGCCCTGACCAAGATCGATCCGTGGTTCCTCCACAACATCAAGGATATCGTGACGCTCGAGGCGAAGCTGGTCAAACGCAGTGGCCAACTGCCCGACGCCCGTCTGATGCGTCAGGCCAAGGAACATGGCTTCAGCGACCGCTACCTGGCCTCGCTCTCCAACGTCGCCGAGCCCGAATTTCGCAAGCATCGCCAGTCGCTCGGGGTCGACCCCGTCTACAAGACGGTCGACACCTGCGGCGCCGAGTTCGAGGCGACCACCCCGTATCTCTACTCGACCTACGAGACCGAATGCGAATCGGCGCCGACCGACCGGCGCAAGATCGTCATCCTGGGTGGCGGACCCAACCGCATCGGACAGGGCATCGAGTTCGACTACTGC
>NPIE01001775.1_pt1 | contig 182369 bp, 164 predicted proteins | sample 8637661 | NCBI WGS metagenome assembly NPIE01 (sample SAMN07420842, study PRJNA396082) | bioreactor metagenome | isolation source: sample BA12 brine-fed electro-methanogenic bioreactor BA | place: Japan: Kochi | collected 2016-12-09
TATCCCTTAAGTTGACAGCATTGCCTATTTAGGAGGGGACTAAAGGTTGGTGTAAAATTAGGTAAGTCTAACCGGCAGCCTCCTTACACGCTTACCCGTTGCCGCAAAAATTGCATTAACAAGTGCAGGCGCTGTAGGACCGACAGGTACTTCTCCTAAACCGCCTACTTTATAAGTATTTTCAGCAAGATAAACTTCTATCGCCGGAGCTTTTTCATATGTCATCATCATATAATCATCAAAGTTGCTTTGTTCAACTCCGCCGTTTTTAATTGTAATCTCTTGATACAATGCAGCAGAAAGCGCAAAGATAATTCCGCCTTCTATCTGTGCCTTGGCTATATTAGGATTAACAACAACACCGCAATCAACTGCGCAAGTAAATTTATCAACTTTAATATTACTATTATCAACCGAAACCTCAGCAACCACAGCACAGTAACTATCGTATCCTTCAAATACTGCAATTCCTTTTCCTTTACCCTTCGGAAGTTTATTATACCAATCGGCTTTTTCTGCAGCAGTTTCTAAAACAGCTCTCAATCTCGAATCTTTCGGTAGTCTATCTCTGCGAAACTCAAAAGGATCAATACCGGACGCATAAGCTAATTCATCAACAAATGCTTCCGATGCAAAAGGATTCTGTGAATGATATACAGCTCTCATCCAACTTATTGGAACATGTGTCGGAACGATTGTACCACTTGTTTTATAATTCGGAAAGTTATAATAAACCTCAGTTCCGCTTGCAATGTCGGCATCTTTCGGTTCATCATTCGAACCAAATCTATTTTGACTAATAGACGGTGCAATTACATGATGAGTAAACAGAAGCGGTTCATTATCTTTTACAGCACCTGTCATTTTATGCATACTTGGGGGACGATAAAACCCGTGCTTCATTCCATCTTCTCGCGTCCAAGTTAGTTTTACATATTTACCCGGAACCTTTGCCGCAATTTCCGCAGCTTCAACTGCGTAATCATACTGAAGTCTTCTCCCGAATCCTCCGCCCATCAGAGTAACGTGAACTGTAACATTTTCTTCGGGAAATCCTAATGCGTTTGCTACTTCACTTTTTACCCATTGCGGATTTTGTGTAGGGCACCAAAGCTCAGCTTTTCCGTTTTTAACAACGGCGACGGTATTCATCGGTTCCATCGGTGCATGTGTAATGAAAGGCACTTCATAAACAGCTTCAATTTTCTTTACCTCATTACCAAAGTCTTGATCCGGATTACCTTTTGAATCTATCAATCCTCCTTCTTTATTTAGATTTTCCTCAAGACTATTTCTAATATCTTCAGTATTAATATTTTTATTAGGACCTAAAGCCCAATCGATTTTTAATGCACGTTTTGCTTTAAAAGATTTCCACGTATTTTCCGCGACTACAGCTACACCCGCAGATATTTCAAATACATCGCTCACTCCTTTTATTTTTATTGCTTCGGATGAATCAAACGACTTGACTTTTCCTCCGAATGCAGGTGGTCTCTCAACGGCCGCATAAACCATTCCCGGAAATGTAATATCGATTCCGAAAATTGATTCACCGTAAACTTTTTCGGGAGTTTCTAATCGTGGAATTGGCTGACCGATTATTTCAAAATCTTGGGGATCGGTTAATTCTACATTTTCGGGAACCGGTAATTTTGATGCTTCCTCAACGAGTTCACCGTAAGCTAATTTTTTGTTATTCTTTTTGTTGATTACAAAACCTTTTTGAGCGTAACAATCTGATGGTTTGATTCCCCACCGGTTGGCCGCCGCAGTTATAAGCATAGTTTTTGCAACAGCTCCGGCTTTTCTGAAAGGATCGTAACTTACTCTAATACTTCTGCTTCCGCCTGTTGACTGGCTTCCGTATTTTTGATCTGCATCCGCCTGTTCAATTCGAATGGATTTCCAATCTACTTCCAACTCTTCCGCAACGAGCATTGGTAATGCGGTTCTTACACCCTGTCCCATTTCCGAACGTTGAACAATAACCGTTACAATACCTTCATTATTGATTTTGATAAAAACACTCGGTGAAAATATGGTGGGATTTTTCATATCCTGAGCAAAAAGATTTGAAGGAGTATAAGCTGCAATCATTAATCCGGTTCCGCTTACACCAACTATTTTGATAAAATCTCTCCGTTTCATTCGGCACCTCCTTCCACAACTTTCTCAATCGCTTTTTTAATGCGCGGGTACGTTCCGCATCTACATAAAACCTGAGACATGACAGCATTAATTTCATCTTCACTTGGTTTTTTGTTATTGTTGAAAAGAGCGGCAAATTGCATAATTTGTCCCGGTTGGCAATAACCACACTGCGGAACTTCTTCGTTAATCCACGCTTGTAAAATCGGGTTTGACTTAACTGCAGCTAATCCTTCAATTGTTGTAATTGATTTGCCTTCCACTTCACTTATGAAAGTAGCGCATGAGCGTGCAGCTTCACCGTCGATATGAACGGTACACGAACCGCAGTAACCCTCGCCGCAGCTGTACTTTGTTCCGGTTAAACCGAGATAATCTCGCAAAACCCAAAGGAGCGGAGTTTGCGGGTCGTCAACTTCAACCGATTGCTTATTCCCGTTAACTGTAAAATTAAATTTCGGCATTAGTCACCTTTATTGGATGTTTGGTTTGAATTGTTTTCAAATTACAAAATTTGTAGGAAAGTTTTTGGGAACGAAAATAAATAGATCCCCGCAATTTTTGAGTTCTATTCACGTTTGACTGCTTCGCCGTCATTTAAACAATATGAGATTTCTTAAAATTCTTAATCAACTCCGAAAAAGTTGAATATGAACAAATGGATTTGAAACACAAGAGATAACTTTTTCTCACTAACCCACTGATTATTTGCAACTAACTATACAAATTTTTGTACCATTAAGTGCTAAGAACAGGGCTAAAGCTTAGAGTTTTTTTTCACACAATTATAAGCTTTGCAGCAGACACTTAAACCGTGGGTTAACAGGAAATTAATTATTCGGTAATCCCAACCAAATCGAGCATAAATGCATACTGCAGGGCGGTTCTTTCGTACTGTTTGAATCTTCCCGAAGCGCCGCCGTGCCCCGATTCCATATCGCAGTCAAATATCAAAACATTATCGTCGGTTTTCAAGTCGCGTAGCTTTGCTACCCACTTTGCAGGTTCCCAATACTGTACTTGGGAATCGTGGTAACCGGTAGTTACGAGCATATGCGGATAGTCTTGTGCTTTCACATTATCATAGGGTGAGTAAGAAAGCATATATTGATAATATTCTTTTTCATTAGGGTTGCCCCACTCGTCATATTCGAAGGTTGTTAGAGGAATTGAATCATCCAGCATAGTAGTAACAACATCAACAAAAGGTACAGCCGCCATAGCACCTTTGAATAAATGCGGAGCCATGTTAACTACCGCCCCAATCAGCAATCCACCTGCGCTTCCACCGTAAATGAAAAGTTTGTCCGGACTTGTATAATTCTCATCTATCAAATATTCGGCACAATCGATGAAATCAGTAAAAGTATTCATTTTATTAAGAAGTTTACCGTCTTCATACCAATCGCGTCCCATTTCTTGTCCACCCCTAATGTGGGCAATGGCATAAATGAAACCGCGATCAAGCAGACTAAGAATTGACGAACGAAAATACGGCGACATTGAAATGCCATAAGAACCGTAGCCATAAAGCAAAGTTGGATTTTCACCATTCTTCTCTACTCCTTTTCTATAAACAATAGATATCGGAATTTTGGTGCCGTCATCTGCTGTTGCAAATAATCTTTTCGATTCATAGTTATTAGAATCAAAATCACCCAAAACTTCATCCTGCTTCAATAATTCTCTTTGCTTGGTAGCCATATCAAAATCGTAAGTAGAAGTGGGAGTCACGAGTGAACTGTATACAAATCTTAAAATTTTTGTGTTGTATTCAGGATTGTTGGACGGTCGAGCTAAATAAACTTCATCTTTGAAATTAATATAATAATCTTCCTTGCCATCCCAGCTTATTATTCTAATTTGGTCCAGTGCGTTCTTTCTTTCATTAACAACAAGATAATCTTTGAATATCTCGATACTTTCAACTAAAACATCTTCTCTATGAGGAATAACATCTACCCAGTTTTCTTTTGTTGTTTTATCAACCGGAGTTTTTACTACTTTGAAATTTTTAGCGTTATAATTTGTGACAATGTAGAAGTAATCACCGAAATGGTCTACGCTGTATTCAAGATTTCTTTCACGCGGTTGAATAATTTGGAATTCAGCATCCGGTGTATCTGCATCAACAAATCGATATTCGTTTGAAACCGTTTGACTTGAACCTATTATTATATATCTGTTCGATTTTGTTTTATAAACAAATGTAGAAAACTCTTCATCTTTTTCATGAAATACAACAGGGTCGTTATCTTCCGATTCACCTATTTTATGCTTGAAAATTTTGTAAGCCCTAAGTGTCGTATCGTCTTTTCTTGTGTAAAAGATTGTTTTGTTGTCATTTGCCCAAACCGAACTTCCAGTTGTGTTCGTTATTACATTTTTAGAGTGTTCACCGGTTTCTAAATTTTTTATGAAAATGTCATATTTTCTTCTACTTAGTGTATCAACACCGTAGGCAAGCATCTGGTTGTCGGGACTTACACTTAAACCGGTTACATTGTAATATGAGTAACCTTCCGCCATTTCATTAACGTTCAACATAATTTCTTCTTCGGCCTCAAGGCTTCCTTTTTTTCTGCAATAGATCGGATATTCTTTCCCCTCTTCATATCTTGTGTAATAATAATAACCGTTCTTTTTATAAGGTACAGATTGATCATCCTGTTTAATTCGACCGACAATTTCGTCGTAAAGTTTTTTCTGAAGTTCCTCGGTATTCTTCATTACTGCTTCTTTGTATTCGTTCTCGGCATTCAAATAAGCTAAAACTTTTTCATCATCTCTTTGATTCATCCAAAAGTAATTGTCGATCCGGGTATCTCCGTGAATTGTCAATTTCTTAGGAATTTTTTCTGCTACGGGCGGTTCGATATCTGTTCTCATTAGTGTTTGACTCCAAAGGTTTGATGATAGAAATAAAACTAATAGTAGAGATGATATTGTTTTCATTTTGTTCCCCATTTTTTTGGCAGGTAAAGTTATAAAAAATACTTAATAATTTGATTTGCAGGATTATTTATATTTTTTATTGAACTCCGCCGAAGTTCTTTTTTTAATTGGGCAAATTTTTATTTACTACCGAAGGCTCAACAGTTGCTTAAATTTTTGAGTTTTGCACATTCGAAGGAGTTGTACTTGAGTTGATAGGTTGAAAATATAAGAAATAGCAACCGCGAAGTGGTTGAACAAAAAAGACTGTATCAAAAGTTAAACAAACCGTTAAAACGGTTAAATGAAAATTTTTTTAAAGCCAAATTCCCGCATTTGAAAAAGTGGGTTACTTTAAAATTATCCTTTTAAGACAGCCTCTTTAGCTTTAAATCACTTGTGTCATTTTATTTTTGTCTATTCCTCAACTCCTTCATACAATTCATCAATTTGTTTTTGCAATTCTATTGTATGATAGAGTGCCGTTACAATTTTGCAGTAGGTTTCTCTTTCTTCGAGTGTGAGTTTTCTTCCTTTACGGTCTTTTAACCATTTGCGGCAAACTTGGTATCCGCCGATATGATAGTTCCATACTTCTTCCGGTACTGGTCGGAAGTATTGCTCTTTATTTATAAACACTTTACCATGTAGAGACCCAGCATGCTGTGTCTCTACACTTTCAAATGTTACTTTGTCTACTTCGTTACTGCCATCTACATCAAATTTTGCAATTGGTTTGTTTAATTTTTGGGATTTTAGTAAATGCAAGTCCGCAAGCTCTTTGCCGAGTTCGCCGAGTTTTATGAACAGCTTGTAATCTTTTGTGAATGGAATTCGCGGGAAATCAATTTTTAAGAACTCAGCATATTTTGTGCGGTATGTGTTGCTGTAAAGTATTGCGTAGATGTAGTAGAAGATTTGTTCGGGGGTTATTTTTTCTACCTCCCCGACTTCGGCACCCCTCCTGCTAGGAGGGGAAATTTTATATTGGTTGTTGAGCTTTTCAAATATTTCCGGGGCTATGTTCGGTTCTTTTTTTCCCGATGCCGAACCGCTGAATAGGTCTTCTTTTGTTGTGTCGGGGTAGAGGTAGAGGGGAGCTTGTTGAATAATTCCTTTGCTACTAAAGAATGTCCTGTTGTCAACCATTAATTCACTGACTAGAATATGAGAATATCCACTCTCAGTTGAATACTGCCTTGTGAAACAAATGGAAATATTATCCATCAGTAAATGTTTCATAATTTCCTGTCTTCCCCAATCAACCATCTTTTCATGGTAATAAATATCTCTAATATCAAATGGTCTATATAATATCTTTGCAAAATAATTTTCCCAATCTTCACATCCCTGCATTAACTTTCTAGCTTCTTGTAATTTCCAACCTCTAGTATCTTTAAGTTTATATGCTGATTTTATATAACCGTCATTCAATTTATCATTTCTAAAATCTTTGATTCTTTGCTTCAATGATTTTAGGTCTAAATCGATTACAAAACTATCTCTTGCAGTAACAATGCCGGTTACATTTATAGGAAAAATTTTATCAATCGATTCAAAAGTTTTATAATTTCCCGTATTAAAATCACTCTTAACAAAAAGATAAAACTCGCTCTGCGGTTTTAGTTCTTTCCACTTAGCAGATTTTATATCATTGTTTTCGAGCCAGTTGTATTTCTTATCGCGTGTACCGTAGATTTCTGAGTGAAGAACTTTTTTCCCACCCCTCAGTCCCCTCCCGGCGGAAGGGGAGGATTTTAATTTTGATTTTTTTATGAAGAATGCAATTGCAACACCCTGTCGTATGTCAAAAACATTTTCGTCTTTGCCGCCGTCGGGAGCTTTTTCTTTCTTTAAAGAGTTTCCGTGTAAATCGAGAATATAAATTTCATCAAAGGTGTTCATTAAAGATTGGCGCATGCCGCGGAAAGTCGGGTTATCGAGATAACTGTGATTTGTAATGAATCCCAGCACACCTGTTCCGGCTTGGTCAATTTTCCATTGAGCAAAACGGATAAATTTTACGTAATCATCCTGAAGCCAATGTTTCCTCTCATTAAAATGTTTACCATCAACATATTTGTATGTTTCTATTTGTTCGGTTATCCAATCACCTTTATTAACTGAAATCCCCGAATACGGCGGATTACCAAGTACGACAAGAATGGGGACTTGTTTTTTAACCTTGCCCGCTTCGTGAGATTCGTGCGAGATGGAAGTCATACCCGGGAATTTGGCTTCTTCGAGTTCTTCCATATCGAGCGTATTTGTGAGGTAATATTTAACTCGTTCGTCGTCGGCAAGTTTATAGCCGAGTTCTTCGAGAAGGAACGACATTTTCATATGCCCGATAGCGTATGGCGCCATCATTAATTCAAAAGCGTGGTAGTTGTTGAGAATAGTTGTTCTGATAAAATCTTTAACAACGCCTTTGCCGTAATTCTTTTCTTTTTCTTCAACCGCAGTTTGAATTGCTTGTGCAAGAAAACTCAGCGTTCCTCCGGCTGGATCGAGAAGCGTAACGTTATCACCGGCTAAACCTTCGGCAATACCAAATTCCTTTTTCAAAATTTGATGAAGCGAACGGACAATGAAAGAAACAACCGGTTCGGGCGTGTAATAAACACCGCGCTTCTCTCTTGTTTGGGGATCGTAAACTTCGAGGAATGTTTCGTAAAAATGAAGTACCGGGTCTTTGCCTTTGCCCTGCTTAAAATATTCTTCCAAAATTTTCTTTGTGTCGGCAACTTCAAGCACTTCGGATATATCATCAATAATAGAAATCATTTGATCGGGAATATCGGTACTTGAGATAAAACGGAACACATCGCGCAAAATACCGATTGATTTGGGAATGTAATCGTAAGCTAATTTTCTGTTGAATTTTTTATCTGCACGCAGACGGGCGGCAAAGAGTCCGTATGTGATTGTCTGCGAATAAAGATCGGCGAATTCATCTTCGTCAATTCCGGCAATTAAAAATTCTTTGAATGCGTTATGAAATGATTGAATGTCTTTGTTATTTGCTTTCAACTCCTGAGCAACAACTTGATCTTTTAGAAATCGTGTACGTTTCGCAAGTTCGGTAGCGAGAGATTTTGCGTTGAACTTTTTCGGTATTGAATAATCGAGGAAGTTATTAAGAAGTTCATAAAATTTATCTTCGTTAAGTTCGGGCGGAACAGCGCCTAGTTTAGTGATATTTTTTGAATGTGCAATTTCGACTTTATCAACGAACTTTCCGTCGCGGTAAAATCTGAATTCTGTAAAATTAGTAAGCATCACGTTCGGGAAAGTTGAAATGTAACGTTCGAGCTGTTCGGAGTCTTCAATTTTGTTTAAGTCGGTACCGATTGCTTTGGCTTCTACGTAACCAATTTGATTCCAATGCCCGCTGCTGACTTTAAAATCGGGGTTGCCCGCTTCGGTAGCTTTTGGAAGAATAGTTACGTTGATTTTTCGTTTGCGCTGCTGCTCGGAAAATTGGGTAAGTAAAACTTTCAGAAAATCATAATAAGATTCTTCGCGTGCTTCGTCTTTGTTGTAAAGAGTAGTTATTTGTTTGAGGTAGTTTTTGAGCATGTAAACCTATTTATAAAGTGAATCTTCATTCCAGTTTTTAGGGAAACCCATTGCTGCCAAATCAATTTGCGAATTTTCTTTTAAAAGTACTTTTAATCTTGCTTTAAAACTACTATTGGGGTTAATAATATTCATAAAATAAATTAAAATGGAAATTATATAGAAAACTCTATTATTGTCAGCATCAATCGTAAGCCAATTTTTAATATGAGATTTTGGTTTTATTGGTTTAACACCGAACTCTCTATTCCACAAACGCGAATGATGAGCACATATGTTTCTTACCGTAGTAATTGTATGAAGCCAAGAGCTGAATACTTTTTCTTGCAATCCAAAAAATATAGAGATTTTTTTTCTTATTTGGTTATCGTTTATAATACTAAATAAAGATGACAATTGACCAATTGAAACTAGTTCTAGTGCCATCCATGCAGGTAAATTTTCTTCATCATACTTTTGATAATAGTGATTTATGAATGGTTGGTCTGATCTTTTGATTTCATTTTTTTGCGAAAGACAAAAAGAATTATGTTTTTTTCTATCCTTAAATAGATCTTTGTTCCAAACCCAAAACGAATCATATTTATGTGATAACTCATATATGATTTGTGTTCGTACAGCAATTTCAATTCTTTCTATTGCATCAAATAAGAGTAACCTTAATTTTCTATCGAAAATATAAATTCTGAGAATTTCTTCGAATGTTGTTCCTTCTTTAAACAAATGCTTTTCTTTATCAAACTGAAAAGGTATCATATAAGCGCTTAATCTGTAGTAACTAATTGTAGAAAGATAACGCAAAGCCTTTTCTTCATAGGGAATGATTAACCCACGCCTTTTTATAAGATTTAATTGTTCTTGATATGTTTTAGGGGATTTTTGGTATTTTGTTTTCATTTAAAACTAAAAAACCCACCAATTTGGGCATCGTTGAGAGGCCTGGCGGGTGTGTTGATTCAAATATAAGAAAATCTATATAATAAGAAAAATGAAATATTATATGTCTCAGTTGATTTACAGAATAATTTTTCAAAAATATCCATTACAGATGAGTATATATATTAAAGTTATTAATTAAATTTAGTAGATTTTAATTAATAAATAAACACTTTTCATAAAGCAATTAAATAACGATTTTCCCAGGATTGGGGTGTCCCCGGTCGGTAAAAAGTCAAGATTCTGTTCTTGGCTTTTTGCATTAATGGAAAATAATGCATTAAACTCATTACTGACTTACATGTTTTTCAATTTCCTGAAGAACCCTATCTGTATCGTGAAGGATCTCTACATTTTCAAATCGTAATATTTTGATTCCCTTTTCTTCTAGGTATTTTTCTCTCTCCTTTTCATATTCCTCATAATCAACATCAAAGTGATGCTGGCCATCTGCTTCAATTGCAAGACGTTTTTCAAAACAGAAAAAATCGACAATATAGGGGCCAATACTGACTTGTCTTCTGAATTTTACTCCTTCTATTTGATAGTTATTTATGTATTGCCACAGATGTTTTTCTGCTTGAGTAGGATTATTACGTAGCTGTTTTCTTCTTTCCTTTAGTTCAGGTCGATAAAATAATTTTTGCGGTCTTTTTCTATTTGTCATATTCACCTCCCCGCCGTAGGCGGATAAACCCGCCTTCGGCACCCCTCCTCAAGGAGGGGATGATTTTTTTAAAATAAAAAATTCTTCTAAAATTTCCCCTCCTATTGGGAGGGGCTAGGGGGAGGTAAAAACAAAAAACCCCGACCAATTATAATCAGCCGGGGTTTTAATCTTAATACCACGTCATAGACGGGCAGGCTTATGTTTACTACTTGATACTAATCTTCCTTCTTCGCTTTCAAAGTATCCCAAATCATATAAACGCTTATCAATGCAAACATAACAATAGCAATTAATTCAGCCGAATGAGATTCGATCCATTCCTTATTAACCCAATTAAGATCAAAGTAACGAAGAACTGCACTGAGTACTCCGAACAAAGCACCACCGGCAATAAATCCGGATGCTATTAAAGTACCTCTTTCTTTTCTTGCTTTGTTGAGCATTTCATCTTTGCTGCGAGTTGTAACAAAGTGGGAAATCAAACCACCAATTAGTAATGGAGTATTTAATTCAAGTGGTAAATACATACCAAGAGCGAATGCAAGAGCAGGAACACCGATCATCGTTAAGATGAGTGCCATAAAAGCACCGGCAAGATACATCATCCAAGGTGCCGGCTGGTTAGACATCAAAGGTTGAATTACAGCAGCCATTGCATTTGCTTGCGGTGCAACTAACTTATCGGGACCGACAAAGCCGTAAGTTTCGTTCAATATCATCATCACCACAGCAACAGTTGCGGCGGATACTGCAGTACCGAGGAATTTCCATCTTTCCTGTTTGTATGGAGATGAACCAAGCCAGTAACCGATTTTTAAATCCGTTACAAAAGCACCGGCTTGTGAAAGAGCCGTACAAACAACACCGCCGATAATCAATGCGGCTACCATTCCTGAAGGTCCGGATAAACCTACCGCAACCAAAACAACCGAAGATAAGATGAGAGTCATTAATGTCATACCCGAAACCGGGTTTGTACCGACAATAGCAATTGCCGTTGCCGCCACGGTTGTAAACAGGAATGCAATTATCATTACAATAACCAAACCGACAAGTGCGTGAAGCAGGTTATTTACGACTCCAACCAAGAAGAATATAAAAATTAAAACTGCCGTAAGTGTAATACCGATTGCAATAATTTTCATCGAAAGATCACGTTGAGTACGAATAGTTGCTTCTTCCCCACCGCTTTTTTTCTTGAACAGTTCGTTATAACCAAGTACAAAAGATTTTTTAATAATTCCTGAAGAACGGATAATTCCAATTAAACCCGCCATCGCAATTCCGCCGATACCGATATGCCTTACATAATTTCCGAAAATATCTTCGGGGGACATATTGGAAATTAGCAAAGTTACACCTGAGCCAACAGGTTGTGTAATTGAATCACCGAGAAAAGCAAACACAGGAATTATAACATACCAAGCAACAAAAGAACCTGCTGCAATAATTGCAGTGTATTTTAATCCGACTATATAACCCAAACCGAGAATAGCAGAACTAATAGCAAGGCGGAATTCAAGTTTAAGTTTGTCGGAGAGATCTTGTCCGAACGGAAGTACTTTGGTTGTAAAAACTTCACTCCACCAACCGAAGGTAGCAACAACAAAATCGTATATACCACCTATCAAACCGCTTATAACCAAAACACCGGCTTGCTTACCGCCTTTTTCACCTGCAACAAGAACCTCTGTTGTAGCAGTCGCTTCCGGGAAAGGAAACTTACCGTGCATTTCCGCAACAAAATATTTTCTAAAAGGAATCAAAAATAAAATACCAAGAAAACCGCCGAGTAGTGAAGCAAGAAAGACCTGCACAAATTGAACTTCGAGACCGAGAATATAGAGAGCAGGCATTGTAAAAATTGCACCGGCAACAATTGTCCCAGAAGTAGCTCCGATGGATTGGATAATCACATTTTCACCGAGCGCTTTATTTCTTTTGGCTACTGTTGAGAGTCCAACTGCAAGAATTGCAATCGGAATGGCGGCTTCAAAAACCTGCCCGATTTTCAAACCGAGATAAGCCGCAGCTGCAGAAAAAAGAACAGCCATAACAAGACCCCAAAGTACAGACCAAGTATTCACTTCGGGATATTCTTTGGTAGGAGACATAACAGGAACATACTCTTCCCCCGGTTTCAGCTCGAAATAAGCGTTCTCCGGGAGACCTGCAATTGTTTTTTGTTCGTGATCACTCATATAACTTCTCCCATTTAGAAATTAATATATATTGGTAACTCGTATTCCACTTTACCTTTGTTTTGTGATTCAAAGTAAATCTTTCCAAACGGCTTTTCGCCCTCGTCAAATATGACATTGGAGAAATCTATGTCTAAAGTTAGGGTTTCGGGAATAGCCGGATATAAAACAACATTTGAAGATGATTTGTTGGTAACATTAAAAGAAACAGGTTCTTTTAACAAGGTTACTTCATTTACAAAAATGTTAATTTCCTTCACTTCATCAACAAATGCAGGAACAAGTGTTAAAGTAAATTCATTACCATCATCTTCATTACTGTTAGTAAGTGAGATTGACATATCTTTATAACTAAATCCATTGCTTGAAACAATTTTACCTTCTTTATTAAAAATAACTACTGCGAAATCCGTTATAGTATTAAAATCATTCTGTGAAACCGAAAGATTAAATATCTTTTCTTGTTCGTCTTCTTTGAAGAAAAATTTCCGTTTCACAATTTGTTCATCGGCAAATTGAATAACATAGTCTTTTTCATAACCTTTTATTTCGCCTTTTAAAGAATATCTAAGTACATCGTTATAATTATTTGCTAAAGTTATTGTATTATCCAAGCTATCAACTTCATCATCACCAACAACTTGTATACTTTGGAACTCAACATCCAAATTATAATAAACAGTATCAACAGCCGAAAAATAACCAACAACAACAAGTTCATACACACCGGGTTGAAGATCGTAGTAAAATTTTTCCGAATTAACAATGTCCTTTTCAGATTCAATTTGACGAATACGCCCGACTCCTCTTCCTTCAGGATCATGTAATGCATACCAGGTATTTGTATATTCACCGTTGACAGCAGATAAGTTTACCTTCATCGAGCTTGCCGCCGGCGGTACTTCAAGGAAATACCTTTTAATTCCGGCAGGAGCTAACTTACCGGAATCATGCAGCTTAAAGTCGTTTTCATAACTAAATTGATAAGGCATAACAACAGTTGCAATCATTTCGAATTCTGGGAATTTCGAATTATCAGCCCTATATGCTTTTAGTCTTCCGCTATAAAGACCGGGTTTATTTATTTTAGATTTATCAAATTGGACTGTAACGGTTGCTTTCTGTTCATTTCTAATATAAGTTTTATGAGTAATAGGTAATATCCAATCACATTCACTTTCTATATTATATGATCTAAAAAACTTATCTGTTTTACCAAAATTGTTTCTTGCAATAGAGAAGGTAAATTTTTCAACGCCTGTTAAATATGAAGCGTTTTTAATGTAAAGATTATCAGCTTTTCCATCCTGAGTTGAAGGTGCATCAGCAGAGACGGTATAAGTTTCGAATTTATCTATTTCACCAGCCTTGATATATTTTTTAAGAAGTTCATAGGCATTCAGAACGTTAATTAATCCCCCACCTTGATCAATTGGCAAATACTCATCTAATGTAACCGCACTTTCTTTAATTGCTTTATAAAGAAGTAAGGAGGGAATTTTAACATCCGGGAATTCAACCTTCATTGCACTCAATAATAACGACATAACCCCTGCCGTATATGGAGCTGCCATACTTGTTCCCCAGAATCTATCATACTTTGTCCAATATGGAACAGTAGAAGTTGCGGCACCGGGAGAAACAATATCCGGCTTGTTTACTTCACCCCCTCTGGAACTAAAATGCAGAATCACATCACGGTCAAGTGGAGAGCCATAAAGATCATTACCAACTTCCTTTGCTAACACAGCACCTGATGAAAGTACCGAATTGGAAGAAGCCGGTAATCCTATCGTAGAAATACCGGGACCTTCATTTCCTGCAGAGATTGATATATATAAATAAGGATTTGCACTTACAAGATTATCGAGATACTTTTCCATATCTGCTAAACCGTGAATCTCCGAACCTATACCATAACTCATATTTATAATAACAGGCATCGCCAGTTCACGGCTAAGTTTATCCGCATAATCGTAAGCGGCTTTCATACTGCCGGTAGTAGTTGCGCCCCCCGAATAAATACTGCTTCCTATCTTTAAACTACCGAGATATGCTCCGGGAGCGATTCCGTAAAACTCATCATTACCTATTTTATTCCCGGCTGCAATACCTGCACAATGTGTTCCGTGTGAGACTGCATCATAATGAATTACTATTTTATTCTCTTCAGGAAAAATATTTAGTCCAAATGCAAAATTTGGTTCACCTTCTTCTGTCCTGATAGTAAATTGATCTTTATTGATTTTGAAATTTTTTAATGGTTTTTCGTCATTTAGTGTTCCATCTCCGTTAGTATCAAGATAAACAACCCAATCATCCGAGTTTTTTTCTTTGAATGTAATGAACACAAATTTGTCATCTGTAGCAGTATTATTATTAATATCGGTTACTTTTGAAGAAGAATTAAGCCAATGGCCTTCTTCAACAGCGCCTATGAAATAATCCCTATCATTCTGAAGAAGATTACTTTCCGTAACTTTTACTTCCAATTGATTCTCTTCATTATAAAAAAACAATGTGTCCATATCATCATCAACTTCAGCCTTCGAAAAGAAAAAATCTCCTTCGCCCGAAAAATCTTGTACATCAATTACTTTTCGTTCACCAGTTGATGTTGTTGTCAAACCGTCAATACCAATGTCAACACCGGAATCAAGTATTAATATTACTGTTCCTCTTCCGTCATACTCAGGATGATTATCTAAAAATTCTTTAACACTTGTTGAATTTACTGCAATAAAGCTTTGATCTAATGTTTGCGGGATTAATGCGACAGAAATTAGAAAGAAACTAAAAATTAATATTGCCTTTTTCATAACTGCTCCGTTGTTATGGACTGCCTTTCAACTTGTTGTTTATTTAATTTATTATAATCCAATTCCGACCCAAGCAAACTGTGCGGAATTAAAAATATTATCATCATAACAACTGCTGCAGCGAATGCCCAAACTCTTGGACGAGTTGTTCTTTTGTACATAAAAAATGCAGTAAGCCAAACAATAAGAGCAATTAAAGTTTTGTTATCCGTTAAGTCAGTTCCAAAAGGGAAACCTGTCCACCATGCATCGAAAGCATAAAGTTGAACTGCAGGACCGAGTACGAATCCGCCGATTAATAAAAATCCCAACGTCCAATAAGTAAGTTTAAGCAGGTTATCTTTTTCTTTTCTAAAAATCTCCAAACCGGTTCTTGTTGAAAGAAGCATTGCACCGAACATTGCAATTACATGCGGGATCAGTAACCAAACCGGCACATTACCTTTGAACCGTATCACAACGTTTTCTTCTACAGGAATTTTTACATTATTTAATTCAACATAATATTCAAGTTTACCTGCTTTTGGTTGGTTTGGAAGGTAAGCGATTAATTTTCCGTCGGAATATTTCATCGTAACGGCAATAAATTCATCATCGGTTTTGAAGCGTTTCCAAAAGAGAGTGCCGTTAATTGCTTCATTATTAGTTTTAATTTCTACGGGTGCATCTGTTTCACCCCCGTGCGAGCGAAGGAGTCTATAACTGATTGTCTCTCCGCTTACCGAGACTTCTCCGCTTAACGGATACGTTGGGCCTGTCATTCGCTGATATATTGCTGAGGCAAGAGTGATTACAACGGCAACCACCCAAAGAAGAATCGTCCTTTTCATACGCCGTTTTTCAAAAGTTAGGTTATAAAAATAACTTTAATCGGACATTAATAGCAAATTAAAACGAGCTTTAAGAAATTTCAAAAATTATCTTCAGACTACTTAAGCAATTAGATCAATGGCGCGCACATTTTCAAAATAACTCATCAACTTTGTCGATTGGTCGAGCTAAAACAGCCTTTGCACCTTTTTCAACAATTGGTCTTTCCAGCAAATCGGGATATTGAACCAAGTAATTGAGAATTTGTGATTCGGTAAACTTCTTATCTTTGAACCCGAGTTCCTTATATTCTTTAGCTCTTTTTCTTAGAACTTCACTTGGTTTTAAGTTCGCCTTTTTAAGTAGCTGCTGCAATTGATTTTTCTTGAATGGTTCGATGTAGTAGTTCACTTTATCAAAATCGACTCCGTTTTCTTCAAGTTTTTTTACTAATTTCTTACAAGTTGTGCATGTTGGTTTTTCATAGACAGTTATTTTCGTTTTTGCCATATCTCCTCCCGTAAATTGAGGTTTGGATAGAATTTTTTATTAAAGTAATTTGAGGTAACTAATTACAACTAAACTTTTAAAAAATATGAAAAATTTTATTCCGATGATGGTTTTGCTTCTGCTTGTTTCTTGCGGGGGCGGATTTGAAATTACTAAAGTTGTTTCGGAAAATAATCCGGAGATAATAACCTATTCCTCACCTTTATTGAGGGTTAAAAGCGAACACGAGGTACAAACATTTTTTACCGAACTTCAGTTTTTCTGCTATCAAGAAAACAATAAAAAGATATTCTCTTTTGCCGCCTCGTATACTTCTCCCCAATGGATGTTTTTCGAAAAAATTGTATTTGATATAGACGGTGTAGAAACGGAACTATACCCCGATAGACCGTCTAAAATGGATGCTTATAATTTGAAAGGTCCAACCGAAACGATTACCGTACAAGTACCGGAAGAAATAATCCGTGATATTTATGAATCAATTGACACGAGAATGTATGTAAGAAGCAAAGAGTTTTTTTATAAGGTTGATTGGCCCGAGGATCTAAAATTAAAATTGTATGAATTTCACAAAGCAACTATGTAATCAGTTTTGGGCAAAACACTTGTTGTTTTTGTTGTTGTATCGTTTGAAGTATTTACACCAAACAGCCAATTCTTTGCGGCAAGCTCCAATAGAATTTGGATCGGTAAATGCGGCATATTTACAAGAGTAGTCGCAATAGATTGGGAATTCTGATTTGTCCTTTACAATTTTTCTTTTAGCCATATCACAAAATCGATTTAGTTAATGAGAATTTTGTCAATCTTTGTTATTTTGTTATTTAATTATAATAAAGAATAAAACAATTGAAAACATACCAATATCTACAAAATATAATTGCTGGAAAGGGCGCCGTATATTTAGTATTAGTAGACCCGGATAAAATAGAATTAAACAAAGTTGAAAAATTCGCTCAACATTGTGAGAAAAACGGAGTTGATGGATTTTTGGTCGGTGGCAGTTTAATTACGGATGGTAATTTATTTGAGTGCATTGAAAAACTTAAATCAGGTTCTTCTCTTCCGGTAATTAACTTCCCGGGAGGGACGGAACAGATAACTAAAAATGCTGATGCACTTCTTTACATTTCATTAATAAGCGGAAGAAATGCCGAGCAAATAATAGGCAAGCATGTTTTGGCTGCACCTTTAATTAAAAAATTAGGAATAGAACCTATTGCAACCGGGTATATGCTGATTGAATCCGGTAAGCAAACAACAGCAGAATATATAAGCAACAGCAAACCGATTCCACGCAACAAACCGGAAATTGCTGCTGCTACAGCTTTAGCGGCTGAATATATGGGGATGAAATTAATTTATCTTGAAGCCGGTTCAGGGGCAGAATTGTGCGTACCGAATGAAATGGTAAAAATGGTTACTCAGACCTGTTCAATTCCCGTAATTGTCGGCGGCGGAATAAGGGACACACAGACTGCAAGAGAAAAAGTTCAGAGCGGCGCAAGCATAATTGTAACAGGCAATCATTTTGAAGACGAAGGTAATTGGAGCAAACTAAAAGAATTTGCCGATGCCGTGCATATTAAAGAGCCGAAGGAAGTTTAAGCTATTTTTTCTTAACTTGATCTTTTAAGGAATCAAAATCGATGGAAAAAGAGAAAAAACATAAAAATAAGATTGATCCTGAGGTTCGAAAGACCATTCGAAGATGGGAAAAGCTAAGAGAAGAGATTTCCAAAGCATGGGATAATAAGCTCACTGCATTAGAGGAAATACGTGCTCAACGTGGCAAGTGAAAAAAAAGTTTATACGATAGATAGTTCTTTAATAATCTCCTATTTATTAAAGGATGAAATTTACTCTGATAGAGCAAAGATTATATGGGGTAAAATTTTAGAACGTACGATTCTCTGTTTCCAACCTTGCATTACTCTACTTGAAATAGCGAGTGCCGTTAAAAGACGTACTAATAATCACAAGTTAGTTAACAACGTAATAAAAGAGTTAAATAGACTCACTCATTTCAAAAGTATTGAACTCAATAAAAAACGTTTGATGGATTCAATCGAAATAAGTTTGCAATTTGGATTAAAAAGTTTGGATTCAATATACGTTCAGGTCGCAACCGAATTCAATACGGAATTTATTACATTCGATAAAGAAATAATTTCAAAACTAAATTTTAAAAATTATGCCGATGGATAAACAAAAATTCATACACGAATCACTCAAAGAAAGCGCTGAAGTAAAACTGCTGATTGAAAAAGAATGTTCAGTTGAAATTTTACGTGCAGTCGACACTTTAATTGACTCCTTCAAACACGGAAATAAACTTTTGCTCTGCGGAAACGGTGGAAGCGCTGCGGACAGTCAACATATTGCCGCCGAGTTTATGATAAGATTATCGCACGATTTAGAACGTCCTGCTATTCCGGCAATTGCATTAACAACAGACACGTCAAATTTAACAGCTGGCGGAAACGATATCGGTTTTGAAAATGTGTTTGCAAGAAATGTAGAGGGACTCGGTCAAGCTGGTGATGTATTGATTGCAATCTCTACAAGCGGCAACTCAAAAAATATTTTACTCGCCATTGATAAAGCAAAAGAAAAAGGAATGAAAGTAATCGGATTTATCGGCGGAACCGGAGGTAAGTGTAAAGATAAAGTTGATATTCCAATTGTAATACCTTCCTCGAATACACAGCGTATCCAAGAAGGACATATAACAGTTGCACATATTATTTGTGAATTGGTTGAGAAAGGTTTGTATAATTGGTAGAGTAGTTTTATTTACTGGATGTTTAGTCTTTTCCATCTTGAGATTAGTAAATTTTTATAATCTACCTTCCGCTTATCATTCAAAAAAGATAAATCAATAAAATTGATTACTTCCTCGAATTTTTCTTTAAATTTATTCAGCGTGTTTTCAATTTGTCTTTTATTCAAACCTGAAGATTCTCCCAATTTCAAAAAATCAGGTAGTTGTAAATTTCTTCTTTTCCCGTTAATCATTAAAGCAGTTTCTTCAGGATCATCTTTTTCCGGTATAACCAACCTGGTGGAAATCAAATCATATGCCGGTGATAAACTTATCATTCCGTTTTTATAAATAACTGAAAAATTTTTGAGGTGCATATCCGCATTGCCCGTCAAAAAAGAAAAAAGGGCAAGCTCAAAAACAGTTAGCTTATCTAAACCAGGATTTGAAGAATACTTATCAATAGTCCTGTTAATCAATTCAATTGAACCTTTATATTTATCTTCAGTTAATCGTTCCGTTAATTGACAAAAATCTTCCATATGTATTTTTTTGTTATTCTCTCTATCGATTCTTTTTGTAACATAAGCTAATTCACCGCTCTTTAATTTTATTAAAGAATGATTAACAGTTTTTATTTTGAAAATTTCAGCAAGTTTTAACGTCAAATCTTCATTTTCAGGCAGTGAGTCAAAATGTTCTGACGGAGGCTTTAGAATGTAATTTCCCCATAATCCTACTATTGTCAATTTTGGTTCCGCTTTTATTTTTTTATCCAATTCCATTGACAATTTTGACTGTACGCCGGGTACTGTTACCCTTTTCTCTATTACAATTTTACCAAGTTTATACAGTTCATCTAATTTGTAAGGAACTACCGGCGCAATTTCAGTTCCAAAAAATTTTTTGCTGCAGACTGAATGATAATCCCCTTCTTTTAATTCACCATAACAGTACAAACACTTATTCATTTTTTTCTTCCTCAATAGGTAAAACACTTACAGCACCAACGCAATCCTTACAAACTGTTAATAATAATCCCATTCTATCTCTTGGATCAAGTTTCCAGTTTTCAACTGCAATATTCAACAACCAGCCTTCAGGTATCAGACCATCAAAAGAAGGAAACATTGTTTTACTTTTATGTTGTTTTTTATCAACCGGAAGAGTTAGACTTATTGAATGAAGATTTTGAGAAATATAGGACTCTTCGTACTCAAAAGTATATCCATTTTCATCTTCATAAATTATACCGGCTAATTTATCTTCAAAAAAAACCTTGGCTTTTCTATTCATCATTATCCTCACGTCTTATTTCTCCCGGAATCATTTCGTGACCAAATAACTTTAATACTTGATTTACTTTATCAAGTCTTAATGATTCTTTACCCTGTTCCAGATCACGAATAAAGCGTAATCCAACTCCGGCTTTTTCAGCAAGCTCTTTTTGGGTAAGCCCCAGTAGTTTTCTTCTCTCTTTGACGAATTCAATTAATCGTGTTTTCATATATTTATGATATATCATCTCGGGTATAAAGTCAATATTAAAATTAATTATTATACTAAATCGGGTATATTTTACTGAACTAATAATAATTTATACCCTTTCGGGTATAGCAGAAGCACAAATATTAAGAATGAAATAAAATACCTGCTAAAGAAAAAGTCTCTCAATTTCAGTATATTCGCACAAATTAAAATATAAAAGGTGGCGAAATGACTGAAAATTTTGATATGATTCAAAAAGTTTTCGAAGGAATGAAAGAAAAACAAGAAGCAGCACGAAAAGTGCTTAATCGACCAATGACTTACTCTGAGAAAATTCTTTATGCACATCTTTGGGATACCGCTGAGAAAGAATTAACAAGAGGAAAAGATTACGCCGACTTATCCCCCGATAGAGTTGCAATGCAGGATGCGACAGCACAAATGGCTCTTCTTCAATTTATGCACGCCGGCAGAAAAACAGCCGCTGTTCCATCTACAGTTCACTGTGATCATTTAATTCAAGCTCAGGTTGGCGCAAAGGATGATCTTCTCCGCGCAAAAGATGAAAACAAAGAAGTGTTCGATTTCCTCGAAAGTGTTTCCAAAAAATTCGGTATTGGCTTTTGGAAACCGGGAGCCGGAATTATTCACCAAGTTGTTTTAGAAAATTATGCCTTCCCCGGCGGAATGATGATTGGGACAGATTCACATACTCCAAACGCCGGTGGATTAGGAATGATTGCAATTGGTGTAGGCGGCGCCGATGCTGTTGACGTTATGGCCGGAATGCCGTGGGAATTAAAATGGCCTAAACTTATCGGGATAAAACTTACCGGTAAAATGAGCGGTTGGACTTCCGCAAAGGATGTTATTCTAAAAGTTGCCGGTATTCTTACCGTTAAAGGCGGCACCGGTGCAATTGTTGAATACTTTGGCGATGGTGCGCAGTCATTATCTTGTACAGGCAAAGGTACTATTTGCAATATGGGTGCAGAGATCGGTGCAACAACTTCTATTTTCGAATTCGATAATAAAATGGTTGAGTATTTACGTGCTACAGGCAGAGAAGATGTTGCAAAACTTGCAGAGGAACATAAAGATTTACTCAAATCAGATGATGAAGTTCACCAAAATCCCGAAAAATATTATGACCAAGTAATTGAAATAAACTTAAGTGAGCTCGAACCCCATCTTAATGGACCTTTCACACCGGATAAAGCTTGGCCGATTTCGAAAATGAAAGAAGCCGTTGAAAAAGAAGGTTACCCGGATAAGATCAGTGTAGCATTAATCGGAAGTTGTACAAACTCAAGTTATGAAGATATTGACCGTGCGGCAAGTATTGCGAAGCAAGCATTAGACAAAGGATTAAAAACAAAATCGCAGTTCACAATTACTCCCGGTTCCGAGCAAGTACGCGCAACTATTGAACGGGATGGACAATTAAAAATTCTTACTGATGTCGGCGGACTTGTCTTGGCAAATGCCTGCGGTCCTTGTATAGGAATGTGGAAGAGAATGGATATCAAAACCGGTGAGAAAAACACAATCGTAACTTCATTCAATAGAAATTTTGCAAAGAGAAACGACGGTAATCCGGAAACAATGGCGTTTGTTGCAAGTCCCGAATTAACAACGGTTCTTGCACTTGCCGGAAGATTATCATTCAACCCGGAAACTGATGAATTGGAAAATGAAAAAGGAGAAAAAATTAAATTAGATCCACCGAAAGGTTTGGAACTTCCTGCTAACGGATTTGATAAAGGTGAAAGCGGATACATCCCGGGAACAGGCGGTAATCCCGATCAAGATGTAATTGTAAAAGAAGACAGCGACAGACTTCAACTGCTGGAAAAATTTGAACCTTGGAACGGCGAAGATTTTACCGAACTCCCCCTTCTATTAAAAGCTCAAGGTAAATGCACCACTGATCATATTTCAATGGCGGGCCCTTGGTTAAGATTCCGCGGACATTTAGATAATATTTCCAACAATATGTTCCTCGGTGCAATTAACGCCTTTACAGGTAAAGCAGGCGAAACTAAAAACTTATTAACCGGAGAATACAAACAAGTGCACGAAGTAGCACGTGATTATAAAGCTAAAGGATTAGGCTGGGTTGTTGTAGGCGATGAAAATTACGGTGAAGGCTCGAGCCGTGAACACGCAGCAATGGAACCAAGATATCTCGGTGGTAAAGCTATTATTGTAAAAAGCTTTGCAAGGATTCACGAGACAAACTTGAAGAAACAAGGTATGCTTCCTCTTACTTTTGATAACCCGAGCGATTACGATAAAATTCAAGAGGATGACAGGCTGAGCATTATCGGCTTGAAAGAAATAGCTCCCGACAAACAGCTTACCTTAAAAATTCATCACAAAGATGGTTCGGTAGAAGAGGCTAAGTTGAATCATACATTCAACGAGAATCAAATCAAGTGGTTTAAAGCGGGAAGTGCGTTAAACTTAATTGCCGAACAAAATAAGTAAGTAGCGTAAATAAATATCTAAAAACCCAACTTCTTTAGGAAGTTGGGTTTTTATTCATACGAATAATGTTTTTTATCCTATGCTAAAAAACCGTAAATTAGATAAAAAACGAGCAGGATAAAACCGAGACTTAACCCGCCGAACATGACATAAAAACTTATTTCCGTGGTTTTATCACTTTTAAATTCCTGATTATTTTGAGTAGCCATTGTATTTCTCCAAATAAATTTTTACTGAAATAATTAGATAATAATGAAAGGTTATATTTCAATAAAAAGTTAGAGAGCCGTGGAGAAATAAGAAGTAAAAAATGAAGAGTGGATAATGTGTTCGATTAATGTTCTAGGCAAAGATTGATTATGTATAAAGAAAAGTGAATTGCCTTTTCCAAAATCAGCTGCTGTGTGCGAATAGAGATAATTGTAATCGGAAGTTCTTTCAAGCGTTCGTTTCTGTATTCTAAAATTGTTCGGAAGAAGTTCATCAATTTCGTTTGAAACAGTAAATGACGAGTTAACCGGTTTTTCTTTAAGATTACCCGCAGTAAGAGGAATCGTAATCGAGATTTGGAATAATATTAATACAATAACTATTGAAGAAAAAATTCTGTTTTTCAATTTATCAATCCGTTTTAGAATCGGCGCAATATATAAATTAATAAAAAGTAATCTTCCCACTAAAATTACAATTAAGCAGCAGTTTAATTCAAACGCCAGCTTATTTTATCACCTTCTTTAATTCCCTTTTCTGAGGTATAGCCTGCATTAACTTCAACTACATAAATAGCCGGCTCGGTTGAAGGATAGGACGTTTCGGAAAAAGGTGTTGTGTTTTTATGAATTGTGACTATTTCCATTTTTTTATTTACGAAAATAATATCCAATGGAAGTATTGTATTCCTCATCCAAAATGATTGATATTCTTCCCGCGGAAAAATGAACAGCATACCTTGATTTTGCTTCAACTCTTCTCTGTACATCAATCCGACTGCTCTTTCAACCATATCATCAGCAATTTCAATTTCAATCTGCGAAATATACTTCCCTTCTTTCGTTTGGAATGTAAGCTCGCCGTCTTTCCTAAAATCAAATTGCGTGTAACCGCTTATTTCATTTTTTGAATCGATTACTTTATCGGTATGATTAAGACCAAAGTACCCGCCGATAATAATTATTAATGCAGTTATTATAATGTGTGGCATATAATTCTTTTTGTAAACCTTCTTTTTCTTTTTAGACATATATTAAGACTATAACTATCTTTGGCAGTAAATTATGACAAATTTAACACATTTTACGGTGAGATATTATGTCAAAAATAATTGATCGAAAAGAAATTGAATTAACGGCAATACAGAATAAAATGATAAAAAGCGGCTGGGGTGAGGAGACTCTAGAAAACACAATCGTTGAAAAAATTACTTACGACTCGGACGGATTAAAAGTAAAAGGATACATTGCCAGACCTAAAGACGAATCTAAAAAATATCCTTGTGTAATTTGGTGCCGAGGCGGGATCGGAAACGCAGGTGCAATCGATTCATTTAATGCAAAAGGTATATTCGGTCAGATTGCGAGCTGGGGTTATGTTGTTTTTGCATCGCAATACCGCGGAAACGATGGAAGTGAAGGAAAAGATGAATTCGGTGGAGACGATGTAAATGATGTGCTCAACTTAAAAGAACTCGCGCAAGAAATTGAATGTGCCGATGACTCCCGTTGGGGAATTGAAGGCTGGAGCCGGGGCGGAATGATGACCTATTTAACTTTAACAAAAGATCACAATTTTAAGTGTGCCGTTGCCACCGGTGGAATTGCCAACTTAAGATGCAACTCAGAAGAAAGTAAATTCATGAAAAAATTATATCAAGTAACTATGGGTGAACCCGGAAGTGAAACATTTAACCAAAAATGTGAATCACGTTCAATTGTAAATTTTGCCGATAAACTTTCCCATAATACTCCCCTTTTATTGATCCACGGAACAGCAGATAACCGGGTTCTGCCTCATGATTCACTTGACTTAGCTTACAAACTTCTGGAATATGAAATTCCCTTTGAATTGGTGATGTTAAAAGACGGTGATCACTTCTTGAAAAGTCATCGCAAAGAAGTAGATAAAATGAGAAAGGAATGGTATGAGAAGTATCTAAAATAAATCTTGAGTCTAATTCTTCAACTTAATTTCTTTACCGCTGTTTTTATATGAAATGATCAGTTCGCTAAGGGAATCTGAAGGAATGTTCAAGCTAACGATATTTTTACCGGGATAAATTTCTGTTTCTTTTATAAGCGATTTATTCTTTCCGAAAATTTTAATCCTCTCCTGATTATTTGAAAATATTAGAATCTTCGGTTTTTCATTTTCATTTTTTACCAAAACGGGATTCTCGAATATCTGTGTCATATCCGCAGCGAGGCTTAACTCTCTAAAAGTCACTTCAACAACATTTGATGTATTTATACTCTCGTTCCAAAGTTTGTTCAAGGATTTTAGCGTGAAGTAATAGTTAATTCTCTTTGGTTTATCGATTGCCAACTTTATTGAACTTTTATCGGCTGAAATAACATCGAGTAAAGTATCACCTGTTGGTTTTGCGTTTCTGTTAGGCAAACTGTAAAGTGCGAAGTAACTTATGCTGTCCAATTTATTTGAGTGTGTTGGAATCGACCAATCTAAAATAATTATGTTGGGGTCGAATGAATCATAATTAAATGTAAGGTCTGTCGGCTCGAACGGACGAGTAGATTCAATCCAAGGCATCTCAGCCGGTAGAGCTACATTATCAAGAAAGTAAAGTGATTGATCTTTAATGTTGGCATACCTAAAAAAAGCAAAACCATCTGCCGGTGTAGTTCTTGTAAAATCAATTAATCTTTTTAATTGATTTTTTACCTCCGGTTTATATGCTGCCAAGCCGAGTACAATACTTCTACCGAAAGTTTCGGCAGTCCAATCTTCAGCAAGTTTATCGAAACGCGGCGGTCCTTCAATCGGCCAATAAATTTGCGGAACTAAGTAATCAACATACTTTAGTTTAATCCATTCTCTGGAATCCTGATAAACTTCACCGTATCCTTCAAAGCCGTTTCCGTTGGAATTGTTTTTATAAATGCCGATTGGTGCGGCACCGAGTTTAATAAATGGTTTAACAGCTTTTACTTGATGAGAAAGATCTCTCAGAAAAGATGTTAAATTTTGTCTTCGCCAGTCATCCAAAGTTAATTCGCCTCCGTAAAGATTGTAAGAAAAAGCATCGTTAAAATCTTTACCGGGGTACCGGAGAAAATCAAGATGCAGGCCGTCAATATTATAATTTGAAACGAGTTCAGTAAAAATTGAAATAAGATAATGACGAACCTCGGGCAAGCCCATATCAAGCCAGTAAGAAACACCGTCCCGATTATTTTGAATTACCCAATCCGGTCTGCGCTGTGCGATATGATAAGGATGTTCAAAAATATATTTTTCACTACCCGAAAAACATCTTACAACATTTACCCAGGCATGAATTTCAAGACCTCTTTCGTGTGCTAATTCAATTGCATATTTCAGCGGGTCATATTCCGGTTTACCGTCAACTTCGCCGGTGATGTAAGGAGAAAGCGGCTCAAAAGAGGAATGAAACATAACAGTACCGTTACTTCTTACCTGAAAATAGACAGTATTGAGATGTTTTCGTTTAATGTCATCAAATATTTTTTTTAATTCTTCTTTCTGAACTTCAGGACTGTAACCAGAGGGGGGCCAGTCAAGCCGGAAATTAGTGGTTACCCAAACGGCACGTGTTTCTCTATCTACTTGAGCTGTAAGAGATAAGAAAAAAGCAAAAGTTAATACTGCAAATAGGGTTCTTTTCATTAATTATTAAAAAAATTTATTCCTTGTTTAATTGCCCAAATTACATCTTCATTTTCAGCATCAACGTCAACTAAAATTTTTCCGAAATCTTTTATAATGACAAATTTATATTTTTCGTTCAAAGATTTTTTATCTCTCTTCATCAAATTAAGTATTTTCGTTTCGTTGTACTTATTGATTTTAATAAATACGGCAAGATCTTTTAATAAACGAAGTCCTTTTACCATACTGGAATCCTTTAACACACCCAGTCGGTTTGAAAGATACAATGAACAAGCTAAACCGACAATAACAGCCTCACCGTGTTTTAATTTATGGTTCCTCTCTATTTCAATTGCGTGTGCAAAAGTATGACCGAGGTTGAGTAATTTTCTAATTCCGGTTTCTTCCTTTTCATCCTTTACTACCACGGAGGCTTTATAGTTTACAGACTCGGTTATTACTTTCGCCAAAACTTTTTTATCGAGCGCAATTAATTTATAAAGATTCTTTTCTAAGTATTGAAAGAAATCACCGTTAATTAAAAAAGCATATTTAATTATTTCACCGACCCCGCTTATAATTTCTCTTTTAGGCAGAGTTATCAAAAAGTTAATATCAATTAAAACCAATTTGGGTTGATAGAATGCCCCGACAATGTTTTTGGTAGAGCCAAAGTTAATACCTGTTTTACCGCCAACGGAACTATCAACTGCCGCAAGAAGCGTTGTAGGTATTTGAATATACTGCACTCCCCTTGCATAGGTGGCTGCAGCAAATCCGGCAACATCTCCAACTATTCCTCCGCCTATTGCAACTATTAGTGTATCTCTTCCATAATTGCCGAGAACTAAGGAAGAATAAATTTTCTTTAATGATGTAATTGTTTTTTGAGTTTCTTTGGATTCAATTGTTAGATAAGTAAACTTTCCCAACGGTTGAGCTAAAGCAGCTTTAATTTCCTTTTTATAAAGCGTATAGATATTCTTATCAATTACGGCAAGTACATTTTTATTAAGTTTATACTTTTTTATACACTCGTTTAAATCGGAGAAAATATTATCACCGATTAAAATCTTATATGGATTTGATTTCAATTTTACATCAACTTTTTTCATTTAAAAAACTCTTTACTTGTTCAGCAATTTTATCTACTGTAATTCCAATTCGTGTTTCATCGGTGTTTATCTCGAGGTCGGCTTGCATATATTTGCCTTCTCTTTTTTCGAGAAGTTCTTTAATTCTTCCGACAAACTCTTCTTCGCTTTTTTCACCTAACACCAAATCTTTGAACAACGGCCTGTCGATTTTATTTTTCAGACGTTTGTAAAGAACGTCCGGGGATACTTTTAAGTAAACCAAAAGGCCCGAACTTTTTATCAATTGCAGGTTCGCTTCATTTGAAATTGTTCCGCCTCCTAAGGCAATAACAATATTATCATTCTGCGATAGTTCTGCTAAAGTTTCTCTTTCCATTCTACGAAAATATTCTTCGCCTTTTTTTTCGAAAATTTCAACAACCGACATATTTTCTTTCTTCTCTAAAACTTTATCCAAATCGTAAAAATGCCAGCCTAACACGTTTGCCAGGATCGGTCCAATTGTACTTTTACCGCTTGTCATAAAACCGGTAAGATATATAATATTCTTTTTGACCATAATAAAAATTTGTAATTAAGAATATATCGAAAAATGAGATGGAATGAGAATAAAAACAAAAGTAATTAGAAATGAAATACCGCTCCGATAACAAATGTCATACCGTCAATGTTCACTTTTGTTGGGAAGGGTTCGGTTGGTAATGATCGGGTTTTACCTTTATATTGGAATGATTCTTTTGTGTATTTACTTTCCATTTTAAACTCGGGGTCTCTAAATTTCATCTCACCTCGAACTGATAAAAAGTCCGTAATAAGGTAATCCATTCCTATTCTTCCGTGTATACCCCAAGAAAATTCCCTGCTCACGTTTTCTAGACTTACATCGGCAAATTCACGAATATACTCACCAATATAAACTCCGGCTCCGCCGCCCATAAAAAATTTGAATGACTCTGTAGAGAATGGAATAAAATAATATACCGATAATTCAATCGGGACCATCCTAAATCCTTCATCAACTTCAACACCGGCTAATTGCGGTGGAAAACCGATTACATTTATTTCTTTAGATGTCTTCTCGATATATTCGGTACCCAAACCAATAATTAACGATTCGGTTATTCTGTATCTCAGTTCAACGGCACCGCTGTATATATCAATTAATTCAACATTTTCTTCTCTTAATAATTTTTGAACGGAATTCGGATTTAAGAAGAATCTTCCTGTTGGAGTGTAAGTCGCTGACAAGGAAACACTGAATTTATTTTCGTTGTATTGTGCTGAGAGATTAAGAACAAAAACTAAAATAATCAGTAATATATAATTTGATTTGTTATTCATCGGAATGAAAATATAAAAAAAAAGATGTAACACGAAAGGGCAAAAAAAAGGCTGACTTACGCCAGCCTCTTAAGAACTTTTTACCTGTAGAACAAATGCCTGTTGTCAACTATATCGGCTTCATCACGTATGTTTTCTATCCATTGGGTAAAGTATTGAGTCTTTTTTTGTTGTAGCAAATTTGTTCTAAGTGTATTAGCCTGCTTTGCAAAATCTTCTTCGTCGATTTCCGTCCTCTCTTTTACCATTATAAGGTAAGTACCACGGTTACCTCTAACAGGAGTTGAAATTTTACCAATTTCGGCATCCAGACAATATGCTAAAAATGCGTTATCTCTGCCAACTTTCGGTATATTCCCTTGAGGCGTAAAATTTAAAACCTTATCAACTACGGCAGACGAATTATATTGGGAAACAGCAGTCAACGAATTTTCATTTTTAATTTTTTCGTAAACTTCTTGAGCAATATCCTCAGTCTTTTCAAATTTTTTCTCACGAATAACCGCAATTCTTATTTGCTTTTGAACTTCATCAAACGGTCTAAAGCCTGCTTTTGTTGCTTCGGAAATCATCGCAACAACATAACCGGAAGGAACTCTGTAAACATCGCTTACATCGCCCAAGCTGTTTTCAAATGCAAATTTAACCAACGCTTTGGAAGCCCCGATACCGCCGATAAAGGATGCATTTTCACCGAACGGAGGGGTTTCGACAATTTCATAGCCCATCAATTCAGCTTCCGATTCAAAATCATTTTCCTTTGCCAGGTAAGCAAAATCACCTGCGTTTTCATACAACCTATCAAGTGTGGTACCCGATGGTTCAATTTTATTAACTATTTTTTCAACCACATATTTATAATTTGTTTTGCCCAGAACTTTTACAATGTGGTAACCAAATTGAGATGTAAAGGGTCGTTGCACTACACCTACTCTTCCGTTGAATACAGCTTTTTCAAATTCCGGCACCATTTGACCTTTTGTAAACCACCCTAAATAACCGCCTCTTTTCCCGCTTCCCGGGTCATCCGAAACTTCAATAGCCGTTTGAGCAAAGTCTGCACCGTTTTGAATAGCTTGATAAATTGAATCGGCTTTTTGTTTTGCAGCGTCGTCATTACCACTAACCAATATATGAGAAGCTTCGGCAAACTCATCACTTCCGCGGAATTTATCAACCAACTTATAAACTGCGTAGCCTTCAGTAGTTAAAACCGGTCCAATAATTTCACCTTCTTTTGCTTCACTCAATATTTTAACAGCTTCAGGATGAATTTGGTTAACAGTTAGTGTGTCTTTTGAATACGGTTGGTCTGAATAAATGTTTACATACGTTCTAAATGTAGAAGTATCCTGTTCTAAATCTTTTATAATCTCAACAAGATTATTTTTTATGCTTGCCGAATCTTCCTCCGAAGCTTTTCGTTCGAACAGGACATATTTTAATTTTCTTTGAGGATCAATTTTATAATCGGATTTATGTTCTTCATAATAATTTTTTAGATCTTCGTCGGTTACCGTAACTGCGCTGTCCGGTATTCTGTTATATTCAAATAAAGCAAACTCTGCTGAAATTTTAACATTCTGCTCAATATATTTTCTTTTTACTTCGCTGTCGCTTACAATAATAGAACCTGTGAGAAATGAACGAAGTTTTTCTTGAATTAATTGTGCACGTATGGTTTCTTCAGCTTGAATAACAGCATCTCTATTTTGAGGACTGAAAATAGCTTGTTCGTAAAGTTGACGATTAAAAACTCCCGTAGAATCGATAAAGTTTTGCTTCAAAAAAGCCGGGGGGTTTGGGCCAAGTATTATATCTCTAATTTCCTCATCGGTAACAACAATACCAAAGTCATCAATTTTCTCGTCGATCAACATTTGATTTACGAGTGCATCCCAAACTTGGTCTCTTAAAGCTTCCATTTGAGATTCATCAACATCTTCACCGGTCTGAGCTTTCTGTTGTTGGCGCACAATTTCAAGATAATTTGAAAACTGCTGGTATGTTATCGGTTCTCCGTTCACGTATCCAATATTGTTTGATCTTTGTCCCATTATTTGAACAACTTGGGAATCCGACAAGACCATAAATAAAACAAACAATCCACCTACCGTAATAATGAACCACGGAGCCAAACTTCTCATTTTGGCCATCATGCCCATAGCGTACTACTCCTTGTTTTGCGTTAAAAAAGATTCAGACTTTAAATTTAGAGAGGCTTAAGCTGAAAAGCAAAGGTTTTTTGGGAAGATATTCAATATCGGCAAATTACTTTCCCTGTATTTACTTGGGATTGCCTTTTTATTAAAAAAGTACTGTAAATTTAAAGTTACATCTGGTTTTCAAAACCACATAACAGCTTTGCACCAATCATCATACAAAATCATCTTCTAAAATAGATTTATCAATACTAATTTAAAACTACATTTACAACAGGCAAAAAAGACCGGTTTTGGTTGCAAAAATATTCTTCCTTCACTAACTTGCACAAGTTCAAAATTACAAATCAAATTAAGAAGTAAAAATGCCGTCATTTTTCAACACTTGGTTACCTTTTATATATCTTTATGGAGTTGGGGGAATTGCTTTTTTTATAGGTATGTTAATCGTTACAAAAAGCGGTGCGCTCAATTTGAAAATTAAACGTCACCGCAGATGGTTTTTTGTTAGTTTGGGCGGATACTTTTACTTCGTTTTTATTCATGCCTTTTTAATAATTGCAGCACTATACTTTTAATTTATGGAAACAGCGCCAAGCAAACTTCAAACTTTTCATAACATAGGATCTTCCACCGATTGGGTTGTGATGGTGGTTTATTTTGTTCTCATTATGCTTTTCGGTACTTATTTTGGGAAGTACAACAGAAGCACAAAAGATTTTTTCTTCGGGGGAAGACGTTTTAAGTGGTGGCTTATCGCTTTTTCAATTGTCGCTACCGGTGTAGGCAGCCACAGTTTTGTTAAATATTCAGCCAAAGGATTTGAGCACGGTCTTTCATCTACAATGACATACATTAACGACTGGTTCTTTATTCCTTTCTTCCTTTTCGGATGGTTGCCTATAATTGTTTACACAAAGATTAGATCTATACCTGAGTACTTCGAAAAAAGATTCAGTCCATCTGCAAGATTTTTGGCTACCTTACTTTTATTGTTGTACATGATCGGCTATATCAGCATTGGGTTTTTAACTCTCGGTAAAGCTGTTCTACCTATGCTTCCCGAAAGTTTTGAGTTCATCGGAATGAATTTTGAAATTACATTAATGGGCGCTGTAATTGTTATTGCCATAATTACAGGTATTTATATTACTTTTGGTGGGCAGACTGCAGTTATATTTACTGATTTACTGCAAGGGTTTATTCTACTTTTTGCTGGCTTCTTTTTATTTCTTTTAGGCTTGGATTACCTTGGCGGCTTTGATGTGTTTTGGAGCTTGCTGCCAACCGAATGGAAACTTCCGCTCGCTCATTTCAACGATCCATCGAGTTTTAATTTTGTAGGAATTTTTTGGCAGGACGGAATTGCGGGTTCTGTGGGATTCCTTTTTATGAATATGGGTTTGATAATGAGATTTATGGCGACAAAAAGTGTTGATGAAGGAAGAAAAGCTGCAACCTTCAACATTTTGTTTATGCTTCCTCTTTCTGCCATTGTTGTGGGAAATGCCGGATGGATTGGAAAAGCAATTTCCGTTGCAGACCCGGTAACGGTTCCACCAAATACTTCGCCTGATCAAATATTTGTTGTTGTTGCAAATATCGTTTCTATGCCTGGTGTATTTGGATTTATTATGGCTGCACTTACGGCAGCTCTTATGTCAACCGTTGACACACTTATTAATGCTACTGCGGCAATATATATTAATGATGTCCACAGACCTTTTAAAAAATGGATTAAAGCAAAAATTTTAACCGACAAAGAAACGGACAAGAAAGAATTATTTGCTGCAAGAACTTCATCTGTAATTATTACTATACTCGGTGTTGTAGGTGTGCTTGCTTTTAAAAACTTCCCTACGGTATATGAAGCACATGGGTATTTTCACTCAACATTAACTCCACCTCTTGTTGTAGCAATATTTTTGGGAATTTTCTGGCGGCGTTTTACTCCGGCTGCTGTTATTGCTTCATTCTTGGGTGGCGTTGCTCTAATGCTTCTGGGTGCTAAGTATCCGGGTATTCTAATCGCACCGTTTGATCACGGAATTGAAATGGATCCTGTTCATCCCTATTCATACATAAGAGCACTCTATAATTTATTTGTCTGCGCACTTGTTGCCGTAGTTATTACAGTTACAACAAAGCAGCAGCAAAATATCGTAAATAGAATTAAAGCGACAGGTAATGCCAAAAATATAATGGCAGCTATGACGACTATTGCCGTTATCTTTTTTATAATTGTTGCTTTTGCAAAAAACATTTTCGGAGTGCAGCCCAGTGATCCTTATCTGATAGCCCTAATGATTTTACTCGCTCTTATTATGACGGCATTTGTGGCTATTGCTGTTACCTATTATGTTAAGTACGATCAACACTCAAATACCGAGGGACTTACAGTTTGGTCTATTGCCAAAGCTAAGGAGTGGTTTAAGGGAGGCAAGGTGAATGATAAAGACGGCGAAAAAGTAAAAGTTGATTGGAAACTTAAAGAAGGTGAAGACGAAATCGTAAATCTATCTAAAAATGATATGAAAAAGATGGCTGCCGATGTTGGAGATCTTGTTTATTTATGTGATGCAAGAGGTTATTTGGGCGGATTAAAATCCGTACACGCCGTTGCCGGTGAACCGCACGATGAGGATGGTGTTGTTTACATCAATAATGAACATATGCTGAATGGACAATTTGTTGAGGGTAGAAAATTAGAAGTTGAAAAAGAAATGTAACTAATCCGATGTAATCAACAAGATACAAATAATGAGACTCAAGATATTAATCCCGTTAATTGCGGGATTTTTATTGTTCCGAAATAATTCTTTGATACTCCTTTTCCGTTACCAAATCTTTTGTTGATTCAATTCTATCTAAGAATACGATTCCTTCTATGTGATCAAATTCATGCTGAAAAATTCGTGCTATAAAATCATCAAATTGTTTTTTTACTCTTTCGCCATTTTGGTTTGTGTATTCTACTTGAATTGATTTTGCACGGGGCACTAATCCCCTAATACCGGGAATACTGAGACAGCCTTCCCAATCTTTTACTATTTCATCGGACATTTGTTTTATGACGGGATTAATAATAGCTTCCGGCTCCATTAAAGGTGCATTCGGATAACGAGGGTTGGGTTTTGAAGCCACAACAAAAATTCTTTTTGAATGGAAAACCTGTGGTGCAGCTAAGCCAACTCCGCTAACTTTCCCCACAGTGAATTTCATATTTTTAATCAACTCTAAAGTACTTTTATCAATTGCGTCAATTTCTCTTGCTGCTTTCCGTAAAACCGGGTTACCCAATTCAGCTATTTTTAGTAATTCCATTGCTGCTCCATTAAATTAATATCTTAAAAACAATAGAACGAAAATCATAATGATCTTCGCTGATTTAAATCATATTCATCATGAGCATCGGCATCCTAAAGAATGATGTTGCTTATCAATTTACACTTAATTAGATTTTCTCGCTCAATTTTTTCGGAAAGAAAATGACAAACTCTTTTTTCAATATTTGGCTACCTTACATTTACCTTTATGGCGTAGGCGGAATCTTTTTTGCAACCGGAATGTGGGTTGTTAAAAAAGCCGGTGGATATAATCCAAACAAAAAACGACACAAATTTTGGTGGCGGGTTACAATTTTTGGTTTCTTCTATTTTGCTATTATACACTTTGTGTGGATAATTCTCGCACTGAATACATAATTTAATAACCAAACTTTTCCCGCAATTTCTTTTCAACAAACGGTGTTACAAAATCGCTAACGTCGCTGTGAAATTGTGCCAGATTTCTGATAATTGTTGAATTAAGGTAAGTGTACTTTTCGTGCGGCATTAAGAAAATTGTACGAAGATCATCATTCAACTTCCTATTCATTAAAGCCATTTGGAATTCATATTCAAAATCACTTACCGCGCGCAAACCTCTAATTATTCCAACTGCACCGACTTGCTTCGCGTGGTCTACTACCAAACCATCAAAAGAATCGACAATAACTTTTTCAAAATCCTTGAGACTTTCCTTCAGCATCTCTACTCTTTCTTCTGTACTAAACAAACAAGTTTTTGAAGGATTCCGAGCAACCGTAACAATAACTTCATCAAAAAGTTCAACTGCTCTTCTTACCACATCAATGTGACCGTTTGTGATTGGGTCAAATGTACCGGGATAAATTACTCTTTTCATCTTCACCAATTTTTATTGTTCGGAAAATATAACGATTTTAGATTGGTTTCAAAAATTAATCTACTTTTCGAACCAGTAAATCAAACTATCACCGATTTTTTTAAGCGGTTCAAGTTCGAACGCTTCGATATCTTTCTTTTTTGTTTGAATTGATCTTTCAATAATAAAAATTCCGTGCTCACACAAAAAATTTTTTTCTAAAATATTTTTATACACTTTGTGAATATCATCTTTAAAAAAAGGAGGGTCTGCGAATATTATATCGTAACAATCATGTTCATCTAATTCACTGAATTTTACTGCGCTTCTTTTAAATATTCTGCAAACTTTCTCAGCATCAAGACTTTTTATATTGCTTTGCAAAATCTTAAATACGGAAAAATTCATTTCAACAAAATGTACTTCATTTGCTCCGCGACTTAAAGCCTCCAAGCCAAGTGAACCGGAACCTGCATAGATATCAAGAACAATTCTGCCTGCAAAGTCTATTTTGTTTTGAAGCATATTAAAAATTGATTCTTTTACGATATCTGTAGTTGGTCTTGTAAATTTGGGGCTGGGAGCTTTGAGGATTCTGCTTTTGTATTTACCTGAAATTATTCTCATCAGATTAAAAAAGTCTAAGTGCAATACCGGCAGCAGGAGAAAAACGAGAAGGAATTTCTTTTAGATTAACACCGGATGAAAAACCTGTACTTGCTTTCACAACTTCAAATGGGTCTATCTGCGTGGTTTTTATTCCCAGCAAATTATATATCATCTCTGTTTGTACTTCCCTAATATTAACACCCGCTAAAAAGGAATAGGATAATGCCGAATAATCAATTTCATCTTTTTTCAAATCAAACAGAAACCTTTCAACGATTTCGTTTAGTTCATAATCTGCCAAAGGGTACTTCCTCATTACAACCGGTTTGTAATCTTCCAATACAATTGCACCTAAACTTTTATCTGAGCGATAGAGGCTTAAGCCGGATGAACCAAAAGATTTATTAAGATATCTCAGAAAAATATTTGCCGAAGAATGTGAATAATCAACATATCTTAACTTAAAATCATTTGATTGAGCGAGGTTGTTAATAATGGTCAGTATTTTTTTATTGAGGTATAAAACAGAGGCAAAGTGTTTGTGTGATTGTTTTGGTCGTTCTAATTCAATATGCTGAATTAGATGCTCTTCAGCATCCAACATAGGCTTCACTTTACTTAGTTCCCACTTGAAATGTTTGATTAAATCTTCCTTCAGAAGTGTATTCTCAAACGGTACTTCAAGTAGCTGAAAAAATTCAGGGTCTAAGCTAAATGAAATGTTTTTTGAAGTAAGAGAATTATTTGATATGATTTTTTGAAAAGAATTATGGAGAATATTGATGAATTTTTTATCTATAAAAGCAGGATTTAAATTTTCATCAAAATTTAGTTCATCAACATTCTCCAAAATAAATTCATTGTTGGTATAAACAAGTTCAACTAAACGTAAAGAATTTAAGCCGAGTAAAACTCCAACATGATTTTGAAATAAAGGCATTGCATTATTGTTCCCAAGAAGGAGTATTAATTAAAGCATCACTGTTTAGATCACCAATTTTTCCGTAACCATCAGGGTCCTCAAGTAAATAACGGTTACCGATACTTGTAATTGTATCAACTCTAACAATATTGCCTCTTCTGTTTACAACTGTATCCAACTCAATTGTCGTATCAACTTGAAGAATGTAATTAGAGTGAGATTTGGGTGTCCAAAACAGTGATTCCGGATCAAAAGCCCCATGGGCTAACGGTTTAAACGGATATCTTGATTTACCTGTAAGCGAATCAATTTTTTCTTTAAGATTTGTAACTGATGTATCTTTTTGAATGAAAGCTATCAAACTGTCAAGATTATCGGTATAACTGCCGTTTTTATTTTTCCAAAGAATTTGGGCTTCACGCAAATTTAACATGCGGGCACGCGACTCAGTTTTAAAATACTTTTCTTTTTCGATAATTTCTGTGGGACCGATAATTGCAACCTGAATTAAAACATAAACCAGCGCAATGATTATAACATACAAAACCGCATGTACATACCAAGGTTCAGACTTAGATACCATTTTTCCTCCGGCGGATTAAAAATTAAGATTACTTAGCGACGTATATATACTTTTTTAAATTGCCAAATTTAATTTTGCCTATTCCTTTAACATCAAGCAAATCTTCAATACTTTTAAAACCGCCTCTTTTATTTCGCAGTTCAATAATTTTTTCAGCGGTTTTTATTCCAATACCAGGCAGCTTAATGAAAAGCTCAATATCGGCTGTGTTTATGTTAATACTTTTTTCAAGAAGCTCTTTTTTACCACCTTCGCTTCCTGAAGATTTATCGACACTAAAATCTAAAAGTTCCTGCTTAGAATCAACTCTTTTTTCGATATTTTTGAGACTTACTTCTGCTGAATCGAACAATCTATCTTCTTCAGAATAGTCAAATTTTATCTTCTTATTATCATTTGGGGAATAGTTTAAAAAATTAAGAATAGCCCCTAACGATAATACTACCGTTAAAAACAGAATTATATTAAATTCTGTTTTAGTTAAACCGATTTTAGACTGTATATCTTTTAAACCGATATCTCTACCCCTGCTTATTCAGGAACTTTAATATTCGGCATCTGCTGTAATTCTCTTAACAAATCTTTTTCTTTTGAATTGACTTTTTTGGGTACGTGAATATTAACTCTTACCAGTTGATCACCCGCTCCGTGTTGATTGAGATGCTGGATTCCTTTTTCTCGCATCTTTAAAAATTTACCCGATTCTATGCCTGCTTCAATTTTCAATTTTGCTCTGCCGTTCAGAGTAGGAACTTCAACTTCGGTCCCCAATACAGCTTCAGGGTAACTGATGAACAAATCGTATATAACATTATCACCGTCGCGTTCAAAATATTCATGTTCAAGTTCTTTGAAAATTACGATTATGTCACCTGACGGTCCTCCGTTTTTACCCACGTTTCCCTCACCACGCAAAGTCATATAACTGTTATCCGTTACGCCGGCAGGAACGTTTATTCTAATTGTAGCGTGATCATAAACTCTTCCTTCGCCGGAACAGGTATTGCAACGTTTTGAAATTACCCTTCCGGTTCCATTACAATTATTACATGGAGCGATGTTTACAAACTGTCCGAATACAGAACGTGAAACCTGTCTCACTTCACCTGCACCGTTACAAACGGAGCAAGTATTGTATGAATCCGAATCTTCGGCACCGGTACCGTTGCAGGAACTACATTTAATATATTTTTTTAATTTGAGCTTTTTTGTAGTACCGGTAGCAATTTCTTCGAGAGTGAGTTTAAGAGTAACTTTTAAGTCCGTTCCGGGCGTACCGGCCGTTCTTTGTCGGGATCGAGACGCAGTTCTACCGCCGCCGAAGAAGTCATCGAAAATAGAAGACCCGCCGAAAGCTCCTCCGAATATATCTGAGAAGTGGCTGAATATATCGTTCACATCGGAGAACCCGTGAAAATCCTGTCCGCCTCTCATTCCCGCATGTCCGAATCTATCATATTTAGAACGTTTTTCATCGTTGCTCAAAACTTCATAAGCTTCGGCAGCTTCTTTAAACATTTCTTCTGCTTCTTTATCATCTGGGTTTCTATCCGGATGATACTTCAAAGCCAATTTTCTGTATGCTTTTTTTATTTCATCGGCTGTAGCATTTTTACCTACACCCAAAACTTCATAATAATCACGTTTATTCATTACTATCCTTTTCGTTTACATTTTTATCTTCTGGGGTAACCGACGATTCTTGGCTAACAATAACTTTACTATGTCTTATAACCTTATCTTTGTACATATAACCCGGTTCAATCTCTTCTAATACGGTATGAGGAGGAACTCCATCTACTTCTTTCTGCATAAGAGCTTCGTGATAATCTACATCAAACTCTTTTCCTTTTGCTTCAATTCTTTCAACACCCAATTCTTTTAAGATACGAGAGAATTTTTCAAAAACTAACTCGATACCTTTCTTTAACGATTCACTATTTTTCGAATCTGCGTGTTCTAATGACCTCGCCAAATCATCATAGACAGGAAGAAGCCTTGTAATTACGGCTTCTCCTGCATACTTAACAAAGTTAGCCGATTCATTTTCAGTTCTGCGTTTATAGTTTTCGAACTCAGCTACTTTTCTGAGAAGTTGGTCTCTCAACTGCTCATTTTCTGTTGATAATTGTTCAATTCGAGCTTGGATGTCATCTGTTTGCTCAACTTCATTTTCAACTTTCTCATCAATATTTTTTTCAGTTGTATCGGGTTTTTCTAATTTATCATCCCGCTCAATTTCGATCTTTGTATTGCCTTGTTTCATTTCTTCTTTTTGTTTTTCCTTTTTGCTCATAATTAATATCACCTCTTCTATTTCTTTAATTCTTCAGAAAGCAGCTCGGCAATGTAAACCACTGCTGCGACCATTTTTGAATATTCCATTCTTTTAGGACCGATTACACCGAGCGAGCCGGTTGCATCGCCTACTTTATATTCTTTTGTAATTACACTGTAATCCGAAAATTTGGAATCTTTGCTTTCCGAGCCGATTGTTATGGAAACATTTTCAAGTTTCCCGGTTCGTTTAGAATCCATTAAATGAATAATTATATCTTTGTCTTCTATTAACTCAATAATGCCTTGAAAATGCTCGTGGTCTTCAAATTCGGGCTGCATTAAAATATTTTTCGTACCAGATATGAATGATTTATCGGGCAATTTTTTATCGGTAAAAATCTGATCAACTGAGTCTAAAAATACTCTTATTATCGGTTTGTACTCATCGCGGTTAAAATCTTTTATTCTATCTTGAATTGTATTTCTGATTTCGGCGAATTTTAATCCCGATAATCTTTCATTCAAAAATCTTTCGATATTTTGAATGCTCCCTTTTTTTATCTCAACACTTAGTTCTAAAGTAATTGTTTTCACCAAACCGGATTCAACCGAAACAACCACTAAAATTCTACGTGATGAGAGTTGAACAATTTGAATTTTCTGCAGAACAGCCTGCTCAAATTTCGGATATGTTACAAGTGCAAGCTGATTAGTAAGATTGCTAAGCAACGTTGAAGTAAGTTTAAGTAAATCCTCGGTTTCACCCTGTGCAGATTCCAAACCCTGAGCAATCAAATCCCGCTGCATATCATCCAAAATCGGAGGATCCATTAACGAATCAACATAAAACCTGTAGCCTTTATCTGTCGGTACTCTTCCGGCAGAAGTATGCGGATGATTCAAAAACCCGGTATCTTCTAAATCAGACATAATATTGCGTATACTTGCAGGTGATAAGCCTATATCGGCTTTTTTGGCAAGATTGCGCGAACCAACCGGATTAGCAGTTAAAATAAATTGCTGAATCACATGCCTCAAAATTGATTTTTCTCTATCTGTTAATTCGTAATTATCCATTTTTGAATATTGCCAGATTCCAAAGTGAACCGCAAATTTATTAAAAATACTTTAATTTTGCACGAATGCTACGGGTTATAAATTAATACAGTTAAATAACTTAGTGCCCGTTTACAATTAAAAACTCTCAAAAGTTTCACTTTAATAAAACAGGTTATATCTTTGTTAAACAAAGAAAAAGGAGTAATGTTGGCAACTGATTACAAGTCAGCCGGTGTAAATATTCAAGCCGGGGATGAAACCATCTCTCGAATTAAAGAACACGCGAAATCTACTTTTAACAGAAATGTACTGACCGGCATCGGTCACTTCGGTGCTTTTTTCGAATTTGATAAAAATGATTACAAAAATCCGGTACTTGTTTCCAGCGTTGATGGTGTGGGAACCAAGCTAAAAGTAGCTTTTATGATGGACAAGCACGATACAATTGGGCAAGATTTGGTGAATCATTGTGTTAATGATATTGCCGTTTGCGGTGCTAAACCGTTATACTTTATGGATTACCTCGCTTTCGGAAAACTCTATCCCGAAAAAGCCGAGCAGATTATTAAAGGATTTTCAATAGCCTGTAAAGAAAACGGCGTTGCATTAATCGGCGGGGAAACTGCCGAGATGCCCGGCCTTTATGCCGAAGACGAATATGACGTTTCAGGTACAATTGTAGGAGTTGTTGAAAAAGAAGAAATTATTGACGGAAGCCGGGTTGAAAGAGGAGATGTTTTATTAGGCTTCAAATCAACGGGACTCCATACTAACGGCTATTCCCTTGCGCGTAAAGTGCTCTTCGAAAAATACAAGGTAACAGATAAAGTTGATGATTTAGAACTTACCGTGGGCGAAGAACTTCTTCGTGTTCACCGTTCTTATTTGAATGTAATTACGGAATTAAAGAGCAAAATTAGTGTAAATGCTTTTTCACATATTACCGGCGGCGGAATCATAGGCAATACAAAACGAGTAGTACCTGAAGAGATGCAAATTAAAATTGATTGGTCGGCTTGGCAGACTCCGCCAATATTTGAATTGATTGCAAAGACCGGAAGTATTTCCGAAGATGAAATGAGAGAAGTATTTAATCTCGGTATCGGTTTAATTGCAATTGTAAACAAAAATGATGTTGAACAGACAAAAGAAATCTGTAAAATAATTAATGAAAATGTGATTGAACTTGGTGTTATTGTTTAATTAATTCCTGTATTTTTGGTTACACCTTTTAACTAAATAAAGAAACTTCCGAAATGTTTATAGATACTCACGCTCATCTTTTTTTCCCCAACTTTAACGGAGAGCTTGACCAAGTAATACAACGTGCTCAAAACGCCGGGATTGATGCCATACTCGTCCCCGGAACAGACATTCCTACTTCCGTGCAAGCAATTGAATTAGCCGATAAATATGAAATGATTTATGCAGCCGTTGGAGTTCATCCTCACGAGACAAAAGAATGGAACGATGATCTCCTCGAACAAATTGAAAAACTAAGCAAACACAAAAAAGTTGTTGCAATCGGCGAGATTGGGCTCGATTACTATTATGATTTTTCTCCGCGTGATATTCAATTGCAGGCATTCCGTTCTCAAATTGAACTGGCTTTAAAATTAGATTTACCCATAATAGTTCATAACAGAGACTCAAACAATGATATGATGGAAATTGTTCGTGAGTATGCTGAGACTTCTCTTCACGCGCAGTTTCATTGTTTTGCCGGTACCGCAGATGATGCAAAAGAGTTGGTTGCTATGAAACACTTTTTGTCTTATCCCGGCAATATTACGTTCAAAAAAGCGGATAATCTAAGAACAATTTTAAAATCTATTCCGCCTGAAAATCTTCTGCTTGAAACCGATTCCCCTTTTATGACACCGGTTCCTCATAGAGGAAAAAGAAACGAACCATCGTATATTCCTTTAATTGCCGAAACGATTTCGGAGATACATAATATCTCTTTAGATGAACTTGCAAAAATTACATCGTATAATGCTTTTCAAATTTTCGGCATCGGTAAAAATTCGAACTTGGTTTACACTTATCAAATCGGTGAATCACTTTATATAAATGTTACAAACCGGTGTGATTCTGATTGTGTGTTTTGTAAAAGAAAAACTACCGCCGAAGTACACGGTTATAAATTAAAAATGAAAAAGTCCGAAGAGCCGGATGCCGAAGTGTACATTAAAGAAATTGGAGATCCGAAAAAGTATAAAGAGATTGTTTTCTGCGGTTACGGCGAACCAACAATCCGTTGGGATGTTGTAAAAGAAGTGGCAAAGTATGTAAAAGACAACGACGGCAAAACAAGAATGAATACAAACGGACACGGAAACGTTATTAACCAAAAAGATATCACTCCGGAATTTAAGGGGTTAATAGACACAGTTTCGGTAAGCCTAAACTCAGTTGACCCGGAACAGTATGCAAAATTAATGAGAGTTAAGCCCGAGATGCATTCCGCAATGCTGGACTTTACAAAAAAAGCAAAACAATACACAAACGTTGTAATGTCGGTTGTCGGTATAGATGAAGTAAATGTTGAAGAAGCAAAAAAGTTTGTAACCGAAGAAATGGGTGTAGATTTTAGAGAAAGAGATTATTTTGGATGAAGTCGAAATTCATTATAGTTTTTCTCCTATTTTTCTTTAACAGTACTTTTTTAGCGCAAAGCCTTTCAGAAAAAATTGAAAATGTTTTAAAGGACAGCCTCTTTACCGTCTCTCAAATTTCAATTGATGTTTACGACTTAACAAACGGAAGATATATTTACCGTAAAAATCCCGAATTGGTACTCCGTCCGGCTTCGAATATGAAACTTCTTACTACTGCTGCATCGCTTTTGTATTTAGGTTCAAAAGAAAATTTTAATACAGCTTTCCTTTACAGCGGAGAAATCGAAGATTCAATATTAAACGGCAACATTTTTGTTAGAGGTGGTTTCGATCCTTTGTTTGATGCAAGCGATTTTGATCCCGTAATTACAAAAATTAAAGAACTCGGAATTAAGAAAATCAACGGAAATATTTACGCAGATGTATCAAACATCGATTCACTCTACTTTGGTAATGGATGGATGTGGGATGACAACCCGGCAAGTTATATGCCTTATCTCTCTTCATTGAACATTAATAAAAACTCGGTGAAAATTTATTTTAAACCCGGTGAAGTTGGGGAAAAAGCATTACTTAAATTCAAACCTGTCACAAACTATTATTCTTTTGAAAATAATTTGATAACAACAAACGAAGATACATCAAACATTAAAATCACACGCAACTGGCTGATTGGAACAAATCATTTAATTATAAACGGTGATATCTCGTATAAACATAAACCTGATTCCGCTTCCGTGAATTTAACACAGCCGCCTTTTTACTTTTTAGAATTATTTTTCGAGAGTCTGATTAAAAACGGAATTGAATTAAATGGTATACCCGGTTTAGCTGTGGCTAAAAACATGCTCGATACCTTAGCAGTAGTTCAACGAAGTATTATAGAAGTAATAAATGAAACCAACAAAGAAAGCTGTAACTTGTGTGCAGAAATGCTGTTAAGAAAATTAAGTGAAAAATATTTTCGCGGTTCAGCCTCTGCCGAAAAAGGATTAAAATTGATCGACAGCCTTGTGATCAAATTGGGATATAATCCTAAAACATTTGTATTCGCGGACGGTTCCGGCTTGTCCCACTATAACTTGATTAATACTTCATTGCTGGTAGACTTACTAAAATATCTATATAAAAGCGAACCTGAACTATATTCTTTTTTATATCAATCGCTGCCCATTGCCGGAATTGACGGAACTCTTGAAAAAAGAATGAACCACGGAAAAGCTTACAACAATGTTCGTGCTAAAACAGGTACGATAAGCGGTGTAAGTACTCTTTCGGGTTATCTTAAAAATAGTTCTTCCGATATGTTGGCTTTTTCAATTTTTATTCAGAACTATTCCGGTTCTGCTAAACTTGCCCGCTCTACACAAGATAAAATTTGCAATATACTTGCGGAATAAATTTATGAAAACACACAAAGTTTTTACGGTTACATCTGTTCCATTTAACGTTGATTTACTTTCGGGACAATTGTGGAATTTGGATATTGAAGGATTATCCGAAACTAATAACTCATTGCTTGTTTATGCGGATCAAAAGAGTTCAATTAAAACTGATCTAATTGAATCGGAATTACGGAAACTTGTCCGCGAAAATATTTTAGAATCATTTACCATTGATGAGGGTGAAATCGAAGAAATCAACTGGAATGAGGAGTGGGAGAAGAAAATTCAACCGATACAAGTAACCGATAAAATTATTATCACGCCATCTTTTCATAAGATTGAAGATGCCCCGGATAAAATGATAATTATTATCGACCCTAAAATGTCATTTGGTACAGGCGAACACGAAACAACAAAATTAGTTCTCCAGTTACTTGAAGAAATTTATTCAAACCATAAAAAAGTATTGGATATTGGGAGCGGCACCGCTGTGCTTGCAATTGCCGCAGCAAAAATGGGTGCGGAAAAAGTTATTGCTGTTGATAATGATGAATGGTGTTCCGAAAACGGAACTGAAAACGTTGGCGCTAATAATGTTGATGATAAAGTTCAAGTCTTGATGGGGGAAATATCTTCCGTTTCAGATAATAATTTCGATTTAATTTTGGCAAACATAAATAGAAATATTTTGGTTGAAATAGCAGATGACATTAATAAAAGACTTGCAAAGAAAGGTGATTTAATTCTTTCTGGTTTGCTTGATGTTGATGAAAATGATATTAAAAAAACTTATACAAAGAAGGGCTTCCGCTTCATTCAGCTTAAAAGAATGAATGAATGGATAGCCCTTCACTTTAAAAAGTAGCGAACTGTTAAGCTAATTTTTGCAGTAAGTTTGCTAATTCTCTCTGTTCGCTTTCATTTAATACGCTTACTAAGTTAGCCATTTGTTTTGCATACTCAGGTAAAATTCCGTTGATTTTTTCTTTACCCTTGTCTGTTAACTCTGCATTGATAACTCTTCGGTCTTCTTTTGAGTGAACTCGTCTTACCAAGTCTTCTTTTTCCAAGTTATCAACAACGCAAGTAATATTAGCGCCGGTAACCATTAATTCTTCGCTGATTCTTTTCAAAGGAATCGGTCCGCGGCGTGATAGTACTTCAAGCACATTAAATTGAGGGGCTGTCAATTTTTCTTGTGCCATTTGTTTCATTTGATCTTTGCGAACTTTGTCATATGCTTTTGAAAGTCTGGTCCAAAGATCCAATGCTAATTCTGTGTTCATTCTTTCCATTTTTACCTCTCTCCTATGTTTGATGATAAAATGATAGTTCTCTTTTGCATACTTTGTAATCAGGAATTATTTTTTGTACCAATAGCCAAAAATTTTTTGAGTGATTCATTTCTATTAAATGACAAAGCTCGTGAACTATAACGTAATCAATAACCTTAGTATTAAAGTGCATTAATTTGTAATTAAAAGAAAGATTATTTTTTGAAGAGCAACTTCCCCAGCGAGATTTTAATTTTTTTACACGGACTTTGTTGAACTTAAAACCATAAAGTTCAGCTAATTGTTGTGTTCGCAAAGGAATATATCTTTTTGCTTCTTCAAACAGCCACGATTCAAATAATTGTTCCGAAGTTTGATTGTCTACTGTCGGAAAAATTAAGTCGATGTCATCATAAGAAATAACGAATCTTTTATCTTTTTTTTCAGTAGTTATACTTAATTTTGTTTCATAGCCTAAATATCTGAATTTATTAGTATAAAATGCAAGTTTTGATAATTTTTTTTCTATCCAATTTATTTGCCCCTCTAAAAAGATTTTTGCCTCACGATATGAATAACGGAATGGAATAACAACAATAACTTCCCCATTTCTATATACCTTAAGTTGAAGTCTCTTTGCTCTTTTGCTTTTTCTTAATTGAATTTTTTTATAAGTATTATTGATCTTTATTGTTAATTGCATATTGCCGCTCAGTTGTTGAAGCGTTTTATAAACTTTATAGATACGATTTATTTTTATATTTTATCAGTCAATTTAAACAAAGATTTTGTATTGACCTCTAAAACCGACAAATTTTTGCAATTCCTAAATGAAGCTGATTCCCGGAACGGAAAAGCTGAAGAGGATAGACGATTAATTTCATTTGCCTTTGTACATCCCTATAAAAATTTTGCATATATGGTGAACAATCTTCAGGCCACGAAGAAGACTTTTTTCTTCTGGCAGAAACCGGATGAAAACTACACTATATTGGGGATTGACAACCTATATTCCGTTCAAAGCTATGACAAAAAGCGAACAGAGGTTAGCAAAAACGAAATTGAAAAATGGGTTAATAATCACTTCAATAATTTTGATGAGTATAAATTAAAATCCGCTCCTCTTTTTATGGGCGGGATGAAATTCTCTCCCGAAGGTAATTCCCCAAATACTATCTGGACTGATTACGCGGATTCGGATTGGTTCATTCCGAGAATATTATTACTTAAACTGAATCAGCAAGTTTTTGTGATCCACAACTTTATAAAAGAGAATCAGAGTAATACAGAGTTGGTAGATATTTTAAGTGAGCATGAAAAGATTCTCGATGAGCTTGAAAGAGATTTAACGGAAAGTTTACAAGAAACCATTGAAGAATCGAGTTTAAATAACAAAGAAGAAAAAGAAGAATGGATTGCTAAAGTTGACTCGGCATTAAAACAAATAGCCGAGGGGGCATATAAAAAAGTCGTTTTATCGAGACGTATAAAATTAAAACTTTCCGGCGAACCCAATTTGTATGATAAACTTAAAAACTTAGCCAACAATTATCCCCGCTGCTATATTTTTGCTTATGCAAAAAATGAATCGATTTTCTTTGGAGCATCACCCGAAAAATTAGCAAAGATTTCCGACGGCTGGGTAGAAGCCGATGCCTTGGCGGGATCTACTCCTCGAGGGAAAAATAAGGATGAAGATGAAAAACTTGCGATTGAATTACTGCAAAGCAAAAAGAATCTAAATGAGCAAAATGCAGTTGTCGAATTTATAACTAATTCCTTTTCAAGTTTCACGGAACAAATATTCTTTGATGAGAAACCAAAAATCAGAAAGCTTTCAAACATTCAGCATTTGTGGACCCCCATAAAAGCAAAACTGAAACCCGGTAATACAATATTTTCTATCTTAAAAGAAATTCACCCTACACCGGCAATTTGCGGTGTGCCTTGGACGAGCGCACTCGATTTTATTAGAGCAACGGAGGGATATAACCGAGGTCTGTATGCCGGAATAATCGGCTGGTTTAATTTTGAACAGCAAGGCGAGTTCGCCGTCTCAATCCGTTCTGCTTTACTTAAAAATACCGAACTTTACGCATTCGCTGGCTGCGGTATTGTTGAAGGTTCCGACCCCGAACAAGAATTTGAGGAAACCGAGCTTAAACTAAAACCTATCTTATCTTTGTTTGATAATGAAAAAATCTATTAATCTTAATTACCTTTGGTCAAAGTTTTTCGTCAACCAACTTGCTTTATACGGATTAAAATATGTGTGCATATCTCCCGGTTCAAGAAGTACTCCTTTAACAACTGCGTTTGCAGAAAATAAAAGAATAAAAAAATTTGTGATCGTTGATGAAAGATCGAGTGCATTTTTTGCTTTAGGTTTAGCGAAACAGACAGGTAAACCTGTTGCTTTAGTTACCACTTCGGGAACAGCAACTGCAAATTTATATCCCGCTATTATTGAAGCATTTAAACAAAGAGTTCCATTAATAATCTGTACAACCGACAGACCAGAATATTTACGCGAAACCGGTGCAAACCAAACAATAAACCAAAAAGATTTATTCAAAAATCATATTCGCTATTCTGAAGATTTGGCTCTTCCAAAATTATCGATTAATTCTTTTACTAACTTACAAAGAGTGGTTGAAAAAGCATTTACTACAGCGATTGCAAAAAACGTGGGACCTGTTCACTTAAATTTCCAATTTGAAAAACCGTTAGAAAAATCAATTGATAATATAGAAGTAGAAGATAAATTTTCGAAAAATCTAAAAGAGCTGTTCTCGCCCCCTCTCCCTTTCTCCCCTACTCCAATTCTCCCCCTCTCCGTTTCAACAAAAAAGACTGATAACACTAAGGAAGTATTAAAAAAGATAAACAGCACACAAAAAGGTTTAATTATAGTCGGCTGGGATAGCTACCAAAGCAGTTTTACAAATAAACTAATTAAACTTTCTCAAAAAACCGGTTACCCAATTTTAGCAGATGGTGCAAGCGGAATATTTTTAAGAAGTGAAAACAACAATATAATTGTCAATCATCAAGCATTTCTTCGCTCGGCAAAATTTGTCAATAGTTATTCTCCCTATTTAATAATTCAATTCGGTAACGCCCCTACATCAAACACGATGTTAGATTTTATAAAGAATTCTTCATGTTATAAAATAACCGTAAATGCGTTCGGTGATAGAAAAGATTCCGGCTTTCCTCACCACAAAATTCTTAAAGCAAATCCAAATGATTTTTGTGATGAAGTTATTAATATTCTTCAAAAAGAAAGTGACAAATCTTACTTGAGAATATATCAAAGAGCTGATAGAGTAGTTGAAGAGTTCAAAGCCAAATTTTTTAAAACATTAAAACCGGCGGATGAAATCGGTGTTGTTAATCAAGTGATTGAAACACTTCCGGAGAAAAGTAATTTATTTATTTCAAACAGCCTGCCCATTCGCGATTTGGAATTCTTTAAATCCAAGACTAATAAAAAAATTAATTTGTTTGTTAACCGCGGTGCAAGCGGCATAGACGGAATTAACTCAACCGCAGCGGGAATTGCTGCCGCTTCAAAACAACCGACTGTTTTAATAACAGGTGATTTATCATTCTTTCACGATACAAACGGACTCCACACTATTTTCAAGTACAAAATTCCTCTTACAATAATTTTAATCAATAACGGCGGCGGTGCAATCTTTGGAATGCTTCCTATCGCAAAAGAAAAGAGAAATTTTGATGATTACTTTTTGACACCTCTCAATTTAGATTTTTCAAAACTCATAAAAACTTACAAAGGTGAGTATTATTCAATAAAATCTTTTAACTCGCTGCGAACAAAATTAAATGAAAGCATATCAAATAAAAGTTTTTCACTGCTTGAAATTAAAACCGATTACAATCGCGGAATCGAATTAAGGAAAAAATATTTTAGAGATGTACTTAAAATTATAGAAAAGGAACTATGAAAATTCCTTTCAAAAATTTTGAACTTTTTGCCGATACAACAAATTTCAATCCCGATAAACAAACAATTGTATTCCTTCACGGATTTACCGGCTCATCAGAAGATTGGTCTGAAATCATTCCGCAAATCGATTCAAATTTTTCATCTATAACCGTAGATTTAATCGGACACGGGAAATCAGATTCTCCCGCTGATACTGCTCTTTATGAAATTGATTCAATAATACAGCAGTTAAAATCCATCATCGAAAAATTAGCATTGAATAAAATAATTTTATGCGGCTACTCGATGGGCGGAAGAGTTGCGCTGAGTTTTGCAAATAAACATCCCCAGCTTATCAATGGATTGATTTTGGAAAGTTCAACAGCCGGAATTAAAAATGAGAAAGAAAGATTAGCGCGAATTAGAAGCGATGAACAGCTATCGGAAAGAATTATTCGATTTGGTATTGAAGATTTTATGGACTATTGGCTGCGTCTGCCGATTTTTGAATCGCAAAAAAAATTGCCGGAACAAAGGCGCAATGAAATCCGCACAAAAAAATTGAAAAATAATTCAGCCGGATTAGCCAACTCATTACTTGGCTTCAGTGCCGGTAAAATGCCTCCTTTGTGGAAACGGCTAAATAATTTTTTCTTTCCAGTACTTCTTATCACGGGTGAGTTTGATAAAAAATACTGCGAATTAAACAATGAGATGAACAAACTTCTTCCAAACTCACATCATTTAATTGTGGATGGTGCCGGACACAATATCCATTTAGAAAAACCTTCCGAATTTGTTATTTTTGTCAATCGATTCTTGAGCGCTAATTTCTGACACAACCTTGTTTATAAAAGAAAGGATAAGTAAGATGGCTTTTAATTGGCTTAAGGTAAAAGACTATCAAGATATCATCTACGAAAAGATGGACGGTATTGCAAAAATTACAATCAACCGTCCCGAAAAACGAAATGCATTCCGCCCAGAAACGGTTTTAGAAATGCATGAAGCATTGATTGATTCGAGAGAAGACCCCGATATTGGTGTTGTTCTGCTAACCGGAGCCGGTCCGGCAAAAGATGGTAAATATGCTTTTTGTTCCGGTGGTGATCAAAGTATTCGTGGTGATAAAGGATATGTCGGCGGAGATGGTGTGCCTCGTTTAAATATTCTCGATGTTCAAAAAACTATACGCAGCATGCCGAAACCTGTTATCGCACTTGTAGCCGGATATGCAATCGGCGGTGGACATGTGCTTCACGTTGTGTGTGATTTAACCATCGCTGCAGATAACGCAATCTTCGGGCAAACGGGACCGAAGGTCGGAAGTTTTGACGGTGGCTTCGGTTCAAGTTATTTGGCAAGTATAGTGGGACAAAAAAAGGCTCGTGAAATTTGGTATCTCTGCAGACAATACAATGCTGATGAAGCTGAGAAAATGGGACTTGTAAATAAAGTTGTCCCTGTTGATAAATTAGAAGAAGAAGGCGTTCAATGGGCAAAGGAAATTCTCGAAAAAAGCCCACTTGCAATTCGCTGCTTAAAATCAGCTTTCAATGCCGACTTAGATGGACAGCAAGGAATTCAAGAACTTGCCGGTAATGCAACCTTACTTTATTATATGAGCGAAGAAGCACAAGAAGGAAGAAACGCATACAACGAAAAACGTAAACCGGATTTCAGTAAATTTCCGAGAGTTCCTTAGCAAATAGTTATGTTGGAAACGACAAATAGAATATCGAAAATAGAAAGCTGGTTTCTTGCAAGCAGACCGAAAACTTTACCCGCTGCAGTTATGCCGGTTTTTGTGGGTACTGCTATTGCAATTCATGATGGTGTATTTTTTGCACCCGCTGCAATCGTTGCTTTAATTTGCTCGGTATTAATTCAAATCGGCACAAACTTTATTAATGATCTCTACGATTATCTCAAAGGGTCTGACAAAAAAGAACGAGTTGGTCCGGTTCGTGTATTGGCATCCGGTTTAATTTCTGTAAACGAAATGAAAATCGGAATAGCAATTGTTTTTGGTTCTGCATTCTTACTCGGTTTGTATTTAGTCTATATTTCGGATTGGGTGATTTTTATAATCGGGATTCTGTCACTTATTGCAGGTTATGCATACACGGCAGGACCTTATCCACTCGCTTACAACGGATTAGGGGATATCTTTGTTTTTATCTTTTTCGGATTTGTCGGAACAATCGGCACTTACTACATCCAAACTTTAGAGATTACTCCTTTTGTTTTTTGGTCTTCCATTCCTGTCGGTGCATTGATTACGAATATTTTAGTTGTAAACAATTACAGAGACATTGATGAAGATAAAGTTGCAGGCAAACGAACACTTGCCGTGATGTATGGCGGAAGATTTGCGAGAATGCAGTATCTAATTTTTATGATTATTTCATATGCCATATTGTTAGTCGTCTATTTTACGTTTAAGCAAAGCGTGTTGGTTTTTTTGCCTTTGCTTACTCTGCCGGTTGCAATTAAACTCATAAAAATGATTTTTAAAACTACCGGTAAAGAATTAAACGAAACATTAGCGCTGACCGCCAAATTATCGGCTTTATACGGATTACTTTTCGCGGTCGGAATTCTTTTATGATACTAAATTCATTTAAATATTTTATTCATACACTTCAATTCAAATCAGATTTCAAAACATCAACAGGCAAACTTAAATCACGTAAAGTATTTATCATTGAATTAAAAGATGAAAATGGCTATTCAATTTTTGGTGAAGCCGCTCCCCTTCCCGAATTCGGCTCGGAAAGTTTTGATGAAGTTGAAAAAGAATTAAATGAATTATCTCAATTGGACTCATTTGAAACCGGCAACTCCCTCGAAGAAGTTTTTGAACAGATAAATTCGCTTTCCGGTTTACCTACAATACAATTTGCTCTAGAGCAGATTTTTATCACTTCGATGCTGAAAGAAAACAAAACCTCGTTAAATGACTTTCAGTTTACAAAAGCGATAAACGTTAACGCGATAATGGGAATTGAAACTTTTGTATCAGCACAGGAAAAATTAAAAACACTGATTGACAGCGGTTACAAAGTCATCAAACTAAAAACAAATGACGATAATTTTGATGAACTTTTTAATTTAATGGGCTGGGCAATCGGTGAACTGCGAGCCAAAGTGAAATTTAGAATTGATCCTAATCGATCTTGGAACGTAAAGAATACAATCTTACGAAGCGAACGACTTGCATTACTACCGGTAGAATATATTGAACAACCTGTTACGGAAATTGACGAGCTTATTGAAACCTCAATGCAATCATCAATTCCTATTGCGGCCGATGAATCGGTACGGACAATTGATGATGCAGAAAGATTAATTAACAATTCGAAAGTGAAATTCATCGTTATTAAACCTGCATTATTTGGAGGCTTAGATAAAATTCTTCATCTGATAAAGATGATCGAAAATAAAGACGTGAACATTGTCGTATCATCTGCATTTGAAAGTAATATCGGGAGAAAACATTTAGCACTGATTGCAGCAACAATTAACAATAACTTGGCTCATGGTTTAGCCGCATCCGTCTATTTAACAAACCAACCGCGTGATGATCTCTTCCCAATTGAAAACGGTCTGATTAATTTTTCAATTGAAAAATATATTGCCGAATTAAAGACAAAATCTTAATGCTCAACATCGCACAAAATAGTAACTGGCTATTAAAACAATGCGATTCAAATTGTGATTCAATAGCCATTAGAACAAGTAAAAAACAAATTACTTATTTAGAACTAAAAAAATTAGTTGCTGAGAAAACAAATGCATTATCCGCATCAATCAATAAAAATGATATAGTTGGAATTAAATCCGAACACTCAATTCACTTTATAATTGATTTATTTGCAGTGTGGAATATGGGTGCAACGGTTGTACCCATAAATCCAAAATTAAAAGATAAAGAGATACAGGAGCAGATAGATTTCATCGGCTGCAAACTTTTAACCGAAAGTGAATTTGAAATAGGGGAAAAAATTGAGCCGCAAAATTATATTTCTAATAAGTCTGCTCTAATTATGTTCACATCCGGCTCCACCGCAAAACCAAAAGCAGTTGTGCATACATTCGAAAGTTTGTACTCCAGCGCTGAATCAATCGATATACTTATTAGTTTTCACCCAAAAGAGACTTGGCTCGCTTCACTTCCCTTTTACCGTATTGGTGGATTTCAATTTATTGTTCGTACTATTTTATCCGGCGGAACACTCTGCATTCCCCCCGAAATAAATTCGGAAGAGATTTCAAAAAGTATTGCTCTTTATCAACCGGATTATATTTCCGTCGTAAACCCAACTTTAGAAAAATTAGTTGAATCAAACAAAGATGATTTACAAAATTCAAAAGCTGTGTTTGCCGGCGGTGGTCCGATTGATTCTAATCTAATTAAAAAAGGAATCGAAAACGGAATACCCATTTATAAAGTTTACGGCTCTACTGAAACCGGTTCAATGATTTCTTTACTTTCACCGAAAGATGCGGTTGAAAAAATAGAATCGGCGGGAAAACCTTTGCCCGGAGTTAAGATTAAAATTGATAACAATGAGATATGTGTTGCCGCTGCTTCATTATTTAAAGAATATTTTAAAAGTGATTATTTAACTAAAGAGAAAATTAAAAACAATTGGTTTTATACAGGCGATGAAGGTTACATTGACGAAGAAGGTTTTTTGTTTGTAAAAAATAGAAAAGATAATTTTATAATTTCCGGCGGGGAGAAAATCAACCCAAAAGAAATTGAAAATGCATTATTGGAAATTGATAAAATTACCGAAGCGTTGGTGTTTGGTAAACCTGATAAAAAATGGGGAGAAAAAGTCTGTGCTGTTGTTTTAAGCAAAACCAAGTTAGATATTTCTAAAATTAAAAAATCTCTTAAACAAATTTTACCGGCGTACAAAGTTCCCAAAATGATTAAACAAATTGAAAACATTCCTTTTGACGAAATGGGGAAGGTGGATATTACCGAAATACAAAATTTATTTGACTGATTATTTTGATTTGCGGATTTACGGCAGCAAATATTCTTTTAATTTTGATTTCAACTCATTGGGCAAGTTAGTCTTCTCAAATTTCTTTTTATCAACACAAACATGAACGGTTTGAGCTTCGGCATAAAGTACAGAATCAATCTCGAATTTATAATTTAATTCAAACGAATTATCCCCTACTTGCTTGGCCGAAACAGAGACATCAATTTCATCAAATGCTTTTAACGGTTTATGATAATCTGCTTCACAATGAATTATCGGCAGCACAATTTCATCATCAAAAAAGAAGTTTCTGTTTGGTGAAATATTGACTAAGAATTTTTCATACACAGTATGCGCAATTTTCAAAAGGCTCGCAAAAAAGATAATGCCCGCCGGGTCACAGTCGTAAAAGTTCAAGCGTTCTTTTGTCTGAAACATATTTACCGCCGAATTGTTTATAAAATAATTCAACTTAACAAAGATAAAAGAATTTTTACATTCATATTGATTCACCATTTCATTAGTTTTGAATTTCTTATTTGAAAAGGATATGGCAAGACTTTTTAACTTTATCATACTACTCATCCTACTAACTGTCGGGTTAAGTGCACAAGGTTTTAAACGGACCTATTACCCTAACGGCAACATTGCTACCGAAGGAACTTACGTTGACGGTAAACGGCACGGTGTGTATAAAGAATTTTATAATAACGGGCAACTTTGGAAAGAATGGTACTTTGAAGACGGCAAAGAGCAGGGAGAATCACGTTGGTATTTCCCAGACGGCACCTTAAGTATGATTTGGAATTACGAGGACGGATTGCTGCAAGGGGTTTCAAAATGGTATTACGAATCGGGTGAACTTTGGGCAGAACCTAATTATGTTGACAATAAACTTAACGGATTTACCCGCACATATTATAAAAGCGGAGCGCTTCAAGCAATTTGGAGTTATAAAGATAATGAGCTTGACGGTGTGTCGAAAATTTTCTTTGAAGACGGCGGCGTGGAAGTCGAACGAAATTATGTAAACGGTAAACTCCAGGGAATAAGCAGAGTATATTATGATTTCGGGATTGTTGCACTCGAAGCAAATTATAAAGATGATCAACTTCACGGAATCTCTTATTTATACTATCCCGACGGTTCAATAAAAGTAATTGATACCTACAAAAACGGACAAATAGTTAAACGCGAACGATATGATATTGTGGGTAAGTTCGATAAAGTTGAAGAAAGCTTCGATGAATTTTATGAAGACGGAACTCTTAAAGCAGAAGTAAATTTTAAAGAAGGAATTCGTGACGGTATAAACAAATATTACCATCCCAACGGTTATTTGGAATCAATATTAAATTTTGAAAACGGCAAATTAGATTCAATCAATACATACTATCACCCGAACGGGACTCTTTCAAAAGTTGTTAATTATATTAACGGACTAAAAAACGGTGAGGCAAAAGAGTACAACGAAGATGGAGTTTTGGTAGGTGAGTATAACTATACTAACGATGAACTAAGCGGCAAAGCCAAAACATATTACGGCACCGGCGAACTTGAATCTGAAAAATTCTTTAAAAATAATATGCTTGAAGGAACTGTAAAATATTACTATAAAACCGGTGAACTTTTTGCCGAAGAAAATTATTCCAAAGGTATTAGGAACGGAATTTTCAAAACTTATTATAAAAATGGTGAAGTGGCAGAGTTTGCAGAATTAAAAAACGGTAAAATTGAAGGTACTGCATTTGCATATTACCCTGATGGTAAATTAAAGCGTAAAGCTGAATTTAATTACAGCAGATTAATAAGAGAAGAAAACTACGATAGTAATGGGAAAGAAATTTTAGCAGGATCACCTTAACTCAATTTCATTTCTACAATCTTCTCAATCACAAACTGATTCATAAAAGAAGAACCGAATGCTAACGAAGGAGTTTTCGTTCCCTTTTCTACTTCGTCGTTTAATACTTTCAGAGTTGCTTCAGCTGCGCCGCGTCCGGTTAATTCGTATCCGTCAATAAATCGGTAGGCTTCAAAAAGTTTTTCACCACTTTCATTTGCAACTTCACCCCAAACAATCATCGATGCTTTCTGCCTTTCGTAATCCGAGGGTCCGGTCATCCTTTTTGATATTTGTTTTCTCAAAAAATCTTTTACCACATTAATGCTAAGTAAATCTTTGCCTAAAGTAAGCAAACGACGAGAAGCAAAAGCCGCTCTCGATAATCCATAGTAAACTTCTACATTAGGAATTCCTGTTGAATGATAAGCAGTTGCAACATCTCCCCAAGGAATTGAGATGCCTTGAAACTCGATTTTATCATTCTTTATTTCATAAGTTAATTCGCCAATCGGTACGGAAATGATTTCCCCATCTCGTCTAATTTTTCCATCTTCATTAATCATTTCGAGTGTTGTAAGATTTGTACCACGGGAAATTTTAGCGCCTTTGCCTTCAAAACCAAGTTTGAGTGAAACGGCATCCGGCATTTGTTCTTTTAGCTTTGCGGCAAGGCAATCGGTTGGAATTACATCAAATCCTACTGCGGGTAAAATTGTAATTCCTTTTTCTTTTGCCTGATCGTTAAATTTCCATTCAGTTTCGAGAACAGGAATTTCTCCTGTTATGTCGAGATAATTTGTGTTGGTTTCAAAGCAAACTTCTAAAAATTTTCCGGAAGTAAATTTAAATGGGCCTGCACAGTTTAAAAGAGTATGATAATTTTCGAGATTCTGTTTTATAACATCTTTATTTTCTAAATCGAAAGCAACGTATTCACAGTCAAATTGATTAGCAACTTTTCTAAGTTTGTATTCGTCCCTCCCCGCAAGCATTGGTTTGATTTTTTTCTTTGCGAGGTTTTCTAAAATTAATTTTGCGGAGTAACCGTAAGCGCCGTATATAATTAGTTTGTTTTGCATTTTAGATTTTTTCTTTTAGGAAAATTAAACAATTTTTTACATACATCCGAAGTCGTGAAGCACCTACGGCGCCTTGTGGTTGTGTGCTTTCTTATTTCTAAAATAATGGTACTAATATGGAGTTCATTCCTTGATAATATTTCAAAAACGGTGTTGCCCTTTTATTATTGTAGAAAAAAATGTAAAAGCGCAAAAAACACCGTAGGTGTTCAATTATTGTCTATTTACAAACGTAATCTGGGGCAACTTCGGTTTGTCGGTTTGATTTTTTGAGAAGAAAATTCATTTAAAGTAGAGCGCTCTTGATAGTGCTTGGTTCACTAAGAATTTAACAACGCAGCAACGTCAGCTTTATCCTGGGGTCGGTTAACAACTTTTTTTGATGCGATTAAATCATCCTTAGATAAAAATGGTATTTGCACACCCTCCCATGATATTACATTTTTTTGCTTATAACATTTCGAAAAATCCAACCCGTCAACATTCATTAAGATATCTATACAAATAGGCGGAACACCAATAGGGACTCGAAGATTTTTATTCCGAAAAACATCTTTATCAACATCATTCACATTGCAAAATTTTTCAACAATGGTTTTCATCTTATCGGCATTTTCTTCACTTATTTCAATCCATATATCAAGATCACCGGTGTTACGAGGTTTTGCGATATACAGATTGAGTGCATAACCTCCGATAACAAGATACCTAACTTGATAATCGTTCAACAACTCTATAAACTCTTTGAAGTCGGGGTGGAGCATTTTTCCCTCTCATCATTTCTTCGGTTATGTTGAGTTTTTCTTCGGGAGATTTGTCCGACCAAAACTCTTTCCATAATTCCTCGTCGGAAGTTTCTGCACTTACTACTCGGAAAGCTTTATATATTTTATTTTCTTTCATTTTTCTACTGCTTGTTGCTTAATGCGGTTAATTATAAAAGAAATTTAACAAAAAAGAAATCAAATAAAATTGAAAATGAAGCACCTACGGCGCCTTGTGGTTGTGTGCTTTCTTATTTCTAAAATAATGGTACTAATACGGAGTTCATTCCCTTGATAATATCACAAAAACGGAGTAGCCGTTTTATTATTGTAGAAAAAAATGTAAAAGCGCAAAAAACACCGTAGGTGTTCAATTATTGTCTATTTACAAACGTAATCTGGGGCAGCTTCGGATTAGTATGTTTTATTTTTTTTTGTAGGAAAAGTCCGTTAATATAAAGTGCAGTTAAACCAATTCCAAATAAGAATGAAAATAATTCAGGCATTGAGGTACCTTTAAAAATGACTACACCGAGCACTACACCAAGCAGGATTAAAATTAACGGAACACCATACAATAATGCGGATGCCTTTAGTACATCACTTCCGCTTATTTCAATTTGTACTTCTTCTCCTGCTTGAACGCCGATTGGATCATTTACTTCAAGAATTTTAGAATCTTTTTTCTCAGATGGTTTACAAAAAATTTTTGCGGAACATTCTTCACATGCGCCGGTTCTTATTAACTTAATTTTTGCATGACCGGCTTCGGCTGAAATTACTACTCCGTTTTCTATGATGCTTTCGTTTTGCATATTTTTACCGAACCAAAGAACAACTTTCCAATTCGCAATGTGAGCACAAGTGAACTCGAAAGTTGCAAATTATATTTTAATTCTTTTGCTCTTCTTTTACTTCCAATAATTTCTTTTCTTTTGCTTTTAAATACCCGATAGCATTAGTGCTGCATTTATCAAACGGAATTTTTCCCGGATCAAGTTTATCGTAATGAATAATCGCAAGGTTCTCGAGCATCTCAACACCACCATCAGATTTGCGTGCACAGATTCCACAACCAATACATGCAACTGAACAAACGGACTTTGATTTTTTCGGGTCATCATGATTTTTACAGAATACAAACACTTCCCTATCTGCCGGATGCATTTCAATGACACCGCGAGGACATGCTTTTTCGCAATTGCCACAGCCGGTGCAAAGTTCCTCAATTACTTCAGGGAGACCGTTGTCGTTCATTATTAGCGCGTTAAACGGACAAGCTTCAACACAATCTCCGCCTCCTAAGCAACCGTAATAACATTCTTTATCTCCGCCGGAAACAACATCCATCACAGCACAGCTTAACGGTCCGTCATACGTTGCTTGTTTTTTTACCGCTTCTTTGTTACCGCCACGACACAAAATTCTGGGCAGCATTTTTACACTGTTACCGGCATCAACACCAAGTATCTTCGCAATTTCATTTGCTGTATCCTCGCCGCCCACAGGACAACCTGTAACTTCAGCTTTGCCGGCAACTACATTAACGGCAAAATCATAACAGCCTGCATAACCGCATCCGCCGCAATTAGCGCCGGGAAGCATTTCATTTATTTCTGCAATTTTGGGGTCTTCATAAACACGTAATTTTTTATCTGCAACAGCAAGACCGCCGGCAAATATAAACCCGAGTCCGCCCATAGTTATAATTGCTATTAAAAGTGTGCCATCCATTTATCTATTCTCCAAAATTTTCTATTATCAAAATCAAAATCTTGATACTTGTGTCTCGATACCTATCTCTACAACTAAACCGAAATCAATCCCGAGAAACCCATAAAAGCTAAAGCGAGCAAACCGGCAACAATTAAAGTAATTGGAGCACCTTGAAAAGGTTTCGGGACATCTGCCAAATCGAGTTCTTCTCTAATGCCCGCCATAATTGTAATAGCCAAAGTAAAACCTGCACCCGCACCGACTCCGTAAACAACTCCTTCAACAAACGAATAATCTTTTAAAACCATAAATAGAGCCAACCCTAAAATTGCACAATTGGTTGTTATAAGCGGAAGAAAAATTCCAAGTGCGCGGTAAAGAGGCTGGCTTACTTTTTTAATAAACATTTCAACAAATTGAACGAGTGATGCAATCACCAAAATGAACGAAACATACTGCAGAAATTCCAAATTATAAGGAACAAGCAGAAGATGATAAATCAACCACGTTACTATTGCGGTGATTGTCATTACAAAAGTTGTAGCAAGCCCCATCGAAAAAGCTGAAGTAATTTTACTCGACACCCCGATAAAAGGACAAATACCGAGAAAGTATGCAAGTACAAAGTTGTTTACAATAGCAGCGGATAAGAATATTAATAACAGTTCCATTATTTAACCCCCCCTGCTTGTTCGGCTTCTCTTTTTGCATCCAAATATTTTTGAACTAAGTAATTCTTTTCTTCACGTTCTTTTTTCTGTAGATAAGTATTTGCAGCACCGAACAACACGCCTAAAGTTAGAAACGCACCGGCGGGTAAAATCATAACCAACCAAGGCTCATAAAAATTGGGCATAACTTGATAACCAAGCAATTTACCTGAGCCGAAGATTTCTCTAAGTCCCCCAAGTACAAAAAGGGCAATTAAAAAACCAGTTCCCATACCCAGAGCATCCAATAAAGAACGCCCCACACTGTTTTTTGATGAAAAGGCTTCTTGTCTCCCAAGTATCAAACAATTAACAACGATAAGCGGAATATATGGACCGAGTGCTTTACTTAATTCGGGGAACTGCGCTTTCATTACTAAATCAACAATTGTAACAAAGGTTGCAATAATTAATATATATGCTGCGATTCTCACTTGAGTTGGTATTAATTTTCTAATAGATGAAATAATTAGACTTGCCGAGACAAGCACAAAAGTTGTAGCAAGTGCCATAGCAATTCCATTTATTGCCGAAACAGTTACAGCCAAAGTGGGACACATTCCCAACACTTGTTTGAAAACCGGATTTTGATCCCACAAACCTTTTAAATATTCTTGTGTTAGTGTTACTTGTTTTTTCATAATTTACCTCCCTCTTTTGCAGAGCGGAGTTTCTCTAATCCTTGATTTATTATTTCAACAACTGACTTTGAAGAAATAGTTGCACCGGTTATTGCTTGTATTTCATTTGGTTTTGAAGGCGGTGTTCCTTTCACCCAAGATACTTTTGGTTCTGCAGTAAGACCATTAAATTGTTGTGTAAAAGGTTCTTCGGTAACTTTTGTACCGAGTCCGGGTGTTTCAACCTGTTCTAAAATTTCCAAACCGACTAATTCATTTAAATCATCTTTCAAACCAACCATTAACCTAATTTTCCCTTGAAAGCCGTTGCCTTCAAAAGGAAGAGCATAGCCAATTAGATTTTTATTATCATCAAAAACTTTATAGAGTTCAAAATCAAGCGTCTCGACTTTTTGATAATCTTTTGCATCAGGCTGCACGAGATAAATTGCTTGCTCGGTGGCGGCTTTACGGTGCATTTCAATTTTTGGTGCCGCCCAATTACTGATCTCCGAAAGAAGGGCTCCGGAAACAACTCCGATAATCGTCAACGTTATGAGCATTCTAATTACAGTTTTCATTTCGCCTCCCCGAATACATGAGGACGTGTATATCTATTAATAAGCGGAACGAAAGCATTCATAAAAAGTATAGCGTACATAACTCCTTCGGGAAGTCCGCCGAATAATCTAATCACAATCAATACAAGCGAAATACCCAAACCGAATATCCACATACCCTTTGCCGTGTATGGTGAAGTTACCCAATCGGTTGCCATAAAAAGTGCGCCGAATAAAAATCCACCCGCGGCAAGATGAAATAACGGATTCGGATATGCAGCTGGGTCGATTACCCAAAAGATTCCGCCGAAAATTATAACACCGGTTACCATTGCTGCGGGGACTCTCCAGTTTACAACACCGAGGAATATCAAAACGAGTCCGCCGATTAAAACAGCAATTGCAGAAGTTTCACCTATTGAACCACCGATGTTACCTATAAACATTGCTGATAATTCCGTTGCAACGGCATCAAACTTAAATGCTGATAGCGGGGTAGCAGATGTAACTGCATCTACATTTCCAAAGTTCGGCTGCGTCCATGTTGTCATCGGTACAGGAAAAGCAGCCTGCAGAAATGCTCTGCCTACCAAAGCCGGGTTAAATATATTGTAACCCAATCCACCAAAAACTTCTTTACCAATTCCGATTGCAACTATTGAACCGAGTGCTGTGAAAGCAAGATTAAAATTCGGCGGCAGAATAAGTGCAAGCAATAGTCCGGTGATTATTCCGCTTCCATCGGTAATCGTAACTTTTTTCTTTCGTATCGTTTTGATTGCAGCTTCAGTTCCTACTGCAAAGCCTACTGCAACTGCAACAACTAATAATTGATATAAACCGAAGAAGATCACTGCTGAAACTAAAGCCGGAATTAGTGAAGCAACAACAATCCACATTGCCTGCTTTGTATTCCATCGCGAGTGAACGTGCGGTGAACTCGACAGCTCTAATTTGTAAGGAGAATTTTCAGTAATTGTCGTCATTTATTTTTCCAGTAGTCTTAAATCTTACTCTTAATCATAATGCATGCTTAGCGTTTTCTTTTGCGCTCTTTGCGTGAAACGTTTCTCGCAAAGCTCGCGGAGAATTCGCAGAGAGGTCGCAAAGTTTATGCAGTTTTCCTTTCTCTCTGCCTTGCAATTACTCTTTGTTTACCCAAACGAATCCATTGAACTAAATGAATGTTTGCGGGACAAGTATAAGTACAAGTTCCGCATTCCATACATACTGTTATATCGTAAGCCTCTGCATCTTCTAATCTATTCAATTGAGTGAAACGTGCTAATTTAGTCGGCACTAAATTTAAAGGACAAACCTCAATACATTTACCACATCTCAAACAAGCCGTTTCTTCATGTTTGTTTTCTTCGTTAGCTGTTATTGCCAACAAACCTGAAGTAGCTTTGAGTACGGGGACAGAAAAGTCAAATTGAGCAACTCCCATCATCGGTCCGCCGGAAATGACTTTTGCCGCATCAGGTTTCAAACCGCCGCAGTATTCAATAACATCAGCCAAAGAAGTACCGACGCGCACTATTAAATTTTTGGGTTCATTAATTCCATATCCGCTTATAGTCATTGAAGCAGTTATTTGCGGTTCACCCTTAACAACTGCATCATAAATTGAAACTGCCGTTCCGATATTCTGAATAACAACTCCAACATCAAGCGGAAGTTTACCGGGAGGCACCTCACGATTTAGTGCGGCTTTGATCAACATTTTTTCCGCACCTTGAGGATATTTTGTTTCCAAAACTTCTACATCGATGTTATCGAACTTAGCAGATTCTACCGTTATTGCTTTTATCGCATCCGGTTTATTGTCTTCAATTCCTATTACACCTTTATCAACGCCGAGTGATTTCATTATTAAACGAAGTCCTTCAACAACAGCCTTTGTTCTTTCGAGCATAAATCTGTAATCACGGGTTAAGTAAGGTTCACATTCGCATCCATTTAAAATTACTGCATCAATCTTTCTGCCTTCTTGAGGAGTGATTTTAACAAAAGTTGGGAATGCGGCTCCTCCTTGTCCAACAATTCCAGCCCACTTAACCCTTTCTTGAATTTCCTGCGGTGTAACAGTTTCTAAATTAAGCGGCTGTTGAAAATCGGTTTCGTTCGATTCATCTGCATCAATAACAATTGCATCTTTGGGAAAACCGAGCGGTGTATTTTCTTTCGAAATCTTTTTTACTTTTCCGGAAACTGAACTGTGAATTGGCACAGAAATAAATCCGTCCTGTTCCGCTATAACTTGTCCGGCTTTAACTTGATCACCTTTTTTTACAAGCGGTTTAGCAGGTTTACCAATATGCTGAGAAAGCGGAATCACCACCTGCTTTGGATTCGGCATTATTTCAAATTCACAATTTTCGCTTAGCTCTTTTAATTCTGCGGGATGAACACCCCCGTGAAATGTTTTATGTTTTTTGAATAATTGCATAGCGCCATCAATTTATTGTAGACATACACATCCGCATATACTATGCCATAAACAATTGTGAAAATACAAAGGATTTGTCGTGATTAATTCACAAAAAAGGCTTGTTTCGGTCAAAAATCACGAATTAAATAGCGAATTTTTTCATTATTGGAAATCCGCATTGTATATTGAGAATAACAAGACTTGAGGTGTTTTAACAAAATACTGACGGAGGATTTTCCGCAACGGATAATATCTTCTTTTCCTTTGAAGCTTCGGTGTTAAGCTCGTAAATCATTGGACTTATTTTTTCTCCAATATCAATAAGAACAATGGATGACTTGTTAGAATTAGAGTTGTCTACCGACCCCCCTGCATTCAAAAATTTAATTCCTTTTCTTTCATATTCTCGCATTTCGTGGCTATGGCCGTGAAGAACGAGTTCTACATTATTTTTTTTAAACAGTTTTAAAAGCTTTTTTTTACCACGCAGCTTGAGTGTATAGCTTTCAATTTTAGTCCACATCAGATTTGAACTTGTAGCTTCTTCAGAGTTTTTATAAAAATGATGATGCGATAAAATTATTTTTTTCTTTGATTTGAATTTTTCCATTTCAAGAATTTTTTTTATTCCTTCGAACTGTTCTTTGTGTACCTTACCGTTTGATGCGAAAGAATTTTTTATTCTTGAATAGTAATCACTCGTATTTAGTCCTATATAAACAACATCCCCAATAATTTTAGCATAAGGAAACGGTTTGTTTGTTACCGGGAAAAAACAATTTTCAAAAAGTTCATTAAAGTAACCTACAAATTCATTTACCTTCTTATCATAATTTGTTGATAAACATTTAGCCGGGAAGTTTAGAATATCTTGAGCCGTTTGTACTCCTCCAAAAATATCGTGGTTACCTATAACTAATGTAGTTTTTTCCCGGTGCAGCAAATCAAAACTTTCCAATATCTTCCGAAAGATTAAAAAGTCTTTTTCATCCGAGTTATCTGAAATATCACCGGTAAAAACAAAATGATCGGTACCCTTCTCTAATGCAAGTTTTATTAGCTTCTTGGTTTTACCTATATTTGCTTTTTTAAAAGTAGCGCAAAGATGAATATCAGACAGATGTGCTATCCGCATTTTAGATAAATTAGATTAGTTAATGTGATTATTACAATTTCTTGATACCAATTTAATTTATTAATATTAAGAAGCGGTAACCGTATTATTAACAAATCATTATGAAAATTATTATTATAATCAACGTGCCTTAACAATTTCTTAATCTTCCATTAACATGTCGATAATATATATATTCTTTTTTTTAGTGAATTTTGTGAATAAATTATGGCGGCTATGAAAAAGAAAAAAATACTCTTTATCTGTGGTTCTCTAAATCAAACAACAATTATGCATCAAATAGCAAAAAATTTGATGGATGATTTCGACTGCTGGTTTACTCCGTATTATGCCGATGGTTTTGTGAAACTATGTGACAAACTGCATTTAATTGATTTTACGATAGTAGGTAACGGTAATTTTAGAAGACAAACGATGGGTTACTTCAATACACACAATTTGCAAGTTGATATGCGGGGTGAAAAATATAGTGATGAATATGAACTTGCATTTACCTGTTCGGATTTAATAGTTCAGAAGAATATCAGGAATAAAAAAATAATTCTTGTGCAGGAAGGAATGACCGACCCTGAATCATTTCCTTACTACTTGGTTAAGTATTTACATTTCCCTAGGTGGTCTGCAAGTACATCAACAGCAGGGATGTCAAATCAATATACTTATTTTTGTATCGCATCCGAAGGTTACAGAGAACTTTTTATTAAGAAGGGTGCGGATCCTTCAAAACTACTTATAACAGGAATACCTAACTTTGATAATGTTCATAAATATCTAAACAATGATTTCCCTCATAAAAATTATCTGCTCGTTGCTACATCTGATATGCGTGAAACATTAAAATACGAAAACAGAATCAAGTTCATTAAGCGAGCAGTAAAAATTGCAAACGGCAAACAGATAATTTTCAAACTTCACCCCAATGAAAATTTCGAAAGAGCGGAAAAAGAAATAAACAAATACGCTCCGGGCTCATTAATATTTACAAACGGCAACACTAACCACATGATAGCCAACTGCGATTCTTTATTAACAAGATATTCATCCGTCGTGCTTGTCGCCGCTGTTTTAGGGAAGAAAGTTTATTCGGATATACCTGAAGAACAATTGAAAAGATTAGCGCCGGTACAGAATAACGGAACTTCAGCTGAACGAATAGCAAAGTTAGGCAGATGTTTAATTGAAGAGCCTGCAAAGGATGGAAAAGAAATCCAACAAGAGTTTGAGTTAAAACAAGCTCTGTTACATTAGTTTCGATAAACTATGAATGAATTGAAAATTGTAACGGTTATTCAGGCAAGAGTAAGTTCTACCCGGTTACGGAACAAAGTGTTGAAGGATCTTTGCGGCAAGCCACTCCTCATTAGAATGATTGAAAGAGTTCAGGCTTCTCGTTATGCAGGAATGACTGTGGTTGCAACTTCAACAGAAAAAGAAGATGACTCGATAGAAAAGCTTTGCAAAGAAAACAACATTGAAGTTTACCGGGGCAGTTTAACAGATTTACTCGACCGGCATTATCAAGTAGGTAAAAAATATAATGCAGATGCAGTAATAAAAATTCCTTCAGATTGTCCGCTCATCGATCCGCAAATTATTGATAAAGTTATAAAATTTTACTTAGATAACCACAACAAATTTGATTACGTAAGCAATCTTCATCCGGCTACTTATCCCGACGGCAATGATGTCGAAATAATGTCGTTTAACACAATTGAACAAGCTTGGAATGAAGCAACAAAAGATTTTGAACGCGAACATACAACACCTTACATTTGGGAAAATAAGAACAAATTTAGAATCGGTAATGTTGAATGGGAAAGCGGTTTAGATTATTCAACAAAACATCGCTGGACGATTGATTACGAAGAAGATTATTTATTCATCCGAACCGTATACGAAAAACTTTATAATAAGAAACCTACTTTCGGTCTGCACGATATATTAAATCTACTTAAAGAAAAGCCGTATATTTATAAAATAAATGAAAAATACGTCGGTAAATATTGGTATGAAAATCATCTTGATGAATTACAAAACATAACTGAGTACAAGAACAAACGAGAAAATAGTAATAAATAACTTTGTGAACCTCTGTGTCATCTGTGGTAAAACTATTCACCACGAAGAGCACGAAAACTCATAAAGGGGAAAAGGAGATAAGATTCTATGCCTAACAAAATTGATTTGAACAATGATTACCCGGTAATTGAAAAATCTGAAGAACTTTATCAACGTTCACTTGGGTTGATTCCATCAAATACACAAACCTTGGCAAAGGGACCTACACAATACGTTAACGGAATGGCGCCGAAATATCTCGTAAAAGGGAAAGGCTCTCACGTTTGGGATGTTGACGGCAACGAATACATAGATTACAATATGGGTATCGGTCCGCTTTCACTCGGTTATGCTTACCCAAGAGTGGATGAGGCAGTAAAGAAACAATTGGAAGATGGAATTACATTTTCGCTTGTTCATCCTTTGGAAGTTGAAGTCGCGGAAATTATCCGAGATATAATTCCCAATGCAGATATGGTTCGTTACAGTAAAACCGGCGCCGATGTAACAAGCGCTGCAGTGAGACTTGCGCGCGCTTACACAGGCAAAAACAAAATTTTATGCTGTGGTTATCATGGCTGGCATGATTGGTATGTTTCGGTAACCGCACGTCGTAATGGTATTCCCGAAGCTGTGCAGGCAATAACTTATACATTTGATTATAATAATATCGATTCACTGAAAGATTCTATTGACGATGATACCGCCGCAGTAATTTTAGAACCGGTCGTTTTTCAAGAACCGAAAGATAATTTTTTGAACAAAGTTGCCGATCTATGTAAAGAAAATAGCGTTATATTAATTTTTGACGAAATGTGGACAGGATTTAGAATGGCACTCGGAGGAGCACAGGAGTATTTTGGTATCACTCCAGATCTTGCAACTTATTCTAAAGCTGTTGCCAACGGTATGCCGATTTCAATTCTTACAGGTAAAAAAGAAATAATGCAGCTCGCAGACGAAGATATTTTCTTCTACACAACTTTCGGTGGCGAAGCTTTATCACTTGCCGCTGTGAAAGCAACTATTGCAGAAATGAAAGAGAAAAATGTTCAAGCATATTTGGTTAAACAGGGCGCCAAGCTGAAAGACGGTTACAACAAAATTGCGGAAGAACTCGGATTAGATTACACAAAAGCAAGCGGATACAACTGGCGTTCAATTATTACCTTCGATGCGAAAGCCGGTGATCCATTAATCCTAAAATCTCTTGTTCAGCAGGAAATGATTAAGCGCGGTATTCTTTGGGGAGGGTTTCATAATATGTCCTTCTCTCACACTGACGAAGATATTGATTATACGTTAAAAGCATACGAACAAGTTCTTCCTATTCTCAAAAAAGCAGTCGATGACGGAAATGCAAGCGAATTGTTAAGGGGAAAACCTGTACAGCCGGTCTTCCGCAAAACAGATAATTTTAATATGAAACCGAGACACTAATTTCTCTAATTTCACGAATCTAATTGCGATTGATATGAGAGATTTGATATACAAAGATGAGGCTTATGTAATTGTTGGTTGCTGTATGGAAGTGCATAAAACCTTAGGCAAGGGATTTAATGAAATAGTATTCAAAGATGCATTAGAGGTAGAACTTAAATTAAATAATATCACTTTTGAAAGAGAAAAGAAGTTTGAATAAATATAAAAAGGTTTTCAGCTTCCACGTAAATATAATGCGGATTTTGTTGTTTATGATAAAATAATTTTAGAAGCAAAGGCAATTGAGTCGTTATCTAATTCTAACATAAAGCAAACATTGAATTACCTTGCCGCATCTAAAATGAAATTAGGATCATTAGTAAATTTTGGAGAAGATTCATTAAAATATAAAAGAGTGATTTTATAATTAACTTAAATGGTGAAATTCGTGAAATTCGTGTCTATGTATTCATTAAAAAATAAAACAGGAATCGTAACCGGCGCTTTAGGCTTAATCGGCAAAGAACATTGCAAAGCTTTGGCTGAAGCAGGTGCAAATGTAGTAGTTGCCGATATCGACAAAGAGAAATGTGAAGAGTTCGCAAATAGTTTAGAAACCGAATCATTTGGAATTGCTATTGACGTTACAAACAAAACATCACTTGAGAATGCACGAGATAAAATTTTAGAAAAGTTCGGGCATATTGATATACTTGTAAACAACGCCGCAATAAACGATATGTTTGAAAATCCGAAAGCAGCAAGCGAGCAAAGTAAATTTGAAAATTATCCATTAGAACTCTGGCAAAAATCGGTTGATGTAAACTTAACCGGGGTCTTTCTTTGTTCACAGGTATTGGGGACAGAAATGGCAAAACAAAAATCGGGCAGTATAATTAACATTGCTTCCACGTACGGTATTACCGCTCCCGATCAATCGTTATACATTAAAAAAGACGGTAGGCAAAATTTCTATAAACCTCCCGCTTACTCGGCTACCAAAGGTGGAGTGATTGCTTTTACAAAGTATCTTGCCGCTTATTGGGGGAAAGATAATGTTAGAGTCAACACTTTAACACCCGGCGGAGTTGAAAACAATCAAGATGAATTTTTTATCGAGCAGTATTCAAAACGAACAATGTTAAACAGAATGGCAAAACGAACCGACTACAAAGGTGCGTTAATTTTTCTTGCAAGCGATGCATCAAACTATATGACCGGCGCTAACCTTGTTGTTGATGGCGGTTGGACAGCGTGGTAGTTCTTTGTTATTAAGTTACTGAGTTAATTGTTACTCAGTTATCGGTTATTGTACGAGTTATTATTAACCCATAGCTTCAGAGTATGTTGCACAACTCGAGTTCTTACATTTTATGAACACGAACTCACCCTTGCCGATAGCATCCCTTCGGGAAAATCCCTCCCCGCCAGCCGGACGGGCAGGTCTTAAAAAGAGAGGGACTTGAAAAACGGAACTAATTCCCCCCTTCTCTTTTTAAGAGAAGGGGCCGGGGGATGAGTTCTTACGAATTTAATTGTTATGCAACATACTCTTCAGCTATGGGTATTGAGAATGCATAAACTGGATAACCGATTCATCGGTTCTAAAACGATTGAAACCGTTATGAGACTTTATGAATTTGTTCAAATCCCAAGACTAAAGTCTGGGGTTAATATCATTTTGGGATTAATATGAAATTAAACACACTTGAAAAAGCACGTAAAATTAAATTAGTCCTAACAGACTGCGACGGTGTATTAACCGATACCGGAACATACTATTCCGCAAATGGAGAAGAGATGAAACGATTTTCAATCCGTGACGGAATGGGCACAGAACGATTGAGAAAACTATGCAATATAGAAACGGGTATAGTAACCGGTGAGAACAGCGGTATTGTTTCTCGACGGGCTGAGAAATTAAACATTACCGAGGTTCATCTTGGTATTAAAAACAAAGTAGCATGCGTAAAAGAAATTTGTGAACGATTGGATTTACAATTGGAACAAATAGCATTTATTGGGGATGATACAAATGATATTGAAGTTATGAAAATAGTCGGTTTAACGGCCTGCCCTTACGACGCAACAAATTTTGTAAAAGAAATTGCGGACATAATAGTTGAGAGTAAAGGCGGCAACGGTGCTTTCCGCGATTTTGCGGAACTTTTAATAGATGTTAATTTGAATAAAAAAAAGGACAAAGATTAATGGCTTCAGTTAAAATCGGCAACAGGTATATTGGCGAAGGCGAACCCGTCTATATTATAGCCGAGATCGGAATTAACCATAACGGCTCGTTGGATATTGCAAAGAAATTAATAGACGGAGCAGTCTATGCCGGATGTGATGCAGTAAAATTTCAAAAAAGAACTCCCGAACTTTGTGTCCCCAAAGATCAGTGGCAAATCGAACGAGAAACACCTTGGGGAAGAATGTCTTACATCGAATATCGTCACAAAGTTGAATTTAACGAAGATGAATATGGTGTTATAGATAAATACTGTAAAGAAAAAGGAATAGACTGGTTTGCATCTCCTTGGGATGAACATGCAGTAGATTTTATTAAAAATTTCAATCCTGTTTGCATCAAATTTGCATCTGCTACTTTAACAGATAGAAATCTGCTGCAAAAAGTAAAAGATACCGGTCTTCCCATGATGCTCTCAACGGGTATGTCATCGCTAGAACAAATTGATGAAGCAGTGGAAATTCTGGGAAAAGATAATTTAATGATTGCGCAGTCAACATCAACTTATCCTTGTAAACTTGAGGAACTTAACTTACAAGTAATAAGTTCTTACAAAAAAAGATATCCTGAAATTCCAATCGGTTATTCGGGACATGAGACGGGACTGGCACCCACACTTGCCGCGGTTGCACTCGGTGCTGTTTTTGTTGAAAGACATATTACTTTGGATAGAGCAATGTGGGGTTCAGACCAAGCGGCTTCCGTCGAAATTCAAGGTATGGTTAGATTAGTTAAGGATATCCGTGATATTGAAAAGTCTCTTGGCGACGGAATTAAAAAAGTTTACGAAAGCGAACAGCCGTCAATTAAAAAATTGAGAAGAGTAAAATAATACTCAGAGTTAAGTTAAATGTCATTCCGAATCCCGATTCATCGGGTGAGGAATCTCTCTTAAATTGATTGAGATTCTTCGTCGGCTGAGAATCGACTCCTCTGAATGACAATTTTAAATACTATTTCAATATGGTAGATTCAATAAAAAATTTCATAATAGATTATTACCATTCAATGTCCTACCCGGAATTGATTTCCATATTAATTATACTCGGGTGGACTGTAGTAATAGTTATTCTCGAGAGATTGTTCCCTTACACAAAGGGACAAAAATTTTTCCGTGAAGGGTTCTTCAATGATTTAGCTCTTTACACAATTGCACAAAATTACATCCTCGGAATTATCATCTTCGGCGGAATTATTTATTACATCGATAACACAACCGGCTTATCTCGGCTCGGTTTGTTCGCAAATGTACCGATTTGGCTTCAGTTAATTTTCTTTACAATCACACACGATATTTACATTTACTGGATGCATCGCTGGCAGCACAAAAATAAATGGCTATGGCGTATTCACGAGGCGCATCACTCACCCAAAAAAGTAGATTGGTTGAGCGGTTCGCGCTCGCACGCATTCGAAATTTTGATAAATCAAACCATTGAATTTCTTCCGATAGTTCTGCTTGGCTCACCGCCCGAAGTGATTGCTTACAAAGGTGTAATAAGTGCTACTTGGGGAATGTGGATTCACTCGAACATAAATGTGAATACCGGGAGATTGCAATACATAATTAACGGCCCGGAAATGCATCGCTGGCATCACGATATTGGCAAAGGACGAAATAGAAACTTTGCAACAAAGCTTGCAATTTGGGATTGGATATGGGGTTCTGCGTACCTCCCCAGACCCGAGAAACCTAAAGAATATGGTTTGAAAACTTACTTCCCCGATAATTATCTAATGCAGTTTATCTTTGCTTTTATGGATTCGAAAGCAAGAAAGAAAAAATGAAGCAATAAAAATCATCTTATTACGATTTATCAAGATTTCCGCTGATTTAAATCATTGCTTGTTATAAACATCGAAAAAATTATAGCAACGCTAATCTACTTAACATTAGCTTAACCATTTGATAACAAACAGATAACTTGTCCCACCACTATTGTCTGATTAACTTTCCAACTAATCCCAAATATTTATAGATGGAGCACTCCCGGTAATGGAACCAATAAATGTTGAAAAAATAATAGACGATCGCTATCCAAGTTTATTTAAAAACAAGCCAAAGCTATTTAAAAAAATAACATTGAGTCTATTCGAAAAGGTTCTGCATTTAAAGGAAATAAATACGTTTATCGAAAAAAACAGTGATGTAAAGGACATAGAATTTATCGATGAAATTTTTGAAATGCTCAATTTCTCATTCCGAATTGCAAATAAAGATATTAAACGAATTCCATCCGAGGGAAGATTAATCTGTGCAGCTAATCACCCTATAGGCAGCCTGGATAGCTTATCATTAATAAAATTAGTATCTGAAATAAGAACTGATGTTAAAATAGTAGCAAATGATGTGTTATTAGGTATAAAAAACTTGGAAGATCTATTTCTCCCATTCAATCTGGAAAGTCGATCTGCTCAGCGACAAAATATTAGGGCAATTGCTGAAGCACTCAATAAAGAAATGGCCGTAATAATTTTCCCCGCCGCAGAGGTTTCTCGTTTAAAATGGATTTATATACGCGATGGTAAATGGCAGAAAGGCGTACTTTATTTTTCTAAAAAATATAAAGCTCCGGTTTTACCAATTTATATTGACGGGAAAAATTCTTTATTCTTTTACCTATTTTCAATTTTGCATAAAGGTCTGTCAAAAGTTCTCCTTTCCCACGAATTGTTTAACAAAAAGAATAAAACAATTAACATAAAGGTCGGTGATCCGATTCCGCCGCAAGCTTTTGCAAATGATTTTATTAACGATAAGTATCAAACAAAGTTATTAAAGAAACATGTTTATCTGATTGCAAAAGGTAAAACCGGCATCTACAAAACTGAGAAAAATATTATTCACCCAATTGATAGGAAGGCAATAAAAAGTGAACTGAATAACTCCGAACTAATAGGCAAAACATCCGATGATAAAAAAATAATTCTTGCAAATTATTATGACTCGCCAAACGTTTTAAGAGAAATTGCACGGCTTAGAGAAATTACCTTCCGCAAGGTTGGGGAAGGGACAGGCAAAAAGAAAGACTTGGATAAATTCGATAAACATTACAAACATCTTGTTGTTTGGGATGAAAATGAACTTGAGATAATCGGCTCGTACAGAATAGGTTTGGGGAAAGAGATATTAGAAGAATTCGGGACCGATGGTTTTTATACTTCGACCATTTTTAAATACGAAGCTGATTTTATTTCAGAATATATGCCCGACTCAATTGAACTCGGCAGAAGTTTTGTACAGAAAAAATATTGGAATACAAACGCACTAAATTATTTATGGCAAGGGATTGGGGCATTTCTTGCACATCACAATCACGTGAAATTCCTGTTCGGCGGCGTTAGCATAAGCAACAATTATCCGGAAAGTGCTAAGAAAATGATTGTTTATTATTTTCAAAAGTGGTTTGGGTCGGAATACATTCTGGCAAGTGCAGTTTCCAAATTCTCAATTTCTGAACTCTCACTGAACAAATACAAAGATCTTTTTGTTGGGAAAGATTATAAAGAAGATTATAGAATTTTGAAAGCAATGTTAAAACCGTACGGCTATACGGTTCCAATTTTATATAAACATTACTCGGAGTTATGCTACGAAGGCGGAGTTAAGTTTTTGGATTTTGCGGTTGATGAAGATTTTGAAAATTGTGTTGACGGATTAATACTGGTAAATGTTGATTTAATTAAAGATGAAAAACGGGAGAGGTATATTTCATCACATAAAGAAAGTACGTTGATAAGTGTTTAAAAACTATAGAACACAGATGACCACGTCGATAGACAGGCAGGCGCAGAAAAAACAGATTTGCGGTGATTTAATCTGTGTTTACCCGCCTAATCAGTGTCATCTGCGTTCTATTATGCTTTAATAAATATTAATTGATCTTTCACCCGGATACCGTACCGAGTATGTAAATTTCTTTGTTACGGTTACACCCGGATTTATATCCAACTTCCAATTCAAAATTCCGTCTTTTTTATTTACCGAAGCATCCCCTGTATCGATCAACTTTACTTCTATATCTTCGTTTTGCGAAATCGGGAATTGATCTTCGAGAGTTAGTATAATTGCCTTACTCTTTGTATTTCTAACTGTTATTTCATAACCGAAATATCTCTCAACATCGCTTCCGAAAAATTTATCTTCGGTAAAGTCTTTTAGTGTTTCTCTCTTAATTACAATACTTTCATCTCTACCGAGTGAGAACGTCATTTCATCTTCGGTGGTATGCGGATTGATAAAGGAATTACCTACGTAAGAATTTTCAAAATAAATATTTGCCGCACCCGGCAGCAAGTTTAACTTCTCCCAATCTTTTACCTTAGCAATTAGAAATGCATTAGCAACTAATTTTGGTGCAGCGTAGTATTCATACTCCGCCGGCAGTTCATAATTTTGCAGCGCAACAATATGCTGTTTACCGTCGCTTGGGATTGTATATTTTATTTCCGGTTTGTATTCTACGGCAAGCTGAGTTTCTTGAACCATCATATAATCCGCCATCGATTCGGCTTCATCCGCAACAGCCATTTCAGAAACTTGAGGAGCTGCCAATTTCATTGCTCCGGCTCCCCTATCAACATTGTATTTCATTTCTTTAATAAAATCGATGAACCATCTTCGAAGTTCAGGTTTATTGTTGTTTTGTCTTGCAGAACGAGTTGAAAGTGTGATGTTCATATCATTCCAGTCAATGCCTGTATTTTGCCAAACATTGGCGCGTAAATCCAACTTAACAGGCAAATCAATATTTACCGCGCGCAAATCATATGAAGGATTCCATCCGGCATCGTAGGTAATGTAACTTGCTTTTAAGTTTGCGGTAGTTTTTTTATTTGCAGAAACAGTAATCACAATCTCTGTTACTGCATTTTTGGATTTACTGTTAATCTCGTTAATTTGTTTCTGAATTTTTTCGATTCTTTTATTTACTTTTTCTTTTTTTGAATCAATCTCGCTCATATCGCTTAACAACTGTGTCGATTTTTTATTGAAATACTCGGACATCTGCTTCAACTCGGTTACACTTATACCTTTCGTATCACCGCCAAAATTTTTATTTGCTAACAGCAGTTCTAATTCATATTGAAGGACTTGTCTATTATTATTCAATTTTGTTAAATCTGACTTAAGCAGTTTCAGCGAATCTTCCAGCATTATTAACTGCGGATTTTTTTCATTTGCTTTTAGATAATTTTTCCGCGAGGCTACCGATAGAATCACAAAATTTCCTTCACCGCCAACTTGCAGACTTTGATCAACAAAATTATCGGCAATATTTCCCAGGACTATTTCATTTACACCTTGAGGAATATCAATCGATGCAGTGTGGGTCAATTCAGCTCCGCCTAAAAAGACAACAACGGAAGATAAATCTGTTTTGGCGGGAATTTCATTTGCGGATATATTTAACGTTGCAAGAATTGTAAAAAGCAGCAAAAGTGATTTCTTTATCATTATTAACCTCGCTATGATTTATTATTGTTTCGATTTTATACATCAATTTATATCGGCAGTTCCGTTTCGTTCCAAAGTTCAAGATTTACATCACAGCTTTTAATACTTTATAAGTATGATTAGCCTTTTAATTCAAACCTGCAATCCGTATTTTTAATTCTCAATTTTGGGAAGATTCTAAAGATAAAACTCAGTATCAGGGCAAATTCCCAATTATGTATGAAAGCATTTAGGAATGAAGAAACTAATAATAGAATTAATAAGAAAGTACTTTTCACAAATTACTGAAAGTTGGGTTGAAAAACTTCACCAAGAATTTCAAAATAAATTAACTAAAGCCCAATTAACAACCTTTGTTGAAAGTACACTGAATACACTTCTCGAAGTAATTGATTCAAGTGATTATTCGCGTGCTGATCAATACTTGATTGAATCTTACCAGCTTTTTACAAAAAAGAAATTAAACCTTCTGCAAATTAGTCAACTCTTTACAATTGGTCGATATTCAATTATTAATTTCTTAGAGAAAGATGAAAACTACGAGTTCGACCCGGTTATACTTTTGGGATTTTTAGATGAAGTAATAGAACAAATCTATGCACGGTACGGCATGCTCCATCAGAATGCCGAACTACAAGAATTGGCATCCGATAGGGACCGGCTCGCAAACAAACTTGATTCGAGTCAGCGGTATTTAGATAATATACTTCACTCTTCCGATTCGGCAATAATGGTAGTAGATAAAGACGAAAAGTTTATATCCTGGAACAAAGGTGCAGAAAATATTTTCGGTTACACTGAAGAAGAAGTAATTGGTAAACCTTCTTCCCTCCTATTCCCTAAAGGCAAAAAATATACTGAGGAATTGAAGTACATTCAAGATCAGATTAAGGAAAAAGGTTACGTTTCAATTAGCGATACGGAAAGAGTAACAAAAGACGGAAGAATTGTTACAATTCAATTAAACGTAACAAAATTACCCGGCGGCAATGGTGATTCTGCCGGAAGAACAGTTATAATTAGAGATTACACTGAATTCAAAAAATTACAACAGCAAATTGACCAATCTGAAAAGTTAGCCGTTATCGGTCAATTAGCCGCCGGTGTTGCTCACGAAATCGGTAATCCGCTTACTTCTATTTCTTCGATAGTTCAAATACTTCAACGTAGGGCACCGGATGATTTTTACAGTGAACAGCTTGCAACCATTAAAGAAAACATTGATCGTATTTCCCGTATAGTTCGTGAATTGGTGGACTTCTCTCGCCCGCCGAGCCATGAAAAAACTTTGATTCAAATAACAGATATTATTAAAACAGCAATCGGTATTGTTAAATATGACAAGCGTGTTAAAAAAGTTGATTTTAATACTGAGCTCGATAAAGATATTCCGCCTATAATGCTTGTCCCTGACCAATTGCTGCAAGTGTTCGTAAATATTTTGATAAATGCCCTTGATGCCATTGAAGGAAACGGCGAACTCATCATCAAATCAACCCACGATGATAATTATGTTTATATTTCAATTAAAGATAACGGGTGCGGAATGGATGAGGAAACAGTTAATAAAATTTTCGACCCTTTCTTTACAACAAAAGGTGTTGGTAAAGGAACCGGTCTCGGTTTATCCGTTAGTTACGGTATCATTAAAAAATTCAAAGGTGATATTTCGGTAGAAAGTAAGTTAAATGAAGGAAGTACGTTTACAATTAAACTTCCGATTGAAGAGAATAATAGGAGTTAAATAAATGTCTGCAAAAATTTTAGTAGTTGATGACGAAAAATCAATACGCGATTCATTAAATATGGTATTAAGCGATGAAGGATACGAAGTTAAATCCGCAGCGGACGGTGCAGAAGCATTGACCTTAATTAACGACGATAACTTTGATGTAATAATAAGCGATATAAAAATGCCCAACGTTGACGGGATGGAACTACTCGATAGATCATCCAAAATTTCACCCGAAACATTTTACATTATAATGACGGCTTACGCATCCGTTAACACAGCCGTTGAAGCATTGCGTCACGGCGCATTCGATTACCTTATTAAACCGGTAGAATTTGACGATTTGTTGATCAGAGTAAATAGGTTACTCGATTACAAAAAATTATCGCTCGAAAACAAAATGCTCCGCCAGCGGACTGTTGAAGAAGGCGATTTCAGTCACATCATTGGGAAAAGCGAACCGATGAGAAAAATTTTCGATTTAATAAAGCAAGTCGCTCCAACAAACAGCAATGTACTAATTTCCGGTAAAAGCGGTACAGGCAAAGAACTCGTAGCAAAAGCAATTCATAATAACAGTCTAAGACGGGATGAAATATTTTTACCAATTAACTGCGGAGCAATTTCCGAAAATTTGATTGAATCTGAATTATTCGGACACAAAAAAGGTTCATTCACCGGCGCAACCGAAGAGAAACAAGGCTTGTTCAAAGTTGCTGATGGTGGAACTTTATTCCTTGATGAAATCGGTGATCTTCCGCTGAATCTTCAAGTTAAACTATTAAGGGCAATTGAAGACAAAAAATTTCTTCCTGTCGGCGGCACTAAAGCAATAGAAACAAACGTTAGGATAATTGCCGCAACAAATCAAAACTTGTATGAAAAAACAAAGAAGGGAGAATTCCGCGAAGATTTATTTTACAGACTGAATGTTGTTGAGATTAAACTACCCTCTCTCAACGAAAGAAAGGATGACATACCGCTTCTTGTAAATCATTTTATTGAAAAATACTGTAATGAAATGGGTAAAAAAGTTTTAGGTGTAGACAACGAAACAATGAAAGTGTTAATGAGTCACGATTGGCAAGGCGGTGTGCGCGAGTTGGAAAACGTAATTGAACGAGCAGTTATATTTGCAAACAATAATGTTATAACAGTTGATAACCTTGCTGATCATATCCGTGGTGAATCTATTTCTCACTCATATCCCGATTCTCTCAAAGAAGCAATTGCCGGTTTTGAAAGAGAACATATTTTAAGTGTTATTAAAAAATTTGATTACAATAAGGAGGATGCAGCTAAAGCGCTTAAAATAGGTTTGTCTTCACTTTATAGAAAAATGGAAGAATTAAATATTCCGACAAAATCACCAAAGTAGTAAGTTAAAACGTTGTTTTTATTTTTCGATTTACATATTTTCAAATACTTTATAAATAAAAGAATTCAAATTTGCTTAAGCATATAAAAAAGTTTAATCTTCTCTTCGGATCGGGCGTTTTAATACTGCTCATTGGCTGTACATGCAGCAATAATATGAACAAAGAAGATTCTCAAACCAATCCTTCAAAAACACATTTCCCCGAGGGTGCGTTTCTACAGATACCTAACGAAAGTAAAACATTCTTATTGTTGATTGAAAATCAAGACAGAAAAGAACCGATTGTAATGCAGAAAAAGATCTACGTATATGATAAGTCAAACAATGAAATTGTATTAGAAGATTTTATACCGAACGGAAAAGTCTTTTGGAAAAGTGAGACGGAAGTGCAGATCGAACAATATCCCGGAGTGATAAGTAAGAATGAACCCGAAAACACTCTCGGATATGTTTTTAACGTAATAACCCGCAAAAAGACCGAAATTAAATAAGAACATCTTTACAAAATAAAAGTGAGGCTCAAATGAAAAAAGCATTGTTGCCTTTTGGTCTGTTACTATTAATTGTTTCGATTTTATTGATCAACAAACTGGAACAACCGGGAACTGATGTTGCAAAAAACAAAAAAGTTGTTTCGGATAAGTATAGTAAGATGGCAATGAACTCGGAACATAAAAAGACCGTAAAAGGCTACAAAAAATTCGACGAACCGAATAAATTCGCAGAACTGCAAAATAAGTTGAGAACAAGAGATGGAGAAGATGCTCCTTCTTACCCGCCGAACTATAGAATGAATGAGTTTCTCAAAGCAAAAAGCAGAAAAGCATCGATGAGCAATTCAACAACCGAAGATTTAAATTGGGTAGAAAGGGGCCCGGCTAACGTTGGCGGAAGAACAAGAGGATTAATTGTAGACCCCGATGATCCTTCCGGCGACACATGGTTTGCCGCAAGTGTTGGCGGCGGTATTTGGAAAACTACAAATGCAGGTGTGAATTGGATACCCTTAACAGATGATATTCCGTCACTTTCTGCTTCTTATTTAGCAATGGCTGCTTCAAACCATAATGTTATTTATGCAGGCACCGGTGAAGGATTTTACAATGCGGATGCAATAATTGGGCAAGGTATTTTTAAAACTACTGATAAGGGCGATAGTTGGCAGCAGCTTGCTTCTACTGCAAATAGTGATTTTTTCTACGTTAACAGAATTGTAGTTGATCCTGATAATGAAAATATAGTTTTAGCTGCAACAAACACCGGCATATTCAAATCTGTTGACGGTGGTGACAGTTGGACGGAAGTATACTCAAACGGCAGCAGAGCGCAGCATCTGATTGCTAACCCGCTTAACTTTAACACACTTTACTGCGCAATAAGCGGATTGGGAGTCGTTAAATCAAAAGATGCCGGAGATACCTGGTTTACTGCAGGAGATTTGGACGGTGGTGGTCGTTATGAAATTGCTATTGCCTCCACAGATACAAACAGAATTTATGCTGCAAACGAATCAAGTATTCTTTATATGACGGCAGACGGTGGAGATACTTGGTTAGAATTGGAAGAAGAAAACGGAGTTACTATTGAGTGGCTTGGTGCTCAAGGCTGGTATGATAACACGATTGCCGTTCACCCTTATGATGAAGACATAGTTTTCCTCGGCGGAATTGATAACTGGAAAACCACTGTGACTATAGGTGCTGTTAACGGCATAACCGAAGTTGAAACTTCAGGAGATTTTGATTCGGCTTTTGCTCCTTCATATCAGGGGTTAACACATTTTGACGGAGCAGTTGGTACCGGGAATGATTATTGGAATGAAACTGTTTTTAATAATGACAACTTAGTTGAAATCGAGTTACGTTCAGGCGCCGGTAAAAGTCAATTGGCACACAGGTTTTTGCCTAATGTATTTGAATACCAAGATTTTATAGAGATGCCATTCGAAGTTTGGGATGTTACCAACAACAAGCAATTAGCAGCTTCATTTATAGACATTGATCAAAATAGTGAATTCAATCTTCGGCTTACTAGGGGCGACGTAATTTTTGTACATAATGTAAACTATGCCGCTACCCCAGATGGAAATATTGCGCAAGATGTAAGCGGTATCAAATATGATAATATGTATGTGATAGGGTTAAAAGCAATTGTTGGTTTTTCTTGGGACCCCGATAATTTACCGGAGGCAACATTAAGCATTTTCACCGGCGATGTTCCCGTAGCTTTTAAAAATTCAGAACCAATTACCGACGGCTATGATCAATATGGACCTGTTGAAGCTGGTGTGCATGTTGATCAACATAACTTAGTTATGATTCCTGTTGATGAAGGTTCCAACTCATTTAGAATTTTAAATGGTAATGACGGCGGTGTCGGCATTTCAGATGATGGTGGTGAAACATGGAGAGAGACTGATGAAGCCGGTTACAACACAACTCAATTTTACGGTGTGGATAAAAGAAACGGCGCTGACGAATATATTGGCGGCACACAAGATAACGGTACCTGGCAATCCAATCCGGGTGAAAATGCAAGTGCCACGACCAATTATCTTTACAGATTAGGCGGCGATGGTTTTGAAGTTGCTTGGCACCACAATGATCCGCTAAAAATGATTGGCGGTTCACAGTACAATACACTTTATAGAACAGTTGACGGCTGGCAAACCAGAGAAGCAGCAAATGTCGGCTTTGATGATTGGTCAAATAGCGGAAATTCTCCCTTTATTTCAAAAATAGCTGAATCCAACAGTGATCCGGATCTTCTTTTTACGATCAGTAGAGCCGGTGTATGGCGTTCGGATAATTTTGCAGAGAATTGGACTTTGGCACCGATAGACGCAGGCGATTTCCATAACGGCGGTTACTTCTCTTTTGCCTCGGTTGAGATCTCGGTTGCCGATCCCCAAGTTGTTTGGGCTGGTGCATATATGAGTACTAGTGGTCATGTGTTTGTTTCCAAAGATGGAGGTCTAACTTTTTCTGCTACTCCAAATTATGCCAACTTGGGTCTGGTTAGTGGAATTTCTACGCATCCGACTGATCCGGCTACTGCTTATGCTTTATTCAGTATTTCAGGTGCACCAAAAATTCTGAAAACAACAAACTTTGGGCAAAGCTGGGAAGATATCAGCGGATTTGACGGCGGTGCCCCAAGTACAAGAGGTTTCCCCGATGTTGCCGTATATGATCTTGTTGTAATGCCTTACGATACTGATGTTATTTGGGCAGGTACTGAACTTGGTTTGTTTATTTCAACCGATGGCGGCGGATCATGGGTATATTCAGACAATGGTTTTCCTGCCGTTGCTATTTGGGATATGAAAATTGTTAATGACCAAGTAGTTGTTGGTACGCACGGAAGAGGTATTTGGACTGTTACATTACCGGAATTAAGCGGTTACCAACCGCCGGTTGTAACTTTATCACCTCGTCTAAACTCGGCAAACTTAGCTTTGAACGGAATAACTCTTAATGTTTCGCTTAGATCCGAATATGATTCAACTGCAGTAATGTTAAACAATATTAAACAGAAGACTATTGCTGAAAATTCCGTAGGAGATATGGATGTGACAGTTGAAACCACTCTCAGCGGGGAACTCGATGTTCAATTAGTTTCATACAAAGATGGACGGGAATTTAAGTCGGCAACTAAGTCAGTCTTCAATGCCACTTTGTTAGCCCCCCGAAATGGTTATGTCAATGACTTTGCTTCAAATACGGATGACTTTTTTAGTGATAATATGACGGTTGATTTGATAAATGGATTTGCTGATGAAGCCTTGCATTCTGCACATCCTTACGAAAACTCTCAAAATTACATTGCTCTTTTAAGAGTGCCTATTGTAGTTGCATCCGATGATGCGTTACTTAAATATGATGACGTCGCAATAGTTGAACCGGGTGATCCCGGCTCAGTATATGGTGATTCCGACTTTTGGGATTATGTGATTGTTGAGGGTTTCTCCGGTACCGAGTGGATCCCTTTAATTGACGGATATGACGCAAGAGCTAATGGAGATTGGCTTGATGCATACGATGGGGATCAGAACGGAACAGGTTCAATGTTCGTTTCTCATACTATTGATTTGTTAGACTTCTTTAATCCTGGAGATACCGTGCTTATCCGCTTTAGAATGTTCACTGATCAATTTGTAACAAGCTGGGGCTGGGCAATCGATAATGTTTCTATTCAAGAGGATTTGGTTAGTGTGGAAGATAATATGCTTCCTACAATTTATTCACTTAATCAAAATTACCCTAACCCTTTTAATCCAAGCACAATTATTACTTATTCCGTACCAAAGGTTTCCGATGTTGCATTGAAGATATACTCAGTAACAGGCGAGCTCGTAAAAGTTCTTGTTGATGGAAACTTCAAACCGGGTAATTATGAAGTTAAGTTTAACGCATCACAGCTTGCTAGCGGTGTTTATTTCTACAGGCTAACGGCTGGAGACTTTGTACAGACAAAGAAAATGATGCTCATCAAATAAACTAGATGTATTTTACATAAGGGTTCGGCAAATGCCGAACCCTTAAATATATACCTGCCACACCAACTTATATTTAATGCTCTAATACAATTCAAAGGACAAAGTATATTTTATGTGTAATAAAATAGTTATAAATAATATACTTGAAGTATGATGTAGTCTTTTTTATATTCAAATTACTATATGAGATATTCAGAAGTTTTAGAAGATTAACTTATAATATCTCGTTATTTGCAAGAGAGATAATTTTTTCAAACTATCTTACTGCAATATTAAATTTTTGAGTACGATAATACTTATAAATGTGTGGTAGATATGAAATTGAGAGTGTTAATATTCTCTATCCTGGTTTCAACTACTTTTGCTCAATCAGATACTTTACAAAGATTGACAATCGATTATAATCAACCCGATGATGTCAGTAAGTATTTCAATCAGCTTCAGGCAGGTATTATTCAAAATGGCGAAAACGATTTTCTTTTAATTAAGAGAGATGAAAATAACCTTATAGCTCAAGAAACGCATAACGGTGGAAATACATGGAATTTACCTTATGAATTACCAGTTGATACATCAGCCAATACAACTTTCATAACAAAGCGAGATTTTAATTTATTCCAAGCCTCTGATCAATCTCTTTTTATTTATTTTATTTGTGACCACAATAAAATCCAAATTTCTAAATCAAGCAGCTTCGATCTTACATTTAAATCACAATTTTTATCTTTCTCTACAGACATTAACTATGCTAATATAGCAGAAGGCCCTAATGGCAATTTATATCTTTGTGTTGGGGATGGAGATCATAGTGATTCGGAAGATTTAATTATAATGCAAAGCCATGATAACGGAGAAAGCTGGGTAGGTCTCGATACTTTAGAATTGAACAATTTTTTATTTCTTCATGGTCGAGCTTCTCTTCAAGTAGATAATAAGAGTAACATCTTGGTTACTTATAGCACTTATAACATAATTGATAATACCAGTACTTTAGAACTCATATCGAAAAATTTAGATAATAATCACCCTTGGTCAAAACCAAGAGTTCTTTACTCATCTCCTTCACAAGTTGTTCAATCAGTTTATTTCGTAAAAACCTCAAACGGAAAATTTTGGATTATTTATGAATCGCAAAAGGGGTTGACAAGAACTGATTTTAACGATACAGATATATTTTATATTGTAAGCGAAGACCAAGGAAATACCTGGAGCGAGCCTGAAAAATTTACAAAGTTTGTCGGCTGGGATGAAATTTACAGCGTTACTTCACAAGGTGAATATCCAACTATATTATTTAGAACTGCCAGAAAACCGAATTGGAGAGAAAAAGAAATGTATTGGGGTTTGGCCGGCAAGTCAATTGATCCTGCCCCGCCAGTTGTGTATAGCTTCAATGTTGATACATTACCGGGTGATTCAACATTAATTACCGCCGAAATCAAGGATGACGGCGAAATTGAATTTGCCCAAGTAAACTATTTAAAAGGTTCCGTAACACTTAGTGATGACGGTAATCTATATGATTCACTTGCAAACGATAATATTTACTCGAATAAAATTGATGATTCCCCGCGTAATATTTATGACAAAGGACAAATTATAAAAGCTAATGATATCATCTTCCCTTTTAATAATAAAGGTGATATAGCCTCTTCCGCAGGATATTCTGGCTCATTCGAATTAATAGTGCAAGATTCCGATAGCAATAGGGTAACTATTAACGAAATCCTTGAATTCAATACACAAATAGCAACTTATAAAAATAAATCTCTCTTATTTAATGCTGGTTTTATATTGTCGGGTTACAACAATGAAGACCTATGGATTGCTTCTGAAACTATCAATTCGTTCGACCATGTATTTCTTCCAGGCAACATAGGATCGACAGAAAATGATCCGTTAAATAGAATATATTCTGTAAGCAGAAATGATCCGGAATTTGGAGCTTCTTGGAATGACTGGAAATATGCAGTTGAACAAGGTGCTTATTTCTATGATGGAAATTCAGATGGAATTTACGACCCTGTTGACATTAACCAAAACGGCTCTTGGGATGCAAATGAAGATAAACCGGATATTCTTTATGATGAAACATATTTCTCTGTATTTAACGACGGCGTTGAAAAAGACTTTAGATTATGGAATATCAATGGACCAATGGGAATTGAGGTTAGGCAAACAATTTTTGTTTCAAATTCAAATTCCTTATTAAAAGATGTAGTTTTTATTAGATACTCGATTCTTAATACAGGATTGGTTTCGGACACATTAGAAAAAGTTAACTTCTCAATTTATACCGACGGTGATATCGGCGAGTATAATGATGATCTTATAGGTTGTGATACTTCTTTAAATTCATCCTTTACCTATAATAATCCTAATGAGGACGATAAAGAATGGGGAAATAACTCACCGGCACTATTTATTTCTCTACTTCAAGGACCAATAAAAAAATCATCTGAGAGTGATGTGGCCTTTATTAAATTTGGTCCCAATATAGGAGAATTGACTCTTCCTGGTTATAAAAATTTACGCATGTCTTCGCATACAACCCCGCGTAATGACGATGCTTTTAATCCTATTACCACTGAGCAAGGTATAAGAAATCTAAGTGAGGGGTTTACTTCTAATGGAATTATTGTTGATCCTTGTAACTTTCAATTCGGTATTGTTAAGAATTCCGACTGCACTGAAGTAAATCCATTTTACTGGTTTTCCGGAAACCCTGTTAATCAAACAGGGTGGTTATATAAAGAACCCTATGATCAAACAAATATTACAACTGTTGGTCCGTTTCGGCTTATAAAAAATCAATCTCAAGATATTATAGTAGCCTATTCAGTGGGACATGGAAGTACTGCATTATCTTCGATTTCAGCCGGAAGAGAAAAAGTAAAATATATACATGAAGAATATCAAAAAAACTTTAGTACTATTGTTGGTGTTAAAGACGAACCTCAAGAAATTGTAAAAGACTTTTCGCTGTCTCAAAATTATCCTAATCCGTTTAACCCGAATACTATTATTGAGTATCAGGTATCGAGCAGCAAGAAAGTAAGTTTGAAAGTTTATGATATTCTCGGAAGAGAAATATCAACTTTAGTCAATGAAGTTAAAGCACCCGGCACTTACGAAGTTCAGTTTGATGCATCTCACCTTGCAAGCGGAGTTTATTTTTACCGCTTAACCGCAGGAGAGTTTGTGCAGACTAGGAAGATGATGGTGATTAAATGAAAAAGAGCTATATATTTTTCACATTAATAATCTTTATACTTTTAAATAAGCATTTATTTTCACAAGAGATAGTAACCGTTGATAGAAACAACATATCAATGCCAATAAAAAATAATGGCGTCATAAATGATCCTTCACTTGAGTCTTTTGTGAACTATAAGGGGAAAAAAATTATAAACAATGCCGGTTTTTATCTATCAGGATATGCAAATGATTCTTTATGGGTAAACGGCTCGGCATTGCTTGGTAGGAGTTTAGATTACCTGCCCGGACTTTACAATCTTATACAAGGTGATACTACAAGTAGGATTTATAATGTTTCTATCGATGACCCACCTTTTGGGGATAAATGGGAAGAATGGAAAAATGCCGTAGTATTAGGTGCAAAGTTTTTTGACGGTGATGAAAATGGTAATTATGATCCTATAGATCATAACGGAAACGGTATATGGGAACCTAATGAAGATAGACCAGATTTGCTATATGATGAAACTTACTTTACAGTATTTAAGGATTCACGTTCGCCGGATTTGCGTTACATAAAAAATGTTGAGCCAATCGGAATTGAAATTCTACAAACAGTTTTTGTTTCTAGTTCAGTTAAAAAATTGAACAATACAATATTCATTCGATACTCAATTAATAATACAGGCCTGGTTGCTGATACATTAAAAGATGTTGTGTTTTCAATATTCACCAATCCTGAAATAGGTTATCCATACTTAGATGATCTAATTGGATGCGATACAACTCTTCAAAGTGGTTTTGTTTATAATGATGGCGATGATGATATTTGGGGTGAAAATGCTCCTTCTGTTTTTTATACAATTTTACAAGGTCCAACAAAATTTACAAACAACATAAAGGATTCTGCGAGAATAAACTATGGAAGTCTTTTGGGTAGTAAAGTAATACCTAAATCTGAGAATATAAAACTTGCTTCACATCGCCCTAATTACAGATTTGTTCCGAGTTTTATTGATGACCCAACCACAAACAAATTCATACAAAGGAATTTTATGCTCGGTAGACTGGCTGACGGAACTGAATTCGATCCTTGTTCAAATTTTTTGGGTAAGGTTCTAAATGATGATTGCGAAAAAATCAATCCTCGATTTACTTACTCTGGTGATCCTGTTAAAGAGACCGGTTGGTTATTTAATGGTAATATTTGGCAATTTCAACTTATCTCCACTGATCTATTTGATTTAATAAAATATGAACCACAAGATATAATTGTTGCGTATACAGTCGGACAAGGTAAAGACCCAATCTCTTCAATTACTGCCGCAAGAGAAAGAGTCCGCTTTGTCTTTGATGAATATAACAATAACTTCCCAAACTCTTTTACTCCACTTAACTACAATGAGATTTATCCAAAACAATTTTCACTTTCACAAAACTACCCAAACCCGTTTAATCCGAATACTATTATTGAGTATCAGGTATCGAGCAGCAAGAAAGTAAGTTTGAAAGTTTATGATATTCTCGGAAGAGAAATATCAACTTTAGTCAACGAAGTTAAAGCACCCGGCACTTACGAAGTTCAGTTTGATGCATCTTACCTTGCAAGCGGAGTTTATTTTTACAGACTAACAGCAGACAGTTTTTTACAGACAAAGAAAATGATACTTCTTCGCTGAAATATTTTTCTCCGTAGATATGAAATTTAACATGCTAATTTAAGGAAAGCTTTCCCAGTCAAGTATAGGGCGAGAAATTCATATTGACTTTTTAGTCCTATTTAATGACTTTAAATTAATAACTTATCACGGGGGGGGGGGGAAAGTGAAAATAATTTCTACCATCTTTTTTTTTATTTCATTACAATTCTCTTTTGCTCAATCTGATCCTGTAAGTGATGTAATAAAACAAATCGACCCGTTAAGCGTTGTAGAATATGTTACAAATCTTCAAAACCTCGGTACACGTTTTATGTTATCACCCAAAAGATTTGAAGCAGCGGATTATATTAAAAATGAATTTGAGTCAATGGGATTTACTGATGTTCAATTAGATTCATTTCAATGCCGAACAAGAATAGGACAACCATATTTTCCAAGAACAATTGATACAATAACAACGCAGGTAAATGTCATTGCAACTCTCCCCGGTACAGCTACTCCAGAAGAAATATATATTATTTGCGGACATTATGATTCATTTTGCGATAACGCAAATCCGTTTGAAACTGCACCGGGCGCTGACGATAATGCAAGCGGTACAACTGCCGTGCTCGAATCCGCCAGAGCCATTATGAGCAGCGGTCATCAGCCAAAATCGACTTTAAGGTTTATTGCTTTCGCTGCCGAAGAGTTATTGTACTTTGGAGATGCAGGGTCTGAGCATTATGCTAATGAGGCTAATGCTCGAAACGACGATATCAAACTTGTAATAAATAATGATATGATTGGATATACCGATAGCAGACCTGAATTCAGCAGTGTGAACATCGGTTATACAACCGGTTATTCTAACATTTCTAAAGTGATGCAACTTGCCGGCGATAATTCTTCAATAACTTGTATAGAGGGCGGTTATCACGGTGCGGATTTATTAACGTTTACTCAACACGGTTATCATGGTATTTATTTCGAAGAATCTATATTCAATACAGTCAACTACCATAAATCAACTGATATAATTGATAATATAAATATCCAATATTTGACTGAAGTTATTAAAGCCGCCACCGCAGTTCTTGTTGGAATTGATGAGCAAGTTTCGGGTATTGAAGGTGAAGCAACTCCAATAACTTTTTCACTGTTACAAAATTACCCCAACCCATTTAACCCAACTACAACAATAAAATTTAGTATCCCTTCAGTAGAGACGACTCGGCGAGTCGTCTCTACAAAATTAATCGTCTATGACATTCTCGGAAGAGAAATAAGAAGTTTGGTCAACGAAGTTAAAGCACCCGGCACTTACGAAGTTCAGTTCGATGCATCAAATCTCGCAAGCGGTATTTATTTTTATCGCTTAATAGCCGGTGATTTTGTTCAGACTAGGAAGATGATTCTGCTTAGATGATTTTTGATTTTGTAGGGGACGCATATTATGCGTCCCCTACAGATTAAAATTCCAGACTGATACCTATAGAAGGCAAAATACCGATTGATGATTCATCATCAACTTTCATTTCTTTGTAATCCCATCTTAAACTTTGGATGTTGCTGCGGTTGTAAACGTTCTGCACATCAATATAGGTTATTAAATTAACGCTGCCCAAATGCCAACGTTTATCCACTCTTAAATCCAATGCATGGATTGGCGGGAGTGAATCGGTTAAATAATTTGAAAGGCTTTGCGTTCCATCGGGATTGTACGGTGTACTCGGTCTTCCCGAAGCATATCTGAATTTAAATGAAACTTCCCATTCATTGTTAAAAATATATCCACCGCTCAAATTAAAAATCCAATTCTGTTCAAACGCACTTGGACGTTCAATACCATCCAACGCGGTGAAATCGGATTGAGCATAAGTAGCGCTTATCAATCCGTATAACCCCGTACTTCCCGCACGCTTTTGGAGTGATAATTCAACTCCTCTTGCTCTTCCTTTCCCCTCACTTACTAACGGTTCAAAACCAAACGATTCGAAATTTTCTTCGGAGCCGCCGTAACCTGCTCCGGTATTTGCTAAAACCAAATACGGTCGCAGAGTGCTGGTTGGGTAATCTCTGTAATCTTTATAAAACCCTTCCAATTTTATTTGTACATCTTCGCTTAGTCTGTGCTTAAAACCAAGTATATATTGGCAAACTTTTATCGCTTTTAAGTTTGTGTTGCCGGCTGCAAGCCAAACATATGAAGGGAATTGATGGTAGATTCCCGTACTGAAATTAACACTTGTAAGTTCATTAAAATTATAAGCTGTAGAAAAACGAGGACTTACATAAAACGGTTCATCAATTGCATTAAAGTAATCCGCGCGTACACCTAAATTGAAGCGCAGCCTGTTAAAGAATACATTACTGTATTGTAAATGTGCTGCGTACTTTGTAAAGTTTTCATCTGTCTTTAGATTATTTTGCAAAAGTGTATCGCCAAATGTTGTAACAAAATTTTTCGGGAATAGAATGTCTGATTCAAAGTTTATGAACTTTGCAGAAGCTCCAAAATTCAATTCCGATTTAGGTGACATTTTATAAATCACTTCGCCTTTCAGCTCATGCTCTGCTTCAATAGAATTATTTTTAAAAATCGGGGTCAACAAAGTATCGTTCTGGAAGGAATCAAATTTTATATAACTTCTGCTGGCACTAAGTTTAAGTATACCATTACTAAAAAGATGGTTATAGGATATTCCCGTAACATATTGATTTTGGTTGCTACCTAATATTCTTGCATTATCATAAATATCTTCCTCATCGTTATTATTGAATTTCACTCTATCCAACGCACCGATAAACAGATAAGAAATTTTATTTGAATTATCTATTTTATAATCATACTTACCAAGTAAATCGTAATACTCAGGCACAAAATTGAATCCGGCAGCATTAAAAATAAAATCAAGATAACTTCTCCTAACGGAAAAAATAAAATTGCTTTGATTGTTTACAGGACCTTCCAAATTAAGCCCGAATTGAGAAGCCGAGATTGTAGCTTTACCACCGATTCTATCATCACGCCCTTCACGTAAATCGATTTTGAGAACCGAAGAAAGTTTATCCCCGTAAATAGCAGAAAAACCTCCGGTCGAAAAAGATGTTTCATCAACAAAATCCAAATTAACAAAACTTAGCGGTCCTCCCGTTGCTCCTTGATTACCAAAGTGATTAATTGTAGGAAAAACAAATCCATCAACTATGTATAAATTTTCTGAAGGCGCTCCGCCGCGGACTACCAAATCATTTCGTCCTTCGGATTGAGCAGCAACCCCCGGTAAAACAGAAAGAGCACGAACAACATCCTCAAATCCGCCGGGTGAACGGCGTATTTCTTCATAAGAAAATTTTTTGATGCTGGAGACCTCAGTGGGTTCAGTTTCAAAAAAATCAGATGCTACCGTAATATCCTCCAATTCCAATACTGTTTCATTTAACTCATAAGTAAGTTGTACCGGTCTAACTGAATTTACTATAACATCGCTTTTCACAATAGAAATGTAACCTATTGCAGAAGCTTTAACTTGATAATTTCCGACGGGTACATTAGTAATCTCAAATTCTCCGTTCAAATCCGTAGCGGCACCAAATTGAGTTTCGAGAACTAAAATATTTACGCCCGGAATGGGCTGCTGGGATATTTTATCTACCACTCTTCCCGTTATTTTACCTGTAGATTGAGCAGAGAGTATGCTAACCGTGATTAGAAATGCCACAAAAAGATATTTCATTTTTTCCTTTCTAAAGAATAAATTAAAACAATCAATTCTAAATTAATATTTTTATTATCCACAAACCGTTATAATTGACTTATGCAATTGTTCAATTAATCAGTTAATTATTATATTTAATTATTACTTCAATTCTCAACGGGAAAAATGGGCATCGATTTGGAAAAACTTAAAAAATTGGCGAAGGATGAAGATGCTTTCGCCGAATTAGTCGATTATATCAAAAATCAACAACAAATTTCTTTCCCAAATTTTCCAACCCAAAAAGAATTTTTTACCGTTGAAAAGAACCGAAAATCAAAAAGAACCCTCACCATTTCCGATTCGGTAAAAAATATGTTAGGGTATAATGCAAGCGAAATTGAAAAGATGCCGGGTGGTTTATTTTCTTTGGTTTATGAAGAAGATATTCCCATCACCAAACGCAAAATCGGTGAGTTCGAGACGAATCCTAAAAGTAATTCTATGCAGCATATTTTCCGGTTGAATGATAAAAAAAATAAGCCGAGGTGGGTTAAAGAAATTATTACAGTTGAACGTGATGAACACGGAAGAATTGTAAAACAGTTTTCTATCGTTTGTGATATTCATTCAATTAAAGAAAGCGAAGAAAAGTTTAAGGCCGAGGCGGTGCACTTAAGAGAAATTAATCAATCGAAAGATCGTTTTATTTCTATTGTTTCACACGACTTACGCGCCCCGTTCACAAGTCTGCTCGGTTTTTCGGAAATTTTGCTAAATGAAAACGAACTCCCCGAAGAGGAAAAGCAAGAATATTTAACCTATATACACGATGCTTCCCAAAATCAATTACAATTGATAAATTATCTACTTGAGTGGTCCAGGCTTCAGACAGGCAGAATTCAAATGGAGGTGAAACGTTTGAATCTGAGAGTTTTAGTTTCAACATGCGTTGCTTCGCTAATCGGCAACGCTATTAGAAAAGATATTAACCTTAAGCACGATATTGATGAAAATATTTTTGTTCAAGCAGATGAAAAATTAATTTCGCAGGCAATTACCAACTTGATCAGCAATGCATTAAAGTTTACTCCTAAGAATAAAAGTGTAACGATAACTGCTAATAAGTTTAAAGTCGGGTCTATAGAATTAATTGTTAAAGACGAAGGAAGAGGAATCGCTGAAAGAGATCAGGATAAAATTTTTAAAATAGACGAAAAATTTACGCTTGAAGGTACCGAAGGCGAGAAAGGGAGTGGACTTGGTTTAACCTTGGTAAAAGAAATTATCGACCGGCACAAAGGGGAGATTTGGTTTTATTCAAAAGAGAATGAGGGTACTGAGTTTCATATAACATTACCGGAAGCAAAAAATATAATCCTCCTTGTTGAAGATGATGAATCGTTAATTGAGCTTTATAAAAAATCAATTGAGAAAGCCTTGCCGGAATATGAAGTTGTGCGTTCACCCAACGGTTACGAAGCAATGACGACAATTATGAAATCACTTCCTACAATAGTAATCACCGACCACGATATGCCGCTTATGAATGGATATCAATTGGTTGAAGCAATTCGTAAACGAGATAAGAATTTTTCAATACCTATACTTGTGATTTCTGCAAAACTAACAAAGGAACTTGAAGAAAAATATCAACAGTTAGGTGTTGCAAAAATTCTAAGTAAGCCGGTTGAAAGCAATGATTTTATTAACGCAATGAATGAGTTGATTGTATAATTATGTATCAAGCATCTGAAAAAAAATACGGCGTAAATCCCAAAGTCTCAATAAATAAATTTTGGTTTGCACTTTATACTAAACCGAAGCATGAATTTAAGGCTGAACAATACTTAAACAGCCTTGATATTGAAAATTATCTTCCTACAATCACAACACTGAAAAGGTGGAGTGACAGAAAAAAGAAAATTACGGAACCATTACTTAAGGGATATATTTTTGTTTATTGCAATGAAAAAGAAAGATATGAGGCTCTTCAACACGACGCAATTGTTTCAACAGTCTGCTTTGAAGGAAAGCCTGCACGTATTCCCGACTGGCAAATAGATAATTTGAAGAAGCTTCTCGAAGAGAGGAAAGAAGTATTTGTAAGTAACATAGTTAAAGTAGGCACCAAGGTAAAAATTGCAGAGGGTCCTTTTAGCGGCGTAAGCGGAATTGTTTGCCAATCAGACGAACACGGTAAAATGCTGGGCGTAACTATCGATTTGCTCCGTAGAACTGTGCTTGTTAGACTTCCGAAAGAAAGTATTGTAAAAGAAACAACTTAAAAATAGAATGAAACAAAAAGACTTAGTAGAATTACAGACCGGGGAAAGTATCAATCATTACTTTATTCTCGCAAAAATTGAAGAACGTTCAACAAAAAACGGCAAGCCTTTTTTAAATCTCGAACTTCGTGATAAATCAATGGTTGTTAGCGCAAAAGTGTGGGACGGTTTCCAAGATTTTGTTAAATCTGCCGAGGCGGGAAAGATTGTTAAAGTAGTCGGGCAAATGGAGGAGTATAACAATACTCCTCAAGTAAGAGTAAATTCAATTCGCTTAGTAAATGAAAATGATAAAGTAAGCACAAATGATTTTATGCCGAAATCGTCTCGAAATTTTGAAACAATGGTGAAAGAACTTGAAACCAGAATTGATGCAATAAAAAACACCGACTTAAAAACACTTGTTAAAAAAATTCTTTCCGGTGATAAATACGAAAAATATAAACAAGTACCTGCTGGTAAAGCATGGCATCACGCATATATTCACGGACTGCTGGAACATACTTTGGAAATTATTCGCATCTGTGATTTGATGAGTGATATTCATCCGGAAATAAACAGAGATTTACTTGCCTGTGGTGCAATCTTACACGATTTCGGTAAGACAGAAGAGCTTAATTTTGAAACAAATTTTGATTATACCGACAAAGGAAAGCTGCTCGGTCATATCGTAATAGCAGCAATGGAAATTGAAAAAGCGGCAGATACAATAAAAGATTTTCCATCTCAATTGAAAGAGCAGCTTTTACATTTGGTATTAAGTCATCAAGGTAAATTAGAGCAGGCTTCGCCGGTTGTTCCTAAAACTTTAGAGGCAGTAGCGCTTTATCATGCAGATGAACTAAGTGCTAAAACAAATGCCTACAAAAATGCTATCAAGTTGGATGAAAACAAAGACGGCAATTGGACAAGATTCCAGCAGCTTGCAGGAACAGCTTTATATATTCCCGAAAAAGAAGATTCGGAAAATCAACAAACTTTATTTGACAACTAAACCAAGGACGGCTTTATGAAAAGAACTGTATTTCTTTCGGCTGTAATAATATTGTTTAGTTCAACTATTCTTTTTTCACAAACAATTGAAGAATATATCGCGAAAGGTGATTCGCTTTACAGAGCTTTTAACAACGAAGGTGCGTTGAAAGTATTTTTAGAAGCAGATGCAAAATATCCCGGTAATTGGGAAATTCTATGGCGTTTGAGCAGAACCTATACTGACATTGCTGAACATATGCCTTCTTCAACAAGCGAACAGGAAGATAAACAATTAGCTACTTATGAAACTGCTGTTGAATATGCTGATAGAGCGGTGGAATTAGCACCTGACAAATCAGTTACTTATCTGAGACGAGCAATAGCAAACGGCAGAATTGCTCTATTTAAAGGTGTGTTCTCCGTCGGTGCGGTAGTTGACCAAGTTAGAGACGACTGTATTAAAGCCATCGAATTAGGCAACGGTGGTAACGAAGTGCAGGGTGTTGCTCATTATGTCCTTGCAAGAACACATGATAAAATCTCGGATAAGTGGTCGGTAGCACGTGCCGCTCTTGGCTTAGGATGGGCTGATTATGACAGCGCCATGGTGCATTATGCAAAAGCCGTAGAACTTTATCCAGATTTTATGATGATCTACATTGAGTACGCAAAAGCATTTATGGAAGAAGACGAATGGGAAAGCGCAAAAGAAATGCTTGAGAAAGCAATTAGTTGTCCGATAATTGATGAAGACGATGAGAAAAACTTAGTAGAAGCAAAAAATCTTTTGGAAGAGGTTAAAGAAGAATTATAAAAATGAGCAAGTTAGAATTCCCAAAAGAATTATTAGAAAGATTAGAAACTGCAAAAGACATAGTTTTCTTTACCGGTGCGGGAATTTCTGCCGAAAGCGGAGTTCCAACTTTCCGCGGCACCGATGGTATATGGAATAAACTTAAGCCGGAGGAACTTGCAAATTTTGATGCGTTCCTCCGGAATACAGATATGGTTTGGGAATGGTATCAATACAGAAGAAAGATTGTCCGCGAAGCAAAACCCAATCCCGGTCATTTGGCAATTGCAGAGTTTGAAAAATACTATCCAAACGTTACCGTTGTTACGCAAAATGTTGACAACCTGCACAAGCGAGCAGGAAGCAAAAAGATTTATGAGTTGCACGGTAATATTGAACGTAACTATTGCATAGATTGCCACAAATGGTTTAATGATGTTGAAATTGATGAATCAAAAAAAGGTGCTATTAGATGTGATAATTGCGGCGGACTTATTCGGCCCGATGTTGTTTGGTTTGGAGAATATTTACCACAAGATCAGTTTCAAAATTCTGAAAAGGAAGCGGGAAAAAGCGATATCTGTTTTGTAGTCGGTACTTCTGCTATTGTTTATCCGGCTGCATATATTCCCATTACAGCTTTGCAAAACGACTCATATCTTGTTGAGATAAATATTGAGCCAACCGAGTTTACACATAATGCCCATCATTCTTTTTTTGGAGAAGCGGGAAAAGTATTGCCCGAAGTTCTGAATGAAGTAAAGAAGTTAAGAAGAAATTCTAAATCCTAAGCACCAATTTCTAAACAAATCTTAAATCCAAAATCAAAACATTGTGTTTCCGATTTCGAATTTAGGATTTAGAAATTGTTTAGTGCTTAGAAATTAGGATTTAGGATTTAAGCAAAACCTCATCTTCAGCGTAAGTTTTTTCCGTTTCGTAAACCCGCACTTTAATTTTTTTGATCCGATCGGAAGTGATGTTTTCTTTTATTTTCTGAAGCATATAAAGCGTAATATTTTCAGCAGTTGTTTCGAAAGGGACAACAACTTTTTTTGAATTCAGTTTGTCCAGAAATTCAATAACCTCGGAATCGTTATCCTTCACAATAAAAGAATGATCAAGTTCATCAACCAGTGGAGAAATTACACTTGATACATCATAATAATCCATCACCATTCCGTTTTGGTCGAGGTCTCCTTCAATTTCAACTCGCATCTTATAAGTGTGGCCATGAATATTTTTGCATTTACCGGAATGAAACGGAAGCCTATGCCCCATTTCCCATTTAAATTCTTTTGAAATTTTCATCATACACCTTTTGCATCGGGTTGCCAAATAAATTTATGCATCTGTAATTGATACCTTACATTAAGCTTGTCTTCTAAAATCCAGTTGACCAAAGTAACCGGTTCAAGCTCACCGAAGACGACTGAAAAAAGTACCGTAAATTTTTTATTCAATTTATATTTTTCAATTTGCTCCTTCGACCATTCGTAATCCTCCCTTGTACCGATTACAAACTTTACTTCGTCAACCGGTTTTAAGTGATCAATGTTTTCATATAAATTTTTGTGCATCATTTTGCTGGATGGACATTTAAGATCGAGTATTATACGAACTCTCTTATCCACATCTTTAATCGGCAGACTCCCTCCGGTTTCAAGCAGAACTTCAAATCCCTCATCGCATAATCTTTTCATCAAATCCAAAGATTCTTTTTGAACAAGAGGTTCACCGCCGGTAACTTCCACCAAATTACAATTATATTTTTTTACTTCTTCAATTACTCCCTCTACCGATTTATCATAACCTTCATAAAAAGCGTACTCTGTGTCGCAATAACTGCAGCGGAGGTTGCAGTATGTTAGTCGTACAAAAACGCACGGCAACCCGGCTTTTGTGCTTTCGCCTTGGATAGAATGATAAATTTCGTTGATTTTGAGCATTTTTTCGAATTTTCCACAAAAATTTGAACGCAAAAAATAGCAATATTCCGGCTGAGATTAAAGAAGAATAAAGCTCTCAATTTCTCGCTAATATCAATTTTGCCGATTAAATAATCGGCCTGAATTAAATACTCCGAAATATATTTGCACAAAATTTGTAATACTCTTATATTTGTGATCTATTAAAAATCTAATTTAAGGATGAAGAATGGCTAATCACGCTTCTGCAGTAAAAAGAATGCGTCAGAACGAGACGAGAAGAATAAGAAACAAAGCGGTCAGATCTAAGGTCAGCACCTTGGTTAATAAAGTTTTGACTTCAACGGATAAAGAACAAGCAAACGTTGTTCTGAAACAAGCAGTTTCTGCGATCGATAAAGCAGCCGTTAAGGGTAAACTTCATAAGAATACCGCTGCCAGAAAAAAAGCAAGACTAACAAAACACGTTAATAAATTAGAAAAGTAATTTCCATCAAAATTTATTTAAAAAGGAATGCAATGATTTGCATTCCTTTTTTAGTTTAAATCCTTAATAGCTTCTTTGCCTATTACTTCCGGAATATAAAAACCTATTTTAAATTGTGAACCGTCTTTATTTGGATTAATTACATCCTTTCTTACTAAAACGGAATGATAAATTAAAACATTGTCGGCTATTTTAGAACCATAAATGTAGGTTGTTCCTTTAACTATAACATTTGAACCTATCACTACAGGAAATTCGTCACTGCCGGTGATGTTTACACTCGATTCAATTTTAGAATCATTCCCAATTACAATATTACCCTTGATAATATCACCTTTCATAATTTCCACATTATCACCCATAGTTACTTTTTGTCCGGGGTAGCAGCTAATTTCTACTCCCTCTCCAATAGTTACGTTTTTACCGAGCACAATATTATCCCTTAAAATAGATTCGCGTCCAATTGTACAACCGTAATTTAACTTCACCCCTTTGTAAATATAGGCTCCCCTACCGATGTGTATATCGAGGGGCTTGCCTTTCTCATCTAATTTTAGAATTTGTTCAACAACTTCATCTGCAATAAAGAAATCCTCTTCATCTTCAATTTCGATTACATCTTTTAGTTTTTCATAAACATGGCTTCGTGCAATTTTCTCCATTTCTTTTAATACAGATTTATTATTAAAACCCATTATCACGTGCTGTTGAATAGGACTTATTGCACCAACGGATAATCCTTCCTCATTAAACAAATATATTAAATCGGTTAGATAAATTTCTTTTTGCACATTGTTGCTTTCGATCTTTTTAATCAATCTTGCAAGATGATTATACTTAAAAGCAAACACACCGGAATTAAACTCATTGTTTTTTAAAAGTTCTTCGCGAGTATAAGAATATTTTTTCCCTTTAAACTCAACAATGTAATCTTTGTTTTCAGGCAAACTTAATATGTCTTTATGTTCCATTATTTTTATTACTTGTCCGGTATAATCGGATTTCTTTCCATCAGCATCCACTTCCTTTACACGAATAATTCTTCCATAATAATTTTCACTATAGTCTCCGTCAAACAAACCGGTGAGAACCATCATATCACTTTTGGATTTGTAAAATTTATCTCTAAAACGAGAAACAGATGCTTCATCAATAAGCCCCATATCACCGGGGAAAACGAATACGACTCCATCGTAATCTTTATTTTCAATTTGCTTTAAAGCAACTTGAACAGCATGCCCGGTACCTTTTTGCTCGGCTTGATAAACATAACTTCCGTTATCACGTTTACCAACTTTTTGAATAACATCAACAGCTTTGATACCAACGACAACAATAATATTTGCCTCATCTAATCCTTTACTGCAAGCGTCGTAAACTCTTACAACCGTCGGCTCCCCCCAAATATTATGCAGCATTTTGGACTTCTGGGATTTGATTCGCTTACCGTGCCCTGCAGCTAAAATTATCGCCGTTTCTTTTTTTGATGAATCAAATGGTGAGGAATATGTTTTGATAAGCTCATCAATAATTGTTAAATTTTTTTTATCATTCATTATAATTACCTTTTCACATAGCTTAAGAATATGTTAAATTTGCCCTAATAATTTAGCAAATATTTGATTCAAGTATTAAGATTGGACAAAGATAAGGTTTTTATGAAAAAGTTAGTTTTTATCACCCTCACATTCTTTTTGTTTTCGATTAATATTTACTCGCAGAAATCCGATGCCGGTGTTGGGATTATGGTTGGTGAACCGACTGGATTAAGTGCAAAAGTATGGGTTGGCGATAATGAAGCTTTTGCCGGCGGCTTAGGCTGGCATTTTGTTGGTCCAAATGACGGCTTTAATTTACACGTAGATTATTTGTATCACATAGACAATTCACTTCAGACAAACATTACCTTCCCTCTTTATTACGGGTTTGGTGTGCGTATCCGTGAAGATGCAAAAGATTTTGGTTTGGGATTTAGAGGAGTAGGTGGAGTTTTATTTTATCTTGATCCGGAGCCGATAGATATATTTTTTGAACTTGCCCCGATATTTAAACTCCTGCCCAAAACCGATTTAGAGATTGATGCCGCATTTGGCGCAAGATATTATTTCTAAATGATGAATAATCTTACTCAATAATAAAAGATATTTCTAAAAAGATTTTTTTATTTAGTTAAAGAACTTTGATATTCCGTAATAAGCTCTTCTGCTCTATCAACTAAATATTCAAACGCATTTGACATGGATTCATCTTTGGACATCTCACCAACACGAATTGACTTCAATATATTATAATAAATTTCTTTTTTATGGGAATTATCAAGCTTTATATCCCCGCAGATTATACCAAGCGGTTTATTGAAGTGCTTACATCTGTCCATTATTCCCTTAACTACCTTCCCTTCTAAAGTTTGCTTATCAAACAATCCTTCACCGGTGATTATCAAATCGCTTTTGCCGATCAACTTATCTATGTTCAGCATATCTAATATGGATTCAATTCCACTTTTAATCTCGGCATTACAGAATGCAACAGCCCCTCCGCCAATTCCACCCGCGGCACCGCTGCCGGGAATTTGTGATATATCTTTACCAAAAGTTTTTTTAATTACATCCGAGAAATTTCTCAACCCTTCATCCAATTCAATAACATCCGTTTTGCTTGCCCCTTTTTGAGGAGAAAAAACATAAGCCGCTCCGTTATTGCCGAATAAAGGATTTAAAACATCCGTTAATACGATAAAATTAACGCCGCTTAATTCTATTGCTTTACTTGAATCAATGACTTTTACTTTCTTTAGATTGCCGCCTATTGGCTTCAGTTCATTTCCTTCTGCATCGAAGAATCGATAACCAAAAGCAGAGGCAATACCTATTCCACAATCATTCGTCGCACTTCCACCGATAAAAAGATAAATACTCTCTACTCCTCTTTTAACTGCATCTAAGATAAGTTCGCCCGTTCCTAAACTGGTCGTAAACATTGGGTTGCGATCATCTTCATTCAGCAAAGGTAGTCCCGATGCCAAAGCCATTTCAATGTAGGCTGTGTTATTTTTTATTCCGTAAAACGAGTTAATTGGTCTGAATAGCGGGTCATGCACCTTTATCTCAATTCTATCGAAATTTAGTGAACTTTCTAAGGATTCGAGCGAACCTTCTCCGCCATCAGCTAACGGAATTTTAGTAATATGGGTATCTGGGTAAGATTTAAGAATTCCCTTTTCAATTGCATTACAGACTTGAGCTGCAGTAAGTGAACCCTTAAATTTATCAGGAGCAATTAGTATTTTCATATAAGTGTAGTGGAATTATAAATTCTATTATACAAGTTATAAAACACATGCTTTTCACTCAACAATTAAATATAATTTGAAGGCGAAAAGCATGCATAATTCTTAACAGTAATTGCTGCGACCGGTATCACAGACTTTCTATTCTTTCTAGTTGAATTTTTAACTATTTTATTGTATCTATTAACAAATTTACCAGCCACTATACAAAATATGCATTCATACAAAACCCTTCTCATAGCGTTTCTGGTTGTAGTTGCTGTTATATTGGCGGGGGGTTATCTTGCCTACACTTCACAAATCGATTCTATAATTAAGAGCAGATATAATCAATTAGCCGCGATAAAAAAATTTAAAGTCAAACAAATTACCGGCTGGCAAAACGAAAGGTTGGGTGATGCAAATGCAATTAAAAATAATCCTTTGGTTACTGATCATCTAATTTCCTATCTCAAAAGAGAAGATAATACCGTTGAATCAAGAATTTTAACTTGGTTTAACACTCTCAAAAAATCATATAAATACAAAGATATAATTTTGACCAATAATGATTTTTTAACGGTACTATCAACTAATGAAAATTTGCACTACTCTCGCGAGCACCTTAAAGAATATACATCTCAACAAGGTAAAAACGGTGTTAATATCTCACAACTTCATATTGACGAAAAGAGCGGCATTCATTATTCAATAAAGATTGATTTGGTAGATAATGAAAAGAATATTGGGCATTTAATTATAATTATCGACCCCAATCAATTTCTTTTTCCGTTAATACAGGAATGGCCTTCACCAAGCAAAACAGCAGAAACTATTTTAATAAGGAATGAAGGTGATTCAATCTTAGTATTAAATGAACTACGCCATAAAAGTGAGACAGCATTGAAATATAGAGTTCCTACTACCGAAGATAAAAAAATGCCGATTATTGCGGCAGCGAAAGGTTACATAGGAATGTTTAGGGGTTATGACTATCGCGGTGCGAAGGTTCTTGCGGATGTTGATAAAATCCCGGAGACTAATTGGTATATAATCACTAAAATAGATGAAGATGAAATTTTCGATGAACTTTCATCTTCGTTATTTAAAAGTGTTGTTATTGTTTTGCTATTGATTTCGTTGAGTTACGTCCTTTTCTTATTAAGCTACCGCAAATACAGAACGAATACATTACAAAAAGAGTTTCAGCTTGAAAAAGAGAAAGCACGTTTATCTAACTTGTATTCCACACTTAGTCAAATTAATCAAACGATAGTCAGGGAGCAGTCCCGCGCTGAGTTAATTTTAAAAATCCCAAAACTTCCCGTTAAGTTCGGCAATTTTGCCGCTTGTTCATTCAGTATGAAGGATGAACTTACCGGTGAAATTAAAATTGAAGCTTTCTACGGAACCATAAAGTACTTCGATTCGATTTTGAATGATGACTCATCATTTAAAATAGCAGATCTTTCAGTATCAACTATAGTTGAAAATAAAACAAAAGTGCACAATAGACTTCCGGCGGATAAAGAAGACTGGATGAAAGTAGCAGCTAAAAATGGGATTAAATCATGTGCATCTGCACCTATAAAATTTTACGGTAAAACTGTTGGGTCATTAACACTTTTTTCTGGTGATGAAGACAGCTTTAATGATTCTGAAATAAAACTACTTAACGAAATTGTTTCCGATATATCTTTTTCATTAGAGTTGATAGATAAAAATGAGAAGCATAGAGAAGCACAGCGTCAAATAATTGAAAACGAAAGAAGATTAAAAACTCTTTTCAGCAATCTACCTGGTATCGCTTATAGATGTGCTTACGACAAAGACTGGACAATGGAATTTATGAGCGAAGGAGCTCTTAACATTACCGGTTATACCCCTGATGAGATTGTAAATAACAAAATCGTTTCTTACGGAGAATTAATCCATCCCCAGGATAGTGAGTATGTATGGGAAGAGGTTTCACGAGCAGTTGAGAACAAATCGTCTTTTACAATTATGTACCGGATAACTCCCAGGGATGGTAATTACCGTTGGGTTTGGGAAAGGGGTATGCCCATATTCAATAATAAGAATGAAGTAACAGCAGTTGAAGGTTTTATTAATGATGTAACCGACCTAAAGGAAGCACAAGAAAAGTTGGAAAACAGCGAAAAGTATTTTAGATATCTCTTCCATCATAACCCTCTACCGATGTGGATATATGATTTACAAACTTATAAATTCTTAGATGTTAATGATGCCGCCGTATCCAAATACGGTTACTCAAGAATTGAATTTCTCAGTAAAACCCTTTACGATATCCGCCCTACGGAAGAGTTTGAAAAGTTAAATGAAGACCTGAAAAAAGATCGATCAAGTCATTCGGAATCCGGAGAATGGAAACATAAATTAAAAAGCGGAAAAGTTATTGATGTTTTGATAATCTCTCACGAAATTGAATTTGAAGATAAATCAGCCGTATTAGTTGTTTCTCTTGATATAACGGACAGAAAAAAAGCAGAGCATGCTTTAATTGAAGCCAAAGAAAAAGCTGAAGCAAGCGAAAAACTAAAGACCGAGTTCTTAGCACAGATGTCGCATGAAATTAGAACACCGGTAAATGTTATTTTAAGTTTTTCTTCATTAATTAAGGAAGCAATTTATTCGAAAATTGAAGATGACTTAAAAGAAGGTTTTACCGCGATAGATCATGCCGGTTTCAGACTTATTAGAACAATTGATTCAATACTGAACATGGCACAGATAACCAGTGGTGCCTTCGACTTTCGACCTGAAAAATTGGATTTATACATAGATGTTCTCTATCCGCTTTCTATTGAGTTCAGTTCTTTAGCTAAATCAAAAAATTTAGATTTTGTTTTTGAAAACAACTGCGACAAAAGAAGAATCATAGGCGATAAGTACAGCTTATCTCAAACTTTTGCGAATCTTATTGATAATGCAATTAAATACACAGAAAAAGGGTATGTAAAGGTTACTATTGAGTGTGATGAGAAATTTGTTTGGGTGTACATAGAAGATTCAGGTATTGGTATGTCGGAAGATTATCTCTCCCGTTTATTCACTCCGTTTTCTCAAGAGGAAACCGGCTACAGCAGGAGGTATGAGGGTACGGGCTTAGGTCTGGCTTTAGTAAAAAATTACTGCATTTTAAACGATGCCGAAATTGAAGTCAGGAGTGAAAAAAATAAGGGGACAACATTTATAATAAGGTTAAAGAGTGAAAAAGATTGACCCGCCGATAATAGTAAAACAAAATTTTCATTCACCATTAGAAATTGTTTGGAAGTCTATAACAAAATTGGAGAAGATGCATCAATGGTACTTTGAAAAGATTCCTTCTTTTAAACCGGAAGTTGGGTTCAAAACCCAATTTAATATTAAAAGTGGTGAACGGAACTTTTTGCATAATTGGGAGGTGTTGGAAGTTATCCCGCATAAATTAATTAAGTATAATTGGAAATATGAAAACTATCCCGGTGATTCTAATGTTACTTTTGAATTGCTTGCAGAAAACAACAAAACAAAATTGAAATTAACTGTGGAAGTTTTAGAAGATTTCCCCCAAAATATACCGGAATTCAAAAGAGAAAGCTGTATCGGTGGATGGGAGTATTTCATTAAAGATAGACTTAAAAAATATTTGGAAAGTTAGTTGAGAGCACCTCATTACTTCGTCTTATATAATTGCCACCACGGGATGTGAACATCATCGTGATGTTCATAATGATATCCAAAGAAGTAACACGATAACATAGCCCACAAATGATTTTTCTTTTGTGTTCTTGCTTTATGAGGTTCCATATCTTCGTTATGTGGTTTTCGGTGAGGTAGGTAAGTACCAAAATAAAATAACTGCATAGACGCAAGTAAAGCAGGCACAACCCAGAATAGTAAAATGTTACTCTCCGTAAACCAAATTTTTAATACGTTAAAAACTATTGCCATGACTATTATTTGTTTTACTGTTGTATAACGAAACATAAATGTAAAGTACCATATAAAAAAATTATGAGATTTTACACAATAATCGGGGTCCTTTTCAGTTGCCGGAAATTTATGATGTAGAAAATGATTTTTTACTAATTTTTTAAATGATAGTGCGGCGAAAAACCACGTAGAAATTGTTCCAATCAATTTGTTTACTATTTGATTGTCACTGACCAATCTATGCATTGCATCATGACCGGTTATGAATAATCCGGTATAAAGATATGTTTGTAACAAAATATGAATATAAACCCAAATATTAGCTGAATGGACATCAACAAAACTCAACGAATACACCAGATGTGCAGCCCATACAATTATGATTATTATAGCAATTAAAACGCCCATATTATAAAACCGGATTTAATATTATAAAAAACATAAATTGTATCATAAAATAGTTTGCGGCCAATTTGTTTTTTAATTCTATTTTCAGCAAAACAAAGTAAGCCGAAAAAAGAAATGCAATTACATACCAAGCTAAATAATTTTGGAAAGGAATAATTCCCCCATCCCAGTTCCAGTAGTTCAATTTTACTGCCACAGGTTCAAGTATGTAATCAAAAATAACAGCCAGCAGTGGTGCAACAATAATAATAGTAACCGGTGAATTTTTTATGAACTTCTTAGCTATAATTAAAGCACCGAGAATGACTAAAATCCAATTCAATCCAATAATAATTGGTGTCTCAAATATTTTTGGTCCAAGTACGTAACCATAATGATAATTCCCAAAAACATATCCCGTTTTAACTCCGATTACTTCCAAACTAAAAGTTATCAAATAAGTAACAACCAGCCATTTCCCGATTTCATTGTTATCTTTTATTAAGAAATAAATAACTAATCCGCCGGTAATTAAAAGTGTAAAAGGAGTTAATGTAAGCATAAGTTCTCTCAAGGGTTGAATTGAATGACCGATTACCCCTACACCATAGATTACATAAAGTATATTCAATGCGTTTTTGCTATTTACAATACTCTGTCTTTCCATCTAATTTCTTTTTTAAATGTTGAGTTTAAACCGATTAAGTACATTATAATTATCTGAAAAGGATGAAGAAAAATATTATATATCCAATTTTGTCCGCTTAGTATTGAAACAAAGACACGCTCGAGTAGAATCATTAAAACAATAACAGAAAATATAGGGTAAATAAAAAGTAAAATTAAGGGAACTAAAAAAAGAATTAGCAAAGAGCTGATAAAAAACAAAAAAACAGTTTTCGACACATTGAAACCGCGGAAAAAGTTTTTGGTAAATCCATCAAAAGCATCACTAAAAGAATTGTACATCCTACAAAAAACCGATTCACCACCAAGCGCCGTAATGACTTTATTACCGTTCTCTTTTACCAATTTACTTAACTCCATATCTTCAACAACTTTCGACTTGACCCTTTCGTGACCGCCGGTTAAAGAATAAATTTTAGAATCGATTAAAATAAACTGTCCATTTGCTGCAGAGAAAATTTTATTTTTCAGGTTATAGACTGTTAACAACGGTAAAAACGACAGAAGCAGCCAATCCATTAACGGAACAATTAATCGCTCGCCCATCGATTTTATTAATTGAGTTGGAAAAACCGATAACATGGATGTTTGTTTTTTAACAAAAAGATTAACCGAATTGGCAATTGCAAATTTTGTTAAAATAACATCGGCATCTAAAAATAGAAAAATATTTCCGGTTGCTTGTTGAGCAAGTTGATGACACGCCCAATTTTTCCCCGTCCAACCACCCGGTAAAGCTCTACCGTTTATCAACTTGATTTTGGTATCTGTCCCTGCAAAATCTCTCACAATTTCGTATGTATTATCAGCGGAATGATCATTGAGTACGATAATTTCATGGATTGGAAATGTTTGACGTTGCAATGATTCCAATAAATTACCAATATTATTTTCTTCATTCCGTGCTGGGATTAAAACCGAGAGGTTGATTTTACTTTCTATTTTAATATCACTATTTGAGATTTTTGGTGCGGTTGAATAATTATATAAAACAATCCCAAGAAAAATCGAGTGGGAGATAAAAAAGAGAATAAATAGTATGATAATTTCTAAAGTCATTAGAAGATATTCTCTTCAAATTTTTTTGTGTTTGAAGCTTCGTTTAGCCTATCTAAATTATCCGTAAAAACATTTTTGTAGTAATTAAAGTCATTAACAACTTGTTCCGCGGAAAGAATTTCACCAAACCGGCAAATTACAGAGGGATTTTTTTCATCGTAATATTGAATCTTAAAACCAACCGGTAAAACCAAAGTTTGCAAATTTTCTTTTAAGAACAACTTCAAACCCTCTTTAATTGATAAAGGTCGTTTTTCGAACGGTTCAATTTCACCCTGTGGGTAAGTAACAACAAAATTTGATTCGTCTTTTAAAACTTTTCTCGTGTATAAAATTGTCTCTTTAATTGAACTGCTGTTTTGCGGATTGATAGAATAACAACCGAGCTTTCCGAAAAACCAATATTTTCTTAGAGATGACTCAAGCATCATAAGGTGTAATTTCTTATTTATAAAACGACGGGTCACATAATCGATAAAAAAGCCGTCCCACCAGCTAATATGATTTGGAGTAACTATCAAACTTTTATCATTTGGTATTTCCGGTATAGAATTTACCAACTGAAAATCGGTGAAAGATTTGCGCAGCAACCTGTTTATATAAATGTTGAATATTAATCGCGCTATTTTTGAGTGTTGAGCTTCTATCATATTAAACTGCTTCGTATCTCTCAATTTGTTCTGCTGCCAATTTACCGGATAAAATGACAAGTGGGATGCCACCTCCCGGATGAACGCTACCACCGCAGAAATATAATCCTTTATAATCTTTCGAGCGATTTTGCTGTCGTAAAAATGCAGCCATTTTGCTATTTGATGAAATCCCGTAAATACTTCCGCCCAAGCTATTGGTTTTTCTTTCAATATCTTTTGGGGTCATTATATCTTCGGTTAAAATTTTTTTTTCTATATCTATTTTGAGGACATTTTTTATTTTATTAATTATTCGGGTACGTATTTCTGCTATGATATTTTCATTTAATTGTTCATTCGAATATGGAGCATTTATCATTACAAACCAGTTCTCAGATCCTTGCGGTGCGTCGTTTTTATTAAACTTGGATGAAATATAAATGTAAATAGTGGGATCATCCGGGATCAATTTATGCAAAAATAACTGTTCGAACTCTTTCTTATAATTATCACTGAACAGAATGTTATGTGTTTCAAGTTGATTATGCAATCCCTTAACACCCCAATAAAAAACAATTGCAGAGGAAGACGGCTCAAGTTTCCGGTATTTTTTTGCCCCGCGTGAATTTTCATCACTTAAAAGATGCTGATATGTATATGATACATCTACATTCGATAATACTATATCATAATTTCGTTCTTCCGCATTTACAACTATACCCTTTATTTTTCTTTTATCGGCAATGATTTTTTGTACATCCGAATTAACAAAAACATTAACCCCTTTTTTGTATAATACTTTTTCAATCGACTTCGGTATTTCATAAATTCCCTCTAAAACAATGTAGCTTCCTAAATTATACTCAACGTGTTGAATAATATTTAACGTTGCCGGTGCTTTATAGGGATTTGAACCATTATAGGTAGCGTATCTATCAAATAATTGTATTGTTTTCTCATCATTAAAAAATGATTTGTTAGCATCATGCATAGTTCTGCCCGTATCTAAACTTTTTATATTTATTAGTGTTCTCAATGCCTTCTTACTAATAAAGTTTTTTTTATCGGCAAAACTGTTGAACAAAAAAAGATCCGATGAAAGATCATAAATATTACGGCAATAATTTAAGTAGGATTTTACTGCGGCTTCATTGTCTTTTGTCTTTTTTTCGATTTCGACGGCAAAGTCATTTAGATTGGAATAAGCAGTAATTTCGGTCTTGTCCGGATAAAAATATTTGCAAATGATATCAAGCTGATTTAAAGTGAGATAATCTTCTAAATTTTCTCCGGCGAACTCAAAGAGTTCTTTCAGCACAAAGGGCATGGTAAGAAGTGAAGGACCGGCATCGAACCGGAAACCTGAATTTACTACTTGCCCCGCTTTTCCTCCAACCGAATCATTTTTTTCGTATACATCAACATCAAAACCGATTGTTTTTAAACGAAGAGCAGCAGATAATCCCCCAAGTCCACCACCGATTATTGCTACTTTTTTCTCAGCCATTTTTCTTTGAATTTTGTGTAAATCAAAAGATTAAATGAAAGCAGAGTGAAAGAATAGAAAAAATCTTCAACCGGAATCGTAAATACTTTTATTCCCCAAATTGCTTGATCTCCGTAAGAAACGATGGGTAAAGAGGTAAGCATATAATTTACTATAAAGAAAGGTAGATAGGTAAACATTATAAAATACCAATAAATTTTTGATCTCAGCAAAGAAGGATTGAGGAATTTTGCTGTCAAAAAATATATGCCGGTAAATAGTAATACGGTCATCGTGTAAGTCTGATTAATAAATAAAAGTGATGAGAGAATAAAAAATGCCGAAGCATATGTGTAGAGACGACAATAGTAAACAATTTCATTATCTTTTATGTAATATTTTGCAGTTTCAAATAAAAAAATGACTGCGTAAGGTATTGTTATAAAAAATAATACTTCTTCTAACGGTAAATTAAAGATGGTAACACCCAATAAATATTTTTCATTGAATGACCAGTCCCCTCTTTCTGTTGCGACAATATCCCAGATTACGTAAACAAGTCCGACTACTAATATAGATAGAAAAACAGCAGGCAGGTTTTTATAAAACTTCAATTTCCTTTCGAAAGTTAAGATTGCGGGAACAATTATAACGACAATATTTATTAATAAATACTCACTCATTGGTGAGAGTTATACCAAACTTTATCAATAAGTTTTCAATTTCGGATTGATTAAGCTGTTCTGATTGAATAACAAATTCTACCATGCCTTTTTGAATATCGTAAGCAATTTTGCTGTAATCTGATTGCATTAAAAGCTCGTACACTGCTTTCAAATCTTCAGTTTCAACATCATCGTAGCCCAGAATTCCCGGTACGTAGTACAATATTGAATAACGCATAAATCTAATTTCCAAATTATTGGGCTCACGCTTAACAGCTTCCTCAAAAATTTCCATCGATTCGTTTAAGTAACTTAACTTATTAAACGGCAAAAATGCGTGTTTGGATTTTAAGGCTTCAATTCCGGCACTATACGCTAATATAAGGGAGGGATACTTTTCTTTGTCGTTACCGAAGTTATGTTTTATTATGTTTTTTAAAGAATCAATATATTCTTCATGTTCTACACCAGCATAATAAATTTTTCTTAAATCGTTCAACAAACTATCGGGAAGTGTATTTGAAAATATATTCAGGCTAATTGTAAAGAATAAAGTAATTAATATTAATATTCTCATTGTTACGTCAGTTTTAGTATTTTTATTTCGTATAAACCTTTTAAAAACAGAATCATTTTATACAAATTGGATATTCTAACTCTTTTCTTTTTCAAATCGTTTATACTGCTTCTTTTTATTTTTAGAAATAGAGCCTTATAGTATAAAAATGCGGAGTAAACACCTAACTTTACACCCATAGGTAATTTCATAATTCCAATCAAAGCATCGTCAAATTCTTTTTGAATTTCATCTTCCAATTCTTTTTTACTTTCATCTGTTATTTCAACAGTGCGGTTTACATCAGGCAGATAAATTCTCCCTCTTTCATCAAGATCACTTTTTATATCTCTCAAAAAATTTACTTTTTGGAAAGCAGAGCCGAGACTTTTTGCATACAATTTAAGTTCGTTAAATTTTTCATCATCATTTTTAACAAAGACTCTTAAGCACATTAAACCAACTACTTCGGCAGAACCGTAAATGTATTGATCGTAATTTTTTCTTTCGTAAAAAGAATTGTGTAAATCCATTTCCATACTTTTTAAGAATGCATCAATATATTCCTTATCAATTACATATTCATGAACTACCCTTTGAAAAGAGTGAAGTATCGGATTGGTGGAAATTTTCTTTGTAATTGCCTCTTCAGTGTCCTCTCTAAATTTCTCAAGCAATTCTTTTCGATCATGCTCTAAAAATGTATCAACAATTTCATCTGCAATTCTGACGAATCCGTAAATCGCATAGATCGGGTCTCGGTACTCGGTGGAGAAAGCTTTGATCCCCAGACTAAAGGAGGTGCTGTAAGAATGAGTAATTATTTTACTCATTTTATTTGACACAACATCATATAATTGCATGTTCTTTTTCTATCCTTTCGGTTACTAATTTTGAACTAATTATTACCATCGGTAATCCCGTACCGGGTGTAGTTGATGCGCCTACATAGTACAGATTACTGAATTTTTCATCTTTGTTGCTGGGTCTGAATGCACCTACTTGATCTATGTCGTGCGCTAAACCAAGTCCCGACCCCTTATATAAATTGAATGAATCCGCCCAATCATCCGGCGACATAATTTTTTTCGTAATTATATTTTGATTGATATCGAAATCAATTCGTTTGGAAAGATCAGAAATTATTGTATCAGCTAATTCTTCTTTATCGCTCCAATCTTTTTTAAATCTTAAATCGGGTACCGGACACAGGATATAAATATTCTCACATCCTTCTGGTGCACATGTGTCATCAGATTTTGAAAGCACATTAACATAGTAATATGGTTTTTGCGGATTAATAGAAGAAGTAAATATCGTATCGGCATAACCTTTAAAATTACTTCCTAAAAAATAGTTGTGATGCATCAATTTCGGGACTTTACCTTTTATTCCCAGATAAATTGTGAAGGGTGCCAAGGTCCAATGCATTTTATCAAGTTTGGTTTCAGAATAATTTTTTCTGCCTAATAGTTTACCGCGGAATGATGCTGCGTCTGAATTTGAAACAATAATGTCTGCATACCAGCTCTTTCCGTTTTGATCGATTACTTCATTGAGTTTACCGTTGCTATTTCCTATGCCGATAATTTCGGTATTGTAATGAATATTTACTCCGCGTTTTTCCAAAATTTTCAATATCTCTTCAACTATTCTGTACATTCCGCCCTTTACTTTCCAATAACCATTGTGCCTCATTTCCGTATAATTTAGAAGAGAATAGATAGCCGGGGTTTGAAACGGAGTAGAACCAAGAAAGAATGCAACCAAAGAAAGAATTATTTTTATTTCTTCCGATTTAAATGTTTTGTCAACTTCGCTCCACATTGTTTTAAATAAGTATGGTAGATGTTTCAGCGGAACGCGAGTTAACTTTAGAATGTATTCAGCTTTATTTTCGAAGTTTGCTTTTACAACTTTATCTTCGGTGTCATGAAAGAATTCCCCCGCCCTCGACAAATACTTTTCCAACTTATTTACTAAATCAGGTTCAACATCTTGAAACTCGTTTTCGAGTTTTTTTAAGTCTTTATATATTAGTCTCGGTTTATCTTTCCCTTCAAAAAATACTTGATAAAGCGGATCAAGTTCTTCTAATTCAATCGGATTTTTTTCACCGATACTTTTAAATAATTCGTCCAACTCATAAGTCATGCTCATAAAAGAGGGGCCCATATCAAACCTAAATCCATTTTGCTCAATAAGATTTAATCTGCCTCCGGCTCTTTTATGCTTTTCAAGAATTTCCACAACATAACCTTTGCTGCTTAAACGCAGAGCAGCAGATAGCCCGCCTAATCCCGAACCTATAATCAGAACTTTTTTCATTTTTCAGCCAATTTGTTTATGTGTTTTAAACAGCAACCGTAAAGAGTTGTTAATAATTTACTTCGGAAACATAATCGTTCGTCTAAATTTTGTCAAGTTTTTTATTGTTATTTTTAGACATTTTTCTGAAATATTAAAAAATCGCTTATTTTTCAATAATTATGTTGACATTTTTTAGACAAGACTATATGTTTGTTCGATGGAAAAGAAAAGCTTATACCCGATAAAGGCAGTTTCAAAAATTACAGGTATCAGTCTCCATGTTCTGAGAGCGTGGGAGAAAAGATATCACGCCGTAGTACCTACAAGAACAGAAACTAATAGAAGACTCTATACACAAGAGGATCTGCAGAAACTAAAACTTCTTAAAGAACTTACGGATGGTAAGTATAACATTGGAAGTGTAGCAAAACTATCTTTGGACGAGCTGGTTGCTTTAGCGAATGATGAACACCCGCCTGAAGATAAAAAAGACATTAAAAGAACTTCAGCGATTGAGAATACCGATTTTTATTACACCGCTTGTTTAGAAGCTGCCCAGAACTTTAACTCCAAGGAACTTGAATCAATACTAACATTAGCCTCAATAAAATTAGATCAAGAAGCTCTACTTGATAAAGTCATACTTCCGCTATTAAATCAGATAGGTAAAAGTTGGGAAGAAGGAGAAATAAGGATTTACCAAGAACATATGATTAGTACAGAAATTAAGTCATTTCTCCTGAACTTACTTTACTCTTTCAAAAAAATAAATTCCGCTCCCAATATCATAACAACAACACCCCCCGGACAATATCATGAAATAGGTGCAATTACAGCAGGATTATATGCGGCTGCCGAAGGTTGGAACGTTACATATCTCGGTGCTAATCTGCCAGCTGATGAAATTATTGCCGCGGGGAAAAGACTCGATTCAAAAGTAATTGCATTGAGCATTCTATGTCCAAAAAATGATTCCAATCTAAAAAGAGAATTGCTCAAGTTCTCCGAGAATGTTCCGAGTAACACAAAGTTAATAGTAGGCGGACAAGCAGCGGACAGTTACCGTGATGTCCTTTCAAAAATTGGTGCTGTTACAATTAATGATTTTTCCAAATTTCAGGAAGAGCTTAGAAAAGTTAAAGCTGAGATGAACCATTATTTTGGTTGAAGATTAGTCATCAAATTTCACAAAAAATCAAAAAGCCCGAATGCAGACTGTATTCAGGCTTTTTGTGAGCGCGGGTGGTCTCGAACCACCGACCCTCTGCTTAAAAGGCAGATGCTCTACCACAGTTTAAGGCTGAAATCAAAGATATTTTTGACACTGTTACCAAATTTGTTACCTAAATCTTACCTCAAAGGACGTTTGGAGGCTATATGTTTACTCTTTACAAACGTTCAAACGGAATCTTTTATCTCAAGTATTTTGATGAACCTGGAAGTGAAAAGAGAATCTCTACAAAGGTAAAAACCAAAAGAGAGGCACTTTCATTTATCAGTCGATTCAAAAAGCAGCTTGAAGCTAAATCCACAGCAATAGTAATTAAATATGATACGGCTAAAGAAAAGTATTTGCAGTATTGCAAAATCAATTACTCTAAGAAGTATCATACGATAATGAAAGAGACACTTGATAATTTTGGCAATACAATAGGCAATATTGAAGTTAAGAGAATTATTAAAGATGACTGTCAGTTGTTCATTTCAGAAAAGTATAAAACAGCCAAGTATTCAGCACACCAACAATTTAGAAATCTTAGAACTTTCTTTAACTGGTGCATAGCAAATGATTATCTGGAAACATCCCCTACAGCAAAAATAAAACCTCCCAAATTACCTGAGAAAAAACCAGTGTGGATAAATGAGAATGAATTTCTTGAAATCCTAAACAAAGAGACTAAAGAAGAATTGAAAGACATCTATTCTCTACTTTTTTACACTGGATTAAGAGCAAACGAGCTATTATCACTTGAATGGGATAACATTGATTTAGAAAATAGAATGATTCACTTACGGAATACAAGTTCATTCACAACTAAGTCTGGAGCTGAAAGAGATTTACCACTAAATGATAAAGCATATCAAATTATTCAAAGGCAAAAGACACGTTTCAAAGGTGGTTATCTTTTCAAAAAAAATAGTGTTAAGTATAGAGTTGAATATGTTAGTAAACAATTTAAAAAAGCAGTAAGAGAAGCAAGACTAAATGAAAAGATTCACCTGCACAGCTTAAGACACAGCTTCGCAAGTAACCTAATAAAAAAAGGTGAACCTATTTACAATGTTTCAAAACTATTAGGACACAGTAAAATCAGTACAACCGAAATATATTCTCATTTACGAGTTGAAGATTTGAGAGAAACAATCAATCAGATTTAACAGAACAAAGAAAATTTAAATTAATCTATTGCGATTTTCTCTAAATATTCGCAGATTAAAGAAAACATAATTTTAATGGATAAATATGAATCCTTATTTAATTTATTTTATTAGCGGTTTTATTTTCGGTTCATTTTGTGCATTTATTGCAAAGGAAAAAAATCGAGATACTTTCGGGTGGTTTATACTTGGTTTCTTTTTCACAATTATTTCATTGTTAGCACTTATAGCAGTCCCAAAACTTGCAAAAGAAAAAGAGGAAGAAATAAATAGAGAAAAATTAATTGCAGAATTAAAAAACATTCCAAGAGTTTCTGCAAAGCAACGTTCTATTCGATTACTCTTGATCTTTTTTCTCATTACAGCCTTTTTTGTTTTATTGGATTATCTAAGAAGATACTTCTAGCTAAATAAATGATGACGGGGTGCTCATTTTTTGAGGCAAAACAAGAATTGTTATTGAGTATCACAGAATAAATAATTTCACTAAATTGGATTTTCTATGAAACTAATTTTAATAATTATCTTATTGATTCCACTTAGTACTCACTCGCAAGAACCAAATGAGATTTATTCAAAGATGGTTAATTCTGTTTATTTGGGTCTTTATGAAGATGGAATGAGATACGCCACGAGAATTTTAAGTGAAGATCAATTTCAATCGGTTAAAGATAGCACTTTGTTATTTCTGGGGACATATTTTTATAACAGAAGCCTATATTCAAATAAAGATTCTTTATACTCACCGAGAGCTTATCATTTTTTGAACCGATTGATTAAGGAAACCGATAATGAAAATCATAAAAGAATAGCTGAAGAAAAATTAAAGTTTCTTGAGGATAGACGAAATAACAGAAGATTATTCCTACAACAAATGAATGAAAATGCCGAAGTTCAATCGGCGGTTGCTGTAAATTTAGAAAACCTTTATGATATTTTCTATTTGTATAATCCATCTTATAGTTTCATTGACTGGAGAAAAACCAAAGCTTACGATGTTGCAATGTCGATTTGTGATCGAATTATTAATGAGTATCAACAATTTGAGATATATGGTTACTATTACAAAATATTACTATTACTATCACAATTTCGAGATGATATAATTTATTCTAGGAATGAAGACAAAAAAATAAGAACTGATTATCTTGACTGGGAATATAACACAGGTGTTGACGGTGAAGAGAAAAATAAAATTTTAAGTTTACTTGATTACCTAAATCAGAATTACCCAAATGAATCATTAACTTTAGAATTAAATTTACTAATTGGACAAATTTATTTGGAAGTTATTGAAGATGTTTCAACTAACCGCAGACAAACGAAAGAATATATAGAAGGAATAAAGCATCTTAACTTCATTATTGAAAATGAGGTAGATAAAAATAGTTTTAGGTATGTGATAGCAAAATCAATTTATGAATCAGAGAAGTAAAAAAGTTGTTGTCAATATGACAGTAAAGGAATTCAAAGATAAGCACAATAAGTTCTTGAAGACAGGAGAATTAGATAAAGAATATGCTAAGGTATTAAAGGGAATTTATGACCTTAAAATACTGGGTAGAATAGCATCGGAAAGTTACGAAGTAAAGCTATTAAATGATTTAGTGAAGAATAACTTTTTTAGTGAAAATCCAGAATTAGAAGATATTGATTTTGAAGAAGTTAAGAGAATTGTCTTTTATAATATGTCCGATTACAATATTCAAAAAAAAGAAAATTTACTTAAGACAAAAAAATTGAAAGAAATTTTGCACTCAAAGAGAGCTATAAAATTTGCTAATTTCCCCCAAGATGTTAAGGCTTCATTAAAGAGGGACATCTATGAATATTTACCAGAATGTATCTTCAAAAGCAGTGGTGATATTAATTACACCAAATTAGGAAAAGTGTTTGATGTATCTCACCATACAATGAAGCGATGGTGCAACCTGCTTGGTATAAAGCCTACACCTCATCTCTATAAATAAAATCGGAAGTGGCTTCCAATTTTCCTTAGTGCTTACAGACGCTAAACACTTATGATGCGCTGTAAAAACTAAATTATTTTGAGAGACAGGTACCTTTAATTCATAGGTGTTTGCGTCTCCTGTCTCTCGGCTATTCGATATGAGGTGTAAGATGCAAACACAACAAAAATCTTCCGAATATTCCGTTAAACGACTCTACAACGGATTAGCTTCACTTCGAGATTATCAAGTCCAAAAGGCTATTCTAAAAGGGAAAGATATTCTTATCAAATATCAAAATCAGAAAATGACTATTCCACACGAGGAAATCTTAAAACGTGGTACAAGATCGAATGTTTCAGTTAAAAGTAAGTTTAGCGGTGATGAATATTCATTAGTTGATTTTCGATTCAATCCTGATAACAAACCAAAAGACAATAATCAAACCGAACTATTTTAAAGACGGAGGGGCGTATGAAAGCATATGTCCCCTCGAATTTACAGTTCGAGGTATCAGAAAGACATATTGGTAAATACTATTACCTAATAAGCAAACTCTATTTGACCAGAGTTCTGAACAAAACTATTGAAATTGACGACTATATCCCCTTGAAATCTGAGTTCTTAGTGAAAGTTCTCGGATGTTATTATCGAAAATATCTTAACGACTTGATACAAAACGGAATAATCGAGACGGATAATTATTACATCAAGGGTGAGAAAGCGAGAGGATATAGACTTACTGAAAAATATAGATACCAAAAATTTAGAAAGGTAGAAATAACAGATAGAGAATTAATAAAACGAGTAACCAAAAGAAAAATGGAGTATAAAAATAAAATGACAGAAAACGAAAATATTAATTACATCTATGAATGTATGAATGAAATTATTTTGGACTATGATAATGCTTATAATTGGATTGAACAAAACGTAACTGAAATAGACAAATATGTGTCTTACAATATCTCATTAGATCTAATTAACGAAGCGAATTATTTTTTCATTGTTGATGATACGGCTGGAAGAATACATAACAATTTCACAAACCTTCCAAAAGACCTTAGACCCTTTCTAAGCTACAATAAACAACCATTAATTGAAGTAGATATTGCAAACAGTCAACCATTCTTCTTTAATGCACTTATAGAAAGGTATATGAGGGATAGAGAGTATGATAATATAAATCTCTCTTATGTTTATAACAAAGGGATAGATGTATCCTATTTACGAGAAGATGATATTAAACTCTATAGAGAATTAACCTGTCAAGGTAGGTTTTATGAATACTTGAGAGATCAATTTGATGCTTATGAGAGGTATGAAAGTAGAGACGATTTTAAGAGAACGGTATTCGCAAAAATATTCTACAGCCAAGAAAATGAAAACTATATTTATGAAGAAAGAAGAAAATTTAGAAAGCTGTTTCCAAGAGTTGCGGAAATAATTAAGTATTACAAAAAAGACGACTACAAAAATTTAGCAATCCAACTTCAAAGAGTAGAAGCGGAAATAATTATTCATAAAATCATTCCAAAATTAGCAGAAGAAAATATTTGGGCAATAACAATTCACGATTCAATTCTTACCACAAAAAAAGAAGCTGAAAGAGTAAAGCAGATTATGCTCAATACAATTCAAGATGAATTAAATCTTCAGCCAAAGATTAGAATTAAGGGAGGTGAATAATGACTGAGTATTGGAAGTATTTTGATGGATATAAATTCTATTCCGATGACGAAAATGTCATTTCAGAACTGCAAAAAATTAAAGGTGCAAAGGTTCATTCTACATACTTCAAAAATCAAGTAAAGGTGGCTGAGGATATCATAATACCGAAAAAAAGATTGGAGTTCGCAAAGAAAATATGTAAAAAATTAGGTGTTGTTTTATAAGCACTTACGGACACTCAGAAACAAAATAAAACGTTCTAAGGCATTAAACATTCACATTAGACTTACTATATAGGTTACAATAATCAGTAAAAAAAATTGCTATAAGATAGCATTCGAAATAAGAAGTTCAATTTTCAACAAATTTAGAGCTGTTGGATCACCGCAGTGTAAATAAAAAACTTACCAAATATTCTCAAGTTAGTAGTTTTTTATTAATAACTTTTTTTAAATTTGTAAAAAACGAACTCAATCACCACAATGAAAAAGTTTACAATTTGAAAAGAGCCTTGATAGTTATTTGGTTTGTGGTGAACCAAGTTCGTCTATTGAGGCTTTTTTCGTTTTCAACAGTTCTTTGAGTATTGGTTTTAGGTAGGTGTTACCAAAAGTGTTACCAACAATTTGATTTCTACGACTTGCTTTTAAAAACAAAAAGCTCCAATACATTACGAATTGAAGCTTCTTTCGTGAGCGCGGGTGGTCTCGAACCACCGACCCTCTGCTTAAAAGGCAGATGCTCTACCACTGAGCTACGCGCCCCTTACTTCCAAAATTTGAGCCTTAAAAATACTGTTATCCCCCCAAAGTTTCAACTTTTTCCTAAATATATATTAATTTTGTTCTGTATCTTTTGAAACCGGTAATTTTTACATTATGTTTGGGGTTAGGGAGAAAAAGTATTGTTTCAACAACTTTTAAGGGCATAATGGAAAAGGCCAAAATCCTTATTTCAGATGACGATGAAATTCTGGCTTATTTGCTTAAAGAAGAGTTAGTCAACGAGGGCTTCAGTGTAGATATTGTGGATGACGGAAAATTTGCAATCGAAAACCTCAAAAAAAACTCCTATGACATATTGCTTCTTGATTTGGAAATGAAAGAAGTCCACGGCGAAGAAGTTCTAAAATATGCCACCGAGTATCACCCCAATGTTCAAGTCATCGTATTGACCGCCAAGTCGGAAGTAAGGACAGCAATTGACTGTATCAAAAACGGTGCATATGATTTTATCACTAAACCGTATGATTTTGACGCCCTTTTAGTTGTTATTAACCGGGCAATAAATCACAAAGACCTGCTCGTTCAAAATAAAATTCTCTCGACAAAATTAAACCGTTCAACACCACATTCAATTGTTGGTGAAAGTAAAACGTTACGAGATACTCTTGAGCTTGCACAAAAAGCTGCTATGTCCGATTCCAATATTCTTCTTGAAGGAGAAACCGGAACAGGCAAAGAACTTTTTGCGGAATTTATTCACAAAAATTCCGATAGAAAAGACAAACCTTTTGTTGCTATTAATTGCGCATCACTTCCAGACCAACTGATTGAGAGTGAACTTTTCGGTCATGAAAAGGGAGCCTTCACGGATGCAAAATCTTCAAAGCAAGGTTTGGTTGAAATGGCAGACGGCGGAACTTTATTCTTAGATGAAATTGGCGAAATGAGTTTAACTCTTCAACCGAAGTTACTAAGATTTCTTGAGAAAGGTGAGTTTAGAAGAATCGGTGGAGTAAGCAACTTAAAATCGAATGTGAAGGTAATCGGTGCGACAAACAAAAACTTAATGGAAGAATCTGAGAAAGGAAATTTTAGACGAGATTTACTTTTCCGATTAAATGTTATTACAATCACCATTCCTCCGCTTCGCGAAAGAGTAGAAGATATAATTGTACTTGCAAATCATTTTCTTAAAACAAAATCGCCCCTGCGTTCACCAAAGCAACTTTCGAAGGAAGCCGAAGAGGAATTGAAGTTGTATAAATATCCCGGTAATGTAAGAGAGCTTGAACATATAATTGAAAGAGCAATAATTTTTTCGGATGGTCAGTTAATTGAAGTCAAGGATTTAAATCTTCCTAATACCGAAATGAATACCGTTGAAAGTTATACTGAAGATGACAATATACTTTCCCTTGAAGAAGTAGAAAAAATTCACATCCGGAAAGCTTTGAGCAAAAACAACTGGAACCGTGAGAATACAGCACGTGCTTTGGGGATAAGTCAAAAAACACTATACACAAAAATTAAGAAGTATCAGTTGAAGTAAAATGTCAAACGAATCATTCAAAAACACAGCGCACGATTTAAATAATATACTCACAAGTATTATTAACGGCATCGAAAGATTAAAGCATTCCTCAAAAAATGACGACGCACTCCTTCTTCAAATAGCTAAGCTGGAAACATCTGCCAAAAGAGCCGTTCAAATCATTCATTCCCAACTTGAACCAAACGGAAAAGCTAAAAAACATTTAGAGAAAATTGACATCTCTCAAATAATAAAAGAAGTAATTGAAGGGTTTAAAAAAGAAGAACAAGATAAAATAACACTTCTACAGCCCGAATCCTTAGAGAAAATAATAGCCGACGAAACAGATTTATTTAGAATTGTTTCAAACCTTATAAAAAATGCTCTCGAAGCAATTGATGAGAACGGGAATGTTGTTATAAAGACTTCTTTAAAAAAAGAAAACAAAGGAGAAGGAATAGAAATTAGTATCGTTGATAACGGTGGCGGTATAAGTAAAGAAAATTTGGAGAAGATCTTTCAACCGAAATTTTCTACCAAAACAAAGGGACAAGAATCAGGATATGGTTTATCTATAGTAAAAGAGAAAACCGAAGAATACGGCGGCTCAATAAGAGTAAACAGTCAGCCAGGTAAAACGGAATTTAATGTTTTCTTTCCTATTCATAAAAAGAGTAAAGATCATTCAATTAACATATTACTTGCAGAAGATGACCAATCCGTTAGTGAAGTCTTAGCCGATTTACTAACAACTCAAGGATATAATGTTGCCATTGCGTCTACGGGGAATGAAGCAATTAACGAAATCAACAATACAATATTTGATGTGCTTATAATAGATAAAAAAATGCCTGAGATGGACGGCATTGAGTTCATAAAATATGTCCGTTCAAAAAACAAAGAAATACCTATAATACTTGCCTCCGGCTCCGAAGTTGATATGCAGAACACAGAGATGAGAAATTTGAACGTAGGGTGGGTGATTAAAAAGCCTTATAACTTCCCGGAAATTTTATCGGCATTGCAAAAATTCAACTTATAATTTCTTGTTCAAACTAGTGTTAATGTCTATCATTTTTAGATTGTTAAGGTAATCCGTAAAAACAGGTTTTTTAATAGATGTCAATTTTTCAAGCACCGCAATAATTTCCTTTGTAGCAGATTCAATAAACCTTACTCGTTTTTCAATCGACTCTAAATTTAACTCCTCTTTTGATAACTCACGCCGGATTGCGGTAGTGGAAAGATTGATTAAAGTCAGCGGTTGTTTAATCTCGTGGTTTGCAGTAAGAACTGTGGCTGCAAATGTATTTACCTTTTCAATTTCTATTAAAAACTTATTCGTTTCAGAAAACCTTAAAGCGGATTTAATTCTCGCAAGAAGCTCAGCTCTGTTAAATGGTTTTTTAATATAATCGAAAGCTCCAGCCCGCAGTCCGTCTTCCAAATCTTCAGTTGAAGTAAGCGCCGTTAAGAGAATTACAGGTATATGTTTTGTTAGATCATCTTGCGTAATTGAGCGGCATACCTCGAACCCGGATAAACCGGGCATCATTACATCGAGCAGCACTAAATCCGGAAGCTCATCTCTTACCTTCTCCAACCCGGTTTTCCCGTCATAAGCGGTAATAATTTCAAACCCCGCTTTCTCAAGACGGTCCTGCAAAATAAATACATTTTCAGGGTGATCGTCAATCACACAGATTTTGTTCATTTAGTTTTCAATGCCCCTTAAAAATTTCGTTGAGTTTGGTAGTAAGAGCCAATGTATCAATCGGTTTAGTAATAATATCATTAAAGCCGCTTTTGTTAATAATATCCTTGTCATCAATCATTGCATAAGCCGTTAAAGCTACAACAGGAATTTTATCGAACTCTCTATTTTTGCGAATTTCTTTTAAAGTTTCAAATCCATCCATCTTAGGCATCATAATATCCAGCAAAATTAAGTCGGGTATTTCGTGCTTAAGTGTTAATATACACTCAATTCCGTTCTTAGCAAAAAGCGGTTTGAAACCGGTACTTTTTACAATTTCGCCGACAGTAAACAATGTATCCCTATCGTCATCCACAATAAGTACTTTCCTTTCACCAGCATTTTTTTGAGTATTTTCCGCATCCTCAACATCGTCATCAATAAGAAGTTTAGCTTTACTAATTTCATTTTCAGAAATCTGGAATCTGTCACGAATGATTTTAAGAACATCAATTACATGATGTTTCCTTGCCTTTGTTGTCTGCTTCAATGATTCGATTAATTTGAGTTTGTTCTTATCAAAATCATTAGAGATGACGCCAACAAATTGAATTTTTCTTGTTTGCCTGTTATGCTTTAATTTTTCTATTAATTCAACACTAAGTTTTGCAATATCAACGAACACCACATCCGGCATGGTTAATTCGTTCGGTTCAAATAGATGTTTGGTTAACTTAGCAACATTGGTTGACTCTGCAGAAAATTCTACTTTTAGGAACTCATTAAGAGACTCAACATTAGAAGCAGAAACTATTTTCAGATCATCTTTTTTTATCTTTTTAGAGATTTCGGGAATTATTAATGAACATTTAGTTTCATAATTGTTTTCACTAATATAATCATATACAGCCAACCCGTATCCGTAATTCCTTTCATTATCGGTTGCCATTATTATTGGCACTACATCAAGCGACTCGTTATCTCTGATCAATTCTTCAAGTATGCTCCACCCTTTATAATCATTATAATCCTGGTTAATTATAATTTTCGAAATGCTTTTTTGCTTCAAGTAAGTTAATATGTTTTCGGTATGATTTGAAAATTCCACAACCGAATATTCATTTAATTTAAGATAGTCACTTATTAATTTTCTATTAGTAGCATAATCGTCCAGTATTATTACACGTTTATTATCTGCGCGTTTTAGTTTGCTGAACTCTCCGGAAGCACTTTGCCGCAAAACAACCTCTTTAAGTAAAACAGTAAATTTAGAGCCTTTGCCATATTCACTTTGCAGCGAGAAAGTACCGTTGAGTAATTCAGTAAACCGTTTACAAATTGATAATCCCAACCCGGTACCGTCATGTTGCCGCGAGATAGTGCCGTCAGCTTGTCTAAATTCCTCAAATATAACTTCTTGGTCTTGCTCTTCAATTCCTATCCCGGTATCAATAACATCGAATCTTATTTCACTCTCCTTTTCAAGTGAAACAATCAATTTTACAAAACCCTCATCTGTAAATTTGATGGCGTTATTTAAAAGATTAATAAGAATTTGTTCGAGTTTGGTTTTATCGGTATGCAATAATACGGAAACATCTTCAGTAGTTTCACATATGTAGTTTAAACCTTTCTCCAGCGCATAAGGTTGAATGTAAGAGTTAATTTCGTCTATAAAATGGCTCAATATAAATGTTTCATTTTTAACGACAGTTTTACCTGCCTCAGCCCTAGAAAATTCTAAGATGTTGTTTATTAAATTAAGTAGTTTCTTTCCGTTCCGGATTATAACAGTTAACCTGTTTTTGTTGGAATCACTTAACGAATCGTCTTTATTAATCAAGTCCGATAAACCTATAATCGAGTTAAGCGGAGTTTTGAGTTCGTGCGTTATGTTTGTAAGGAATTGTGATTTTAGTTTTGTCGATTCAAGAGCTTTTATTCGTTCGATATTTAATTCGTCTGCTTTGGCTCTTAACTGTTGATGAAGTTCGCGTAATTCCTTGTTTTGATTTTCGTACTCAACGTTTAATTTCTTCAAATCCTCTACAAGCTGTTCCAATCTTTCAAAAGAACTACCGTTAATAATCCCAATAGCCAATTGTTCTCTAATATTCAGAAGATATGCCTTTACATCTTTGTTCGGTACTTCTTCCGAAGCTAATTCAACTATTGCGACCACATCGTTTCCATATATAATCGGGACAATAATGCTGTATTTAATTCTAATTTCGGCAAGACCGGTTTTAACTACGGGTAGATTTTTTTGAAACTTAAATTCAATTATATCTTTTTGCTCAATAGCATTTTTATAATAATCAAAATTATTATCACCTTCGCTGATGCCCTTTTTTATTCCATATGCCGCAATTCTTTTAAGGTTATTGCCTGCCTCAACAAGATAGATCACACCAAACGAGATTCCGGTGGCTTTAATTATTTTTTGAATCGCAGCATCAGATATCTCGTTGAGACTTGGTTTCTGATTTAACAAAGTTATAAACTCAGTGTATTCTTTTTCGGCTTCCTTTTGTGATTTAAGTTCATCGAGCATACTATTAAAGGCTGTGCCGAGTTTTCCAAGTTCATCTTTAGAATTCACATGCACACGGTGATCGAGACTTCCCCGGCCTATTACCTCTGCGGCATAGCTCAAATTCGATATCTGCTCGCGTAATTTTGTAGTAAACAACATAACGAGAATCAACGCCAAAGCAATACCCGAGATTGTTATTATTAGCGCAATCATCCCAGTATTAGACCTGAATTCAAGCACATCTTTTGGTGGATTAAATATTACAAAGCCAATTTTTGTGTCTTTGGTTAATAGATTTGTTGGAGAATAATAAGTGGCAAAAAAGTCATAGGTGTCATACGAACCAGTAAAGATATCGAACTGATTCTTAAAACGAAGATTTTCGATTGCATCAATAATTGCAGGTAAGTAAATCTGATTGGAAACCGATTCGGAAATTTCGAACGGTTTGTTGTTTATAATTAATGAAACGTTTGCACGGATTTTTTCCGAAATTTCGTTCAACATACTTTCGGTTATTATTTTACCATAGTAGTACGTTTGTCCATCGCGAATATCATATTTCAAAATAACATTCGGATTATCTTCCAAAAATTGAATAAGCGTAAGATCATTCGCTTTTATACTTAAGTATTGGGTACCGAAGAAATTGGTAAAATCTATATGTGAGTTATTTACCAGTGTAAATAGAAAATCCAACTGAGTAGATGAAGCTAACGAATTGTTAATTTTAAAATTTGACCTCATCACCTGTTTGTAATCATCTTCAATATCCTCAATAACTCCTTGGAAGTTGAATACAAAATCATTAGTTGAGTTTAGAATACTTTGGTTCTGCTGAGACGTAATTATTTTATTGGTAAGAGAATAGTATACAATTGATGACGAAACAGTAATGAGTACAACAATTGTAAAAGTAAGAAGTAATAATCTTGCATTAATTTTCATTGTGTTTTCTGCAATACTTTTCTGATCGTGATGATAAGTTCATCCAGATCATATGGTTTGCTTACGAAATCCGAAGCACCCAATTTTGCAGAGTCGATGGCACTTTTAACATCTGCGTATGCCGTTAATACAATAACTTTCACATCCTTTTCGTTTTCCCTCAGTTTATTCAGAACGTAAAAGCCGTCCTTCTCGGGCATTTTAAGATCGAGAAGAATTAAATCAACATGATTGCCGGTCATAAATTCAATTGCAGAATCGGCATTGGTTACATAATCAACTGTGTAGCCGACTTCCTTCAACTCATCGGAAAGAGCCTCACAAAGATTGATATCGTCATCAACAATTAAAAGTGATTCCATGATCAATCCTCATTTTCTTCGTCTTCTTTCTTGGTTTTGTACTGCTCAATAGACTTCAGTCCCTCTTCTTTATATTGCTTTAATACATCCTTGCCCTCTTTCCTTTCAGCCATACGTTCTTTTAGAGTAGGCAATATTTTGGCTTCAAGAATAATTATCGTTTCATTTTTTGTTATTTCCACCTCGTCATATCCAAAGATGTAACGCAGACCGAAGAACCACCACGGCAAATCTTTCAGAAATGGAATTCCTCTTCTAACAGATGTTTCAGCATTAACAAACAATCCGCCTATTGCTGTTTTTTCTCCGTCCAGCATTAATACTTCAGTGGTAGCATTCGTTTTATTTATCGTTGTTGAAAGTTCGGTAACTACAGGAGCGGTACTTCTTTCTGCTTTGATTTTAAGCAATATATAATCGACACCGTCTTCTTCATAAATATAAGGAGTGATATCAAGTATAGTGCCTGTTGGAACAAACACATCAATAACGTTTCCGGCAAAGTCTCTTTGTTTAATCGAAATATCTTGACCAATTTGTATTTTGCCTACATTTCCGTCTCTTACGGTAATTGAAGGCCGGGCAATAATTTCACCGAGGTTTTCTTCTTCAAAAAATTTAAAGATTCCCTCGGAAGTTCCTTCAAATTCACCCATTGTATATTCTGATTGAAAGTTTGTCTGAAAATCCGGAGGTGATTGCTGCTGCTGGGTAGCACCGCCCGCAGTTCCGCCTGTTGCCGCAGTTTGATCTTCAATGAAAGACTTAAATTCCGAACCAATTTTCAAACCGCTTCTCGAAAGCATGAATTGCCAATTGATGCCTCTTGACCGCATCTCGGTTAGGTTTGCTTCAAAAAATATAGCAGATATTTGAACTTCTCTCGTATCAACCGAGGCATAAGTTTTGGCATCTCTCTGTATATCAAGTTCATCTTTTTTACGGACGATTATAACTTCAGGCTTTTCTTCATATATAAGATTATTGTACTGAACAATGATTTTGAACGCCTCTTTGTACTGCATGTTTTCGATTTTTATTCCTATCGGCTCATTAAAACCCGCAGTTGATACTATCTTTTGTCCGGTTGTTTTTTCACTAACCTTACTCAACACTTCGATAGCTTGTTCAAAAGGAATCTCTTCAGATAATGTAACAAGTTCCTCAGGATTCTTATAGTTGCTCAGCATTTTCTCAAGGTCTCTCTGCGCTAAAATAGGGACCGAGAAAAGCACTAAAAACAATATCAAAATTTTCTTTTTCATTTTATTCACTCGTGTTTTTTTCAACCAAACTTAATGTTACTTTTTCTATAATGCCGCCTTTATTCATAATAAAGTGAACTTGACTGTTTTGATAATCTATTTCCGTTAAGTACCCGAGATAAACTTCATCGCCTTCCCAAAGTAAGTAAGTATCGCCATTCGCATTTGAAAGGAAAGCCCCTTCAGGTATTAATGCCAGTAACTGTGCGTTTTGAACATCCAATAAATTGTCGACGTTAGGCGGAATTTCATTTCTTATTAACGGATAGAAAACATCATACAAAGGATTAGCAGTCAATCTGTTTTCTTTTATGCTCGAAGATGCAAAACGATCGTTATCCGAAAAATATACGGAAGCATCAAATTTATAATTAACAAGATAGTGCGCGAATCCCTCTTCATCTACTTTAACAAAATTAGTGAGTGCAACGTTGCTTACTTTTTTTAACTCTTTGCTTTGTTCAATCGCATAAATCAATTTGTATAAATCATTAAATGTTGCGGTTCCGTTAAGTGAATAAATAAACTTGTTAAAGTGCTCTTCCTTCTCTAAAGTGTGGTATTCTATGTTTACAAATGAATGCGGGGAAAAATTATAGCTAACTCTATTTACAAAATCAAAAAATTTAGATTGGCGAAGTTCAACTGGCACATTATATTTTCTGAGGGACAAAATAGAATCTAATTCGGCAGCACGCTTTTGCAATGTTAAAAGCTGCTCTATCAAATCGTCTGTATTATACGCGTTTACATTAATTTCTTTTAGCTTCTTTTCTTTGTCGCTTATTTGACCATTTTGAATAACAAAAGTATATATTCCTCCGATAAGAATAATAATGAACAAGATAATAGCCAACAAAATTGTATTTTTAGTTTTGCGGTCCATTAATTAATACCCCCCTGCGGGCGGTTTGGAGGAGTTCTGCCGCTTCCAAGTTGTGGAGATTTTGAGCCATCAATAGAAAGAATTATGTTAAAAGAAAAAGCATTATTTTCTCTTAGCGGTTCAAAAGTGATATTTTCGAGAATTGCCGAATCATAATAGTCGGTAAATTCTGTAAGAACACTTCTTGATAATGAATAACCATTTATTCTAATTTGGTTAGGAGCATAGTTTTGAATGCTGGAGATCCAAAAACTTCTTCTTCTTTCAATAAAATCGGAAATTCTTTCTAAGGTTTGTCCCCAAATCTCCGTCCCGGTGGTAGCGGAATCGAGTATTGATTTTGTAACATCAAAGCCGGCAATTTTATCGGAGAGAGGATAAATCTGGTCCATCAATGCTTGATTTTCCTGCTGCAGCCTGGTTAACCTTGCAATTTCAGTATCAAGTTCTGCTTTTGTCCTATTGTTCTCCAAGATGAGGTATGTAAACAAAAACGCAGTTAGAAAGATAAGCGGCATAAGAGCATAGCTCAGCAAACCGAATTGCAATATTTTTTGTGTTTCAACAATGTACCTGGGAAGAATATTTATTCCCCGGTATTTTTTATCCTGCTCGTCATAAAATTCAGTTGCAACGGCAAGAGGAATTGCAAAGTCCGGCAGCTTAGCTGTTTGATCAGGCGATAGAGAACCCGTATTAAAATCATTAAATTCAAGCTCAGTTACGTTAGCTTCGGGGAAAGTGCCGTAGAATGAAAGAATTAAATTTTCCGATCTGTCTTCACCGCAAAGTATTACGTTATCAAGTTGCGGAATATTTCCGTTTTCCATCTCTAATAAAATCTTAGAGAAGTAAACATCATAAGTGCTTAAGTTTTTTGTGCCGATATCTAAAGTTGCGCCGATATGCTTAAGATTATTTCCTTCAAGAAAGATTAGTTTGCTATATTCTTTACCCGTGTAAATAATCAGTGTATAATCTTCAGGAAAGAACTTAACCGTTTTAGCTACATAATAAGCAAGAGAAAGATCAGCACTTTTTATTGTTTGTATCTTATAATTTTTCTTTTTGTTATAGGCTGCTAACTGAGAAAGAACATCTACACAGGGAATATTGTTTTCAAAAAAAGCAGCTATTAATGATTTATCGTTATAGGGAATATAATCGATAGCATCAGGTGCAACGTAAATATTTTTTGTCTGTTCTATATCGGTAGTAATTGCAAGAATTTGTTTATGACGATCTTTTTCTTTGGGACCATCATAAATATGATAGTTCATTCCCGGTTCGGTACCAATAGGAATAAACTTAGCAGCATTGAGATTTATCCCTTCAAGATTACGGGCTAGATTCCCAATTTCGGTATTAGAAAACCCTCCGGTTGATTCTTCCTGTTGACCACCCATTTCATCAATGGAAAAATCACCCGAAATGCCGTCCAAGTTAAATTCATCAACACCGGCTTCATCGGAAACGGAATCTTGAGGAGCATTTTTACTATTCAACGTAGCAGTACGGAGAATTCTGATTCCCTCTTTTTCTTTAGAGGTAACCACAATCTTCGTATCGGAACCTTCACAATATACAAAGACAAAAGGTTTCATTTATTACACTGCTCTCATTAATTGCAGCATTCTTGTTTTATTGTTGGAATAAGCTATTGCATTATCCTTGGAAATTCTTCTTTCCTTAAATAACCTAAGCAAATCTTGTTCCATTGTAACCATTCCGAGCTGAGTTCCTTGGTTAATCATCCCGTAAATTTCACCGGTATTGTTGTTTTTGATTGCAGCTTTAACACTTGGAGTTACAATTAACACTTCTTTTGCAAGAGCACGCTTTCCATCTAAGGTTGGAACAAGCTTTTGTGAAACAACCGAAACCAATACATCTGCGAGTCTATTTCTTACTCTTTCTTGCTCTGAGGGGTGAACTTCTGCGATAATTCTATCTAATGATTCAACAGCAGAAGAAGTATGCAAGGTTGAAAATACTTTATGTCCCGTATCAGTTACTTCAAGTGCTGCCATAATAGTATCAGGGTCTCTCATCTCACCAATTACAATGATATCCGGATCTTGACGAAGAGATTGAATAACACCTTCCTTGAAACTCAGTACATCCCTGCCCACTTCTCTGTGCCGAATAATACATGCGTTTGATTTATGAACATATTCAATCGGGGAAGCAATTATTACTACGTGCGCGGGATCAAATTTATTGTGGTTATCTATAATGGAATCCAGCGTGGTTGATTTACCCGAACCGGTGATTCCCGTTACCAAGGAGAGACCGAACTTAATATAACTGTGGCTCATTACTTTAACAGCATTGGGATGAAATTCGAGTGATTCAATCGGTCTTATTGTAGCCGAAATAGAACGCATATTTAATGCAAGAGAATCTAAGTCAAAATATGCATCGGCTCTAAAGCGTAAATCTTTACCTAATTTCGTATGATAGAAAGTATAGCTAAAATCTAAGTTTCTATTTTCCAGTAAAACTTGTTTTTGATTTTTGTTAAGAAGACTCACAATGAGCGTTGAAGATTCATCGGCCGTAAGTTTAGGAATTTGCTCAACCCGTTTTTTATCGCCAAAGACTCTAAACCAAACCAAACCGTTTGTACCGTGACCGCCGATTTCAACATCAGACGCCTCGCGATCAACCATAATAGTTAAGATTGCGTTTATATACTTAATAAGTTTTAGTTTATCTTCGTCTGAAAGGTTATCAATTTTCTCAACGATATAAGCAACTCTCTCAGGTCCTAAAATCGATTGAGGAATTGCTTGAGCAAATGTACTTAAAATATTTCGAGCATCTTCTAACAAAATTACTCCTCAGTTGTTGCTGCCAATACTTCTTGTATGGATGTTAACCCTAATTTAACTTTTTCAAAACCTGATTCCCTCAAGCTTTTTGTACCGTCTTTTTTAGACTGAACTCTTACTTTTTCTTCGTCAACTTCATCGCCTGAACGAACTATTAATTCACGGATAGCTTTAGTAAAATATAGCGCTTCATGAATTGCCATTCTTCCTTTGTAACCCGTGTTGTTACATTTCGGGCAACCTACAGCTTCATAAACCTCCGCATCTTTCCATTCATCAATATTCAAACCGGCAGCTTTAATTATTTTTTCATCAAGCTGTGTTACTCTTCTCTTACAATCGTTGCACAGTTTTCTTACTAATCTTTGCGCAACTATCAAATTAATAGCATATGCAATAAGAAAAGGCTCAACACCCATTTTAAATAAGCGGGAAATTGCACTCGGTGCATCGTTTGTGTGAAGTGTAGAAAAAGTTAAGTGACCGGTGTTTGCGAGTTTAATGGCTGTCTCAGCAGTTTCCTTGTCACGCATCTCACCTACAAGTACAATGTCGGGATCGTGACGAAGAATAGCCCTAATTGCTTGTTCAAAATTCATTTTATGCCCAATCTTCAACTGGCGGGCTCCTTCTATAACATACTCAACCGGGTCTTCAACGGTAAGCACATTTACTTGAGGACTAATTACTTGATAAAGTGCCGCAATAAGTGTTGTACTTTTACCGGAGCCGGTAGGACCGGTCAATATAACCATACCTTGAGGCTGCCTGATAGCTTTTTCAAATGCTTCTTTACCATAACCGACAAGACCAAGTTTTGAAAGGTCTTTTATAACCTTTCTGTCATCAAGAATACGAATAACTATACTTTCAAATTTATTTCTCAACTCTGTTCCAACCATAGGCAGAACAGAAACTCTAAAACGAATGATATGACCGTCAATTTCACGTTGAATGAAACCGTCTTGTGCGCGTTCGCGTTCAAATCTATCTAAACCTTTTGAGCGATCTTTTACAACTGCCATTAGTGCTTCGGGTAAAGTGTTTTCCTGAGTATGCCATAGTTGTAATTTACCATCAACTCTAAAGTGAATATCTGTTTTGGTAGATGAACGTGGAATAATGTGAATATCAGATACCCCGCGTCTTACACCTTCTATTAAAGCTGCTTCAACCAGATTGATTAGAGCACTTTTGTTTATTTCAGCATCAAGTTCTTCTTCATCTAATTGAGCTTCTTGATCATCAACTATATGCAATTCCTCATCGGCATCCTCCATCATTTTTAGAAATTCGTTTTCCGGGGGAACCAAAATTTCAATTAGTTTTTCGTAATCACGTTTTCTTAAATAGTTTATTTCATATTTTTTCGCGTTTAAGCTGAATGCTATTTTCGAGAGTGCTCTATCGGTGGGATCAACAGCAGCTAAAATTAGTTTATCACGTTGCCGTTCATCATATTTATAAGGGATAACACGATGATCGATCAACATTTGTTTTACATCATCGCCATGCGCCTGCATCATTTTTCTTAATTCACCAATTCGTTCTTCGGGAAGTTCCTCAACGTGCAGGTTTAATTCTTTAAAAGCATACAGCACTGCCACTTCTCTAAAAATCGTATCGTGGTCAAAATCAAATTCTTCGACCAAAATTTGTGCGAGGTTCCTTTTTAGTTTTGCTTGATCGCTTGCCTTTATTTTTAATGCATCTTCCAATATCTTCGCATCAATAATTCCCTTCTTTAAAAGGAGATAGCCGATTTTATCTGTCATTTCAAGTTGTGTATCCAACATATTCTTCTTCTCCTAAAATTACATTACCGGTGACTTAGGACTTATAGTTGCTGTTTCTGCCGAAACTAAAGTTAATAAAATCATTACAACCATAATAACCATAGCAATGAAAACTTGTATCATTTCAATAACATTTTTAAGTCTAAAGACCGTCTCACTCTCATAATAATTTGCAAGCTGAAGTGCGGTGTTTTTAATTGTACCTGTTTCTTCACCGGAGTGAAATCTATTAATAGCAGTATCGGTAAATACCCCGGCTGCTTCGAAAGATTCCGTAACACCAGCTCCTTTTTTAATCATTAGAGGTATTGCAACTGTTTTAATTTGGTTTTCAAAATATTTATTGCCGGAAGCTTCTGCAGCAATTCTGATCGGTTCGATACTTTCTGCGGCGCCCGTGTAAAGAGTGTAAAACACTCTGCAAAAAACTTCAATTGCAGTTTTGTGAATGAGCGATCCCATAATGGGTATTTTCATCATATATTTGTCAATCGCTAATCTTCCTTTCTCTGTTCTTCCCCAAAAAATTAAAGCAATGGGCGGAGCTATAGATATAAGGAGAACTATATACCAATTTGCAATTAAAAAATCACTCATTACCAAAGTGAAAGCGGTCATAGGGGGAAGCGGAATATCAAACTTTAAAAACAGCTTAGCCGTTTCGGGAAAAATATAGCCCACATAAAATAAAACTGCTATAAAGAGAACAAACAAAGTGATAATCGGTGTAATAAGGGCGCTTCTTAAATTTTTTCTAAACTCCATTTGTCTTTCGAGAAATTTTGCCGTTGCTCTATAAATCTCCGCCATGTTACCGCTTTTGGAAGCAAGACCAAGCATATATGCGGTAAACTTACCAAAGACTCCTTGGTACTTCATAAACACGGATTCACTATCGGCACCTTTCTTCAGCTCATTATTAATTTGCTTAAGAGTTTCCCTCATGGTTTTATTTTCTAAGTCATTCATTAAAAGCGTAAGTATTTCAGAGAAAGGCAGCTTTTGTTCAAGCAGATCGGCACTTAACTTTACAAAGGAAACAACATCCTGCTGTGGCGGCTTTAAATTAAAATCGAGAAGTTTTCTATTTACAGAAAGAACCTGATAACCTAATTTGTGTAAAGCATTTGTTACTTCTGCTTTTGTAAAAGCTCTTTGCTCTCCGGTAATTGGTTTTTCGTTTCCTCTTCTTACCTTGTAGAGAAAAGTGGTTTTCTTTTCAATGGACTTAAGTTTAAGCTGATTCTTTTCGATCAGGGCTTTAATTTTTTTCTTCCCCTCCGCATAAGTGGGGGAAGTCATTGTGCCGCTTATAGCCTGCCCATTAGGTTTGATTGCATTAAAACGGAGTTCAATCATAATATTTATTTCGTTTGAGAATTATTAATTTACTATCTCAAGTTAACCACTTACATTTATAAATCGTTAAAACGGTTCAAACAATTTATTTTTTAAGAAATTCTTTAATAGTAATTGACTTAATCTCTTTTACTCTCTTGAAAATTTTATCATTAGTAACAAGAGGTATTTTATTAATCAATGCAGTAGAAGCAATAATGGCATCCGGCAACTTCAACGCATATTTTCTTCTGAGTATTATTGTATTAGCTTTAATGTCCTCTTCAATACCAATTATAAAAGTGTTTGCAAGTAATTCATTAATAGCTTTCTCTTCACTTTTAGCAATTTTATTACTGGATAAAAGTTCTAGTTCTGTTATAACCGAAATAACAAAACTTAATTCAAGCTGAAGAGCTGACGGCCGTAATTTATCATCATTCAAAAAAGAAATGATAACATTAGTGTCAAAAAGAAACTTACCAGGCATCTCTTAACCCACGTTGATAAGCAACCGGGTCTTGAGGGAAACTTTTAATTTTATCTTTATATTTTAATAAGTTCCCAAGTGTAGATTTCTTCTGAATTCCAGTTTCTTCCTTTTCAAGAAAGGTAATCAAAACTCTGCCTTTCTTTATTTTTATTTTTTTTTCTAAAGGAATAATTTTACCATTATCATATATTGCTTCTACTGTTGTATACATTTTTGATACCAATTTATTTAACTAACAAATAACTTTAAGTTACCTTAGTATAAAAAAGGCAAGTAAAACAGTTAGCTCTGTAATACTTGCCTATAATTTAAGAAAAAATTTACTAAAAGATGTTAATTGTCAATCTTTGTAGTTACACTATCAGGATAAACCGTCATTGTCGCTTTAACTGGAGACCCGCCAACATTTTCTACACCTACACCAACTATATCAAACGACTGACCAGATCCAGAACCTGTGTATGTGCCATTAGCAGTTGATGCTAATTGCGTAGGGATTGTCCATCCATCAAAATCATTTCCCCCACCTCCAAGTGCTTCGGGTTTTCTATAGTATTGCTGTGCCATCGAAGCAAGGTTAGTTAAATCAGAAATAACAGCATCTCTGTTTGCTTGTGCACTGCTTGCGGTGAATACGTTGATACCAACTACTACAGCTATACCGACAATGATAACGCCAAGGACGATAAGTAATAATTGTTGTTGACCCATTTTACAACTCCTTTAATTTGTTTGTGATTGTTTGTTTATGTGGTTACAAGAGAATTTCATACCAAGATTTTTTTCTGTTTGATTATATTTTTTGAACATTTTTACCGGTTAAAAGTAACACTTACCTGTAAATACTATTTCAAAATTGTTGTTTCATAAGTCTGGGGTTTAACAACCAACTGCACTTTAACCGAATCATTTCCCGTAACAACTTCGTTTCCGGTTCCTATCAAAGTAATTTCTTGAGCATCAATATTTTTTATTTTAAAACTTCCATTTGCAGTTGTTCTTAACTCACTGGGGATTTGCCATCCGTTAAAAGTACTGTTTCCGCCTCCAAGGGCAGAAGGTCTCATGTAATATTGTTGAGCCATAGCAGCCAGATTAACTAATTCGTTAGTCACATTATTTCTTTTAGCCTCAACGGCATTTGCTTTAAAAAGATTAATACCAATAACAATAGCGACACCAACGATGATTATTCCTAATACAATTAGAAGTAACTGTTGCTGACCCATACTAACCTAATTTGTTCTGAGTTTTGGGTTACGCAATTATCTTACCAAATTATAAAATTGCCAAAACTAAATGTAAAAATTACCGCTTTGATTATAATATTGGTTTTATTGGAGAGACGCAAGCAAAAAAATTTTTTGTCAATTGAAAATAATACGGTTTCCCGGTAATAATTGCATGTAAAAAATACGGGAAATGGAGTAGTGGAAGAATGGAGTAATGGATGAATGGAATGGTTGATAACTGGAATAAGGAATTAAAATTTGATAGAAATCCGCTAGGACTGACATATAAGTAAAAAACGAAACTGCTGAACACCACAAAAGTCCATTACATTAGGACCGGCATAATATCACTCTCTCATGTCACACCTACGGTGTTTGCTCTTCTTGATATTTTCTGCCTTTTACCGATATTTCACGCCTTACGGCGTTAGCAAACTGAAATACGATATTTCAAATACAAAAAAAGTCTGCTAGGATTGGCATATCGGTAACAAAAAGTCATACTAGCTCAAAATATAAGTCCGTTAGGACTGACATATCGGTAACATCCAGAGGTTCACTGGAAAGCCAGCAAGTCCGTTAGGACTGGTATATAGGTAACAACTGCAACGTCAAACGCAAACCCGGAAGTCCGTTAGGACTGGCATATCGGTAATTAACGCAACTTAATATGCAGTTCTTTCAACTGCTGCTCGTCAACCGGAGATGGTGAGTTGTCCATTAATGATGTTGCGCTGGCCGTTTTAGGAAAAGCCATTACATCCCGTATGGAAGATTCATTTGCAAGCAGCATAACAAGCCTGTCAAATCCAAATGCAATTCCACCGTGAGGCGGTGCACCGTATTTAAATGCACCCATCAAAAATCCGAATTTTTCATTTGCTTCTTCTTCTGAAATACCGAGAGCTTTAAACATTCTGGATTGTAAGTCTGCGTTATGAATTCTTATGCTTCCACCAGCGACTTCGTTGCCGTTAAGAACCAAGTCATAAGCCCTAGCTCTTACATTACCTGGTTCGCTTTCCAATTTATCAACATCTTCCAGTACCGGTGAAGTAAATGGGTGATGCATCGCATAATATCTTTGTGTATCATCATCCCATTCAAACAACGGAAATTCGGTTACCCAAAGTAGTTTCCAAACTTCATCGTTAGGAATTAAATCCAATCTTTTAGCCATTTCCAAACGAAGAGCACCCATTTGTGAAAGAGTTTTAAATTTTTTTCCGGCAAGAATGAAAATCAAATCACCGGCTTCGGCATTCATTGCGTTAATAATATTTTGTTTCTCTTCATCACTGAAAAATTTAGCGACCGGCGCTTCAAGTCCGTCTTCTTTAACTCTCATCCAAATTAATCCGCCTGCGCCAAGTTTTTTTACAAAGTCTGTTAAAACATCAAGCTGATTTCTTGTGTAATCTCCACATCCTTTAGCCAGAAGTCCGGTAACAATTCCGTCCCCTTCTACCGCATCTTTGAAAACTCGAAATTCAGATTTTCTTACTGTTTCATTCAGAGTAACCATTTCCAAACCAAAACGAAGGTCAGGTTTGTCGCTTCCGTATTTTTCCATTGCTTCTTTAAAGGTCAAACGTGGAATTGGTGTCTCTAAATCGTAACCTTTGACTTCTTTAAGCAGTTTCTTCATCAATCCTTCTACGACTTCAAAAACATCTTCGGTATCGACAAAAGACATTTCAACATCTATCTGTGTAAACTCGGGTTGTCTATCCGCCCGCAGGTCCTCATCCCTAAAACATTTTACGATCTGAAAATATTTATCAAATCCCGAAACCATTAAAAGCTGTTTGTAAGTTTGTGGTGATTGCGGAAGAGCATAAAACTTGCCCTTATGAATACGGCTGGGTACCAAAAAGTCGCGGGCACCTTCGGGAGTGCTTTTCATCAATACCGGTGTTTCGATTTCCACAAAATTTTGTTCATCAAAATACTTGCGAACACTCTGGTACATTTGATGACGCAGTAATAAATTTTTCTGCATTGCTTCACGACGCAGATCAAGGTATCTATATTTCAAACGCAAATCTTCGCTCACATCAACTTTTTCTTTAATCGGGAATGGTGGAGTTTCCGCTTTGTTCAAAATGATAAGTTTATCGACCATCACATCCACGTGTCCTGTGGGTAATTTAGGGTTATCGGTTTCGGCAGGACGTTTACGCACTTTGCCTTCAACCGAAATCACAAACTCGTTTCTTAGCTGTGAACCAAGTTCGTGAGTTTGTTTATTATAATTCGGTTCAAACACAACTTGCGTAATTCCGTAACGGTCTCTTAAATCCACAAAGATAACACCACCTAAATCTCTGCGGTTATCAACCCATCCATTTAAAACAACATTTTCCCCAATGTTTGATTCGCGAAGTTCTCCGCAAGTATGTGTTCTTCTGTTAAATTTCATCTTACCCTTTACTCCAATGCTGAAAAATTAGCTTCAAAAATAATTAATTACGAATGCCGATACAAATTAGAAAGCATTTTATTATTCCGTACTTCCGAAAATCACCATTTTCAATAATTTACAAATTGGTACAATTACTTTTATTTATGATGGAACTCATCCCCCTTTTATTCCCCTTCTCTTTGAAAGAGAAGGGGTTTAGGGGGTTGAGTTTTATAAAATAATATTCTTCAAAGCCTATTTGTTATTAGTTAATTATATCAATCTCACCGCACAATTAATTTGTTCAATAAATATGTAATTTAATCAGTATGAAAATAATTGTTGATGAAAATATAGAATTCGGGCAAGAGGCATTTGAGCAGTTCGGTGAAGTTATCCTCAGCCACGGACGCAAGATAACAAATGAAATGTTAAAAGATGCTTTTGCATTAATTGTTCGTTCAATTACTTCGGTAAATGAGGAACTGCTTAAAGGTACCAATGTAAAATTTGTTGGTACCGCAACAATAGGTACTGACCATTTGGATATCGAATATCTCGACTTGGCTAAAATTAAGTATTCAAGCGCACCCGGCTGCAATTCATTTGCAGTTACGGAATATGTCCTCACCGCACTCTCTAAAATTTCTTATGAGCAAAACTTTAATTTGGAAGATAAATCGCTCGGTGTAATCGGTTACGGAAATATCGGTAAAAAAATAACTCGCTTTGCTAAAGCGATAGGAATGAAAGTCGTAGTAAACGACCCGCCACTAAAACGTGAAGGTTATGATTTTAATTTCTCGGATTTAGAAGAAGCGCTGAATTGTGAAATAATTACATTGCATGTTCCTCTAAACAAATCCGGGATTGATAAGACTTTTCATCTTTTGGATGAAGAAAAAATTAACAATCTCAGACCCGGAACAATTTTAATAAACACATCACGAGGAGCTGTTGTTGATAATATCGCATTGTTAAACAGACTCAAAAATAAAAATAATATTACAGTAGTACTCGATGTTTGGGAAAACGAACCCGCAATAAATCAAGAACTGCTGCAAAATGTTTTTTTAGGAACACAACATATTGCCGGTTACTCATATGAAGGTAAAGTAAACGGAACTGTGATGATTTACGAATCTCTTTGTGAATTTTTAAACGAAGAAAAATTATGGCAGCCCAAATTAAAACAAGTTGACGACAACAAAATATCCCTTGCAAAAGAAGAAGCTGAGAACTTGCTCTACTCAATAACAAATAAAATCTATCCAATTCAACAAGATTCCCAAACATTAAAAAGTTATGCGGAATTGAACACTGCGGAGCTCGCCAAGCAATTTGATTTGCTTCGGAAAAATTACAAACTAAGAAGAGAATTCAATAATTATTTTATTCAAACCGATAATCTTACCGTTCAACAAAAAAGCATTTTAGAAAAGCTGCGTTTTAATTTTGTTTAAACTATAATAAAGTTTGGAGCAGAGATTTGATAAATCAAATCTCTACAAAATTTATTTGCATTTTAATTTCACCCGCCTTATATTTTCAGTCATATTTTTACTATTTACCTAAATAAATAAGGTAATTTATGCTTGATACCGTAGATATTAAGATTCTTGATATACTTCAGGAAAACGGACGGACAAAACGGAATGCCCTTGCAGAAGCCGTTGGGTTATCTCTCCCCTCTTTAAGTGAACGGCTCAAAAAGTTAGAAGAACACGGAATTATTGAAGGGTACTACACAAAACTAAATCGCAAAGCTTTTGGTTATGATTTGATGGCGTTCATTTTAGTTGTTATGGATTCATCTAAAAATTATGATAAGTTGACCGAGAAAGTTACAAAGACACCGGAGATTCTTGAATGCCATTCAATACTGGGGGAGGGTTCTCATATTCTGAAAGCATTGGTTAAGGATACAGATTCACTTGAAAAACTATTAAGCCAAATTCAATCGTGGCCCGGTGTTACGCGCACCATTACAAGTTTTGTTTTATCGACAATTAAAGAAACAACAAAAATAAAAATATAAGGAGTTAATATGGCGGACAAAGACGGAGTAAAAAAAGTCCTAAACTATGTGAAGGACAATAATATACAATTCATCGACTTTAAGTTTATGGACTTCCCCGGTCAATGGCAGCATTTTACTGTTCCGGTTTCTCAGCTCGATGAAGATTCATTCGAAAACGGATACGGATTTGACGGATCTTCTATCCGCGGCTGGAAGGTAATCAACGAAAGCGATATGCTGATTATTCCCGATCCGCATACAATGTTTCTCGATGAATTTATTGAAGCGCCGACGCTTAGTTTGGTCTGTGATGTATTCGAACCTGCAACAAAAGAAAAATACTCCCGCTGTCCGCGCAACATTGCACAAAAAGCCGAAGCATATGTAAAGTCAACCGGTTTGGCTGATACGGTTTACTTTGGACCCGAGGCGGAATTTTTTGTTTTTGATGATGTTCGTTTCGAATCAAATCCCAACAGTTCTTTTTATATGGTTGATTCCGTTGAAGGAAGATGGAACACCGGAAGAGATGAAGGACCCAACCTTGCTTATAAACCTCGATACAAAGAAGGATATTTTCCTGTTCCGCCGACAGATTCATTAATGGATTTAAGAAACGAAATGGTTTTGGGATTACAACGAGCTGGAATTCACGTGGAAGCACAGCATCACGAAGTTGCATCCGGCGGTCAGTGTGAAATTGATCTTCATTTCGAACCTCTTGTTAAAGCTGCCGATCAATTATTGATGTTTAAATATATCGTAAAAAACACCGCTCGTAAATTCGGAAGAACAGTTACATATATGCCTAAACCAATAATGGGTGATAACGGCAGCGGAATGCACGTTCATACTTCTCTTTGGAAAGACGGGAAACCTTTATTTGCCGGAAACGGTTACGCCGGTTTAAGTGAAATGGCTCTTTATTTTATAGGTGGATTGTTGAAACATGCCCCATCAATTTTGGCATTTACTAATCCAACTACAAATTCATATAAAAGATTAGTCCCCGGATTCGAAGCCCCTGTTAATCTTGCTTACTCTCAAAGAAACAGAAGCGCTTCAATAAGAATTCCGATGTACTCAAATTCACCAAAAGCAAAACGAGTTGAATTCCGATGCCCGGATCCGTCCGGTAATCCTTATCTCGGTTTCTCGGCAATTTTAATGGCAGGTTTGGACGGCATATTAAATAGAATCGATCCGGGTGATCCGCTTGATAAAGATATTTACGATATGCCGCCGGAAGAATTGGCAAATGTTCCTTCAACCCCGGAATCACTAAGCGCTGCTTTAAGAGCTTTGGAAGATGATCATGAATTTCTTTTGAAAGGCGATGTGTTTACCGATGACGTGATTGAAACTTGGATAAAATATAAATTTGATAAGGAAATTAAGCCAATGGCTCTGCAGCCGCATCCGTTCGAGTTCGGGCTTTATTACGATTGTTAGTTTTACAAAATCCTCGGGATTTTCTGTCATAAAAAGACCAACATAAATTTTAGAGAGTTTTTTTTAAATGGACAAATCCCGGGGATTTTTTTACTTCATCCAAAATTCTTCTTCGTAATCTTCAATCGCAGCTTCAACAACTTTAAAGGCGTGTGATGAATCATAAATTTTTTCTACGTGCGTATGAATCTCTTCACCGGGTATTTGTTTGTATGTTTCAAAATAGTGATGCAGTCTATCCTGAAAAGATTTCGGTAAATCGACAACTTCATTTACTTCACTCCAAACATTATCATTAAGCAACACAGCAATAATTTTATCGTCTGCCTCGTCGCCGTCAATCATTTGAAGTCCGCCAACAACCTTTGCTCGTAAAATAACTTCGGATTTATTAATTGGTCTTTCACTAATTACACAAATATCAAGCGGGTCACCGTCAGCACGAGCAGATTTGGGAGAAAGCTTGTTTACTCTTTTTCCGCAATAAGTTTGGGGAATAAAACCATACAATGTAGGAGGAGTTGAAGAAGTTCTGTGCGGTCTATCCACTCGAAGATAGCCGGTAACTTTATCAACCTCATATTTGACCAAATCGAAAGGAGTTATTTCAATATATGCATTTACAATCTGGGGCGGTTTTGGACCCGCATTCAATCCGTGCCAAGGATGAGGGCGCCAATGGAAGTAAGTTTTTTCGCTCATTACTTTTCTCCGTTGTTTTTTCAAAAGTACTTAAAATAAGATTGTAAAGCGACGATCCTTCGTCGCTTACCCAAGATTATTGTTGTCTTTGTATTTTTTCTATTCCTCTACCAAAGAAGCGAGCAAGTGCCAAAGAAGCGAGCAAGGATGCTGGCTTTACAAATTAAATTATTATCTCACCCGTTCTCATATTGCGCGGGAATTGACTTTTAAGCCCGTCGTTAAAAGAGATAGCTGTGCCGAGAGCCAAACCGCGGGCGGTGATAAGTTTTTGTCCTGCTGCATCAAATTCTCTTTTAATAATTCCGCCTGTAAGGTAGGTTTTTAAATCCTCTTTATCACTCAAATCAATTTTATTTTTTGTGATGTACGGTGCAAAGTAACGAGCACCAAGTGAGTGAAAATGTGCAGTATCATTTTTATCAACTAATCCAAATGGTGTTCCGAGACGATGGAATACATTGAGGTCTGTTGCTTCCCAATTTTTATGAATAAAGAAAATATCTTTTCCCCTAAACAAATATTGAAGCTGGTCGAATTGTTCGAAGGGTATTCCGTAATGTACGGATAAACCTTGCAGATATTTTTCGATCTTTTTACTTCTTGCAGAAATAAGTTCACGATTTCTCGGTTTTACATCAGCTTTTTTGTTGGCAATAGTATCACCGGTCTTGCGGAGTTTTGCAACAAAGAATCCCTCCGAGTTAATTTCCCACGGAATAATTCTTTTTGTTTTGGTCAATGATGAATCAAAAGTATCCCCTTTATAGCTTGTAAATCCCTCGTGTGCTTTAACGGGCAGGTTAATTTCCTCTAATTCTACGGGATAGTTCTGCAAAACTTTATTCACAACAAATTCATTCTCTTCAACAGTCATTGTGCAAGTTGAGTAAACAATCTCAGCACCAACTTTTGACATCTTAATAGCACTAATTAACATTCGTAATTGCAGGTTTGCAATTTTATCAACTTGATTAGTGTTCCACCAATTGCTTACTTCACCTTTTTTCTGAACAATACCGAGTGCACTGCACGGTGCGTCCACTAATATTTTATCAAAATAATTTTCGAATACTTTACTGAGCAGCTCACCCTTAAATTTTATCACACCGATGTTCACAAAATTCAGTTTATCAAGATTAAACACCAACCCCTTCAAACGATTAACGTTCGGTTCGTTTGCATAAAGCGTTCCGCGGTTGTTCATCATTTCGGCGATCTGAGTTGTTTTTGAACCGGGAGCCGCTGCAAGGTCAAGCACTTTATCCGTTTCGGTTGGTTTTAACACATGCGGCGGAATCATAGATGAAAGAGACTGCACATAATATTTACCGACCGCAAATTCTAAAGTTTTGCCGAGTGTTTCTGCTCCATTGGTCACTCTATAAGCCAAAGGTACGTTTTCAATTTTTTCTAATTCAATACCGTAAGTCGTAAGCCGCTTTACCATATTTTTTTCATCAACAAAGGATGAAATCCTTAAATACGGTTTGTACTCGCTTTGATGATATTCATTATACTTTGAAAGAAAATCTTCACCGAAAGTATCAAGAATATAATTGGAAATGTTTTCGCTTAAGGAGATATTCTGCATCTTAGTAACGTTTTAAGTTGAGCGAAGCAAAAATATAATTTGTCACTTCGTATAATTGCTTGGATTTGGGGTAAGCTTTTTCAAATTCCGACTTAATCTGTTCAAGAAGTTCATCTAAATATTTTTCGTATTCTTTAACCGTAGTTCTAACCTCTTCATCTTCCTTGGGGATCTTAATGCTTTTCGGTTTATGTCTGTTGGAATATAAAATATATTTTGCCCGCAGCAGCGAATCCGTTTTCAACACTTCTTTCCCTTCGGAATTCATAATTTCATATTTACCGAAGAGTTCCGAACCAAGAACCAAAACATCATCGGGGAGTTTAATTTCTTCAACTTTCTCGGATTTCAGAAAATCTTCAGGGAAGTTTTTAATAATCGCTTTGTTTTGAGCAACCCATTTTGAACCGAATTCTTTTTCTTTCATAAATATTCCCTTCGCTAAATGCTCGTCATTCTGAGGAAGTTGCTTTGTAACAAACTAAGAATCTCGCCAATGTATTGGTTAGATTCTTCATCCGTTATTCAACGGATGCGGAATGACATTTATCAAAATTATTTGGTTGCTTTAAAATTCTTATCAACATCAGACGGTTCTTCAATCCAATCCGCAACAAAAATATTTGTAACGCGGCTTTCCATTCTATCAACATTTCTATTTGAAGCAAAGACAATTTTTTTACCATCAAACGAGAACATAGGAAAAGCATCGAATGTTCCGGAATGAGTAATTTGTTCTAACTCAGTACCATCAACGTTAATCATAAAAATATCGAATAATCTTCCGCCGTATTCTAAGGAATGATGGTTTGAACAGAATAAGATTTTCTCTCCGCCGGGATGAAAAAACGGAGCCCAGTTTGCTCCGGGCAAATCGGTTACTTGAACAACATTTTCGCCGTTAATATCGGCCACGAATACATTAAGTGCTTTCGGTTCAACCAATCCTTGTGCAAGCAGTTCTTTATAATCTGCGGCTGCTTGCCCTATTGGTCGACTGGCACGCCAAACAATTTTACGGGAATCCGGTGAAAAGAAAGCTCCGCCGTCGTAACCAAGTTCATTTGTTAATTGAAGATATTCATCGGTTTGCAAATCATATCTCCATAACTCCAAATCCCCCGAACGGGTTGAAGTAAATACAACATATTTTCCATCCGGGGAGACGGTCGCTTCGGCATCATAACCTTGGCCGCCTATTAACTTTTGTAAGTTTGTGCCGTCACTATTTGCCGTATAAATATCATAGCTATCGTATATCGGCCAAACATATTTACCGTTTTTAAACATAACCGGTTCCGGGCAAGATGTGTCCGCCTCGTGAGTAGAGGCATAAACAATTCTTCCGTCCTTCAAAAAATAACCGCAGGTAGTTCTTCCTAAACCGGTAGAAACAAGTTGATAAGTTTTCCCGTTAGAAAGTTTCGACCCATCGGCATTCATCACGAAAATCTGGTCGCAGCCGTGTTGATTTATTTTATCCCAATCGCTTTGGAATACTAACTGCTTATTATCAAAACTCCAGTAAGCTTCGGCATTATTTCCGCCGAAAGTTAATTGTTTTATATTCCTTAGATGAACTTCACCGGCAAAACGAAGTGAATCTAATTGCGGGTTATAATCGTTTAAATTATCAGTTGAACATTGAAAAAAAACTGAGAGGCTAATTAGAAATATAAATGAGAACAATATATGTTTTTTGAAATGCATAGAGTCTCCGGGAAATAAATTTCAAACTTTTTTTGCGGTGTTTTTAGGGAAACGAGTATATACAAAATAAATACCGGCAATAATTAAGGGGATGCTGAGAAGTTGTCCCATATTCAAAACCATTCCTTCTTCAAAATAAGTTTGGTCTTCTTTAACAAACTCTACTATAAACCTAAACCCGAATATCATCAATAAGAAGAGACCGAATATAAAACCATTTGCTAATTTTTTATATTTATTTTTATAAAGGAAAAATAAAATTATGAAAGTAATAAAGTAGAGTATCGCTTCATAAAGCTGAGCAGGATGACGGGGAACATCATCTACCCTTTTAAAAACGAATGCCCATGAAACATCAGTTGGTATGCCTATAATCTCAGAGTTAAATAAATTGCCCATTCTTATAAAAAATGCCGCCAAAGCTACGGTAATTACAATTCTATCAAGAAGCCAGAGGTAAGAAACATTATTTCTCCTTTTTACATAAAGATAGAGTGCTAATAAAATTCCGATTGCAGCACCGTGAGAAGCAAGTCCTCCGTGCCATACTGCAATTATTTCTAATGGGTTCTTAAAATAAAAAGACGGATTATAAAACAAGCAATGCCCCAAACGGGCACCAACAACAGTGCCGATGATCATGTACCAAATTAAATCCGAAAGTTCTTTCTCGGGTCTTTTTTCACGCTTGTAAATCCAAACAAAAATTTGATAACCAATAATGAACGAAAGTGCGAATAGCAGCCCATACCATCTAACTGTTAAAGGACCAATAGAAATAATGTTAGGGTCAACATTCCATTCTATCAAAAATCACCTCGTTTATCTTTTCGAAAAGTAGGATATCAAAAATCCGATAACAGATACAAAGATAATTGATGCCCCTGATGTTAAATTTAAGTAATAAGAGATAAATAAACCAAAAATTGTGAAAATCATTCCAAGAAGAACTGAGACGACCATCATTTGCTTTAGACTTTTTACATACTTTATTGCAATTGCGGGAGGAATAGAAATTAATGCAATAACCAGTACTATTCCAACCAACTTAATCAACATAACCACGGTTAAAGCAATTAAAACCAGCAACAGCAAATAAGTTCTTTCGGTATTAATTCCAATACTTTTTGTGAATTCCTCATCAAAAGTAACTGCTTGAAATTTGCCGAAGTTAATATAGACAAGTGTAATAACAATAATATTCAGAATTGTCATGATCAATAAATCTGTAGCAGAGACCAACAAAATATTACCGAAAAGATAAGACATAAGATCAGGAGCATAACCGTCAGATAAGTTAATGAAGAAAATCCCCAGCGCCATACCAAATGCCCAAATAATTCCAATGAGCATATCTTCAGATTGTTTCTTTTTTTTACCTATTTTCGAAATTATTCCCGCAGTTATTAGAGAAGCGCCAATTGCACCAAACATTGGATTAAATCCGAGCAGGTACCCAAGCCCAATACCTCCGTAGGTTGAATGTGAAATTCCGCCGCTGATAAAAACAATTCTTTTTACGACGACATAGGTCCCGATGATTCCCGCTGCCAAGCTTGCAAGAAGACTTGCAAGCATTGCATTTACCATAAAATCATATGAAAAAATTTCCATCATAATTAATGCTCGTGTTCGTCTAAAATTCTATGCGGCAATCCGTGTGCAATTAGATCAACCGGACATTGATATGTTGCTTCCAACATTTCTCTCGAAATTTCTTTTGAACTATGGAAAACCAACTTTTTATTTAAGCATGCAATTTTTTTTACATATTGCGAAATAACTCCAATATCGTGTGAAACCATAATAATAGTTATTTCTTTATTTAATTTGTGCAGGAGTTCATAAAAATTTCTGCCGGCTTTACTGTCAATACTTGCAGTAGGCTCATCAAGAATTAAGATTTTAGGTTGAACTGAAAGTGCACGGGCAATTAAGACTCTTTGTTTTTGTCCGCCCGATAAATTGCCAATCAATTCATTTTTATATTGAAGCATATCAACTTTGGCGAGGCATTCTTCTACAATTTGTTGATCTTTATTTTTTGCTTTGGCTAAAAGTGATCCCGGTTTTAGTCTGCCCATCAAAACTACATCTCTAACATTAATCGGAAAGTTACTATCAAAATTGAATAACTGCGGAACATACCCGATATAATTATTTTGCTTTGAGGCAGGTTTACCGAAAATTTCGACTGTTCCTTTAACCGGTTTTAAAAGTCCGGTCAAAATTTTTACTAAAGTAGTTTTGCCTCCTCCGTTCGGACCGATTATGCCAACAAAATCTTTTTCTTCCACTTTGAAATTTATTTCTTCCAAAATGAATGTGTCCTCGTATTTAAAGTATACGTTCTTTACTTCAATTGCCGTCATTTATAATACTTCATAATTTTGTTTTTCACTTTAATAAAATTAGTAAGCAAGTTTGGTGAAAGCGGATCAATAAGATCAAGAGCAATCCCCAATTCATTTGCAACAACCTCTGCCGATGATTTACTGTGCTGGGGGTCTACAAAAATCACAGGTACTTCTACTTTTCTAACTTCATCTAAAATTTCTTTAAATTCCTTTGCGCTGGCGGATTTACTTCCGCGTTCTATCGCGAGTTGTCTTAAACCAAAATCATCTGCTAAATACGTCCACGACCCATGATAGACGAGAAAGGTTTTATTGTTCAACTTTTCGAAAGAAGATTTTAACTCGCCCTCAATTAAATTTAACGAATCGATGAGTGACTTATAGTTTCTTTTAAATAGCTCTTTATTATCATCCGAAATTTCGGAAAGGTGAGTATAAATATTTTTTGCAATTGTTTTTATTCTTATGGGACTCAGCCATACGTGCGGGTCATTTTCGATATATTCTATATTTTCTGAAAGATCCACTACTTTCAATTCTTTATTAATTGCAGTCAGTTTATCGATCCAAGTATTTTCTAATTGAATATATTTTCCTACAGCAAAGTAGTAATCGACCTTTGAGATTGTTTGAATTAATTTTGGCGTGGGTTCAAAATGATGTGGAGTTGCTCCAACAGGAATTGAAGTTAAAACATCAACTTTGTCGCCGCCAATTTTTTTCACAAGATATTCATACGGCGGTATAGTAACAGCAGTTGAAATTTTCTCCGTTTTTGTTTCTTTCTCGGCACAGCCAATCAGAAAAAATAATAGATTTATAAAAATTATTTTTTTGAACACTCCGGACATACCCCGGTAAACTCCATATAATGGTCTAAAATTTTGTAATCTGTTCTTCTATCCACTTCATCAATAATGCAAATATTTTTTATTTCTTCAATCTTTCCGCACCTTATGCATTTAATAAAATGATTATGTTTCTTATTCAACTGCAAACTGTATTTCGGCTTTCTGTCACCAAAATAATGTTCCGAAACAATATGGTTTTCAATCAATAATTTTATTGTTCTGTAAATGCTTGAGAAATCAATCCCTTCACACTGAGATTGAATTTCATCCAGGCTAAGAGGTTTATTCGAGTTTTCGAGAACGCTGATAATTTGTTTTCTTTGCTTGGTATATTTTATCTGCTTTTCGTATAGGAGTTCTTTGAAATTCATTTTGTAAACATAAATTTATATGGTTTTAGATGCAAGTTGTTTGCAATTAGATTCAAATTCGATTTTACTTTCTTTATATTTATGTAAACAAAAAAAAGACCTATGGTAGAAGAAATAACTTTGCTTATTGCTGATGATCATTGTTTATTCCGCAGTGGAATTTTAAGCCTTTTTAACGGCTTAGAAAATATCAAAATTGTGGGTGAGGCAAAGAACGGTGATGAACTAATTCAGAAATATATTTATCACAGGCCTAAGGTTGTTCTCGCCGATATTTCGATGCCCGGATTGTCCGGGTTTGAGGCTTTTAAGCAAATCAAAAATTATGACCCCTCAGCAAAATTCTTGTTTTTATCTATGTACGAAACACCCGAGTATATACACTATGCAAGAAAAATTGGAGCTCAGGGTTTGATTGGTAAAAATATCAGCAAACCGGATTTAATTAATGCATTAGAACTTGCGGCAAAGGGAATTGAATATTTTGGACCGGAATGGCCGAAAGAAAAATTAGATGAATTAGATGCGAAATATGAAAACTTAGCGGATAGTTTGATTAACTTAAATGTTTCCTTTACTTATAAAGAAAGAGAAATTCTAACTTACATCAGCGAAGGTCTTACCAGCGACGAAATAGCTAAAGAGATGAATTTATCAAAACGAACAGTTGACTCACACCGCTTCAAAATTATGAAAAAGGTAAACGCCGACAATCTTTCGCAATTAATTACTTTTGCAATAAAGTACTGCACAATAAATAACTTAGGTGTAGATACAGAAGTTAATCCTTCCAAATAAAATCAAACAGCAAATAGGAAGCAGTAAGCATTATTACATCATAACAAACCAGAACCGCAATTTCAACAAAAGAACTCTCGAGTGTTTCACCATCAATGGCAAATTTAGTTAATTCAAGCAAGGTTAAAATTAACGGAAGTAAAATTGGGAAAGAAAGCACAGGGTAAAGAGTGCCTTTTGAACTGGCTTTTGAAATTATTGCTGCAATAATTGTTGATGATACTGCAATACCGATGTTGCCGAGTATGAAAGCAAAAGTGAAAAGTAAAAAACTCTTTATTACAAAAGACTCGAACAAAATAAAAAACAAAAAAGTAATAACTATATTCATTAAAAAAACGAGCAGAACATTAAACAATAATTTACCGCTGAAAACAGTTGAGGGTGAAGCTATTAATTGAAGTGTAAGGGTAGTTCCCCGTTCTTCTTCGGATACAAATGCACGTGAAAGTCCCGACATCGCCGAAAAGAAAATCACAACCCATAGAAGTCCGCCGGTTAAGTATTCGGATATTTTTTCACTTCCTATTGAAAAAAGAATTACACTTATTGTAACCAGAATGAACATCGCTAATGCGTTAATTGCATAACGTGTTCTTAATTCAGAGTGCCAATCTTTCCTAAATAATGAATATGCTTTCATACCGCTTTAAAGTTTTCTAAGTCTATAATTCTGCTGCATAATTCCAAATCACTTTCTTCATTAGAAGCTATTATAATCAAATTATTTTCCGCTTCTTCTCTTACTAAATTATAAACTGCTTCCTTACCGGCATTATCAAGATTTGAGGTGGGTTCATCTAACAAAATAATTTTCGGAGAGTGCTGAAGTGCGAAAATAAATTTCATTCGCTGCTTCATCCCCGAAGAATATCCTTTCAATAAATCATTTCTCCTATCGTTTAAGCTAAACAACTCGAACAATTCATCGGTTCTTTGCTTGTTTATTTTTGCATTCCTAATTTTTGCAAAGTGATATAGATTTTCATCGGCGCTAAATTCATCATAAAGAAAAAGATATGGAGAGACAAACCCGATATAGTCGTGAAGCTGTTCTGATTTTATTTCGGTGCCATTAAATTGATGAATTATTTTTCCGCTTGTGGGTGATATTATACCGGCAATAATTTTTGCGAGTGTTGATTTACCAGAACCGTTTCTCCCGGAAATACCGTAGACAGTGCCGCTGCTTAATTCAAAGTTTATATCCTTAAAAACAAGCCGCCGCCCGAATATTTTAGTAACATTTTGAAGTGTTAGCGAATAATTATTCATTATAAATTACGATCTTCCCTTTTTTTACAGTATCGCCGGCTTTTGTTACATATATATAGATACCTGTAGGTAATTTTTCACCGCTGTTTGTTTTACCATCCCAGCGAACCACAATTTTATCAATTGCAAAGATATCCTTTTCACCCGAAAAAACTAAATCCATTGAAGAGGAATAAACATTTAAGTAAGCTTTGCCGGAGATATCTTTACCGGTTGGAATAAAAACCGTACTGTGCTTGTTGTAATCAAACGGCTGCGGAAATGAATAATCTATTTCGGTTCGTTCGGTTTTTCCTTTAAAGGCAAGTTCATTATTAAAGATTACGCTCTCGGAAAAATACGATTTATACAGTGCTGATAATTTCGAATAGTAAAATCCATTTATCTGTTCTGCATCGGATGCTTGATAATTATAAACAGTGTATTCAAATTGTCTACGGGATTGCGATAGATAATCGCTGTTTGTAATTATTGATACCAATGTATCGGGCAGTCCTCTCGATTTATCGACAAATCGTAAATAATTATTTGAAGATGGATTTGAATTGACCATTAAGCTTTTGCTGTTGGAATCAAATTGAATTGTTTGCAAGGGTTCAACTAAAGGATAAGCGTCAGACTCTTCAAAATATTCTCCTTTCTTAGATCGTGAGCCGGTGAAGAAATTCCAAACTCCGAAAAGTGTAAAATCTTCCTTAAAAGAACCTCCAAATTCCGAAATTGCATCAGCCATTGCTTCCAAGGCCGATGTATTAACAACATTTTCCAATCCTCTTTTAATAACATCAAAACCGTAACGTTCTTTTAAGAAAAGATTCCAGATCGCTAAATCATAACCGCCGCCGAGGGTTCCGTAGAAAGGTAAATCGGTACGCCGGTAATAAGCACCTATGTAATCATAGTAATCATTAATGCTGTCGAAAACAAATTCCTCCATACTTGTGGAAAGAAGTTCATAATAATAAGTATCTTCACTTTTGTATTTATAATTGCCGAGTTGAATTGCATGATGGAATTCGTGAGCAACAGTAACTTTTGCTCCGTTAATTCCGGTTGTATAGTGCACATCAAAATCATTATCGATCGTCATATAACTTGGACTGCTGCTGTTGGAGTATGAATCTGTCCAACCGTAAATAATCCCCAAGTCTTGAATATAAACATCGTAAAGTTCATCACCGCCTTCCACTTCATCCTGTGGCGGAGGTGGATACCCTAAAATATCAATTTCAAATTTCCAAACCGAATCAAGCGCTTCGGCAAGCTCTGTTATATCATACCCTATTTTATTAGCCCCGGTTGTATCAAAATGGATGCGGAAGTTTCCCGAAGGTGTAACTACACTTGCTTGTGTAGATGGTCTGGTCAATACTGAAGCAATTTCATTCTGCTGGCTAATGGTGAGTTTATCAAAATTATCTCTCAGAGTTTTTACATAAAATAATCCACATTTAACCGGTTCAGTTTCTCCGGTTTGAATATGATTATCGGTTGCAGTTATTCTGAGTGCATCGAAGAAAACATTGTATAGTGAATCAACGTTCTGCGCCGTAACAACCCTTACAGAAGCGATAAAATAAAATATAATTAGAGTTTTCTTCATCAGATTTTTCCTGCTTCAATTAATCTACTTTCTTTATTCAACATAAAGATAAACCTGGTTTTGTTGTTAACAAACACAACGGCAAAAGGTCCTTTTAACTCAATATCTAATTTTGAGATTGAACTTCGGCCTTCGATAGGATTAACCGTTTTAAGATACAATTCTCCATCTTCAGTAAAAATAATTTGCGAGGAATCTTTATTTGAATAAACAGTTTGGTAAGGCAAATTATATTTTCCGGTTTCGATGCTCGAAATTTTCTTGGGTTCGCTTTTTTGGTATCTAAAATCCTTGTATTCAAAATACTCCAAAAACTTATCGTTGCTTAATATTGATTCAACTATAATTGACGGTAAAGAATTTTCCTTTTTCTGCAGTTTAATATTCAAAATATCCTGCTGAGCATAAAGTTGACGGGTCCAAACATTACCGTCATCTAACCCGAGTTTTATAACCTCAATTAATTTTTTGCCGGTATTATAGGCAGTGAATACTATTTCGTTTTGTTTGCTTGCAATTGCTTTAATATTTTCATGAATATCTTTAAGAGTTACCTCATAATATTTATTTGCAGCATCCAGATAGATTTTTAATTTGTTATCGCTTGAATCAATTACAGCGAAGTTAAATAGCTCGCCGTCATTTGTCTCAAAAGCAAACAAACTTGCCGGATTAACACCGAGTTTCAAACTCACATTTTCAAATTCCGTCAATGGAGATATAACTGCTGCAAAGCCTTCTTTACTTAGGTATACAATTTCACTATTGCTTTTGCCGGTTGTACTGAAATTTGTAATATAATTATTCTCTTCGTACAAGATTGGAAATGTTAAACCTTTTTGCGATGAAAATGAGATAAACATTTGAATCGATTTATTAGTGCCGGTCTTTAAGTAGGCAATATCGAAATATCCGTCATTATTAAAATCGGCCGTTACATAATTGTAAATACCGTTATCTCTAATCAATATACTTCGATTTTTGAAAGTAGTTACAGAATCACCATAAAAAATTTCTATTCCTTTATCAGTAGTAAAAAGAATATCTTCAAATCCATCCTTGTTATAGTCAATCCGTTGCAATTGATTCAGGTTTTCTACTTTTAGAGCAAAATCAATTTCGATTAATTCAAAATTGTTTTCGTTTTTTATGAGGTTTAAAGTTTCCGTAAAGATGTCATAATAAATTATATCTGTGTTCAAGTCGTTATCAATATCGTAAAAGAGCGCCGTGTTAATAAGCGAATTTTCTGCAAAATTCAGTTCTTCTTTTTTATCGTGCTCAACATCAATAAGTTTCAATCCTTTGAAGTTTCTACCGAAAAGCAAGGCTTTTTTACCGTATCTGGAAAGAATAAAATTATCGGGACTATCATCGTACTTCTTTGTTTTAATCGAGTGAAGTTTCCCTTTTGAATTTATGATAAAAGTTCCAAACACTTTATTCTTTCTTGAAATAAAAGCAAACTGAGTTTCTTTACCGGGTAATCGTTTCACTACTTGTAAACTGTTCAAAAAATATCGCAGAGCTGTTGTTTTAATTTTATAATCGCTGCTTGAAAGCTGAATAAATATTTTCTTTTCGTTATTGAGAACTACGTAATCCGGTGCATCATCGTCATCAATTAAAACGGGAAGGATGTTTATTGCATTATCAACGGTATCAAAACGGAGATAATCAACAAATCCATTTAAATAAATTTGAGCTGGGAGGGATACAGTAAGTACAACAAAGAGGAAAAAAGAGCTAATCTTTTTTACGTTGAGAAAGTCTGGCTTCTCTTCTTTTAAGCGCTTCATCATACCGTCTTTTTTCTTCGTCGGTTTCGGGCACAATTTCATATGTTTTAACAGGTTTTGTATCATCATCAACACTAACAAAAGTTAAGTACGCCGTGTTTGAATGTATTCTTGTTCCCTCTTTGTGGCTTTCGGTAAAGACTTTAACTCCAACTTCCATCGATGTGTTAAAAGCTCGATTGACCGATGCCATTAAAGTTACAACATTACCAAGTTTAATGGGATGATGAAAGTCAATTTTGTCAACCGAGGCAGTAACACAAACACGGTTTGAATGCCGGGCAGCGGAAAGTGCGGCACAAATATCTATCCAATGCATTAATTGCCCGCCAAGCAGATTACCCAGTTGGTTAGTATGATTAGGGAGAACAAGTTCAGTCATAGTTACAACTGAGTCTGCGACACTTTTTCTTTTTTGATTAGTCATTATTTTTGCGCCAACTGTTCTTCTAATTGCTGAATTTCTTTTGCCGATTCATGATCGGGATAGCGAATCAAAAATTTATTGATGTCGGATTTGGCAGAAGCTATGTCATCCTTTTCGATTTCGAGCTTAATTTTTTTGTAAAGAGACAATGGACCGTACTCGGTATCGTGGTAAATCTCCTGAACATCACCGTAATATTTAATTGCGGCTTTATAATAATTCATTTTTTCATAAATCACTGCGTTACTATAAAGTTTCCGGGCAAGTTTATTATTAAGCTCATTTATTTTTTGTTCAGCTTCTTCAACCTTCGGATTCAGCGGAAAGTAATCAATAAATGCTTGGAATTCTTCAATCGCCTTTTTCGTATAAGCTTGGTCTAGCTGATAAGGTGGGGAAAGCTGGTAATAAGATTCGGCAAGCATATACTGTGCGTCAGTAACATACTCACTGGCCGGAATGTCTCGAATAAGTTTACTGAATTCGTATGCGGCAAGTAAATATTGTTCCCTGTTAAAGTAAGTCATCCCTAAATAATATTGTGCGTCATCATTTACCGCACTGCCGGGGTACTGTAAAAGTATTGACTGAAATTCTGTTTGTGCTTCCAAATAATCTTCGTCTTCGAAAAGACTAAATGCATAATTGTAATGTTCTTCAGGAGAAAACAAAGTTGTATCTACACCGCCTGAACATCCAACCACTAACAGAACTGCAAGAATAGCTAAGAATGATTTCATATAATTAGTTTTTATTGAAAATGCTTAAAAATGAAAATGAAAAATAAAGAAATTCCTTGTGCCGTCAAAGTTAAAGCTACTTGCTGCGTACAGTAAAGAGTAAAATTATGGTTACTATTACCGCGCCAACGGCAATAACAGGCTCTAAAAGACTTTCGAACAGCGGTTCGGCAGGTTTTGTTCCCTGTGTGATTGATAGATTCGGTATTTCTACCTTTTCAATATCAGAATAATATAACGTATCCGAATAAACAGATTCGACTATTTCACTTCGCTTAACTTTATCTCCGTATCCAAAAGCAAAATTTGCATTAAGAAAAATTTTTCTTTCGACCTTATAATCACCAAGCAAACTTTCTCTAAATGGCTCCGAGTACAAAATCCCTATTTGATCTAAAGAGTACTTTAAAACACCGTTTAATGAGTTCTCTTCTTTAAGCAAATTCATATTCGAAAGTCTGTTGATGTAGCGCCCTTGAAGACTACTTAATTCCTCGGGTGAAGAAAATTCGAAAGTGAAAGGTTCAACTTCGTTGGGCAATTTTGCCATTACTTTATTGATATTATTTTCTATTAAATCATAAATAACATCAAGATTTGTCTTTGGCTGGGAGAAGGCAAAGGTACTCAACAATAAAAATAAAACAAGCGATATGAATTGTGTTCTTTTCAAATAAGAAATAGGATAAAATGATTAAGGACAAGTTAAAATTAGTTTTACAAAATAAAAAGGGAGCCAATCAGCTCCCGTAAAATTATCTTCTTCCCGCTTCTATTTCTTGTAAGCGTTTAATTCTTTCTTCAACCGGCGGATGTGTTGAAAATAATTTCATCAGTGATTTACCTGCAAACGGACTGACAATAAACATATGTGCGGTTGAAGTTTCGGCATTACGCATCGGAATTTGTTTTGAAGCCGTGTTTAATTTATTCAAGGCTGCGGCTAACGCCATCGGCTGACCTGATATTTGAGCTCCTCCGGCATCGGCCATAAATTCTCTTGAACGGGAGATTGCAAGTTGAATTAATACTGCAATAATGGGAGATAAAATTAACAGCACTAACGAAGATATTGCACTGCCGGAATCTTCATCTCTTCCCCCAAACATCATAGCCCAACCTGCCATCCTTGCCAAAAAGGTAATTGTACCAACTAAGGTCGCAGTAATAGTACTAATTAAAATGTCTCTATTTTTAATATGCGTAAGCTCGTGTGCAATTACGCCTTCAAGTTCTCTTTGATCTAAGATTCTTAAAATTCCTGAAGTGACGGCAACGGCAGCGTTTTCGGGATTTCTCCCTGTTGCAAATGCATTAGGTGTGGGATTATCGGCAATGTATACTTTAGGCATCGGAAGTTGTGCTTTATCTGCAAGCATTGCAACCGTATCATATAAACGAGGGTTGCTTTCTCTAGTTATTTCTTTAGCGCGATACATCTTCAATACTATTTTATCGGAAAACCAGTATGAGCCAAAGTTAAGCGCTAATGAAAATATAAAAGCAATTATTAACCCGGTTTCACCGCCAAGTGCACTACCTACAATTAGGAAGAGCACCATCATCAATGTCATTAAAAAGACAGTTTTAAGTGAATTCATTGTTTACCTTTCATTAATTTTTCATCGGCAAATTTAACACAAATAAATTTTACTTTGTTCCTAATTAATAGATGAAGACTTGTAAACCAAATAATTTTGCCTTGCCATTCGATTCAATTATATTTAATATCGACAGTTAAAATTGAGGAGAATATGAAGCGCTTTCTGGGTATTTTGATTCTGTTTTCAACTTTTTCGTTACTTTTTGCTCAAAATACATTCGACTTTTTAAGGTTGGATATGAGTCCGCGTGCTGCCGCTTTGGCAGGAAGTTATGTTGCAAACAGCGACGACCCGAATGTAATGTTTTATAATCCTGCCGGGATCAATTTTTTAGATAAACAGCCTGCATCATTCTCTTTCTTAAAACATTTGGTGGATATAAATTCTGCAAGTTTAACTTACTCTCAAAATTTTGAAGGTGTCGGTCGATTTGGAGCCGCCATTCAATACATTAACTACGGAAGTTTTACAGAAGCGGATGCAAGCGGAAATGAACTTGGTGAATTCGGTGCAGGAGAATTCGCATTTATAATCGGATACGGAAACGAACTAGATGAAAATTTTTACTACGGTGCTAATGTTAAGTTTATTTATTCGGGAATTGCGGATTATTCTTCAACCGGTGTTGCACTCGATCTCGGTCTGCATTATGCCATCCCGGATGCAGATTGGAATTTCGGTCTCTCAATTTTGAATTTTGGCACACAGCTCTCTTCTTACTTTGACAAAAAAGAAGATTTGCCTTTAGATGTGCGTGTTGGTTTAACTAAACGTCTCGCCCACACACCGTTCAAGTTTTATTTCTCTCTCAACAGATTAAATGAAAATTATGATAACTTCGGAGATAGATTCAAAAAACTAACAGCCGGTGTTGAAATTATTTTCAATAGCCCGTTAAGAATTCGTCTTGGTTACGATAACGAAAAACGAAAAGAATACAAAGTGGGCAGCACTTCCGGTTTAGCTGGTTTTAATATAGGATTGGGTTTTAACGTTAGCGATTACACAATTGATTATTCATTTTCTTCTATGGGATCAATCGGTGCAATGCATAGGTTTGGAATTTCTACTGTATTTTAGAATTTATACACTTAGTTCACTGAAGATATCTTTCGGGAATCTAATTTTTATAGGTGAAGTTTTTTCAAGCTCTTTAACTTTTTCAAAACCGCTGTTTTCAAGAAATTCTTTCCATAGTTGTGGGTAAGATTCTCTAAGTTCCGCTACAGTAATAAATTGTTTTATTAGTCCGAATGGTTCTTTGAAATCAACATATTTCGATGAATCAATTTTAATTTTTGTTTCTGTGAAATATGAATAATTATAAATCTCAATACCAACTAAAATTCCTTTATTATCTCTAAACAAAATCACTCCGTCCTGAAACTCCTCACCACCTAATGGAGATTTCTTTCGACTAAGCTGAATATATAGATTATCTTCTTCATAATAATATTTAAATATAATGTTATTCATTGTTTTCTTATCATGTTAATGTTCTTAGAGAAGTACATTGTAGTAATATTATTTACTTCGTTCACAACAATTATTAAATAATTTGTCGGGTAGTTTTTCTCTTTAGTATTTTTAGTTTAGATGTGTAAATTTTAACATCGGGATATTTTTTACTGTTCCCAAAAGCATACGGATGTTGCAAAGTTTCAGCAATAAATTTTACATACTTGGTAACTATCGATCCGTGCCTATCAATTATATGATTATAAGCACTATTTGTCAAGACAATAGTTTCATCTTGAAAATCGGTAAACTCAATGAATTGACCCATGCTTTCGATATGAGCACCATGTTTTTAATTTAAGTTAGTACATTATCGATTTTTTGTCAATTAAAATTAAGGAATTTGTTGTTTACCGTATAAATTGAGACTCTAAATATTTTTCAGCTTTCTTGTGCGAATCATTATAATCATCTAAGTCCAACACTTCTTCATAATAATACTTTGCTTTGTCGCGCTTTCCGAGTATGTCGTAAATTTTACCAAGTTGCAATAAGGAAACCACATTAAAACCGTCATCTTCTTGGTCAAATGAAATTGATAATTGTGAACATTCGTTATAGTATTTAATCGCTTTTTCGAAATCCCCCTGCCGCCAAAATTTATCGGCTATGTAATATGAAGCTTCACGTTTTACTTTATCATTATAACCGCGGGTATTATTTTCACATCTTTCATACATCTTTTCAAACTCTTCGGTTGATTTGGTAATTTCCGACAATCTTCTAAGTATTCTTGCATAATACTTTTGAAACGTTGGGTTATATGGAAATTGCTGAACCAACTCCTCGGCATAATTCAAAGCTGCAGTATTATCTTCCTCAAATTTGTAGTACAATGTTAGTAAGAAAAACTTCGATTCAATACGAGTATATTTTCCGTTTTCTGCTGCGTTCTTTAATTGAAGAAGACCTTTTTCTCTATCCCCTTTGGGGAAGAAAAACATAACCGGTTTAAGAAAAGGATATCTTTCGGGAATAACATCCGCATAATAATTGTAAATACCGAACCCTAATTGTACATCAACATTTGTAGAATCTAAAGCATAAGCGCGATGCACAAGCGGTAGTGCATCTTTGCCGTCCGCCGCGGCATCAAACCAGTTTTCTCGAATAGAATAAAGCCTTCCTCTAAATCCCAGCGAACCGCCTTTAAAAAATATTGCATCAATATTATTAGGATTTTCATCAAGAATTTCATCGCAGAAATCTATTGATTCTTCCAATTGGTCTAAGAAAAGATCATCATATTCTTCGTTATCCAAATCGATCATAATTTTCCACCAGGTAATCATCGCCGGGAAAAATTTTGTGGCGGGATGATCAGGAAAATCTGCTCTGAGTATTTTAAATGTAGAATCAGCTTGTTCAAATTCAAGAGAATAGATTTGAGTAATACCGGAATGAATAAGTGAATCGAAGCGGGCGGTTTGTGCAAAACTGAAAGTGCAGATAAGAAAAAATAATGGCAGTAAGGAAACCGCTGGAACGGTTTTGTCATATTGGTTTCTACAAAAAATATAAGATTTAATAACATGTATCATAACATAAAATCAATCCAGGGTAACCGGGTAACCTTCGAGGTCGCAAAGCATGTGACCTCGAAGGTTGCCATGTATAATAAAATATGGAAAGATGGAATTATTTCCGTTTCGGTCTGTAAATATGTGTAGCTTCGCCGAAGTAAGATTCCGCACTCTCCATAACCGTTTCCGAAAGAGTTGGATGAGCGTGAATTGTAAGTGCTACATCTTTTGCAAGTGCTGCCATTTCAACAGCCAGGGCACCTTCGGCAATTAATTCTCCTGCACCTGCACCAACTATTCCCATTCCCAATATTCTTTCCGTTTCGGGTTCAATAATTAATTTTGTTAACCCGTCCAAGCGTTCAAGTGTTTTTGCTCTACCACTTGCAGCCCAAGGAAATTTTGCTACATCTACTTTTATACCTTTTTCTTTGGCTTCGGTTTCATTTAATCCCACCCAGGCAAGTTCAGGGTCTGTGAAAACTACTGCAGGGATTGCAGCCGGTTCAAATGCAACTTTATGACCGGCAATAACTTCGGCAACAACTTTACCTTCTGCGGTTGCCTTGTGAGCAAGCATCGGGTTACCGGCAATATCACCAACGGCAAAAATATTCGGGTCATCGGTTCGTCTTTGCAAATCAACTTTTACAAATCCTTTTTCATCAAGTTGAACTTTCGTGTTTTCTAATCCTAATCCTTCCGTAACAGGTTTTCTTCCGACCGAGACTAAAACTTTATCGAAGGTTTGCTCTTTCTCTTCAACTTTATCGCCTTCAAAAGTTACTTTTAGACCATTTTTAACTTCTTTCATTTCAACAACTTTTGTGTTGAGATAAACATTCTCCATCATTGAATTGACACGCTTTGAAAGAATCGAAACAAGATCACGGTCAGCACCTGGTAACAATCCCGATGTCATTTCAACAACCGTAACTTTACTACCGAGTGCAGCGTAAACTGTTCCGAGTTCAAGTCCGATATAACCACCGCCAATTACAAGTAATTTTTTAGGAATGTCTTCCAATTCCAGAGCGGATGTTGAATCCAAAACTCGTTTAGAGCCAATATCCAAGCTCGGTACTTTTGCTGGAACGGAACCTGTACCAAGAACAGCGTAATCAAATTCTAATTCTTCGTTTCCGCCTTCAGCTTTTTCAATCTTTATCTTGTTTGAATTCACAAATGCAGCAGTTCCTTGAATGAATTTAATTTTTCTCTGTTTAATAAGCTGACCTAAGCCGCCTGTCATATGATTAATTACTTCGTTTTTCCATTCTCTAATTCTATTTATATCTATTTCCGGTTCAGAAAATTTAATTCCCCAATTTGCGGCTTCTTTTGTTTCGTTCAATAATTTTGCAACGTGCAGTAAGGCTTTTGAAGGGATACAACCTCTCTGCAAACACACACCGCCTGCTTTAGCATTCTTATCAATTAAAGTAACATCCATTCCCAGATCGGCAGCCATAAAAGCAGCGCCGTAGCCGCCCGTACCTGCTCCGATAATAATTATTTTTTTCGACATGATAAAATTTCCATATTTTTTAGTAATTAGTCTTAATCTTACTCATAATCCTAATCTTAATCGCTTTTTTCTTCTCCATACTCAGCAACCTCTTCATAAATTCTATTAGAATTACTTTTAATTAACCCAACTAACATAGAAATGATTTCTTCAAGAATTCTTTTCCCTTCTTCGTTATCATCTTTAGAAATCATCCCTTTCTTAAATAATACATCTAAACATCCTGCTGATTCCAACGCACTTCCTCGTGAAATATCAAAAAATCTACATCTATCTTTACTTGTAAATTTCCCATTTCCTTCAGGAATGTTAAGAACAATCGATGTTTAAGCTCTATCAAGATTATCAATTACTGCAATCTTTTTCGATGCATTCTTAATTTCAAGCTCCGAAAGCCACTCAATAAAATAAAGAGCTTTTTGATAGACTTTTAATTTTTCGTGATCGAACATAATCTTTTCTCCTTTTCCTTAGATTAAGAGTAAGATTAGGATTAGGATTAAGATTAAGAGAAAATCTTTCTCTATAACAATATCCTAAACGGGTTTTCCAATGCTTCTACAACCCATCTTAAAAATCTGATTGCATCTGCACCGTCAATGATTCTATGATCATATGAAAGTGAAAGCGGCAGCATCAATCTCGGTTCAAACTCACGTGAGTCTTTCTTGTAAACAGGCTCAAAACTTCCGCGTGAAACACCGAGTATTGCCACTTCAGGTGAATTAACAATCGGTGTAAAATATGTTCCGCCTATTCCGCCAAGATTACTAATTGAAAAGTTACCGCCCTGCATTTCTTCAAGCGATAATTTTTTATCTCTTGCTTTTGCCGCTACTTCTCCAAGTTCCACAGAAAGCTGAGTGATGGTTTTTTTATCCACATCTCTGATTACAGGAACGAGTAAACCTCTTTCGGTATCAACAGCAATTCCAACATTGTAATATTTTTTATAAATAATTTCTTTGTTTTGCATATCAATACTGCAATTAAATTGCGGGAATTTCTTTAATGCTTCACCGACAATTTTCAACAAGATTGCAGTAACTGTTAGCTTACCACCTTGTGCTTCAACTTGTTTACCGAATTGTTTTCTGAATTTTTCAGCTTCGGTAATGTCCGCTTTGTCGAATTGCGTAACATGCGGAATTGTTGCCCAAGCATATGATAAATGTTCAGCTGTTTTCTTACGGATATTTGTCATTGCTTCGCGTTCAACTTCGCCCCATTTTGAGAAATCGGGTAGAGATTCTGCTGATACACCGATTGAACCGCCCCCTCCTTTTGAAATTTTCTGATTTAATTCCTTTGCGAAAGCTTTAACATCTTCAACTGATATTCTTCCGCCGGGTCCCGAACCTCTCACTTGATGAACATCTATGCCGATTTCACGAGCGAATCTTCTTACACTTGGAGAAGCCGGTGCAATTTTATCCGGCAGTTCTTTCTTGAATTGTCTCGCCGCATAAGTAGCATCCGGCGGAGGTTGAATTGTATCGACTTTAGGAGCTTCGGCTTTCTCTTCTTTCTTTTCTTCTGTTTCTTTCTCTATTTTTTCTTCTTTTATTTCACCTTTTTCTTCCGGCTCTTCTACAGCAACTTCTCCGCTTGTTTCAATTACTAAAACAGTCTCACCTACTTTAGCTTTTTGACCTTCTTTAATTTTTACTTCCTTAACTTTCCCGCCTTTATCTACGGGAACCTCAACTGTAGCTTTATCTGTTTCGATTTCGAGAACGGGATCGTCTTCATTTACAACATCGCCGACTTTAACAAGCACAGCAGTGACATCCGCACTTTCAATATTTTCACCTAACTCAGGAAGCCTGAACTCATATAACCCTCCCGGTTCTGTTTTTGTTTGTGTCGATTGTTCTTTTTTCTCTTCTTTCTTCGGTTGCTCTTGTTTGGATTCTTCTTTTTTCTCGGGGGCTTTTTCTTCCTTCTTCGGTTCTTCTTTCTGCTCTGCCTGATCCTCACCTTCGAGAGTTAAAATGGTTTGACCAACCTTTGCGGTATCACCATCCTTAACATGCACTTTTGTTATCTTTCCGTTTACATCAGATGGAACTTCGACGGTTGCTTTATCCGTTTCGATTTCCAAAACAATATCATCTTCTTTAATTGTATCGCCTTCCGAAACCGCAACTTTTATTATTTGTGCCGATTCTATATTCTCACCGAGTTCCGGTAATTTAAATTCGATAGCCATTTCTATTCCTGAATTTAATTTTCAAATTAAGATTTTAGTGGATTCGGTTTATCAAAATTAATTTCCAAATCTTTTGCTGCTTTTTTCAATATGTCCGCCTTCAATTTGCCGTCCTGTACAAGCGAATAAAGTGCGGCAAATGCGATGTGTTTAGCATCTACTTCAAAGAAATCACGAAGTGATGCTCTGCCTTCGCTTCTTCCGAATCCGAAAGTACCGAGTGAATTGTACGGACCGGGTAAATACCTTGATACCGAATCTGCCATAATTTGAACATAATCCGAAGCAGCAATGAAAACACCTTTTTCGTTCTTTGTTAATTCTTTGATGTATGGTTCTTTTGCTTTTTTAGTCGGATTCATCCTGTTATATCTTTCGGTTTCCATTACATCAAGATGAAGTTCTTTATAGCTGGTAACACTCCAAACATCTGCGGCTACGTTGAATTGTTTTTCAAGAATTTCTGCAGCTTTTCTTACTTCGTTAAGAATCGTACCGCTTCCCATTAGATGTGCTTTTGCTTTAGGCGATTTCTTTTTCGACTCACTGAACTTATACATTCCTTTTAAGATACCTTCTTTTGATGCGGTTTTAGGCATAGCCGGTTGAGGGTATCCTTCGTTCATAACTGTTATATAATAAAATAAATCTTCCTGTTTTTCATACATCCTGTAAATACCCTCTCGAATGATCACGGCAAGTTCATAAGCGTAAGCAGGATCGTATGCTTTTAAAGTTGGAATTGTATATGCAAGCAAGTGGCTGTTGCCGTCCTGATGCTGTAACCCTTCACCGGCAAGAGTTGTTCTTCCGGCGGTTGCACCGACTAAGAATCCTTTTGTTCTCATATCTGCAGCAGCCCATGCCAAATCTCCCACTCTCTGAAATCCGAACATTGAATAGAAAGTAAAGAAAGGAATAATATTTATTCCGTGATTAGCATACGCAGTTCCGGCAGCCATAAATGATGCCATCGAGCCGGCTTCGGTTATACCCTCTTCCAAAATTTGACCGTCTTTTGCTTCGTTGTAATAGAGAAGACTATCACGGTCAACCGGTTCGTACAACTGTCCGCCGTGCGCATAAATCCCGATAGAACGGAATAGTGATTCCATTCCGAAAGTTCTTGCTTCATCGGGAACAATTGGAACAATAAGTTTGCCGACTTCTTTATCCTTCAAAAGCTTTGAAAGTATTCTAACATAAACCATCGTTGTTGAAGCTTCTCGGTCGTCCGTACCTTTATAAAATTCTTCAAATAATTCCTCTGAGGGAGTTTGAAGTGGTTGATTTTTAACAATTCGCTTTGGGATATAACCGCCGAGTGCTTTTCTTCTTTCTTTTAGATAGGTCATTTCAGCACTGTCTTCCGACGGGCGGTAAAACGGAGCTTTGGAAACATCTTCATCGGAAATCGGGATTCCGAAACGAGTTCTGAATTCTTTCAGTTCTTCTTCATTTAATTTTTTCTGCTGGTGGGTAATGTTTTTACCTTCGCCTGCCTCGCCAAGCCCGTATCCTTTAATCGTTTTTGCAAGAATCACGGTAGGTTTACCGTTGTTCATTTCAACTGCAGCTTTATAGGCGGCATATACTTTTTCAGGATCGTGACCGCCTCGTTTCATTTTTTGAAGCTGCTCGTCTGTTAAGTCTTTAACCAACTCTTTGAGTTCCGGATACTTCCCGAAAAAGTTTTCACGTATATAAGCACCATCTTCAACAATATATTTCTGTGATTCACCGTCAATCATTTCATTCATTCGCTTAACGAGTAATCCGGTTTTATCTGCTTCAAGCAGCGGATCCCAATCGCTTCCCCAAACTACTTTGATAACATTCCAACCTGCTCCCCTAAATACAGCTTCAAGTTCTTGAATGATTTTAGAATTACCGCGAACGGGTCCATCTAATCTTTGAAGGTTGCAGTTAATAACAAAAATTAAGTTATCGAGTTTTTCTCTTACAGCAAGAGAAATAGCGCCGAGAGTTTCAGGTTCATCGGTTTCACCATCGCCGAGGAAAGCCCAAACTTTTGCGTCGTTGTCTTTCTTCAAGCCCCGATCTTCCAAATATCTGTTAAACCTTGCTTGATAGATTGCTTGAATTGGACCTAGCCCCATTGAAACGGTTGGGAACTCCCAGAAATTGGGCATTAACCAAGGGTGAGGATAAGAAGATAGACCGCCGCCGGGTTTTAATTCTCTTCTAAAATTTTCAAGCTGCTCAACGGTTAATCTTCCTTCCAAAAAAGCGCGGGCATAAATACCGGGTGAAGCGTGTCCTTGGAAAAAGATCATATCACCTTCGCGATTATCATCTTTTCCACGGAAGAAATGGTTGAAACCAATTTCATACAATGTAGCTGCGGAAGCATAGGTAGAAATATGTCCGCCGATCCCGGCTTCTTCTCTATTTGCACGTACAACCATCGCCATTGCATTCCAACGGATTAAACTTTTGATTCTTCTTTCAATTTCTCTTCCGCCCGGGAAATGCGGTTGTTGACTTCTTGGAATTGTGTTAATGTATGGTGTGTTTGCCGTGAAGGGTAATTCCACACCGGATTCATGAGCATAAGTATCGAGATCATGCAGTAATTCTTTAACTCTTTCGGATCCGCCCGATTGTAAAACATACTCCAGTGATTCCAGCCATTCTTTCGTCTCAAGTTCCTTGATGTTTTCTGTGCTGTTGTTTTTATTATCTGCCATAATTTATCCTTTGAATTTTTTTCAATTTTCACACTTTTTGAGAAAAAATGATATCACATCCTAAAAAGAGATTAGAAATGTACTAATTTTATTTGAAAAGTTGAAGTAAATGTAAAGTGTGCTTTACATTAAAAAATGTGGCGTTAAACAGCTGTTTTTTCAACTGTCACTGAATCGCTATTGAGAACTTTTTCAACATCACGACAGAAGCGAATCACAAAATCAAGTGTTTCGGAAGCATCGGTAAATCTGTTTTCCATTTCCAATTTCATCGTTTCATTTTTTTGTATGAATTGAACTTCGTTCGAATGCTCATCCAAAATCCATTTCATAAAATTAGGGAAGCGATTTTGATAATAATCTTCATACTCACCTTTCGGCAAAACAAGGGTAATTTTTTTCCGCTGAATAATTACTCTTTCGAACATTGCAAAGGAGGCAAAGAACCTAAGTTTAGCTGCACGAATAAGCTGCTCAACCATCTTCGGAAATTTACCGAACCGGTCTTCCATTTCTTCAATAATTTCCTGAAACTCTTCCTCTTTAAGTACGGAAAATAATGCTGTGTAAAAACTAAGTCTATCCGACTGGTCCGGCATATAATTTTTAGGAATCCCGATTTCAAAATAGGTATCGATTTTCGGCTCGGTACGTTCTTTCGGTTTGGGTAAATCTTTGAATACTTCTTGAAACTCTTCTTGCTTTAATTCTTCAACGGCTGCATCGAGTAATTTCACATACATATCAAATCCAACGGTATCTATCGTTCCGCTTTGTTCGGTTCCCAATAAATTTCCCGCACCACGTATTTCCAAATCACGCATAGACAAGCTGAATCCTTCACCAAGCTCTGTATATTCTTCAATTGCCTGCAATCTGCGTACAGCTTTTTTTGTGATTGTATTAAGTGAAGGCACAAGCAAGAAAGCATGCGCTTGCCTGTCGGAGCGCCCTACTCTTCCGCGTAACTGATGAAGCTCGGCAAGTCCAAATCTATCGGCACGGTTAATTATAATTGTATTCACATTAGGTATATCTAATCCCGATTCAATAATTTTTGTTGCAACAAGCATGTGGTATTTTTTATTCAAAAAATCATAGATAACTTTTTCCAACTGTGCCGGTTTCATCTGCCCGTGTGCGACAGCAATTTTTGCTTCGGGGATATGTTTTTCTAAATAAGCTGTAAGTTTATCAATAGACTGTACGCGGTCATGCACGAAATAAATTTGTCCGTCTCGATGAATTTCATTTAACACCCATTTGCGAATGTTATCAATATCAAATTTGTCAACCTTAGTATAAATCGGCTGCCGGTTCGGCGGCGGTGTTGCAATGATTGATAAATCTCTTGCTCCGAGTAAAGACAAATTCAATGTTCGCGGAATCGGTGTAGCTGTTAAAGAAAGTGTATCTACATTTGCTCTGTAAGTTCTTAGTTTCTCTTTTGCCATCACACCGAAACGATGTTCTTCGTCGATGATCAACAAACCGAGGTCTTTAAATTTTATATCTTTTGATAGCAATCGATGAGTTCCAATTACAACATCTACCATTCCGTTAGCAAGCCCTTTTACAATTTCACTCTGTTGTGTCTTTGTTCTGAAGCGTGAAAGTACTTCTACTTTAACCGGGAATTGTGTGAGTCTATCTTTAAAAGTATTGAAATGCTGTTCTGCGAGAATTGTTGTTGGTACAAGCAGAGCGACTTGTTTTCCGTCGCTAACGGCTTTAAATGCTGCACGAACAGCCACTTCGGTTTTACCGAAACCAACATCACCGCAAACTAATCTATCCATTGGATGGTCGGATTCCATATCGGACTTAACTTCATCAGTCACTTTTGCCTGATCAGGTGTATCTTCATAAAAAAATGATGCTTCCAATTCTTTTTGCCAAACAGTATCGGGATTAAAACGAAATCCTTCCGACGCTTTTCTCTTTGCGTAAAGTTTTATTAAATCGCGTGCAGCATCTTTAATTTTGTTTTTGACTTTTTTCTTTGCGGTTTTCCATTCGTTACCTCCGAGAACAGAGAGTTTTGGTTCTGCATTATCTTTAGAGGAGAACTTTTTTACAAGCGAGAGATAGTTGAGATTTACATAAACCACTCCCCCTTCGGCGTAAAGAATTTTTATACTTTCTTGTTCGGTTTCTCCTATTTGTATTGTTTCCAATCCCGCATAACGTCCGATCCCAAATGTTTCGTGTACTACGTAATCACCAATTTTAAGCGAAGCAAATTCTTTAGCGCGATTACGTTTGTATTTTTGTAGTGCTGAAATTTTTGTACGGTACGGTTTATTAAAAATTTGGTAATCAGAAAGAAGCGCAAACCTTTCATCTTTCAAGACAAACCCGTTTTTTATTGCAAGCACTTCAATTTTAATTTTGCCATCGTCAATAAAATCACGTAATTCTTGTTTGAACTCGGAAAGAAGTTCGGTCATTCTACGGGCTTGTAATTCGTTCTCGGTTGTTATTATTGTTTCATAATTTTTTTTAGCATACTCGGCAAGCAAATTGAAAAGCAACTCAAAATTTGAGTTGATAAGAGGTACTTCGGTAATTTTTAGATTTACTCTATCTTCAAATCGTCCGAGTTCATCTTCAATTATCCATCTTGCCTGTTTATTAAAGAGTTCTTCCTTATTTGAAATAAATAAATCACTTTCGCCTACTTCAATTTCTTCTTCGGTTTCTCTTTCACCGTCAAACAATTCTTCTTTTAAGTCTTCGTCGATATCTTCTTCTACTTTTTCTTTCTTTACCGCCGCTTCTATTTTGAATAACTTTTCAATCTCATATGAAGTTGCAAACACAACCGGGTTATTTAAATAAACGAAAATATCTGATGAATATTCACTTCGTAAATCTTCCAAAGATTGCGCAAGTGTAACTGCTTCAACTTTGTTTAACGAGCGCTGCGTTTCCGGATCAAAGTAACGGATCGATTCGATGAAATCTCCGTCGTATTCCAAGCGGCATGGTTGTTTTTCGCTGAACGACCAAAAATCAATTATGGAACCGCGAATAGCAAAGCTGCCGGGACCGTCAACATATCTATCTTTATCATAATTTAGCAGACTCAAATATTCAATCAATTCATCGTAGCTGAATTCCGTTCCGCTTTCAATTTTTGTAGTGTTTTTATCAATAGAATCTTTCGAAGGAAGCTGAGTTTGTAAAATTTTATATGTCGAAATGAGAACTAACTTTTCTTTTTGGTTTATCTCGGTTAGTTTTTCTTGTATCGTTTCTTCATCGAACTTATCTATTGCCAATACATTTTTTTCTAAACCGAGAATTATTAACTCAACACGTGCTTCGTTTACCGATTTTGAATCGGGCAGTAAAAGCAAAATTGAATTTTCCCTTTCCGCTAATTCTTTCACGAAGATAGATTTTACCGAATCCGGGATTGATGAGATGTATATTTTCGATTTCTCGGAGCTGAGTTTGTTTGCTCCGGTATGAAATCTCTTAAAGCTTTCGAGGTTATTTATTTTTTCTATTAATGGGAATTTCATAGTTATTTAACATTTCTGCAGTAACCTTCGAGGTCGCAATGCAAGTAACCTCGAAGGTTACATTTTTATTAAATTTATTTTAAAATACACAACATGCCATCCACCCAAAGAGGGCGTTGGCGAATGAGGGTGTAAATTTAGTGAGTTTACCTATCAATATCTAATTATTGATAGAACTAAGAACTTATCTGGAATTTAACGATGCATTAGAATTTTTAGTGTTATAAGATTTCGTCGGAACCGGACAAGGAAAGCCCGGCTCCTTGAGAGAAGTCCTGCTCATATTACTTTTCTAAAGTAGAAGAACTATGAGCAGTAAAGTCGCAAAAAATAAGGTTAAAGAAACAACTAAATCTCGTTTTACATCCCCCTTACTTTGGTAAGATTTGTCAAAAAGCATTGCACCCTCTAAGATATTTGCTTCATTCTTATCTATTTAGAATTAACGCAATTTTCATACCAATGATCAATTAATAGAAATAGCGTATAAAGCCGAATGAGTTTCACTAATGTTGAGTTCTTGAAACTAATAATAAATTATAGTGGTGTTTTTGCAACGTGGTAACTTAAAAACGGATTAGTTATTTGGTTTAACTATGTCGTATCCTTTCATTTTCTTAAACAAGTTGGTCCTGTCAATACCTAATGCATTTGCGGTGTCTTGGATTTTCCAATTGTATTCTTTCAATAACTTTATGATATATTGTTTCTCAAATTCTTCGCGAGCTTCTTTAAGTGAAGTAAATTCTCGGAATTCTAAATTTTCTTCTAAATTTCTAATTACTTTTTCGTCTAATGAAATAATGATGTCTTCAAATGTAATTGAATTAGTTTGACAGTAAATGACGGTCTTTTCAATAATATTTTTCAACTCGCGAACATTGCCGGGCCAATGGTAAGCTTTAAGTAACCCGATTGCTCGTTCATTTATCCCTTGAATTTTCTTGTTGTATTCTTCGTTGAATAATTGAATGTAATAGTTAACAATTGGTTGAATGTCTTCTTTTCTTTCTCTTAACGGAGGGATATTAATATTAACAACATTTAATCTATGGTATAGATCCTCACGAAACTTACCTTGTTCAACCAATTGAGGTAGGTTTTGGTTAGTGGCGCAAATTATTCTTACATCAACTTTTTTTGTCTGATTAGCACCAATCAATTCAACTTCATCTTCTTCAACGGCACGTAATAATTTTGACTGAAGACGCAAATCCATATCTCCTATTTCATCCAGAAACAGCGTTCCTCCGTCAGCTTGAATAAATTTACCTTCATGATCTTTTGAAGCACCGGTAAAAGAACCTTTTTTATGACCAAAGAATTCACTTTCCAAAAGTTCGGATGGAATTGAGGCACAGTTTATTTTTACATATGGCTTATCCTTTCTGTTGCTCTGTTCATGAATAGCCCGTGCTATAAGTTCTTTGCCGGTACCGCTTTCCCCATATATTAATATTTTAGCCTTTGTGTTGGATATATTATAAACTTTGTTCATAATTTCAGTCATCTTTACGCTGGCAAATATTATTCTGTACTTACTAGCAAGTTCTTCTTTGATGCGAGCGTTTTCATCATAAAGATTTCTTATTGATATTGCATTCTTTAGTGTAATCAGAAGCTTATCCGGGTCAATCGGTTTCTCAATAAAATCATATGCGCCTTCTTTAATTGAGCTGACTGCTGTTTTTATATCGCTTTCTCCTGAAATCATTATTACAGGGATGTAGGGATATTTCGAATGAATATTTTTCAAAAGTTCACTGCCGTTGAGTTTCGGCATTTTAATATCGAGCAATACGGCATGATAATTTGGGAGGTCTTCAATGTTTTCAACATTTGTTGGATCGTCAATAATATCTACCGAGTAATCCGACAGTTCAAGTGTTTTTTTAATTGAAGATAATAATCCTTTATCATCGTCAACTGCTAATATTTTTTGTTTTGCCATCAGCTACTATTTATTTAATGGTAGAATAATTTTGAAAGTTGTGCCAATTCTTTCTTTTGAATAAACCTCAATTCTGCCTTTATGCATTTCCACAATACGTTTTGCAATCGGCAACCCCAAACCATTGCCATGAGGCTTAGAAGTAAATTTTGTATCAAATATTTTGCCTAAAATATCCGGATGTATTCCCTCACCATTATCTGTTACGGAAATTAAAATTTCACTCTGCTCAGAATTTTCAAAACCGTCTATTTCCTCAGCATTAATGTTTATCGTCCCATTATGGTTCATTGCCTCAATGGAGTTTTCAATCAATACTTGGAAAACTTCACGAAGTTGAAAATCATCAACATTGAGATAAATTTGTTTGTCAACATTTATGTCAATTTCAATGCCATTGCTTGTATAATGCGAAAAGGACCGAGCAACACTTTGGATAATTTCAAATAAGTTTGTTATTCGTAATTTCGGTTCTTCAATGTTTGTGAATCGCAGAAATCCACGCGTTAAATTATTAATACGGTTTAATTCATGTTTCATCGCTTCAATGTCAGAAATAATTTCTTCCTTTTCTTCAAAATCAGATTTACTAACCCGCAGACCCACAGCTTTTAAATTTAAAAGCAATGAAGAAATTGGTGTTTTGATATCATGAGCGATTTTCTGAATTGATTTAGACCATACTGCAAAATTGTTGCCGTTTTTTGGTTGATGCGGCTCAATAAAAACATAAATGATTGGCTGATGGAATGGTCTTTCATCATCAATCAAAGTAATTCTAAATTCGTTTCCGGTAACAGTAAATTTTAGCGGTCTTTTTTCTCTTAATGATTGGATAAACTGATTAACTTCTGACTCTATCCCGAGAACATTTAATAACTCTTCAAAAGTTTTTACGTTTGCAATCAATCTAAACTTATCTGTCTTTTGAACCAAATTTCCATCAATATCGTAGATAGCATAGGCGTAATCATTCAGAATTTGTGTTCTTCTTTTATTATGAATTTGGTAAACGTTATAACCTTTCATTGAAAAAGTAATTAGTGCAAACAGCGCAGCAAAAATAATAAATAGGTATAGCGGGAGAAATCTATAGTTTAAACTGTCTTCTATCGTATAGTATTTCGTACCGGAAGGGAAATTTATTACTACGCCATCGCTTATTTTTTTTGAATCATAATTAATGGTAATATGATTTTTTTCTAGAAATGGTGTCTCAGGCAGTTCAAATTCCAGCAATGGTTCAAAGTTTTCGGAATAAAGAAGTAGAAAGTTAGAGGATATTAAGAAGATATCTTTTTTACCATCCATATTATAGTCTGATAAGTAAATTGAAAATATATCATAGTGATCAATTGTTTTTTCATTTACTAAATTTAGACTTGAATTGTATAATTTAATATTCCCTGCGTTGGTTGTTACAATGGAGTAAAGATCTCCATTTTTTTCAATTGATCTTATATGAGCTGCATTCCCGGACTCATCAATTTGCCTTATAGTATTAAGACCGCGATCTAAAAGAATTAATTTAATTTTTTTCCCAATACTATTAGAAAATGTTCTTGCTAATAGTAAATACTTATTATCCATATTTGTAAGCATGGAAAATTCCAATCCGGATTGCGGATATCGACCAAAATTTTTGGGAGGAACTACAAAGTTAAAATCAGTATCAAGAACAAAAACCCAACTGGTCATATCGGAAAACTTTTCATCCGGTCTGTTACCTGTACCTCCCCCAATTGCTACAATCTCTTCAATACCGTCATTATTTAGATCAATAATTTCAAATTCAGTAAAACAACTTGCGACAAAAAATTCATCTGTTATTTTTTTCAACTTTAAGTCATATTTAAGAAAAACACGCGGGGTTAATGAATAACCTGCACCGGTAAACAATAAAAGTTCGTTTTCAATCTTACCGATATAAAAACATGCTAAATCCCAAAACAAGTTGTTGTTTTTTTCTCTGGTAATAAGAAATTGTTCTTTCTGAATATAGTTTTGAGTATTTAAATCAATCAGAGTTAAAAATAATGAATCATTTTCTGAGGAAAATAAAATTAAATCATCTTTGTTGTCATCATTAATATCGTCAAAGTGAATCCAACGGAGTTCAGTTCTTCCTCTTACTGAGAATTCTTCGTTAAACACATCTTCACTTGAACTGAATAATATAACTGCACGTTTTGAGTTATGTTTATTAGCAATCTCAAACCATTCACAATTACCATCGCGGTCATAATCATAAACAAAATATTGGTTGTCGCTTTCGGTAACTTTTTTTTCACTTTTTAGATTCAATGAAAGGGGAAGAATTGATGAATACAAATAAGCTGCAAATACAACTGTAATGATTATTGAAATAAAGGTAGATATAAGAAGGATATTTTTTCTACTAATCATATATTATTATGATGATTTATAGTTTGTAAATTAAACAACATAAAAGAAAAAGTAAATTTAATTCGTATAAATGCTAATACTGATTATTGCATAATTACGAAATTTTATTTGTCAATATTAGGATAACCGGAAAACAATCAGCCCTATTTTAATCCGCACATTTTTGTATTATTTTTATATTACACTTCGAATAAAAATCGGGGAACCTATGCCGAAACAAAAAGCTCTCACGACCAAAGAACTTAAACCGGAAGAACTACGCTGGTATTGTGATCCGGATACTTTTGATTTTGATTCAACAACTAAAGTAAAACCAATTGAAGGTGTTGTCGGACAGGAAAGAGCTATTAAAGCATTAAAACTCGGCGTTGATATGGAAAGCGCCGGGTATAATATTTTTGTTACCGGTCTTTCTGGCACCGGAAAAATGTATACAATCAAATCAATGCTTGAGTCAATTTCTCCCGAATGTTCCGGACTCAAAGATTATGCGTATGTAAATAACTTTGAAGATGTTGACCGACCTAAATTACTTTCTTTCCCAGCCGGTAAAGCATGCAAATTCCGCAAAGATCTAATGGATTCAATAAAATATCTTCAAGAACATATACCGCAAGTGCTTGAGAGCGACTCCTTTGTTGAGCTGAAGAAAAATGTAATCAGCGGTTATACCGAGCAGCAACAAAAAATGATGAACGAGTTTGAATCAAAGCTTAATAAAGAAGATTTAACATTGGGTCAAATAAAAGTTGGAGAAGTACCCCGTCCTGAAATTCTTGCCGTAATAGAAAAGCAACCCGTAATGATTCAACAGTTGGATGAATTTGTAAAAGAAAATAAGATCACTCAAGATAAAGCTGACAGGCTTGTTCAGAAATACACCGAGTTTCAACAGGAACTTCAAACATTATTCAAAAACAGTTTAAAACTTAGTCAAGATTTACGCAGTGCAATGTTGAAATTAGAATCAAATGAAGTTGACCATTTAATTAATGCTGTTATTGATCATCTCAAATCAGAGTATAAAGACAAATCGGTTAAGGAGTACCTAGAAAAAGTAAAGAAAAACATTTTTGAAAACCTCGATGTTTTCAAAGGTGCAAAACCGGCGCAGGAACGATCCGAACAGGGCTATATAGTTGATTACTTAAAAGATTACGAAGTCAATATCATTCTTGATAATTCCAACACAAAGCAATGTCCCGTTTTTATTGAAACTTCCCCAACCTACAGCAATCTTTTTGGTACGATTGAAAAATACAGCGATGGGCAAGGCGGATGGTATGCAGATTTCACACGAATAAAAGGAGGTTCATTACTCCGTGCAGACGGCGGCTACATTGTAATAAATGCAATGGATGCATTCAGCGAACCCGGTGTTTGGAAAGCATTAAAACGTGTACTTCTTTACGGCAAACTCGAGATACAAGACATTGCAAATCTTTACCAATTTTCTCCCAGTATTATTAAACCTGAGCCAATCGAAATAAAGGCAAAAGTAATCTTGGTCGGAAATAATTACGTCTATTCAGTGCTTTCAAATTACGAAGACGACTTCAACAAAATATTTAAAGTGAAAGCCGAATTCGATTATGAGATGAAACTTTCGGACACTGCATTAAATGAATATGCACGCATAATCAAAAAACTCATACAAAATGAAAACTTGCTGGAATTCGATAAAACTGCAATCGCAAAAATAGCCGAATACGGTGCGCGGTATGCAGGTGAAAAGAAAAAACTCACCACCCGTTTCGCTTATATAACCGATCTTGCCCGTGAAGCTAGCTTCTGGGCAAAAGACAACGGTGATGAAATGGTTACCGCATACAATGTTGACCACGCTTACATTTCAGCAAAAGAGAGACATAGTTTATATGAATCAAAAGTAACGGAAATGATAACGGGTGGCTCGATTTTAATCGATACAAAAGGTGAGAGAATCGGACAAGTAAACGGTCTTGCTGTTTACGGCAACGGACATTATTCATTCGGAAAGCCTACAAGAATCACTGCATCTGTCTCACTCGGCAACGGCAGCATAATTAACGTTGAAAGAGAAGCCGGACTAAGCGGCAGCACACACAACAAAGGTGTATTGGTTATTTCCGGTTATTTTAAAGAAACATTCGGCAACAAAGTTCCTCTTTCATTTAACGCAAGCTTGGTTTTTGAACAAGGCTACGGAATGATTGACGGAGACAGCGCATCTATAACAGAGATTTGTGCGATGCTTTCATGCCTTTCCGAAGTTCCGCTTAAACAGTACATCGCAATCACCGGCTCGGTTAATCAACGAGGTGATATTCAACCAATAGGTGGTGTGAACGAGAAAATTGAAGGCTTTTTCGATATTTGTAAAGAAACCGGTTTAACTAAAAAACAAGGTGTAATTATCCCCATACAAAATGTGAAAGACTTGATGCTCAAAGACGAAGTCGTTGATGCGGTAAAGAAAAAAGAATTTCATATTTACCCGGTTGAAAGAGTTGAAGAAGCAATAGAAATATTAACAGGTCAGCAAGCAGGTAAAAAAACAACACGCGGCAGTTACGAAGCAAATTCAATTTTTGGTAAAGTAGAAAAGAAACTTGAAAAAATGTATAAACTCTCGAGACCTAAACAGCAAAAAAATACAACTCAGCATAAACCTAAAACAACCAAAAGTAAAAAAGGAAAAAAGTGAGTAACGACTTAGCAAAAACAAAAATTCTCGCAACAATTGGTCCCGCAACCGATTCGGAAGAAAAACTAACAGAGCTAATTTATGCTGGTGTTGATGCTCTTCGTCTAAATTTTTCTCACGGAAGTCATGATTACTTTGATAAACTTCTCTTTAAAATTCATAATGTTAGAAAAGAGTTGGCTTTGCCTATTCCGGTTTTGCAAGATTTACAGGGACCGAAAATCAGAATCGGTGAGCTTTCAAAACCTGAGATCGAATTAAAAGACGGACAAGCAATTAAAATTGTTACTGATGACATTTTGGGAACCGCCGAAAAAATTTCATCTTCTTACAAAGAACTTGTTGAAGATGCGGAAATTGGAAATACAATATTAATAGATGACGGTTTGATAAAGTTAGAAGTTAAGAACAAAACAAATTCATCACTTGTTTGCGAAGTTATTGAAGGAGGTATTCTTAAACCTCGTAAAGGGATGAATCTCCCGGGAATGAAATTAAGTACGCCGTCACTAACCGAAAAAGATCTGAGTGATTTAGAGTTCGGATTAAACCATAAGATAGATTTTATTGCCCTTTCTTTTGTCCGCAAACCCGAGGATATTTTTAGATTAAAGGAATGGTTGAAAAGCAAAAACAACAAAACACCGGTAATAGCAAAAATAGAAAAGAAAGAAGCGGTTGATAATTTTGAGGAAATCTTGAAAGCTGCCGATGGTATTATGGTTGCCCGTGGTGATTTGGGTGTTGAAATGCCCCCAGAGGATGTTCCGATAATTCAGAAAAAAATCATTCGAGAATCCAACTCGATTGGCAAACTTGTAATAACCGCGACGCAGATGTTTGAATCGATGATTTATAATCCCGTTCCCACACGTGCAGAGGCTTCCGATGTTGCAAACGCTGTTTGGGACGGAACCGATGTCGTAATGCTTAGCGGTGAAACTTCTATCGGCAAGTACCCGGTTGAAGCTGTAAAAATTATGAACAAGATTCTAATAAAAACCGAAGCAGAACGAAATTATAGATGCAGCACGCATTATACGGTTCCGGAAAACTTAGCCGATAATCTTTTTGATTCGATTGGACTTGCAGTTGCCAACATAGCTGAACAGGTTAAAGCAGCGTGCATTGTTGTATTCACTAATCACGGAAGAAAAGCAAGAGTAATTGCGAAGTTCAAACCGGCCTCTCCCATTATTGCCATTTCCAATAATTTTGATACACTTAATTTTCTAAATCTCCACTGGGGTATTTTCCCGTACTTTATGGAAGATTTTTCTGACGAAGACAAAGCAATTAAAGCTGCTAAAGAGATAATCAAAGAAAAATCAATTGTAAAAGAAGGTGATGTTGTTATATTTACTTCCGGTGCTCCTTATACAGAAAAAGGACGCAAAAGCTGGTTAAGATTTATAGTTGTGTGAAAGTATTCCCGGGATTTTCCATTTACTTCTGAATTATAAAATTTTGTATAACGATATTCACCCGATAAATCCCGGGGATTTCCCAAGTGAACCGATAGGATATATATGCCAAACCGCCAAATACAGTTTTTCAACGATTGTTATTATCATATTTACAATTGTGGTGTAAATATTTTTCTGGAAAAACGAAACTATTATTTTTTTCATACCTGTCCAAAATGTTTT